>Ga0224512_10004637_pt1 | contig 11510 bp, 10 predicted proteins | sample SF_May12_sed_USG_4_FD_169103 | JGI IMG/M metagenome (GOLD analysis project Ga0224512, IMG submission 169103) | Sediment microbial communities from San Francisco Bay, California, United States - SF_May12_sed_USGS_13 | ecosystem: Environmental > Aquatic > Marine > Sediment | place: USA... | reverse complement strand
CGCCCGTGGGGAAGGACTGACGGCCGCAGGCGACCGGTTCGCATTCACGTGTACGATTGGCGGTCCAGCGCGGCTGGGGCAGATATTTACCTACCAGCCGAGCAATCGCGAAGGGCAGCCGGGTGAATTGGAAGCGCCCGGGCAGCTAACCTTGATCGCCGAAGCCGCGGACAAATCGATATTAAGCAATGCCGATAACCTGACAATGGCGCCCTGGGGCGATTTGATCGTCTGCGAGGACACCGCGAACCATTGCGGCCTTGTTGGGCTCCGGCCTGACGGCAGCCAGTATCAGCTCGCGGACAATGCCCATTCGAATTCCGAACTCACCGGCGTCTGTTTCGCGCCGGACGGCAAGACCCTGTTCGTTAACATCCAGTATCCGGGCATGACGCTGGCAATCACCGGCCCGTTTCCAATTTGACGTTACAGCCTGCGGGCGCGGCGCTCCAACATTTCTACGGCCGGCAAGGTTTTGCCCTCGACGAACTCGAGGAATGCGCCACCGCCCGTCGAGATATAGGAAATCCCGTCGGCGACGCCGTATTTGTCGATCGCCGCCAGCGTGTCACCGCCGCCGGCTACCGAAAACGCATTGCTGTTTGCTATCGCTTCCGCCAGCGCCTTTGTACCGCCGCCGAACGCATCGAATTCGAATACGCCGACCGGGCCGTTCCAGATGATCGTGCCGGCGCCCGCCAGAATCTCTGCGAATCGCTTTGCCGTCTCGGGGCCGATATCGAGAATCAACTCGTCATCCGTTACCGCATCAACCGACTTGGTCTGTGCAGCCGCATCAGCGGAAAACTCCGTTGCCACAACGACGTCGCTGGGAACCGGTATGTCAGCGCGGTCATCCTTGGCCGCAGCCAGTTCACGGGCCGTTTCGAGCATGTCCGCCTCATGCAGCGATTTACCGACATTGTGGCCCGCCGCCGCAATAAAGGTATTTGCGATTCCGCCGCCGACGATAAGGCTGTCAACTAACTCCGACAATGCGCTGAGCACCGTGAGCTTGCTTGACACCTTGGAACCACCGACAACCGCGACGAATGGCCGTGCCGGATCAGTCAGCGCCTTACCCAGCGCCTCCAACTCCGTCGCCAGCAAGGGTCCTGCACAGGCGACCGGGGCGTACTCCGCGACGCCGTAAGTGCTTGCCTGAGCGCGATGCGCGGTGCCAAACGCGTCCATGACGAAGACGTCGCAAAGCGCAGCCATTTTTCGCGCAAGGGACTCGTCGCAGGCCTTTTCGCCGGGCAGAAATCGCACGTTTTCGAGCAGCACAACCTTGCCCGGCGCGACCGCGACACCATCGATCCAGTCGCTCACGAGCGGCACCTCGGTGTCTAGCAATATCGAAAGATGATCGGCGACAGGCCGCAGCGAGAATTTGCTATCCAGCTCGCCCTCAGTGGGCCTGCCGAGATGCGACATCAGCATGACCGCAGCATCTGCGCCGACCGCCGCGCGAATTGTCGGCAATGCTGCCTGAATTCGTGCATCGCTCGTGACCACCCCGCCGGCGACAGGGACATTCAGGTCCTCGCGAATAAGGACCCGCTTGCCTGACAGATCAACGTCGGCCATTTTGACGACTGGCATACTGGCTCCTGGCTGGACTCGGGCGGCTTATTTCGCGTTCATGAGTGCCACGGCCGTGTCGAGCATACGGCACGAGAAGCCCCACTCATTGTCGTACCAGGAGCAGACCTTGACTAATGTGCCTTCCATGACCTTGGTCAAGCCTGCGTCATAGGTGGACGATGCCGGGTCATGGTTGAAGTCGATCGACACCAGCGGCTCGTCGTTGTAGGCGAGCACGCCCTTGAGCGAGCCTTCGCTCGCATCCTTTAAGATCGCATTGATTTCGTCGATGCTGGTTTCACGTTCTGCGACAAAGGTCAAGTCTACGGCTGAGACATTGATTGTCGGTACACGCATTGAAAAGCCATCGAGCTTGCCATTGAGTTCGGGCAAAACGAGGCCAACAGCGGCGGCAGCGCCCGTCTTGGTCGGAATCTGCGACATTGTCGCTGAACGCGCGCGACGCAGATCCGAGTGGTACACGTCGGTCAGGACTTGATCATTCGTATACGCATGAATTGTCGTCATGATGCCGTGCTTGACGCCGATCTTTTCGTGCAATGGCTTGACCAGCGGCGCAAGGCAATTGGTTGTGCACGATGCGTTCGAGATAATCGCGTGTTCGGATGTCAGGATGTCATGATTGACGCCATAAACGATCGTCGCATCGATGTCTTTGCCGCCCGGCGCCGAAATAATCACTTTCTTTGCGCCGCCCTCGATGTGCTTGCCCGCCGTTTCGCGAGTCCGGAACAAGCCGGTTGACTCGAAAACAACGTCGACACCCAGATCGCCCCAGGGCAACTTGGCCGGGTCACGCTCGGCGAACACTTTGATACGATCACCATTGACGATAATGTCGTCGCCATCCACTTCGACTGTGCCGGGGAACGGACCATGCGCCGTATCGCGGCGCGTCAGGTGTGCGTTCGTCGCCGCGTCCCCCAGGTCGTTAAGGGCTACCACGTCAAATTCGTCGCGACGACCCAACTCGTGGATCGCACGCACCGTGTTGCGCCCGATACGGCCGTAGCCGTTGATGCCAACTTTGATTGTCATTGTTGTCTCCTGATTTAAAGTATTTCTTTGGCAATCGCGACAACGTTATCCGTCGAAAAGCCGAAGTGTTCGAAAAGTTTGTTCGCGGGCGCGGATTGGCCGAAGCAGTCCAGTCCGATTACCCGGCCCTGCGAGCCCGCGTAGCGCCACCAGGCCTCAGTGACCCCAGCCTCGATAACAACTCGTGCCGCAACCGCTGCCGGCAGCACTTGTTCGCGATACGATTCCTGCTGTGCGTCGAACAGGTCGGTGCACGGCATCGAGACAACCCGCGCAGCAATTCCCTCAGTTACCAGCGCCTCCGCGGCCGAGATTGCGAGTGCGACCTCGGAACCGGTCGCAATCAGAATAATGTCGGGCAAACCGTGTGCATCTCGCAATACGTATCCGCCTCTAGCGATCGCCGCGATCTGGTCTGCGCTGCGCGTCTGATACGGCAGGCCTTGCCGGGTAAGCACAAGGCTGGTCGGTCCATCACGCCGCTCGATGGCATCGCGCCAGGCGACGGCGGTCTCGACCGTATCGCAAGTCCGCCACACGCGCATGTTCGGCATTAGTCTGAGCGACGCGGTGTGCTCGACCGGCTGATGCGTGGGACCGTCTTCACCGAGACCGATCGAGTCGTGCGTATAGACGAAGATGTTCTGCGCCTTCATCAGTGCCGCCATACGCAAGGCATTACGCGCGTAGTCGGAGAACGTCAGGAACGTGCCTGAATACGGTATGACACCGCCGTGCAACGACATGCCGTTGCAGATGGCTGACATGCCAAACTCACGCACCCCGAAGTAGATGTAGTTGCCCGACGCATCGTCTCCCGTGATAACCGTCGAGCCGGAATGCTTGGTCAGATTGGAGCCAGTAAGATCCGCCGATCCGCCTGCAAGCTCGGGCAACGCGGGCGCAAACGCGTTGAGGGCCACGAGCGATGCTTTACGGGTCGCCATGTCCTGGCCGGCCGCATTGATGTCGGCAATGGCCTTGTCGGCCAGTGCGTTCCAGTCATCCGGAAGTGCACGACTCATACGACGCGTAAACTCGGCCGCTAGTCCCGGAAATTTCGCCTCGTACGCCGCGAACAATTTTCGCCATTCGCGCTCGAGTGACGCGCCACGAACCCTGCCGTCCCAGGCGGCCGCTATTTCGGGCGGGATCTCAAACGGCGGCGCATCCCAGCCCAGTTCTTTTCGCGTCGCGGCAATTTCTTCATCGCCCAGCGGCGCGCCGTGCGTCGCGGCAGTGCCCTGCTTGTTCGGCGCACCGAATCCGATGACGGTTTTGCAGCAAATCAGGGTCGGTCGGTCCGCATCGGCAAGCGCTGCGTCGATCGCCGCGGCGATTGATGCGCTGTCGTGGCCGTCGACATCGGCAATGACCTGCCAGCCGTACGCTTCGAATCGCTTCGGCGTGTCATCCGTAAACCATCCGCCCACCTCGCCATCGATTGAGATGTTGTTATCGTCGTAAATCGCAATGAGCTTGCCGAGTCTCAGCGTGCCGGCAAGCGAGCACGCTTCATGGGAGATGCCTTCCATCAGGCATCCATCGCCCAGGAATACCCAGGTCTTGTGATCGACAATGTCGTGGCCGGGCTGATTAAACTGAGCGGCGAGCATTTTCTCGGTCAGCGCCATACCCACCGCGTTGGAGATGCCCTGCCCCAGTGGCCCGGTTGTCGTCTCGATCGCAAGGTCCGGTTCGTATTCCGGATGACCGGCCGTGCGATAGCCGAGCTGGCGAAAATTTCGTATCTCGTCGATGGACAGGTCGTAGCCGGTTAGATGCAACAGGCTGTAAAGCAGCATCGAGCCATGACCATTCGACAACACGAAACGATCGCGATCGACCCAGTGGGGATTGCCTGGACTGTGCTTCAGATAATCATTCCACAGCACTTCGGCAATGTCGGCCATGCCCATCGGGGCCCCGGGGTGACCGGAGTTGGCGGCCTGCACGGCATCCATGGACAGCGCCCTGACGGCGTTCGCGAGATCTCGCCGGGCAGGCTGGCCTGCCCTCGTTGCTTGATGTGACATTTCGCCTTTCTTATGCTGGCCCTGATGGCCTTATGGTGAATTGCTGGGAATTGCGCGTCTGCGAGCCGCGCATTTTCGCGGTTTTGTTGCTGGGCCGCAAGCCGATAGCGAATATTGTGGGGTGCTCCGCAGTACAGATCTGTAAAGCTGTCACAGATTGTAACTGCAGCCACGCGAGCGTGGTGCTGGGCTCCGCCATTGATGTACAATTCTTTTCCGCACTTTTCATCGAATAATCAAAATGACTGACGCATTCCTGTTTACCTCGGAATCGGTCTCCGAGGGGCATCCCGATAAGGTTGCCGACCAAATATCTGACGCTATCCTCGACGCCATCCTCAAAGACGACCTGCAGGCGCGCGTCGCCTGCGAGACCATGGTCAAGACCGGCATGGCAATTGTCGCCGGCGAGGTTACTACCTCAGCCTGGGTAGACCTGGAAGAAATCGTGCGCGGCACGATCATCGGCATCGGCTACACGGACTCCTCGATGGGCTTCGACGGCCATTCCTGCGCCGTGCTCAATGCTATCGGCAAACAATCGCCGGACATCGCACAGGGCGTCGATCGGGAGGCTGCCGAGAAACAGGGCGCGGGCGATCAGGGTTTGATGTTCGGCTACGCGAGCAACGAGACAGACGTGCTGATGCCTGCACCGATCACATTCGCGCATCGACTGATGCAGCGGCAAGCCGATGTGAGGAAGCAAGGCATCCTGCCGTTTCTGCGTCCGGATGCGAAAAGTCAGGTCACATTTGTCTACGAAGACCACAAGCCCGTCGCGATCGATGCGGTCGTCTTGTCGTCGCAGCACAGTGCGGACGTCGAAATGAAGCACCTCAAAGAGGGCGTCATGGAAGAGATTATCAAGCCCGTTTTACCGGCGGACTGGGTCAGCAAGAACACCAAGTACCATATCAATCCGACAGGGCGCTTCGAAATCGGCGGGCCGATGGGCGACTGCGGTCTGACCGGACGCAAGATCATCGTCGATACTTACGGTGGTACGGCACGGCATGGCGGCGGCGCCTTTTCGGGCAAAGACCCATCGAAGGTCGATCGATCAGCCGCTTATGCCTGCCGCTACGTTGCCAAGAACATCGTCGCCGCCGGGCTGGCCGACCGTTGCGAGATTCAGGTGTCCTATGCGATCGGCGTCGCAGAACCGACGTCGATCAGCGTTGAGACTTTTGGCACCGGCAAGCTGTCCGATGCCCGATTGACGGATCTGATTCGTGAAAATTTCGATTTGACTCCCTACGGCATTGTGCAGATGCTCGATTTGCTGCGGCCGATTTATCGCCAGACTGCCGCCTATGGCCACTTTGGTCGCGAAGACTTGGATGTGAGCTGGGAAAAAACCGACAGAGCGGAAGCCCTGGCCGGCGCAGCCGCAGCTTGAACCGAATTCAATCAGGAGAATACCTATGAGCAGCGAGGCCGTTGCCATTCAGCAGAACGACTACAAGGTCGCCGATATCTCGCTTGCCGACTGGGGGCGCAAGGAAATCGCGATCGCCGAGACCGAAATGCCGGGACTCATGGCGCTGCGCGAGGAGTACGCTGGCCAGACGCCACTCGACGGCGCGCGTCTGGCAGGTTGTCTGCACATGACGATCCAGACCGCGGTGCTGATCGAGACACTCCGCAACCTGGGCGCGGATGTGCGCTGGTCATCCTGCAACATCTTCTCGACGCAGGACCACGCCGCGGCCGCGATTGCCCAAGCTGGCGTGCCTGTGTTCGCCTGGAAGGGTGAGACCGAGGACGAGTACTGGTGGTGCGTCGAAAAAACGATTCACGGCCCCGATGGCTGGACGCCCAATATGATCCTCGATGATGGCGGTGATCTGACGGGGGTCATGCATGACAAGTATCCGGAACTCATGAAAGACGTGAAAGGCCTCTCGGAAGAGACGACGACTGGCGTCAAACGCCTGTATGACATGATGCACGAAGGATCGCTGCTCTGCCCTGCTTTCAATGTCAACGACTCGGTGACCAAGTCCAAGTTCGACAATCTTTACGGTTGCCGCGAGTCGCTCGTCGACGGCATCAAGCGCGCGACCGACGTCATGATCGCGGGCAAGATCGCGATCGTGCTTGGCTATGGTGACGTCGGCAAGGGCTGCTCACAGTCATTGCGCGGGCTCGGTGCAACAGTCTGGGTTACCGAAATCGATCCGATCAACGCGCTGCAAGCGGCGATGGAAGGCTATCGCGTCGTCGATTTCGATGAGGTTTGCGATCAGGCAGATATCGTCGTAACGGCAACGGGCAATTACCACGTCGTCACAGGACCGCAAATCGAGCGTATGAAGAATCAGGCGATCTTGTGCAACATCGGCCATTTCGATAATGAGATCGACGTTGCCTATCTCAAGAAATTCGAGTGGGAGAACATCAAGCCGCAGGTCGACCACGTGATCTTCCCGGACGGCAAGCGCGTTATCCTGCTGGCAGAAGGCCGTCTTGTTAACCTGGGTTGCGCCACTGGCCATCCGAGCTTTGTGATGTCGAATTCGTTCACTAACCAGGTGCTCGCACAAATCGAGCTTTGGCAGAACGGGGCCGACTACGGTAACGAAGTCTACGTGCTGCCGAAGCACCTTGACGAAAAGGTCGCGCGCCTGCATCTTGACCGCATAGGGGCAAAGATCACCGAGCTGACGGACGAACAGGCCGAATATATTGGTGTCCCCAAGGAAGGTCCCTACAAGCCGGAGTACTACAGGTACTGATATCGCGAGAGGTTCGCGCACATCCGAGACGCACCTGATCCTCTGAGGATCCTGCACCTGACGGACCCTCACCTGTTTGCTGACGCTCAGGCAGATCTGCGCGGCACGGTTACCTATTCGTCGCTATGCGACGTGCTTGAGCATTATCGTAAAAGTAACTGGAGCGCCGACCTCGCAGTCGTTACGGGCGACCTGATTCAGGATGACAGCGCCGGCGCTTACGTTCACTTCTGCCAATTGCTTGGCACCATTGGGCTTCCCGTACACTGCGTGCCCGGCAATCACGATATTCGCGCGCTCATGCGCGATGCGCTGGCCGCGCCCCCGTTTCACTATTGCGATTCGGTGCAATCAGGCAACTGGCTGATTATCGGAATCGACAGCTGTGTCACCGGGCAGGCGGGCGGGCACGTGACGGATTCTGAACTCGAGCGCCTCGAGGAGACGATCGCTGCCGCGGCTGAGCCGAATGCGATGGTTTGCTTACATCATCCACCGGTGCCGATGGGCAGCCAATGGCTGGATACTGTTGGCCTGGATAATGGCGACGAGTTTCTGCGTCGGGTCAGAGACATGGGAAAAGTCCGGCTCGCGATTTTCGGCCACGTACACCAGCCGTACGACGCCGATCATGGTGGTGTCAGAATCATTGGCACGCCATCGACTTGCCGGCAGTTTGCGCAGGCCAGCGAGGATTTCGCGTTGGACGACAGTCCGCCAGCCTATCGCCGTATCACCCTGCTTGCCGACGGCAGCTTCGAACACGATCTTGTCTGGTTAAATAAATAGAGAAAACCCAATGAGCCATTTTTCCGATGCACGAAACGTCATCGCGGGCGGCGTCAATTCGCCGGTACGCGCCTTCGCCGGCGTTGGCGGTGAGCCGATTTTTTTCAAAGGCGCCAATGGCGCTGTGCTCGAAAGTGAAGATGGCAGACATTACATCGACTACGTTGGCTCATGGGGGCCCATGATTCTTGGCCATTGTCATCCTGCCGTCGTCGATGCCGTTGTCGAGACCGTGAAAAGTGGCATGAGCTATGGCGCACCCTGTATTCTTGAAACGCGCATCGCGGAGAAGATCCGCGAACTCGTGCCATCCATCGAGCGCATTCGTATGGTCAGTTCTGGAACTGAAGCGACGATGAGCGCGATACGCCTGGCGCGCGGCCACACCGGTCGCGACAAGATTGTCAAATTCGAAGGTTGCTATCACGGCCATTCTGACTCGCTACTGATCAAAGCCGGTTCGGGCGCGTTGACGCTGGGCGTCCCGAGTTCGCCCGGCGTTCCGGCCGTGCTTGCCGAACACACGATCACATTGCCGTACAACGATATCGATGCTGTCGTCGAGGCGTTCGGCGCATTTGGCGATGACCTTGCCTGCGTCATCGTCGAACCGATTGCGGGCAATATGAACATGGTTCCACCAATTCCCGGCTTTCTCGACACTTTGCGCGAACAGTGCACGTCGGCAGGCGCCATTCTGATATTCGACGAGGTCATGACAGGATTCCGCGTTGCCAAAGGCGGTGCTCAGAGCCTGTTTGACATCGAACCCGACCTCACGACACTCGGCAAAATCGTTGGCGGCGGCATGCCGGCCGCAGCGTTCGGCGGTCGCGCCGATATCATGGCCAGTATTGCCCCGGACGGGCCCGTCTATCAGGCCGGCACGTTATCAGGTAACCCTGTTGCAATGGCCGCCGGGCTCGCGACCCTCGAGCAAGTTGACAGATCCGGATTCTACGAATCTCTGGGCTCGCATACGCAACAACTCGTTGCCGGTTTGTCGGCAGCTGCCAGTAACGCCGGCGTATCGCTTGCAACCGAAAGCGCAGGCGGCATGTTCGGATTTGTATTCACTGACGCACAGCCAGTAAGACGATTCGACCAGGTTGCCGCTGCAGACATTGACAGATTCAAGCTGTTCTTTCACGGCATGCTCGCAGAAGGTGTCTATTTCGCACCGTCTGCATTTGAGGCAGGATTCGTGTCGGCTGCACACGGCGACGCGGAAATCAACAAGACACTCGACGCTGCGCAAAAGGTCATGGCAACGCTGTAGTCACCCGCGAGCCGCGTCGAGCATCGCCTGGACGATGCGTAGCCGAGCCTGAGGATCGCCGTTTTCGAGGCAATGTTGTTTCTGCTCGAGATCGAGCGGCAATATCTCGATAAACCGGCTCGTCACCCACGCTGCATCATCCATGTGACGGTCCAGCGATTCATAAAGAAGGCCGAGGTCGTCGAGTACGCCGGCGAGTATTGTGGGCATAGCCTGATATTCGTCGGGCAGCGGCACTACAGGTTCGTCGGGAAGAATTTCGATATTACCGATGTTCAGGCCGTTCGACTCGCGATGACTGGAGACAACGCGGAAACGCTGTTCGCCGATTGCAGTGACGCCGAGCAGGCCATCGCTGCCCTGATACCAGTCGATGATTCGTGCCAGTGTTCCAACCTCGTGCGTGGTGGCCGGTCCGGTTTCTGCGCCGTCACGGATCAAAAGCACGCCGAAAGGCGCGTCATTTTTGACGCAGCCGCTGATCATATCCAGGTAGCGCTGCTCGAATATCCGTAACGGCAGGGGTCCTCCCGGGAATAGCACGGTATTGAGTGGAAACAGGGGAACTTTCATGATCAGCTCTCGGTACTGCTGGTCTTTCAAGTATAGACGTCGTTTTCGATCTAGCCTCGCCGGGTTCGTTGCAGCACGGCTGTCAACGTCTGGCGAGACGCGCCGAAACCGCCGTTGCTCATAAAGATCACCTGATCACCGGACAGAACTTTTCCCGACATGTCGGAAACCAGCTTGTCATAATCGTCAAACAGACGTAGCCGGTCGCCCAGCGGTTCGAGGGATGCGTCGAAATCGGCACCCATGTCCGCAGGACGATACATCCAGACGAGATCGGCCTCTTCGAGCGAGCCGGCAAGTGTTTCGTTGTGCACACCCAGCTTCATCGTATTCGAGCGCGGCTCGATTGCAACGATAATTCGCTGGCCCGGATAGCGTCGCTTCGTGGCCGCAATCGTGCGTCGAATTGCCGTCGGATGATGGGCAAAGTCATCGTAAATCGCAATATTGCTCACAGTCGCCGTGCGTTCCATGCGGCGCTTGACTCCCTCGAAGCGTGACAATGCGTCCAGAGACTGCTCCAGCGTCACGCCGGCCGACTTAGCCGCAGCAACTGCTGCCAGCGCATTTTCGAGATTGTGACGACCACCCAAATTCCAGCGCGTTTCGCCACACAGGCCATTCGGGTCTTCGATGCTGATGCGACGCTCGGCCCCATCCATGAATCTTGCGGTCCAGTCCGCATCGCCGTCAGACGCGAACGACTCAACCGGCGTCCAGCATCCCATGTCGATCAGCGTGTGCAAATTATTGTCCGCCGCATTGACGATGATCCGACCGCTGGCTGGAACCGTGCGCAGTAGCTGGTGAAACTGCCATTGGATAGCGTCGATGTCCTTGTAGATATCCGCGTGGTCGAACTCGAGGTTATTAAGCACAAGGGTGCGCGGACCGTAGTGCACGAACTTGGCGCGCTTGTCGAAAAACGCGGTGTCATATTCGTCCGCTTCGACTACAAAGTACTTCGAAGCACCGAAACTCGCGGACACCCCGAAATTTGTCGGTATGCCGCCAATCAGGTAGCCGGCTGCATGTCCCGCATCATGCAGGATCCACGCAAGCATGGCGGCTGTCGTCGTTTTGCCATGCGTGCCGGCCACTGCCAGAACGTGCCGGTCACGCAAAACGTTGTCCGCCAACCATCGCGGGCCGGACGTATATGGCATGCCACGGTCAAGCATTGCCTCGACGACCTCGGCACCGCGGCTCATGACGTTGCCAACCACGATCATATCGGGCGCAATATCGAGTTGCGCGGCATCGAAGCCTTCGTGGATATCCACACCGAGCTCTTTAAGTTGGGTGCTCATCGGCGGATAAACGGCACTGTCGCAGCCGGAAACTTTTACGCCTGCCGCACGCGCGAGCGCCGCCACACCGCCCATGAAGGTCCCGCAGATTCCGAGTATGTGTATATGCATGTGGCTCTCAGGGCGTTGCGGTTAC
>Ga0224512_10004636_pt1 | contig 11511 bp, 11 predicted proteins | sample SF_May12_sed_USG_4_FD_169103 | JGI IMG/M metagenome (GOLD analysis project Ga0224512, IMG submission 169103) | Sediment microbial communities from San Francisco Bay, California, United States - SF_May12_sed_USGS_13 | ecosystem: Environmental > Aquatic > Marine > Sediment | place: USA... | reverse complement strand
CGCTGGGGGCAACTGCCCGATACGGGGGCGGCGACACGCAATGGCTCACCACCGGATCCGGGATCATGCACGCGGAGATGTTCCCGCTCATCGATCAAGACGGCCCGAATCCGCTCGAGCTCTTCCAGATCTGGCTGAACCTTCCTCCCGAATCGAAGATGGTTCCCGCCCATTTCGCCATGCTCTGGAGCGAAGAGATACCTACCGTTGCCGGAGGCCCGGGCGTATCCGTCGACATCATCGCCGGTCAAATCGATGGCCTTCACGCTCCGGCGCCGCCTCCAGATTCCTGGGCAGCGCAACCCGGATCGGATATGGCGATCTGGTTGATCCGCCTCGACGAGGGCGCTCAATGGGATGTGCCCGTTGCGCCCCACGGGGTCAACCGGATGCTGCACTTCTTCGACGGAGACGAAGCCGGTATCGATTCTGTTTCTGTTCGACCGCCAACCGGGGCTCGTCTCAACCCGGAACGGTCGACGAGGATCACCAATCGGGGACGACCAGCCGAGTTCTTGCTGCTCCAGGGCCGCCCGATCGGCGCACCGGTCTTCCAAATGGGTCCGTTCGTCATGAACACCCCCGAGGAACTGCAACAGGCTTTTGTCGACTATCGCCGCACCCAGTTCGGTGGCTGGCCGTGGCCCAGTCCCAGCCACGTCCACGCCCGTCACGAAGGCCGATTCGCTCTGCACGTCGACGGGAAGGTCGAACGCCGCAACATGCAGACGGTTCGCTAATTGGGTTTTGGCGCTCAACGTGCCGGAATATCGAGCAAGTTAAGCGCCAAAACGGAATCCTCACGACGGCAACCCACGTAGGTGCAGTACCGTGCACCATATGGCGGAGCCCTATGAGTGAGACAGAGCGGCTGGAATGGGATCGCCGCTACACGGACGGCGAATACCGGCCCCGCACGTGGCCGTCTCCGTTTCTGGAGGCTTGGCTCGACCGGCTTCCCAGGGGGCGGGCACTCGATTTGGGATGCGGGGCGGGCCGCAACGCTCTCCGCTTGGCCGAAGCGGGCCACCAGGTTGAAGCAATCGACATTGCAGCTTCTGCCATCGACATGGCCCGGACCGAGGGCCGCCGTCGGGGCCTCGAAGTGACCTGGAAGGCCGCCGACCTCGATGATGCCGAACTGGAGCGGGACGCCTACGACGTCATCACCGTGATCCGCTACGTCAACCGACCGATGTGGCCACGCCTGATCACCGCTCTGGCGCCCGACGGATGGCTGCTCATCGAGCACCATCTCCAGACCACCGCCGATGTCGACGGTCCCGGCTCACCCGATTTCCGTCTCCGACCACAGGAATTGATTGAAGCGTTTCGGTCATTGCGAATCGTGTACTACGAAGAAGTGCTCGAAACGGCACGGCGAGAGCGCAAAGCCTATGCTCTCGCCCGCTTGGTTGCCTGCAAAGGCGACCCAGGGTGGTGAGTTGATGTGTCCAGGTTGAACGAGTTCAATCAGCCCATCGGCCCCGACCTTCAGGGGTGGACGCCACCCCAATTCCCTCCGTTTCGTGAGTTGCACGGCAGGAGCGTGAAACTCGAACCTCTCGATCGAGAACGGCATGCCGGGGCGCTGTTCACTGCTTTTCAGGATGCGCCCGATGCTTTGTGGACGTATATGTTCTTCGGTCCGTTCCGATGCGTGGGCGAACTGGCTGCAGCGATCGATACCCTGATAGCACTTCCCGACTGGCAGCCTTACGCCATCGTCGTCGGCGAGAGACCGGTCGGGTTCATGTCCTACTTGCGCATTGATCCTGCCAACGGGGCCATCGAGATTGGTTCGATAGTCTTCTCCCCGGCCCTGCAAAAAACCCGGGCGGCAACCGAAGCGATCTACCTGCTGATCAGAAACGCCTTCGACCTTGGCTACCGGCGTTGCGAATGGAAATGCGACGACCTCAACGACGCCTCACGGGTGGCGGCCGGGCGGTTGGGCTTCCGCTACGAAGGAACCGTTCGAAAAGCAACCCACTACAAGGGACGCAGCCGCGATACCGCCTGGTACGCCATCATCGACGACGAATGGCTCGCCCTGGAAGCGGCTTTCCAGACCTGGCTGGCCGACGACAACTTCGGTCCCGACGGCCGGCAACGGACGTCCCTCGGCATTCGGTCCGGCTTCCCGAAGCAGGTATAGGCAACCGCACCATCGGCTCATTGCAACGACCGGCCGGTAGCCTGGTCCGCTATGGAGACCTCCGACCTGGAACAGGCGCGACAACTGGCTAGTCGCATCCGCGCCCTGGCGATGCGCGACGAGCACCGTTCCCTGCTCGAGATCGACGCTGAGCCGGACACCTCCGTTCTTCTCGAATCCCTCGGCACCGACCTCGCCGCCGCCGCCCGCCTCCACCTCGATGCCGCCCGGCGTTGGAGAGTGAGGATGGAAGAGACGAACAGCAGACGTCTCGAAGAAGCTCAGGCCGCCTTGGACTCATTCGACCTCACCCTCACCCGCGCGCTCTTGAGTCGGGTCGAAGAGGACTGGCTAACGCCCGACCACGCCGCCGTACGTGACGAGGTTCTCTTGCAGCTCGAGGCGCGGACCATGGAGACCGAAGATCTCTCCGCACTCGCAGACGAAGCTTTCCAAGAATTCAAGCCGCTCAAGAAGCGCTGGCAGCGAAGACGCAAACGGTGACCTAGGTTCTCATGCGCTTTTCGAGCGGGGTGGGGAATCGAGCTCTTACCACAGCTCCATCGAGCCACTCGGTGAGACGATCCGTTTCTGCCTCGATACGCTCCCGGTCCGGGCGCGCCAGGGCTTCCAGCAACTCGTAGACAATCCGGCCGTCGGGTGTCTGCCCCCATCCACCCACGATCCGGCCGTTGCACCACACCGTCGGACCGGCATTGCCGTTGGTGTCGAAGAGCTCTTCCTGATAGCCGTTGAGGTACCAGTCGCGTTCCTTCCAGCCCATTACCGTTGCGTCGAGACCCGGCAGGAGCGCCACCCACTCCCCCACCTCCCCGGTGTCATCGACATCATCCGGAAGGACGTACCCGGCACCACCGTTGAGAGAGACTTCCACGGCTCCGATAGCGTCGAGCGTCTTCCGGGTGCGAGCAACCGTCCAGCCCGTCCACCACTTGAGATCAGTGAGGGTGCCGGGCCCGTAGGTCCGCAACCAGCGCCGGGTCAGACGACGTTCGGCGTCCTCCCTGTCAACCTCGAAAAGACCCTCTGGTACCCAGTGCTCGATAGCCGTCCATCGGTACTGGGAAGACTTCCAGGTGCCCCGCGGGCGGCCCCGAACGATGCGCAGGTCGGTAGCCAGGAAGAACAGCACCCGGGTCGACAGACCAAACGTGCCCTGCCCAAAGACCAGCTTGCGACCGAGCTCGGGGACATCTTCGACCAGGTCCTTGGCGGTCGCTTCCCCGCGACGATCAAGGGCATCCATGGTCTTTTCGATGACATCGTCGAGCCAGACCGATCCATCGCCTTCGACGAGCTGGTCCTCGATGTAGCCGACCAACCTGCGGCGTTCGGCCGCTACGTACCCCAGAGCGCACGCAGCCCTCAGTTCCGGCGCAAGATCCGGCGGCACCACAAACAGCGTTCTCCGCATGCCAAGCATCCGGATCAGTGATCTGTCGACATACAGGGCACGTTCGACATCCGCCACGGACAATCCCTCCACCCGTGCCTGCGCCGACAGGTAGACGGTGACCGGGTCGCTGGAATGCAGCCCGACCAATGCAGCGGCGACCTCCTCGATGCTCGCTGCCGGTCGATTCAAGAAATGCCGTGCACCGATGCGCCGGCGTCGCTCCTCGGTCGATATGGTTTGCATCGCTTCTAGTTAAGCGCAGCGAGGCGGATCGGGTCTTGAAGACCCGGCTTGGTCGAACCGCCCTCCGTAGACTGTCTGGATGTCGGTCCAGAGGGTTCTCGGAACCTGTCACCATGATTGTCCCGACTCGTGCGGATGGGTGGCCACCGTCGAGGACGGTACTGCCGTGAAATTGCGGGGCAATCCCGCCCACCCGTACTCGCAGGGCGAGCTGTGCCCGAAAGTCAACCGATTCCTGGATCGCGTCTACAGCCCCGACCGGCTTCTCCGGCCGCTGATTCGCACCGGACCCAAAGGTCAAGGACAATTCGAGTCCGTGTCATGGGAAGTGGCTCTTGACCGGGTGGCTTCTCGAGTCGGTGCGATCACCGCAGAGTGGGGGGGTGAAGCGGTGCTTCCCTGGTGGGACGCCGGCACCCAGGGACTTATCCAGATGAGCTCACTCGACCGGCGATTCTTTGGAAGGATCGGCGCCACACGCCTGGTGGGTTCGTTGTGCGGAGCAACCGCCGGAGCGGGCACCGCCGCCACCAACGGCACCGGTCTCGCCTCCGACCCGATGAGCGTGCGCTTCTCCAAGCTCATTGTCTTGTGGGCTACCAACACCAGGCTCACGAACCGCCATCTATGGCCGTTCATCGAGGAAGCCCGCAATGGAGGGGCCCGGGTTGTGGTCATCGACTCCATGCGAACGGCTACGGCGCAAGCCGCCGACTGGTTCGTACAACCTCTTCCGGGCACCGACATCGCCCTCATGCTGGCGATGATGCACGCGCTGGTACGGGATGATCTGATCGATCACGAGTATGTACAAGCTCACACTGTGGGATTTGAAGCATTGGTTGGCCGGGTGGCCGGTTGGTCTCCCGAACGCGCCGCATCGGTCTGCGGTGTGTCCGCGGTCGACATCGAAAGACTGGCCCAAGACTACGGCTCTGTCCGTCCGGCGATGATCAGGACGCTTATCGGCGCCGAGCATCACGAAAACGGGGCGATGTTCTACCGAACGCTGGCTTGCCTGCCGGCGCTCACCGGGTCTTGGAAAGACCGGGGCGGCGGCCTGGCCCACAGCGTCGGACCATGGGTCGACCGGAACATCGACGACTCTGTGTTCGATTGGGCGGAACCGGTGCCGCGGCGCAACATCAACATGAACCACCTGGGGCGGGCGCTGACAGATCCCGACCTCGATCCACCTGTGAAAGCTCTGTTCGTGTGGAACGGCAACCCGGCGGTAACGGTGCCCAACGCTGCGGCAATCCGGCGCGGCCTGGAGCGAGAGGACCTCTTCACTGTTGTGAGCGAGCAGTTCATGACGGACACCGCTCGCTATGCGGATGTGGTTTTCCCGGCCACTACCCAACTAGAACAGGTGGATCTTGTGCCCTCCTGGGGTCATCTCTATCTGGGCTGGAACGAACCCGCCATCGATCCACTGGGAGAAGCGGTTCCCAACACGGAGTTGTGGCGACGCCTCGCCGCGGCGATGGGTTTCGACGAACCAGAGCTTTTCGAAGATGACGAGTCTTTGATTGCCTCAGCGCTCAAGGGCGTTGATATCAAGAGATTGCGGGACGACGGGTACGTCCGCCTCGATGTCCCGGACGACGTCCGACCATACGCACAGGGCGGATTCGGCACATCCTCCGGCAACGTCGAACTCTTCAGCGAATCGCTGGCCGCGCTCGGTCACGATCCCCTTCCCGATTTCGTACCACCCCGGGAGAGCGCTGCCGGAAATCCTGATCTGGCGGTCCGATATCCGCTGGCCTTGCTGACCCCCAAGCATCACATGCGGTTTCTCAACACCAGCTATTCGCATCTCCCCAAGCACGGCCCGGTCGAAGGGGGACCGTTTGTTGAGATCGACCCCGCCGACGCTGAGGCAAGGTCGATCAGTGAGGATGACCTGGTGGATGTCTGGAACGATCGCGCCCGCCTCCGTTTACCTGCCCGGATCAGCGATCGCCTGCGGCCCGGGGTCGTTGCGGTTCCATTCGGTTGGTGGAACGAGCACTACGGCGGCGGCGAGAATGCCAACTCGCTGACCAACGACACCCTCACCGACTGGGGTGGCGGCGTGGCGTACTCCGACACCCTGGTACAAGTCGCTCCCGCAGATTGACGAGCCCCTTACGTCCCACCGCCCGCCGCGGTATCTGTTAGCCCGGGGGTAGAGTCGCCCTTCATGAATGTTGCAGCTCGGCGGGTACAACGAACGTACCTGCTGCTGACGGTACTTTCGACCCTTTCCGCCTCCCTCATCTGGGGTGTCAACACGCTGTTCCTGCTCGACGCCGGGTTGACCAACACTCAGGCCTTCGCCGCCAATGCCTTTTTCACGGTTGGGCAGGTGATCTTCGAAGTGCCGACCGGTGTGGTTGCCGACGTGAGGGGCCGGCGGGTTTCGTACCTCCTGGGCGCCGGCACGCTGTTGGTGTCGACGCTGCTCTACCTGCTGATGTGGTACATCCGGGCACCTTTTTGGGGCTGGGCAGCGTCCTCGGCGGTTATCGGCCTCGGGTTCACCTTCTTCTCGGGAGCGGTCGAGGCGTGGTTGGTCGACGCCCTAGCCTTCAGCAAGTTCGACGGCAACCTGGAAACCGTTTTCGCCAGGGGCCAATCCGTGTACGGAGCCGCGATGCTGACCGGGTCCGTGGCGGGAGGGTTCATCGCCCAGGCCACCAATCTGGGCGTTCCCTACATCGTCCGAGCCGGCCTATTGGGACTGACGCTTCTCGCCGCGTTGTTCTTCATGCGCGACCTCGGCTTCACGCCGTCCAAAGGCAGGGGCCCGATCGACGAAGTCAGAACGGTCCTCAGGTCCTCCATCGATGCCGGGTGGCGCAAACCCCCCATCCGATGGCTCATGCTGGCCGCCCCCTTCTCCATGGGTGTCGGAATCTATGCGTTCTATGCGATGCAGCCCTATTTGCTGGAGATCTACGGCGACCCGAACGCCTACGGGATCGCCGGGTTGGCGGCCGCAATTGTGGCCGGGGCGCAGATCGTCGGAGGCTTGATCGTGCCTCTCGTCCGGAAACTCTTTGCCCGCCGCACCCATGCGCTGATTGTGGCGAGTCTTCTCAGTGTGGTGATGCTGGCTCTGATCGGTTGGACCTCGACGCTGTGGGTCGCCATCGTCTTGCTGGTCTTCTGGGCACTGGCGTTTTCCGCTGCCACTCCAATCCGGCAGGCGTATCTGAATGGGCTCATCCCGTCGGAACAGAGGGCCACCGTGCTGTCGTTCGACGCCCTCATGGGATCGGCAGGCGGAAGCGTCGCACAGCCGGTGCTGGGACGGGTTGCGGATGTCGGCGGCTACTCCGCTTCGTATGCCGTCGCAGCTACCATTCAGGTGCTTGCCGTGCCATTCCTGATCCTGGCTCGCCGCGAAAAGGCCTCCTCCGACCCCATCGAAGTTACCTCCTAGGACAGTAGGCCGGCCGCAACTCGCGGCCGGCCTACGAAGGTGGACGGGTCTGTTCTCTAACCGTTGATCATTTTCACCTTGACTTTGAGGATCGTCCGGTTCCAATTATGGGCGGACAGCAGGTCTGATTCGCCGACTATCCCGCGATGATGGGTAACTACTCCGGCCGCATCGACCAGGGCGTTCTCGTTCCCATTGTCATCCCCAGCCAGAACAACCGGCCCCAACAATGAGCAGGCATCCACGATATCTTCGCTGCGCTCGGTGTTGATCTCCGACCCGGCGTCGTATCCGCCGGCATAGGCCACCCGGGTCCGGCTATTGTTGGGAAGCCGGAGGGAGTCGATACCGGCGAAGCCGTCGTTGGTGCAGATCAGCATCCCGGCGAAGGACAAGCGATCGCCGGGTCGAGCATGGATCGTCACGGTCACCGAATCGGTGAAGTCGCCAAAGGTAGTGCCCCGCGGAGTGAGCGGCCGGCCTACATTCACCACGTCGCTGACTCCATCGACTCCTTCGAGCATGTCCACGGCGACGGCGGGATTGCCATCCTCGGCGATGGCGATGATTCCGGCACTTGCCGCGAGGCCGTTTTGCCAGAACCGGATGTCTCGATCGTGGGTCACGAGAACGGGTGGCGAAATGGGCTGGGTCGCTGCCCGGTTTGTCAGCGTCACCTCGTAGGTGCGCAGCTCATGTGACTGGCTGTCACCGTCGGCCGATGCCGGGGCGGCCACCGCCAGCAGCACCAGCAGTGCCAATACAACGATCAATCGGGATCGCATGGTCCTCCTCCTTATTGGTTGGACCTGGTCATCCTCGATTACGGTTCCTACGCAACCCTTACCCGGGTGTGAACAAACAATGAACCCGTCGACCTACGACGCTCCATCGCCCCACCAACTGAATGAGGAACACCATGAAGGACTTCATCACCCGCAACCTCACAACCGTCGCCGTAGGTCTTGGTGCTGTGATGGTGGTCTCGCTCATCATCAACATTGCCCTGCTGGCGAGGGTCGGTTCGATGGAATCCCGTATTGATCAGGCCGAAGACGATTTCGCCCGGGTTGAGATCGGAGCCGGCCTCTTCGCGTCTGAGGTCACCGGTCTGCAGAATCAACTCAGCGCGCTGGCGCCTGAAGTCGGCCGGGGCTTGAACGAGGCCGTGGCCGGTCTCGACGCCTTTCGCTCGTCAACGCTGGCGTTCGATATTGCTATCGATGAGAACCTTCCCATCGACGCCGAGATCCTCCTCGATCGCACGCTCACCGTGCCGCTCATGGCCACTTTCCCCATTGATGAGGTTGTGGAAACGACGATCACGATTGCCGGGCCTTTCGACACCAAGATCCCCCTTGACGTTTCGGTGCCCGTGCAACTCGACATCCCGGTGGATCTGGAGATTGAGTTCCTGATCAACGAGGTCATCCCGATCTCCACTGAGGTTCCCGTACGGCTTGCCGTGCCGATCGCCATAGACGTAGCCGAAACCGAGCTGGCTTCTTTGGCAGATGCGCTCGGAGAAGGACTCGCCGCGTTCGCCGACCTGATGGAAGGCTTCGAGTAACGGCGCTATCCGGCCGCTCGCAGACCGTTGGCTAGAAAGGCGTTCCGCACGAACGGCGCCAGGCCGGGGTGGAAGTCGTCCCAGAACTTCGTGAAGCGAGGATCGGCAACGTACATCTCTCCCAGCCCGGCGTGCATCTCATGCGAGCAGGAGTAGAACCACCGATCAATGTGCAAGCGGTGCTGTTCAGCCGCGTCCATGGATTCCGGGGCCTCTGGATCGCTTCCGGCTGCGAACAAACCTGCCAGACGCTGATTGATGGCTCTGGACTCCTCCCCCATCCGCTTCCAGTCGTCCTTGGAATACCGGGCCGTTCGCTTGCTCGACTCGGCATAGGCCTCGGTTTCCCCCCATCGGGCGCGGACCTCCTCTTCATGTTGGGTCGGGTCGAAATCACCGAACACTTCGTCCATCTCGTCCCTGTTCAACGTGCCAAACATCTCTTCCTGATCCATCGTGCGTCCTTCCTCAAACGCTTGCAGAGCGGCTTCGACGGCCTTAGCCATCGATGCGAGCCGTTCAATCTGTTCTTGTATGAGTCGTCGTTGCCGGCCCAGGATCTGGGCCCGGTTGAAGGTGGGAATCTCTACCAAACGGGCGATTTCCTCCAGCCCGAAACCAAGCTCTCGGAAAAAGAGCACTTCTTGCAGGCGTTCGAGATCCCCTTCGTCGTATTGGCGGTATCCGGACGAGCTCCTCCCGGAGGGTCGCAGCAACCCGATCTCGTCGTAGTGATGCAGCGTGCGTACCGTGACGCCCGCAAACCTCGACACTTCACCAACCGAGTAGCCCATGCGAACACCCTAGACCCTCACGTAACGTGAGAGTCAAGCAAATTAGATGTCTCCGAGCAGCTTCTGCTTCTTCGCCTCGAGTTCCTCGTCGGTGAGGACGCCATCCCGGTGCAGCTTGGCGAGCATGTCGAGCTGCTCGATCGCGGTCTGCTTGCCCTGCAAGCCGAGCATCCTGGCTTCCCGCCGGCGGTAGATGAGGGCCTGGACCCTTTCGGGGTCTGGTATATCGCTGTACCGGCTCTGACCTTGCTCGCCTGCCGATTCGATCAACAGATCTCCGGAACGCAGCAAACGCTCGATAACGGTCTGTGAAAACGCCACGTCGTTGATGACTTCGAGGGGGATCTCCTTCCCCTGGCGGGCAACGAAACCGCGCCGGACGATGAGGCGTTCGTTGGTGACGACATAGTGCGTGAACCACCACGCGATCCAGCGCGGCAAAGCCACCAATAGCCAGATCACAAGAATTCCTGCCAGCGCGTACCAGACCTCGGGCGCCTCGACCGAGAGAGCCACAGCGATGATGGCGGCCACAGAAAGGAGCGAAATGAGGGCGGGCAGAACGAGCGCCATCCAGTGCGGTCGAAAGGCGGCGGCAATCTCCTCTCGACTGCTGAGCAAGCGGGCTGGATATTTCATGGCCGGATCATAGAAGATCCCACCGGTGAGGAAGGCCAGCCACGATCGGGCGGAGGTGGTGGCTCTCGCTACCGGCCGGAAGTGGGCGAAAGAGACGCCGTGACGGAGCCGGCGGCAGCGGCAGCACGAAAGCGGGCATAGACGAAGGTGCCCGCCGCGGCCAGCACATGCCAGATGGCATGTCCCTGCAGGAGGGAGTTAGGGGCGCAGAGTGGACCGCCGGTGCGGCTCAGCAGCATGATCAAGCCGCCCAGGCCCACCAAGGTCAACGCGACCAGTCTCCCGCCGGTGCCTTCTTCGTGCTTCGGAGCGCTTACTCTCTGAGTCGCCAGTACTCCCACAACGGCGAATGCAGCAAGCGGCGCATTGAGCGTGTCCCCGGCCCGGGACCAGATCCACTCGACCGACCAGAACACCACACTCACGACGGACCACCAGAACACCACCCGGCGTTGGTTCCATCCGATTGAGTGTCCGATTTCCGCGGCAACGATCAGGACCAGGAGCGCAGTTATGGAACCGTCGTGAATCCAATCGGCGACTACTCCCCCCGGCCCGTGAAACGCCGCGCTGCCGATCCCTACGGCAACCAGGGTGGCGCTGAACGCAGCGGTAAGCGGACCCCGAGTCCGACCCCGGACTGTTCCGAAGAATAGGAGGAGCCCGGCCAGGACGAAGGCCAGGCTGCTCACCGCATTGATCGGTTGGGCCAGAAACCCTTCCGCCAGGAACTCGCAATCCGCAGCAGGCATGGCTGCAGCGTAGGGGTTCTAGCGCGATTTAGAAACGGAAACGCACCCCGGTCAGCTGTTCAGAGATCGCCCATAGCCGTGCGGCTACGGCGGCGTCGTGGCTGCGGGGACTGGAACGCACCTCAATGGCAGGACCCCCGCGCCGCCCGGCCGGACCGAAGTACGAACCGCCGGCCGCGTCCGGGTCGGTCGAGGCCCGCAACGTCGGCAATGCGCCGTCGGATGCGCTTTGAGCGAACAGGTGGCCGAACTTCCAGAATCGCTCCGATCTACCCTCTTCACGAGCGGCCCTCGACTGCAGATTGGTGGCCGCGTAGCCCGGATGACAGGCGACGCTTCTGAGGACCGCACCCGCTTCCCTGCTTCGCCGATCGAGTTCATAGGCAAAGAGCAGATTGGCGAGCTTCGATCGCCCGTAGGCGCCCCAGCGGCGATAGCGCTCGCCGTTGAGGTTCTCGGGATCGATTCGTCCGAATCGGTGCATATCACTCGACACCGTCATCAC
>Ga0224512_10004635_pt1 | contig 11514 bp, 9 predicted proteins | sample SF_May12_sed_USG_4_FD_169103 | JGI IMG/M metagenome (GOLD analysis project Ga0224512, IMG submission 169103) | Sediment microbial communities from San Francisco Bay, California, United States - SF_May12_sed_USGS_13 | ecosystem: Environmental > Aquatic > Marine > Sediment | place: USA: California... | reverse complement strand
GCAGTCGGTCGAGGGGGACGAACCGCGTCTCCAGCCTGGAGTCGGCCAGAAACGGGAACGTCACCGATGTGAACTCCTCCTCGGCGCAGAGCACGACGGCCCCATCGTCCAGGGAGGCGGCGGTCATCCCGGCGACGGTCGAGACCTGACCAACGATGCCGACCAGTTCGGGGACCGTCCCGGCAATGCTGGCGAAAGCCGTTCTCGATCGACTGACGTCGGGATCGAAGGACGGGGGATCGCCACGTCCCGCCTGCCACTCCAGCAATCGCTCGCGGCAGACGGCGATCGTCCTTTTCGGAGGCAGACCGATCGAGGCGGTGTTCAGGTATCCGGGTACTCGATCGAACCACCGATCGACGGTGGCCTCTAGTCCCAAGGCGTCAGCCACGCGGGCCCGCAGGCTCACAGCCGATGGCGCGTCTCGAGACCTCGTATGCACGCATAGGCTCAGCTCGACGCAATGGGAGATCGGTGCCCTCGGTTCGAGCCCGAATCGGACACTCCATCGAGGGACGGGTGCGGCGTCGGTCTGGTCCCGGTGTCGTGCATCTCAGTCGGCGCCCTCCCCGATGAGCTGCTCGATCGACGCAAAGGCACCGTCGGAGGTGGAGAAGTGGCGGTCGGTCGCCCGGCGAATCCTGTCGGGGTCACGAGACTCGATCGCATGCAGGAGCTCTTTGTGAGTGGAGACGACGAGATCCCGGTCCTCGTGAAACAGCCCATACGACTCGAGCGCAACGGCGATTGCCGACAGGATCCGATGTTGGAAGAATGCCAACATCTCACTCTGAGCGGCTCGGCCGATCTGGTAGTGGAACCGATGGTCGAATCTCAGGAACGAGGCGTCCGGTTGGCGGGCCGCCTCTTCGAGCATCTCGATGGTTTCGCGCATGTCGGCGAAGTCTTCCTCGTCGGCCCGCTCGGCGGCCAGCAACGACAGCATCGTCTCGATCGGACGTCGCGCCTCGACCAACTCGGTGAGTGCCGCCTGCCGCCAGCCACGTGCAGGTAGAAGCTCGATCGGGACATCGTCGGTGACCACTGTCACGCCGCCCTGCACACCACGCTTCGATTCCACTACGCCGTGCTCTCGAAGCACTCGAACGGCTTCGCCGATCACCGGCTTGCTGACACCGGTGGATTCCGCCAGCTCCTCGATGGTCGGTAGACGATCCCCGGTCTGGAGCAATCCACTCCGGATGGCGTATACGATCTGGTCCACCACCTCTTCGTGAGCGCGAGCGGCGTCGATCTCGTGCATCCTCAGCGCCAAAGGTGTACGCCTCGTGGCCTCGAACATTTCTGCATCCCTTGTCGTTGGCAAATCTCAAATTGTAATGTTTGTTGCTCTGAAAGCCAGATCAAAGCTTCCGGGTGAGTAGCCGTCTGGGACGAACGGTGATCAGTACTCGATCATCGGCGGCGAAGATCCGCTCCATGTGAGCGTCTGCATCTGCAGGGTCGTCGTAGTACCGATCGACGATGGCGCGGGTCTTCGAGCGCACGTCATCGCTCTGCAGTCGCGCATCTCCGTAGGCGACGACCATGCTGCCGGACTCGGGATCCTCGATGCACAGCGAGCAGCGAGGGTCGCGGAGCAGGTTCTTCCACTTTGCGGTGCTCCGGATCGTGGACATCACGAACTCACCATCGGCCCACAGGTACCAGAGCACCGACGCCTGGGGTGATCCGTCTCGCCTGATGGTCCCCAGGGTCACCGTTGGCCGCTGGTGGAGGAACGCTTCGACCTCCGACGTGATCTCGACCATCAGCCTTGAACCTGCTCGACGGCCGCCGATCGGAGGTAATCCTCGTCGATCTCGATGCCGAGGCCCGGCCCTTTCGGAACCTGTAGCCAACCATCCTCCATGACGGGCGGATTGGTGAGTAGCCGGTGCCGGTTCGGGTTCTCGTCGATCCCGTACTCGAGAAGTGGATCTGGAACCGAAGGTGACCTCGTCGCGTCGGGGAGCGTGGCGACGATCTGGAGGGATGCTGCGATGCCCACGGCGTTGTTCGAGGCGTGGGGAACCGTCGTGACTCCGTGGAGCGCAGCCATGTCGGCGATGGCGATCGCGTCGCCGACACCGCCGCAGATCACCGGGTCGGGTTGTATCACATCCACCGCGTTTCGATTCAGCAGCCGAAGAGCATCCGATCTGGAGAGGGATCCTTCCCCGCCCGCGATGGCGATGCTCAGCGAGGATGTGAGTCGGTCGTACCCGACATATCCGCCGCGTTGCTGCATGGGCTCCTCGTACCAGCGGAACCCCAGAGATTGGAGGACGAGACCCATCCGGATGGCGTCGGGAAGCGAGTAGGCGGCATTGCCGTCGGCCATGAGCTCGAATCCGGTGGGCGCTTCATCACGCAGTTTCCGCAGGAGTGGCTCTTCGTGCTCGATGGAGTCACGGCCCACTCTGAGCTTGAGTGCGGTGTATCCGGCCTCGAGTGCCCGCTCCAGTTCGCGCGGCCACGTGATTGCCGGATCCTCCCCCTCGACGTATCCGCCACTGGCGGCATACGGGCGTATGCGGCTTCGCATCGGCCCCCCGTACAGCTCCGAGACCGATATCCCGAGTTGGCGGGAGCGCAGGTCTTCCAGGGCGATCGACACTGCCGAGGGGGCGAATCCGCCACCCGCGAGACCTCCTCCCACCCAGCGGGCGTCGCGGATGAGATCACGGAGCGACGCCGAGCGTCCCGTGACTGCCCGACACACCTCCACGATCGTGTCCACGGTGCCGGGCGTGCGATATGTCTCGCCCCATCCGACGAGTCCATCTTCATCAGCGAGGCGGACCAGCACGTACGCGTGCTCGCTCGAATACGCGATCGAAGGGCCCGTGCGCGGTGACAGACGGTGGGTGATGACGAAACACTCGAAGTCGCTTACCTTCACGATCCGTTCTCCTCTGTGGTTGATGTGTTGTCTTGTGGGGCGACGCCGAGGTGTGTGACGAGGAAGTCGTCGAGCGCGGCGGTCCGTTCCAGACGCCTGCTGAGGGCCCCGAACACGTTGAAGAAGTGATCCTCCTCGGGCACCCGAAGGAACTCCACCTTCCGGCCTAGTGCTCGGAGAGACGCATGGATGGCTTCTCCATGTGCAATCGGGCACACGGTGTCGGCTTCGCAGTGAATCACGAGAACCGGCGCGGTCACCTGGTCCAACCGGGTGATGACCGATCGTCCGAGGTAGGTGGCCGGATTGTCCCACGGGGCGCCGCCCAGCTCGGAGTGCCAGAACGTCGGTCCGACCGGCCCCCGGGCCGAGGACAAGAAGTCGGAGATCCCGCTCTCTATGACGACGGCCGAGAACCGGTCGGAGGTGCCCGCAGCCCATGCTGCGATATATCCGCCGTAGCTCTCCCCGATGATTGCGACTCGGTCAGCGTCGATCGACCACCCGGCAAGCGCCGCATCGAGCAGTTCCATGAGGTCGTCGAGATCGCGTCCGCCCCAATCTCCCAGGTTGCCGTCTGCGAATGCCTGCCCGTACCCCTGGCTCCCTCTGGGGTTGGCCCGTAGCACACCGATGCCCTGCGCCGCCAGACGTTGGGCGTCGAACGAGAACCGCTCGCCGACTGCGTAGTGGGGTCCGCCGTGGACCTGGAGCACCAGCGGAACGTCTCTTGAGTGCCGGGGCATGGTCAACCACCCCTCGACCTCGGCGCCGTCGGACGCGACCGTCGAGACGCGCATGGTCGGTTCGAGTTCGAGGTCGGCGACGAGTGTGGCCGCGATGTTGGTCAGCTGGCGGACCTCGCGTGTGGTCGATTCGAGCCAGGAGATCTCGCCGGGTGTGACGGGATCCGACCAGGAGAACGCGGTTCCGGCGCCGCCCTCGCTGAATTCGAGCACACAGCTGACGCCGGTGGCGACATCTTCGTGATCACCGTTCAGATCGAAGCGCGCCAGACGACTGCGGCCCCCATCCGCGTAGATCGCACTGAGCGACGACGAGTCCGGCGCCCATGCCAGATTCGGGCGCCCGATCGCCCGCTCGTCGTCACCGCGGATCGGCTTGCCGATGCTTCGATCGAGGGTCGCCGCCAGGCGACGACTGCCGCCTGTGGAGAGATCATGGATCCAGAGCCCGTTCAGCGCCGAGGCCGCGTTGTTGCGCGTGGCGGCGATGTATCCGATCGACGCGCCGTCAGGCGACCACGCCGCTGTGAGAATCGGAACCGCAGGATCAACCAGGCATTCCGACTGTCCCGTCCTTGTATCCCACACCCACAGACCGTTAGCGGTGCTCGTGTCTCGATCCACGTCGGTGTCAGAGATGACAGCGATGCGATCACCGTCGGGCGACCAGTCGGCCACCGTGATGTTGCGGAGATCGCCTGCCACGAGCACGGGCTTGGCGTCGGGTTCGAGGATCCAGGCTCTTCCGTCGGGGGCCGGTTCGAAGTCATCGGACGATGTCGCCCGGTAAGGACGATCGCGTTCGGGAGGAGGTCGGTGGGTGCTGGTCAAGCCGAGCAGGCGGCGCCCATCAGGTGCCCATCGGAGATCGCGGAAGTCCTCGAGAGACTCCGTGAGGCGCCACACTTCGCCCGTCATGGATCGGCATTCCGGCAGCCATCGGTCGTCGACCCTCTTGGCATAGGCGAGCAGGCTGCCGTCAGGAGACCAACGCGGCTCGCGTGCCCCGGCCAGGTCGAGGTGGACTGTTCCTACGGGATCGGCGACGACCAGCTCATATGTGAGGTGATCGGTGGTCGGGTCCAGTCCGGAGACGACGTATGCCACGAGCGGCTCGACCGGATGGGCCGCAGGCTCCAGGGCCCAGCGGAGCCGGGCGAGGTCGGTCAGCGACACGCCCCGCGTGGTCGGCATCTCAGGTGCCCGACCCGTACTCGAGGAGGACCGTGGGTGGCCGGTCAGCGCCTCGGAGGATGTCGTACGCCTCCGACGCGTGTTCGATCGGAATGCGGTCGGGCGCGAGAGGGCGCACATCCACGCGACCCCGTGCGAGGAGATCGAGGAAGTACTCCTGGTTTCTGTTCTCGGTCCAGCGAGCCAGACCGATCGGGTAGTCGACGTTCCCTTCCTCATACACCGGGTCGTACCGTCCGAGTCCATATCCGACCGCCGGGTGGAGTGAGACGCGGTTGGCGAAGAACCGACCGCGATCGATGTCCCATCCGAACACTCCGAGGCCGACCACCCGGCCGCGCTGACGGGACATGTCGAAGCACTGGTTCAACGGTTCGCTCGACTCTGATTTGATTCCCAGGATCACGCCATCCGCGCCGTACCCGTCGGTCAGTTCTTTCACGGCTGCAGCGACGTCGTTGGCGGTCGGGTCCAGCACGTGCCTCGCTCCGAGCTCGACTGCCAGCCGACGGCGGGAAGGATCGATGTCGATGCCGATCGTCGTCAACCCAGCCGCTTCACCGATCTGCACGCCGAGCAGCCCGAGAAGGCCGAGTCCGAACTGAACGACGGTCTCGCCGAAGTGGCACTGGGTCTCTCGCAGAGCGGCCATGGAAATGGAACCGAGGGTGACGAACGCCGCCTGATCGAGCGGTAGGCCCGGCGGGACTCTTGCCACGAGGTGTCGGGGGACCGATACCAGCTCGGCGTGATGGGCACACTGGGATCCGGAACACGCAACGAGGTCGCCGACGGCGATGTCTGTGACCTGATCGTCGACATCGACCACCACTCCAGCCAGGCTGTATCCGATCCCGATATAGGCCGGATCCGACGGCTTCGGCATCGGGTGGTCTAGGTTGACCGGTGTCCTGGTCTTCGGCCAGTAGGGCGGAACGGACGGGTATTCGTGCACTCCGAAGTCCGGATCGGCCGATCCATCGATCAGCCACGTCTCGGTGCCGGCGCTGATCGCCGAGAATGCGGGCTTCACGAGCACCTCACCTCTTCGAAGTGTCGGCTCCGGAACCTCTCGGACAACCGCTTTGCCCCCGTGCGCGAAGACGCGTTTCATGATTGGCTCCTCGTCGACCCTGGATATTGTTCAACGTTATTGATTTAGTGAACGATAGTGTGTCGAACGCCCGGCGGCGCAACATCGGAGTTGCGCGCCAGAGAAGCGACTCAGTGATGTCGGTACGCTATTGATCAAGAGCGTTGACAAAAGGTGTTTTCGCTGGGAAGCTCTCCACTCATGAGCGGACTTGTGGAGATCCATCCCGGAGCGGTTGTGCATTCGATGGATCATCTCGTTCTCGACCTTGCGAATCACATCGGTCCGACCGCCTATTTCACCATCTATTCGCTGGGTCTCATGCGTGGGGTCGGGCCAGGCAGGGTCGCCCTGCTGCGCCTCGAGAACCAAGGCGGCGCGGTCGAACGCTGCTTCGGAGAGACAGTGGGACTGGCGGCGCGCATGCAGGAGAGACTCCGGGCGATGCGGTCCGAAGGTGGCTCAGTCCCGGCGCTCGGGGGTGACGACGCGCCCGCACAGGCAACCATCAGGCGCCTCCCCTCTTCGAACGAGACCGAGCAATGGCTGATCCGGTCGGACGACTACGAGATCGTCGCTTCGTGGAGCGATCCGGAACCGGCGCTCTGGCTCTCTGCGCCGGCGCCGGCGTTCCATCCCACGCGGGACTACGTGACAACGATGGTCGGCTACAGGCACGCAGAACTCGTCGTCGACGGAACCCGGATGACGGGCAAACCGTACGTTCACGAACTGTGGCAGCAGCGGCTCGGTCGACCGTTCAGCAGCTGTCACGCGGCCCTGGCCGAGACGGCCATCGACACCTCGTGAGCGACGTGCTGATCCTGGCAGGAGCGACCGTGGTCGACGCCCGCGGAGTGGTCGCCGGGCCCACGGACGTGTACATCGAGGGTTCGGAGGTAGCGGGTCTCAGAACCGGGGCACGGCCTTCGGAAGCCACGGTGCTGGACGTCGGCGGCAAGACGGTGTGTCCCGGGCTGATGAACGCCCACGTCCACGTATGCTTCGACGGTTCTGTGGATCCCGAGCCGGCATTCCTGGGCGAGGGCGACGTCGAGATGGCCATCAACGCCATGCCTCGCCTGGCCGAGACGGTACGCCGTGGCGTCACGACGATCCGGGATCTCGGCGGGAACGAGACCGTGACTCTGCCGCTCGCTGCGGCCATCGAAGCCGGCCTTCTGGCCGGCCCGAGGATGGTGCCGGCGGGCCGGGTCATCACCATGACCGGTGGGCATGGACATTGGATGGGGCTGGAGGTCGACGGTGTCGACGAGGCCCGCAAGGCGACTCGACGCATGATCAAGGCAGGCGCACGGGCGATCAAGGTGATGGCGACGGCCGGCATGATGACACTCGGCCAACGGGCTGGGGCGCCCCAACTGACCATCGCAGAGATGAGGGCGTGTGTCGAGGAGGCCCACAAGGCCGGCCTCAAGGTGGCGGCTCACGCCGAAGGTCGTGAGGGGGCCGCCAACGCCATCGAAGCGGGAGTCGGCTCGATCGAGCACGGTCATGGGCTCGACGACGAGTTGTTGGAGCGGATGGCTGCGGAGCGTGTCGCTCTCGTCCCGACGATCGCGTGTGACCGAGCGATCACCCGGCTCGGCCCACAAGCAGGCATCCCGAAGTTCATCGTCGATGACTGTGCGCGACTCGCTCCGAGCCTCGAGCAGGCATTGCGGCGGGCCATCGAAATCGGCGTGCCCATCGTCGCCGGCAACGACGGTGGTGCGCCACTCACCCATCCCGGTGACATCGTGGACGAGCTCGAGATCTATGTGGAGATGGGCATGAGTCCAGTCCAGGCGCTCGCGTCGGCTACGACCGCGGCGGCCGGGTTGCTCGGGTTGCCCGACGTCGGTCTCGTCGACCCCGGGCAGCGCGCAGACCTACTGGTCCTCGATGGCGATCCGGTGGAGTCCATCGGGGCCCTTCGTGACCCGCTGCTCGTGATAGCGGGCGGGCGGATCGTCGGGGCAGGCACCCATTGATTATCGTTTTTGATGATTTTCTTCGATTCGGAGGACCAGGTTGACCGACAGCGTGCGAGCCGGCGTCCATCGACGACGACCTGAAGGCGGAGTGTCAGGCCATCTCGTTCCTGACGCAGACGAGTTGGCCGGAGCGCGAGCGATCGTCGCCGCGGCGCACCCGCCCACTCCCATGATCCATTCATCGAGATTGAGCGATGTCGTCGGGAAGGACGTTCATCTCAAGCTCGAAGGAACGTCGGCTGTCCGTTCGTTCAAGTATCGCGGTGCGTTAGTTGCCGTAGCCCGAGCGGTCGAACAGTCTCCCGGTAGCCCGATCGTCACCGCCTCGACCGGAAACCACGGCCAGGGCATCGCCTTCGCCGGACGGCGTCACGGAGTCGACGTGGTGGTGTGCTCCCCGACGACGACACTTCCCGAGAAGCTAGAAGCCATGCGGTCCCTCGGTGCAACGGTCGTCGTCTCGGGCCAGACGCTGACCGAGGCCGAGGACCGCGCCCGCGAGATCGCTGCGGAGCGTGACGGCCTCTACATCGAAGACGGGGAGTCGCCTCACCTGATGGCCGGCGCGGCGACGGTCGTGTTCGAGATGCTTGAGCAAGAGCCGGACCTCGAGACCATCGTCGTCCCGATCGGCGGGGGCAATCTGGTCGCTGCGAGCCTGCTGGCCGTCTCGACTTCGAACTCATCCGCGACCGTCGTCGGCGTCCAGTCCGTCGAGGCGCCCGGAGCCACACTCAGCTGGCTCGCCGGCGAGATCGTGCGTCACAGCTGCCGCACATTCGCCGGCGGTCTCGCCACCGAACGGCCAGGCGAACTCTCTCTTTCCGTCATGCGGAGACTCCTCGGGACGATCGTCCTGGTCACCGACGACGACCTGAGAGCGGAATCGGGATGGGCCTTTCGTAATCTCGGTCTCGTTGTAGAGGGAGCGGCCGCGGCTCCCCTCGCGGCGATCCAACTCAACCCGGACGCGATCGAGGGGAACCGGGTCGGCCTGGTCGTCAGCGGGAGTTGGCTGGCGGCAGACCAATTGACCGAGGCTCTCAGCGAGGCACGACATCCGCGGCGACCTTCGTGAGTGGACGTCTCGTCGTACGGGGCGGGCTCGTCATCGACGGTACGGGCCGACCGGCCCGGCGGGCTGACGTGCACATCGAGGATGAAACCGTCGTCGCCGTCGGAGGCACCGACCTCGACATCACGAACGCATCGGTCATCGACGCGACCGATCGGATCGTATCGCCCGGATTCATCGACCTTCACACCCATGCGGACTACACGATCCTCGCATTTCCGTCGGCCGACAGCGCGCTTCGTCAGGGCGTCACGACGATCGTGGTCGGCAACTGCGGCGGGGGAGTGGCACCGATATCGGAGGAACACGACATTCGACCCGTTGCGTTCGCGCTTCGGCCCGAATGGGGTGTCGAGATCTCCTGGCGGGGCTTTCCGGAGTACATGGCACATCTCGATGGTCTCGGGGTGAACGTCGCCGCCATGGTCCCCCACGGCGCACTCCGCAACGCTGTTATGGGAGTGACACCACGGAGCGCATCGGGTCATGAACTCGAAGCCATGAAGGGACTCTTGAAAGAAGCCTTGGATGCCGGGGCGGTCGGGATGTCCACCGGACTCCAATACCGTCCGGGCTGCTGGGCACCTCGAGAAGAGATTCGGGGCCTCGTGGAGATCGTTGGCGGGCACGGCGGCATCTATGCCACCCACATGCGTGATCGCTCCGAACACTACGCAGCAGCGATCTCCGAAGCTCTCGCCGCCGCTGCCGACACTGGGGCTCACCTTCAGCTATCCCACGTGGTCGCCCGTCCCAACGCACCGGAAGCCGAGATCGACACGGCCATGAGCATCATGGAGACGGCCGCCTCGGGCCGATTCGGTGTCGACACCTTCCCCGAGAGATGGGGCCCGGGTCTCCTGATCGACCTGTTTCCAGATGATCTGATGCAAGGCGACACCAGCGAGGTCTTGTCGAGGCTCGTCGATGATGAGATCCGTTCGACGTTGGAGGCGTACGTCGACGCCGAAGCCAGCTTCCTCGCTCGCGTCGCAGGCTACGACGAGATCTACCTGTCCTCGGTCCCTGATCGACCTGACCTGAACGGAACCCGTCTCTCGGCGGTGGGGTCGGTCGGATCGTTCGCCTGTGATCTCCTGCTCGACGCCGGCGAACGGCTGCGAGAGATCGGTATCCGCCACATCTACGCCACCGAGCCCGCCATCGACTCGGTCCTCACGCTGCCCTTCTGTACGGTCGCCAGCGACGGCATCGTCACCGAAGGTGAGGATGCTGCCTGCCTGCTCCCGTGGAGCGCCTCCACGTACGGATTCGCCGCGCGCCTACTCGAGCATCATGTCCGGGAACGGCGCCTGCTGACCCTCGAGGACGCGGTCCGGAAGCTGACGAGCCTTCCCGCCGCCGCCGTCGGGCTGAAGGACCGCGGCGTCCTCGCTCCTGGGGCGAAGGCCGATCTGGTGATCTTCGACGGCGAGCGGATTCACGACCGATCCACCCCAACCGAGATGGCACGCCACCCATCGGGGATCGACACCGTTCTGATCAATGGTGCGGTCGCCGTCGATCGCGGACAGCTCACCGGCCGCCGGTCGGGGGTGTTGGTCTCCTGAGCGAAAGAGAGCCTCAAAATGCCTGAGTATCGAATCGAAGCAACAGCGTTGCTCCGTGGGGACGGCACGGCGGTAGATGACGCCGTGGTTGTCATCGACGAGGGCGTGGTCACCTTCGCCGGCGCCGCATCGAACGCTCCATCGACCCCGGGAGCCGAGCGCATCTCCGTTCCGGTTGTCATGCCCGGGATGTGGGACGCCCACTGCCACTTCTTCGGCATTCGAAAGCCCGATCTCGAAGCTCTGGCCACCGAACCCATCGAGGTCCGATCGATGCGTATCACCCAGGATGCTCGGTTGGCGCTCGAGGCCGGATTCACCAGCGTTCGCGAAGTCGGTGGGCTCGGCGTGTACCTGGCAAGGGCGATCGACGAAGGGTTCGTGGACGGCCCGAACGTCTACGCAGCAGGATCGATCCTCTCGACCACGGGTGGGCACGGGGACATCCACTCGATTCCAGAATCCTGGATGGCCGACACGAACCGGATTGGCGACCTCGAGGTGTGCGACGGCGTCGACGACGCGAGGAAGGCGGTGCGACGCCAACTGAGGAAGGGAGCGAGAGTGATCAAAGTGTGCGCTTCGGGCGGGGTGCTCAGTAAGTACGACGATCCGCGGCACCAGCAGTTCACGCACGACGAGTTGGTCGCCATCGTGGACGAGGCAGCGATGGCTGAGCGAGTTGTCGCCGCCCACTGTCACGGGAAGGCGGGCATCATGGCCGCGGTGCGAGCCGGTGTGAAGACCGTAGAACACGGGACCGACCTCGACCACGAGGCGGCGACCGCAATGGCCGACAGCGGCGCCATTCTCGTCGCCACCCGATTCGTCGGAGCCGAATTGCTGTCGCAGCCACCGGAGCGAGGCCTGGCGGACTTCGCCAGGCAGAAGCTCACCGAGACGTATCGAAGGGGCCGGGAGGCGGTGGGTGTG
>Ga0224512_10004634_pt1 | contig 11514 bp, 10 predicted proteins | sample SF_May12_sed_USG_4_FD_169103 | JGI IMG/M metagenome (GOLD analysis project Ga0224512, IMG submission 169103) | Sediment microbial communities from San Francisco Bay, California, United States - SF_May12_sed_USGS_13 | ecosystem: Environmental > Aquatic > Marine > Sediment | place: USA... | reverse complement strand
CTTCTCCATGGAGGAAGGCACGATCACGACGCTGCTCGGCGCCAACGGCGCCGGCAAGACGACGACGCTGCGCGCGCTGTGCGGCATGGTGAAGACGCAGGGCGAAGTGCGTTTCGCCGGTGAGCGCATCGACAGCAAGGCGACCGAGGATATCGTGCGCAGGGGAATCGCGCACGTACCCGACGGCCGCGGCACTTTCGTGAACGTCACCACCGAGGAAAACCTGCGACTTGGGGCGTACACGCGCAAGGACCACGGCGCGGTGGCATCCGATCTGGAGCGCGTTTACGGCTATTTTCCGCGCCTGAAGGAACGCCGCGGGCAGCAGGCCGGCACTCTGTCGGGCGGCGAGCAGCAGATGCTCGCCGTTTGCCGCGCGCTCATGCTGCGGCCCAAGCTGATGCTGCTCGATGAGCCCTCGTTCGGCCTCGCGCCGCTCATCGTCCGGGAGCTGTTCGAGATCCTGCGCACGGTGAATGAAAAGGAGAAAGTGAGCATGCTGGTCGTAGAGCAGAACGCGGCCATGGCCCTGGAGCTTGCCGATCACGCCTACCTCATCGAGACCGGGCGCATGGTGCTCTCCGGCACGGCCGGCGAGATCAAGAGCAACGACGCCGTGCGGCGCTCGTACCTGGGTTACTGAGGGCGACGCCATGGAAGCCTTTCTGCACCAGGTGCTCGCCGGGCTTGCGACTGGCGGCATCTACGCCAGCCTCGCGCTCGCGCTGGTGATGATCTACCAGGCGACGCACCTCGTGAACTTCGCCCAGGGCGAGCTGGCGATGTTCGCCACCTACTTCGCCTGGAGCCTGATCAACGCCGGCATGCCCTACTGGCCAGCGTTCCTGCTCACCGTGGTGTTCGCCTTTCTGCTCGGCGTACTGATCGAGCGCATCATCATTCGCCCGGTGGAGAACGCGCCGGTGCTCGCGGTGGTGGTGGTGTTCATCGCACTGCTCGTCATCCTCAACAGCGTCACCGGCTGGATCTTCAGCTATACCATCAAGACCTTCCCCAGCCCGTTTCCCGCCGAGCCGATCTTCGGCCAGTACATGTCGGCGCATGAAGCTGGTGCCATCGGCGTCACACTGGTGGTGCTCCTGCTCCTGTACGCGTTCTTCCGCTTCACGCCCCTTGGCCTCGCCATGCGCGCGGCGGCGCAAAATCCCGATTCCGCGCGCCTGGTGGGCATCCGCGTGGGCTGGATGCTGGCGCTCGGCTGGGGCCTCGCGGCCGCCATCGGCAGCGTCGCCGGCATGATGGTGGCGCCGATCGTGTTTCTCGACCCGAACATGATGGGCGGCGTGCTGCTCTACGCCTTCGCGGCGGCGCTCGTCGGCGGCATCGATAATCCGGCCGGCGCGGTGTTCGGGGGGTTCCTGGTCGGCGTGCTGGAGAACGTGCTTGGCGCCTTCGTCATCGGCAACGAGTTGAAGCTTGCCGTGGCGCTGGTGCTGATCATCGGCGTATTGGTGGTAAGGCCCTCGGGCTTCTTCGGCAAGGTGTTCGTGGCCCGCGTATGAGCCGGCGCCAGCTCATACTCATCGCATTATTGCTGCTGGCAGCGTGCGCCCTGCCTTTCTTCGTCAGCAACTACCGCACGTTCCAGTTCACGTTGGCGCTGGTTTACTCGATCGCGTTGCTCGGCCTGAATCTGCTCACCGGCTACAACGGCCAGATCTCGCTCGGCCACGGCGCGTTCTACGCCATCGGCGCCTACTGCGCGGCGATCCTCATGGACCAGTACGGCGTGCCCTACTGGGCCACGCTGCCGGTCGCGGCAGTGGTGTGCCTCGTCGCCGGCTTCCTGTTCGGCCTGCCGGCGCTGCGCCTCGAGGGCCTGTATCTCGCGCTCGCCACCTTCGCGCTCGGCGTGTCGCTGCCGGCGCTGCTCAAATACCACCACCTCGAAAAATGGACCGGCGGCGTGCAGGGCATCGTCATCAACAAACCCGAAGCGCCCTTCGGGCTGCCGCTCAACGCCGACCAGTGGCTGTATTTCTTCACGCTGGCGGTGGCGGTGCTGATGTTCGTGCTCGCGTGGAACATGCTGCGCGGCCGCGTCGGGCGCGCCATGGTCGCCATCCGCGACCACCATATCGCCGCGGAGGCGATGGGCGTGAATACCGCCATGGTCAAGTCGCTCACTTTTGGCGTCTCCGCCATGTACACCGGCATCGCCGGCGCGCTCGGCGCCATCGCCATCCAGTATGTGGCGCCCGACAGCTTCAATTTCTTCTTGTCGATCATGTTCCTGGTCGGCATCGTCGTCGGCGGGCTCGCCTCGATCTCCGGGGCGATCTACGGGGCGCTGTTCATCCAGTTCGTGCCCAATATCGCCGACGAGATCTCGAAGGCCGCGCCGTGGGCGATTTTCGGAGTCTTCATGATCGGCTTCGTGTACCTGATGCCGATGGGGGTTGCGGGCGCCGTGCGCGTGGCCATGGCACGGCTTTCGAGAATGACGCAGAATAGGCAACGGTCCATCTGAGGAGGAAACCATGAAATTTGTACCGATTGCAGCACTGCTCGCGGTCGCGCTCGCGTCGCCGGCGGCCCTGGCGCAGAAGAAGTACGACCCGGGCGCCAACGACAAGGTCATCAAGATCGGCAACACCAACCCCTACAGCGGCCCCGCCTCCGCCTACGGCCAGATCGGCAAGTCGATCGGCGCCTACTGGAAGATGGTGAACGACAAAGGCGGCATCAACGGCCGCAAGATCGAGTGGATCTCCTACGACGACGGCTACAGCCCGCCGAAGACCGTGGAGATGGCGAGGAAGCTTGTCGAGCAGGACCAGGTGCTGTTCGTGTTCCAGCCGCTCGGCACGCCGCCCAACTCCGCGATCCACAGATACATGAACGCGAAGAAGGTGCCGCACCTCTTTGTCGCCACCGGCGCGACCAAGTGGAACGACCCAAAGAATTTCCCCTGGACCATGGGCTGGCAGCCGAACTACCAGACCGAGGGGCGCATCTACGCTGAGCACATCCTGAAAAACAATCCCAAGGCGAAGGTCGGCGTCCTTTATCAGAACGACGACTACGGCAAGGACTACCTCAAGGGCTTCCGCGACGGCCTAGGCGATAGGGCCGCGAGCATGATCGTGAAGGAAGTGTCCTATGAAACCAGCGACCCGACTGTCGATTCGCAGATCGTGCAATTGCAGGCTTCCGGTGCGGACACGTTCTTCAACATCACCACGCCGAAGTTCGCTGCGCAGGCAATCCGCAAGGCCTACGACACCGGCTGGAAGCCGATGCACTACCTCAACAACGTGTCGACTTCGATCGGCTCGGTGTTGAAGCCCGCTGGTCTGGAGAAGGCAGAAGGCTTGATCTCCACTCAGTACCTGAAGGAGCAAACCGACGAACAGTGGAAGGATGACCCAGCCATCAAGGAGTGGGAAGCCTTCATGAAAAAGTACTACCCTGACGGCGATCTGTTAAGCAGCTTCCCTCTCTATGGCTACACGGTGGCGCAGACCCTGCACCAGGTGCTCAAGCAAGCCGGGGACAACTTGACCCGTGCCAACATCATGAAGCAGGCAGCGAGCCTGAAGGATTTCCGGCCGGACACCATGCTTCCCGGAATCCGCATCAACACCAGCGCCACGGACTTCGCTCCCATCGAGTCGGAGCAGCTCGTGCGCTTCGACGGTCAGCAGTGGAGGCGTTTCGGCCCGATTATCGGCAAGTAGCGTAACGGCACTGAGCAACTAAAGCGGGCGCGGTGCGCCCGCTTTTTCTTCTTATACGCTCGCCTCTTCGTGGCGACGCAGGGCATCGCCCCAGTTCTTTTCCCACTCGCCGCCGACGAAATCGCGCACCGCGCCATCGGCCTGAAAGAAGCGGTTGGGAATCTGGAACATGGCGATCGACAGGTTGCCGTCCGGCCCCGCCCAGGCCTCGTGGCGGCTGCCCGCCGGGCGCCAGACGAAGTTGCCGGGAGTGACCGTGCCCTCGCCGCACACCAGCGTGCCCGCGAGCAGGTAGGTCTGCTCGATGAGCACATGCTCGTGGTCCGGCAGCTTCGCCCCCGGCGCCATCTTGAGCAGCACCGTCAGCAGCCCGGACGCCCGGTCGACAAGCAGCGTCTTTTGCTCGACGCCCGGGAAGACCGTCTTTTCCCAGGGCAGCGCCGCCACGTCGACAAAGCGCGAGGCGAGGGGCGGCAAATTGGCATGATTGCTCGCTTTCGGTGTCATTCCGGCCATGAGTTCCTCCTCTATGCTTTCCTGTGTTCCCCCACCCGCACGATCTTCATCGTGTTGGTGCCGCCCGCCTTGCCGATCGGCTCGCCGATGGTGAGCACGATCAGGTCGCCCAGCTTCACCACGCCATTCTCGACCAGCACCTGCTCGGCCTCGTGCAGCAGCTCCTCGCGGTCGTGGCCGACGTACTTCACCATCAGGGGGTAGGTGTCGCGGAATAGCGCGCAGCGATAGCGCGTCGCCGTCTGCGAGGTGAGCGCGTAGATCGGCACGCCGCAGTTCAGCCGGCTCATCCAGAGCGCGGTGGCGCCGGACTCGGTGAGTGCGGCGATCGCCTTCACCTTGAGGTGGAACGCGGTGAACAGCGCTCCCATGGCGATCGACTGGTCGACGCGCGTGAACACGCGGTTGAGGAAGTCCTGCTCAAGGCTGATGGACTGCGTCTGCTCGGCCTCGATGCAGATGCGGTCCATGGCTTCGATCGTCTCCACCGGGTAGCTGCCGCTCGCCGACTCGGCCGAGAGCATCACGGCGTCGGTGCCATCGAGCACTGCGTTGGCCACATCCGATACCTCGGCGCGCGTCGGCACCGGGCTGGCGATCATCGACTCCATCATCTGCGTCGCGGTGATGGTGAGCTTGTTCTGCTCGCGCGCGAGGCGAATCATGCGCTTTTGCAGCGCCGGCACCGCCGCGTCGCCAACCTCCACGGCGAGGTCGCCGCGCGCCACCATGATGCCGTCGCAGGCGGCCATGATGCTGAGCAGCACGTCGTGCTTCACCGCTTCCGCGCGCTCGATCTTGGCGATCAGCATCGCCTTGCCGCCGGCCGCGCGCAGCAGCTCGTGCGCCATGTACATGTCGGCGCCCGACTTGGGAAAGGACACCGCGAGGAAGTCGGCGCGGATCTTCGCCGCCGTGCGGATGTCCTCCATGTCCTTCGGCGTCAGCGCCGCCGCGGTCAGGCCGCCGCCCTGGCGGTTGATGCCCTTGTTGTTGGAGAGCACCCCGCCGTGCCGTACCATGGTATGCACTTCCTCGCCGCGCACCACTGTCACGTCGAGCACGATCTTGCCGTCGTCGAGCAGCAGCACGGCGCCTTCCTCGACGTCGCGCGGCAGCTCCTTGTAGTCCAGGCCGACGCGCTCGGCGTCGCCGAGGTCGCAAGTCGCGTCGAGGATGAAGGGCGAACCTTTCTTCAGAGTGGCCTTGCCGTCCCTGAACTTGCCGATGCGGATTTTCGGCCCCTGCAGGTCGCACATGATGGCGACCGTGCGCCCGGTCTTGCGCCCGATCTCCTTGACCAGCTCGGCGCGCTTCTCGTGGTCTGCGGCGCTGCCGTGCGAGAAATTGAGCCGCACCACATCCACGCCCGCGCGCACCATGCGCTCGAGCACCGCAGGATCGCTGGAAGCAGGTCCGAGGGTGGCGACGATCTTGGTGCTGCGGAGCATTTTTCAAAGTGTATCATCGGCTTATGGATGAACCGCGGTCGAGCACGGGCGGCGAGGAGTTGCTCGTCGTCTGCCTCTGCGCGGCGTGGTGCTATATCTGCAATGATTTTCGCGCCGCGTTCGCCGGCCTTGCGCGCGCGCACCGCCACGTCGGATTCATTTGGGTCGATATCGAGGAAGACCGCGCTCTGGTCGGCGATGTCGATATCGATGACTTTCCGACACTGGCGGTATTCCGCGGCAATACCCCGGTATTCTTCGGCGTCACGCGGCCGCAGTCGCCGGTCGTAGCGCGCACTCTGGCGTCACTGCTCGGAGCGGAGCCGCAGCCGGTCGCGGTGCCGCACCAGGTCGCGGCGCTGCCGCGCTCGCTCGGCAGCCGCCGGCGCGAGGCTCCCGCCTAGGCGCGCGCTTCGAGGACCGCCACGGCCGGGAGAACCCGGCCTTCGAGAAATTCGAGGAAGGCGCCGCCGGCGGTGGAAATGTAGCCAATGCGATCGGCGATGCCGAATTTATGGATCGCGGCCACGGTATCGCCGCCGCCGGCGATGGTGAACGCGCGCGAGGCGGCGATCGCGCGCGCCACCGTCTCGGTGCCCGCAGCGAACGGTGCCTTCTCGAATACGCCGACCGGCCCGTTCCAGACAATGGTGCCGGCATCCTGCAGGCTGTCGGCATAAGCCGCCGCGGCCCGCGGCCCGATGTCGAGGATCATCTCGTCGGCGAGGACGGCATCGGCAGCCTTCGCCACGCCGGGTCCGTCCATGCTTTTGCCGACCACCACGTCTTCGGGAATCGGCACGCGCGTCGCCGCCATGATTGCGCGCGCGTCGCCCACCAGATCGGGCTCCGCGAGCGACTTGCCGACCGATTTGCCGGCGGCGAGGAGGAACGTATTGGCGATGCCGCCGCCCACGATCAGGCGATCCACCTTCTTCGCCAGTGCCGCCAGTACCGAGAGCTTGGTCGACACCTTGGACCCGCCGACGATCGCCACCAGCGGCCGCGCCGGGTTGGCCAGCGCCTTGCCGAGGGCATCGAGCTCGGCCGCCATCAACGGACCGGCGCAGGCCACCTTGGCGAACTTGGCCACCCCATGCGTGGTCGCTTCCGCGCGGTGCGCCGTGCCGAAGGCGTCGTTCACGAAGACGTCGCAGAGCGCCGCGATCTTCTTCGCCAGCGCCTCGTCGTCTTTCTTCTCGCCCTTGTTGAAGCGGCAGTTCTCCAGCAGCACTGCTCCCCCCGGCGCCACTTCCACGCCGTTGAGCCAATCCCGCACGAGCGGCACTTCGCGGCCTAGGAGCTCGCCCAGGCGCCGCGCCACGGGTGCAAGGGAAGCCCTCTCGTCGAACACGCCTTCCTTGGGCCGCCCGAGGTGCGAGGTCACCATCACCGCGGCGCCCTGGGCGAGCGCCTGGCGCATTGCCGGCACGGAAGCGCGGATGCGCGTGTCGTCGGTGATCTGGCCGGCCTCGTCCTGCGGCACGTTGAGGTCGGCGCGAATGAACACGCGCTTGCCGCGCAGGTCGAGTTCCGCCATGCGCTTGAAGCGCATGGCGCTACTTTGCATTCATCAATGCCACCGCCACGTCCAGCATGCGGTTGGAGAAGCCCCACTCGTTGTCGTACCAGCTGGCAACCTTGACCAGCACGCCGTCGGCGACCTTGGTGAGCGAGGCATCGACGATCGAGCTGGCCGGGTGGTGATTGAAGTCGGAGGACACCAGCGGCTCGCTGGTGTATTCGAGGATGCCCTTCAAGTCGGTCTGCGAGGCCTGCTGCAGCGCCTGGTTCACCGCATCGACCGTCGTCGGCTTTTTCGCCACGAAGGTGAGATCGACGATCGAGACGTTGATCGTCGGCACGCGGATGGCGTAGCCGTCGAGCTTGCCATTCAGGTGCGGCAGCACCAGGCCCACTGCGGCCGCCGCGCCGGTCTTCGTCGGGATCATGTTGTGCGTGGCCGAGCGCGCGCGCCGCAGGTCCGTGTGGAAGACGTCAGTCAGCACCTGGTCGTTGGTGAACGAGTGCACCGTGGTCATCAGCCCCGAGACCACCCCGATGCGATCATCGAGCGCCTTGACCAGGGGCGCGAGGCAATTGGTGGTGCAGGAAGCATTGGAAATCACGGCGTCGGTGGCTTTCAGCGCACCGTGATTCACGCCCATGACGACCGTGCGGTCGACATCCTTGTCGCCCGGCGCCGAGATGACCACCTTCTTCGCGCCGGCCGCGAGGTGGCTCGCGCCGCCCTTCGCCTTGCCGTTGAACAGGCCCGTGCATTCCAGCACCACGTCCACGCCGAGCGCCTTCCAGGGCAGCTTCGCCGGGTCGCGCTCGGCGAGCACCTTGAGCTTGTCGCCCTCCACGGCGATGGCGTCGCCGCTCACGGACACCGAGGCGCCGAAGCGGCCGTGCGCCGTGTCGTACTTGAGCAGGTGGGCGTTGGTCTTGGCGTCGCCCAGATCGTTGATGGCGACGAACTGCAGGTCGTGCTTCCTGCCGCCTTCGTAGTGCGCGCGCAGGATCATGCGGCCGATGCGGCCGAATCCGTTGATGGCTACCTTGATTGTCATGAGACGACGCTCCTTACCGCGTTTTCGATGTGTTCGGCCGTGATGCCGAAGTGCTTGAAAAGGTCCGCGGCGGGCGCGGATTCGCCGAAGCGGTCGATGCCAACCACCGCGCCCTTCAGGCCGACGTACTTTCTCCAGAAATCCGTGACCCCCGCCTCGACGGCGACGCGCGGCAGATTGGGCGGCAGCACGCCGTCGCGGTAGGCCGCATCCTGGCGGTCGAACACGTTGGTCGAGGGCATGGACACCACGCGCACCGGCAGGTCCGCGGCCGCGAGGCGCTTTTGCGCCTCGAGCGCGAGGGGCACTTCGGAGCCGGTCGCGATCAGTACCGCCTTCGCCCAGGGGGCGTCGGACAGCACGTAGCCGCCGCGCCGCACTTGGGCGAGTGCCTCCTCGCCGCGCAGCGCAAAGGCAACGCTCTGGCGCGAAAACAGCAGCGCGCTCGGGCCATCCCGGCGCTCGAGGGCGCAGGTCCAGGCTACCGCCGCCTCCACGGTATCGCAGGGGCGCCAGACGTCCATGTGGGGTATGAGTCGCAAACTGGCCGCGTGTTCCACCGGCTGGTGCGTGGGTCCGTCCTCGCCCAGGCCGATCGAGTCGTGGGTAAACACGTAGATCACGCGCTGGCGCATGAGCGCCGCCATGCGCAGTGCGTTGCGGGCGTAGTCCGAAAAGACGAGAAACGTGCCGCCGTAGGGGATGAAGCCGCCGTGCAGCGCGACGCCGTTCATGATGGCGCACATGCCGAACTCGCGCACGCCGTAGAAGAGGTAGTTGCCGCCGGCGTCGCGCGTGATGGTGCGCGAGGCCTTGGCCATGGTCAGGTTCGAGCCGGTGAGGTCCGCCGAGCCGCCGAGCAGCTCCGGCAGTTCCGGCAGCAGCGTCTCGAGGACGTTCTGCGACGCCTTGCGCGTGGGGACGGTCTCGGCCCTGGCGTGCACATCGGCGATCAGCCGGCCCAGGCGCTGCTCGAAATCCTTGGGCAGGTCCCCAGCCAGGCGCCGACGGAGCTCCGCAGCATCGGCGGGGTACTGCGACGTGTACTGCTCGAAGAGCTTCTGCCACCGGCGCGCGGCGCGCTTGCCCGGCGCGCGCGCGTCCCACGCGTCGTAGATGGCCTGCGGAATTTCGAAGGGCGCATGGCTCCAGCCGATCGCCACGCGCGTCGCCGCCACCTCCTTCTCGCCGAGCGCCTCGCCGTGCGCCTTGCCGGTTCCGGCGCGTGTCGGCGCGCCCTTGCCGATGATCGTCTTGCAGCAGACGAGCGTCGGCCGGGACTTCTCGCGCTTTGCCTTCTTCAGCGCGCGGTCCACCGCCTCGACGTCGTGGCCGTCCACGCCAGCGATCACCTGCCAGCCGTAGCCCGCGAAGCGCTTGGGCACGTCGTCGGTGTACCAGTGCGCGATGGGGCCCTTGTCCGAGTCGATCGAGATGCCGTTGTCGTCGTACACGGCGATGAGCTTGCCGAGGCCGAGCGTGCCGGCGAGCGAGCAGGCCTCGTGCGAGATGCCCTCCATCATGCAGCCGTCGCCGAGAAATACGTAGGTGTGGTGGTCGACGACGTCGAATCCGGGGCGGTTGAACTGCGCCGCGAGCAGCCGCTCCGCGAGCGCCATGCCGACGGCGTTCGCCACGCCCTGGCCGAGCGGCCCGGTGGTGGTTTCGACGCCCGGCGTGAGGCCGAACTCCGGGTGCCCCGGCGTTTTCGAGCCGAGCTGGCGGAAGCGCTTCAGTTCCGCCAGCGGCAAGTCGTAGCCGGTGAGGTGCAGCAGCGCGTAGAGCAGCATCGAGCCATGCCCGTTGGACACGACGAAGCGGTCGCGGTTGGGCCAGGCCGGATCGGCGGGGTTATGCCTGAGGTGGCGGTGCCACAGGGCCACCGCGATCTCCGCCATGCCCATCGGCATGCCGGGATGGCCCGACTTGGCGGCTTCCACGGCGTCCATGGCAAGCGCGCGGATGGCGTCGGCGAGCTCGCGATCGGACGCTGGGGAATTCATCGGAGCGCGGAATTATACTCGGCGACATGGCGCTCCTTCCGTTCTCCAGCCCGCAGGACTTCGAGCATCGCGTGCACGGCGCGCGGGACGCCGAGGGCCTGTGGTTCGTATTCCGCGGGGATCGGCTGCTGGTGGAGGTCGGGCCACCCGATCCGCGCCCGGGCGATGATCCGCGAGTGCGCGAGCGGCCCAGCTGGGCGCGCCTGCCGTTGCAAAAAAACAACAACCTGTTGTGGTCGGCGCCGCTCCGAACGCTCTATTTAGGGGGTCTAAGCGGGCTGGATTGCTGGGCGGCGGAAGTCGCCGAGGCGAGCGCGCCGCCGGGCTACGAATGGGTGGGCCTGCGCGCGCTGTTCTCGGTGCTGGAGGACGCGCATTTCGCGCTGGCGGGCCGCGCCATCCAGCTGCTCGACTGGGACCGCAGCCACCAGTACTGCGGCCGCTGCGGCACGCCGACGCAGCCGCGCGCCGAGGAGCGGGTGCGCGTCTGCCCGGCGTGCAAGCTTGCCGCCTACCCGAGGGTGGCGCCCGCGGTGATGGCCCTCGTACGGCGCGGCCGCGAGTTGCTGCTCGGGCGCAGCCCGCACTTCCCGATCGGCATGTACAGCGCGCTCGCCGGCTTCGTCGAGCCCGGCGAGACGCTCGAGCAGTGCGTGGCGCGCGAAGTCGCCGAGGAGGTCGGCGTCGCGGTCACCAACCTCGAATACTTCGCCAGCCAGCCGTGGCCGTTTCCCCACAGTCTGATGATCGCGTTCGTCTGCGACTGGGCCGGCGGCGAGATTAGCGCGCAGGAAGGAGAAATCGAGGCCGCGGATTGGTTCGATGTATTGCAATTACCTAAACTTCCAAGCAAAATCTCGATCGCGCGGCGCCTGATCGACGCGGTGACTGCCGAGATGAGGCGCAAATTTGCAACCGGCGCTTAGCTTCGCACGCGTAAGTGCGAGGCGGCCCAAGCGGGGTATTGCACGAATTGAACGACATCATAGAACTCGGTTTTTCGCCGCAAGGCGGTAACGCGGGGGCGCAGCCTGGATCGGTACGTGCGGGGCTGCGCCTTCTCGTTTTTCGGGGGGAACGGACATGAACGGTCTGCATCTCATCGGTGATCTGGGCGGCTGCCGCTGCGACCCGCGCCTGCTGCTCGACGGCGCGGAGTTCAAGGGCAAGTGCCTGGAGTTCGTGCGCGACGCCGGCCTGACGACGATGGACGCGAGCTTCCACCAGTTCGACGGCTCCGGCTTCACCGGCACCGTGGTGCTCGCCG
>Ga0224512_10004633_pt1 | contig 11514 bp, 5 predicted proteins | sample SF_May12_sed_USG_4_FD_169103 | JGI IMG/M metagenome (GOLD analysis project Ga0224512, IMG submission 169103) | Sediment microbial communities from San Francisco Bay, California, United States - SF_May12_sed_USGS_13 | ecosystem: Environmental > Aquatic > Marine > Sediment | place: USA: California... | reverse complement strand
CGAAGAGGTGCCCGCGGCGGGCTGTCACGTTCCAGTCGATCGCGCGCACGTCGTCGCCGGGTTGATACTCCCGCACCTCCGAGAATTCGAGACCGCGGCCCTTGAAGACCGAGTGGTACTCGCCGCTGAAGAGCGACTCCACCAAGCCTTTCGTACGCAGCTCGATGCGCCGCACCTGGGCGGCGATCTCCTTGGAGAAGACGTGTGTCGCTTCGCGTTTCATGGTGGTCAGGCCAGGCCTACGGGGCCGGCACCGCCTCCAGGACCCGACGTACGATCTCGTCCGAGCCGATGCCGCGGGCGTCGGCCTCGTACGTCGTGCGCAGCCGGTGACGGAGCACAGAAGGGGCCATCGCCTTCGCGTCATCGGGTAGGACGTAGTCGCGACCCCTCAGGAACGCCCTCGCGCGGGAGGCCCGGGTCAGGAAGATCGTTGCACGCGGCGAGGTGCCGAACTCGATCAGATCCTCGAGGTCTCCCAGGCCGACCGCGCTGGGTTCACGCGTCGCGAACGTCAGCTCGACAATATAGTCGAGCACCTTATCCTCCAGGTGGACGCTCGCGACGGCCTCTCGCGCCATGGCTAGCTCCTCCACCGTGGCGACCGCCTCGATCGGCCCCTGGCCCGCGGCTGCCACGCGGCGGACGATCATCTTCTCCTCGTCCTTCGTCGGATACCCCATCTCGAGCTTCAGCGCAAAGCGATCGAGCTGCGCCTCGGCGAGCGGATACGTCCCGTGAAGCTCGACCGGGTTCTGCGTGGCCAGCACCATGAACGGCGTGTCGAGCGGATAGGTCTCTCCCGCGATCGTGACCTGGCTCTCCTCCATCGCCTCGAGGAGTGCTGCCTGCACCTTGGGCGGCGCGCGGTTGATCTCGTCGGCAAGGATGATGTTCGAGAAGATGGGGCCCTTTTGGACCCTGAACTGACCGCTCGACTGGTCGAAGATCGGCGTCCCGATGATGTCGGTGGGGAGCAAGTCAGGCGTGAACTGGATTCTGCTGAAGCCGGTGTGGATCGCCTGGGCGAGCGTGCGCACCATCAGTGTCTTGGCGAGGCCGGGCAGACCCTCGAGGAGAATGTGCCCTCTTATAAGGAGCGCGACGAGCAGCCCCTCCACCGCCTCGTTCTGGCCCACGACCCGGTCGTGCACTGCCTCGTTGACCTTCTCCAGCAGTGCGGATCCTGCGGTCTGCGTGGCCTGCTCCATGCGCTTCTCCTCGTCCTTTGGTGCGTGCGTTTCCAGGGCCCGCCCCGGAAGGCAGCATATCATTGGGGGGATGCGTGGGTCGCGCCAGGCATCCTCGTGAACGATTCGACACACCGCTGACACATTCCTGAAACATGTGTTTTGGATAATGAGTGACCCGCACGGTCAGGGCCTCGAGCTTCGGCCGGCGTGACGTGCCCTTCCTCCACTGGAGCATGAGACATGACGACGACCTCACGGACGCTGAGACTCCCCTCCCTGTTAGCCGCCTTGGCGTTGGTCGCGGCCCTCCCATTGGCAGCTTCAGCGCAGTCCAGCCTGGACGCCGCTGAGGCCACGGCCTTCATAGGCAGCTGGGACCTGAGCATGGAGTCCCCGCAGGGCGAGTTCGTCATGGATCTCGAGATCACCGACAGCTCCGGCAAGGTGGCTGCGAGCATCGGAGCCGCCGAGATGGGCGGAATGCAGCAGGTCACGAATATCAGCAAGTCCGGAGCCAATCTCATGCTCCGCTATGAGATCGACGCGCAGGGTCAAATGGCTCCGGTGGCCGTGACGCTCGCTCCGAACGGCGCAGAGCTGAACGTCACGATGGACTTCGCGGACGGAATGTTCGTGATGAGTGGTACAGGAACGAAGTAAAGGACCCTTCGGGGTTCGGGTCCCCCGCGTGGCACGGCCGGGAGTCCGCATTCGTAGCGGGCTCCCGGTTTCTTTTACCGTAGCGTGAACACCACCACTGTGCCTGAGCCCAGGTTCTCGCCCTGCCAGTACCCGGAGGGCCGCCCGGAGGCCACCGCGACGTACTGCTCACCGTCCACGGCGTAGCTCACGACGCCGCCCCCGATCGGGCCGCCTGTGTTGAAGCGGTAAAGCACGTCGCCCGTGGTCGCGTCGAGCGCGAGGAAGTCGCCCGTGAGCTCGCCTGAGAAGACGAGGTTGCCGGCCGTCGTCGTGACGGCGCCGATCACCGCGTCAGGGGAGTGGTAGCGCCAGCGGACCTCGCCGGTGGTCCCGTCCACCGCCGTGATCCATCCGGTCCGGGGGCCGGCGGGGAAGACTTCGCCGCCAAGATACATCTGGCCTTCGACGTAGCGAATCTCCGTGGCCTCGTAGTCGCGGAAGAAGTAGCACCAATCCACGGACGGCGTCACCAGGAGGCCCGTAGGCTCGTGCAGTGCCGGGCCGTTCCACTCCACGCCGCCGAAGATGCCCGGGCAGACGCGCACGCCCGCGGTTGTCACCGGTGCGTCGACGTTCTCCAGCGTCGTGAGCTCGGACTCGAAGAGACGTGCCTTGCTGTCCCGGTCGATGACGCGGAGAATGCCGTCCTTGCCGGCCGTGGCGATCAGGTTGCGCTCCACTCCGCCGATGCGGGCGGTGTAGATCGGACTCACCTGCGTGAGGTCCCAGTCGTGCTCATCGGCCGGTACGAGCTGATCATACCAGCGCAGCTCGCCCGTATGGACGTCGAGCGCCACGATCGAGTTGGTGTAGAGGTTCGGCCCGGGCCTGAGGTTGGCCGGCAGGTCGGGGGCCGGGTTGGTGACCGCGACGTAGAGCTCGTCCCGCTCCGGATCCAGCGTGAACGGAGTCCAGATCGCGCCTCCCCCGAGGGGGATGTTGTACGGGTTCAGCCAGCTCGCCCCGCCTTCACGGGTTGCACCAGGCACCGTTTGGAAGCGCCACAGCTCTTCGCCGGTCTCGAGCGCGAACGCGCCGACCCACCCCGAGATGGCGTTCTCGCTGCCCGCCGGCCCGATCAGGATCATGTCCTCGTAGATCATCGGGGCCATGGTGAACGACTCGCCCTTCCACGGGTCGGCGACCTGGCGCGCCCAGAGGAACTCTCCGTCCGCGGCGTCGAGCGCGACGAGGTATCCGTCCGTCGTGGCGCGCACCACCCAGCCGTCCTGGATCGCGACGCCTCTGTTGTTCATGACGAACGGCTCCCGGTCCAAGGGCGTCCACTCGTGCCTCCACATCGGCCGGCACGTGTCGGCTTCGAGCGCGACCGTGGTCCGCGCTCCCGTCATGTACATCACGCCGTCGTAGACGATGGGCCCCGTCTGGAAGTTGCGGGGCTCGCCGAGCTGGAAGATGCAGGCGGGCGTCAGGTTCTGGACGTTGTCCGAGCTGATTTGCGCTAGCGGTGAGTAGCGCGTGCCCGAGTAGTCGCGCGTGTGGTAGAGCCAGTTGGCGTCGTCGTCGGCCGCGGCGACAAGCTCCTGGCTCGTGGGACCCGTGCCGATCGGCGTCGCCCGGGTCCCTTCGATGAAGGCCTCAGCCACGCCAGCGACCCGGTCCTCGTCCGAGAGGAGGCTCACGTCTCGGAGCGACGCCGCATTCGCGGTTAGGGCGGTGGAGCCCGCCCGGAGGCCGTTCTCGGACATGAGGTAGGCGAGGACCGACAGGTACTGGCTCTGGCTGAGCTCCCCGGTGCGGCGCGGCGGCATCGTCGTGGACATGATATAGAGCAGGTCGTCCACCGTGACGTTGTCGCGCGACCAGGTGCGGCGGAACGTGGGTCCCACGAGCGGCGGCGCCGAGCCGTCGCTCAGTTCGCTTCCGTGGCAGCTGGCGCAGGTACTCGTGTAGAGCGCCCTCCCGGCCTCGGCCTGTGCGGCGGTGAAGGGGCCGGCCTGAGCTGACGCCGCGGGCGCGAGGCCCAGCAGGGTCAGGACCGATAGGCTCGCGCCGAGAAGAAGGTTGCGGCGGAGGTGCGTGAGGGCTCGCACAGTTCGCTCCTGGTCACAGAGGGCACCGACCCGAACGGGGGTGCGAGGGATATACGATGCGGGGCGGGGGCGGGGTAGAGGAAGAGCCGCCCAGATCTCAGAAGCGGTATTCGATTACGCGCACACCGCCGGACTGGGTGGGGTCCCGCAGCCTGAGCACGACTACCGTCTCCCCTGGGTCACCGGGTCCATACGCGGAGCGGTACGCCTCCGCGAGCGGCCGGAGATCGAAGGTGCGTACCTCTGACAGTTGGGCATCGCAAGGGTCGTCATTGTCCTCATGTGACAGGAAGACGTTCACCTGCACCGGAAAGCTCTCGAGCCAGCCGCCGAAGGCGACCAGGTCGATCTCGTGGCTTGCGCATCCTCCGCCGTACGAAACCGAGGCCTCGAGCGACTGCCCGACGACCTGCGCGTCATCTACGAACAACGGGTCGTTGGGGAACGCATCCGGGTCGGCTTCGAGGGCGACGATGATTGGCAGCCGCCCATTGACCATGCCCAGCAAGGTATCGATGGCACGGAGGAGCAACGGCGGCAGCGTCCCCGAGTCACCGCGGACGGTGCTAATCCTCTCGCCGGCTTCGTATGTGATCACATACGAGAACTGATCGCAGCACTGTGTGCCGAAATCGATTCCGTCCAGCTGTAGGATTCCCGCTGCAAGGAGCTCCTCGCTTGTCCGTTGGATCTGAGCCGTGGACAGAGTCGCGAGGATTTCACCGGCTACGTAGTCACAGACCGACTCGCAGGAGAGGCCTCGGACGACCCCCTCCGCGCCAGACACCTCGAACGAGAACGAGACGCCTGCAAACCCACCGGTCACGTTCACTTCCACGCTGAAGTCTTCGGTAGGCAGGGGGGCGGTGAGCCCGCCACAACCGGACAGGCACAGAGCTACTGCCACCGCGGTCATACCCGTGACTCCCGATCTCACGACTCGCTCACGCATCGGCTCCTCCTGACTGGTCCATACCCGAGAACGAACGCGGGCATGGTCGCGTGACGCTTGTCGACGTCGAGGCGGGTGATCCGCTAGAACATGGCGATGACGAAGATCGACTTGAGGTTGTCGTTCGTCTGGCGGAGCCGCTCACTGAGTATCCGAATCACCGCCCGAAGCACCTTGTAGGCGAGCTCTCGGTCCGACTCCATGAGTGCCTCGAAGTCCGTTCTCGCGATCGTCAGGAGGTCGCAGCGCGAATCGACGATCGCGTCGGTCGACCGGGTCGAGGGGTCGAGCATCGCCATCTCGCCGAAGCAGGCGGCCTTCTTCAGCACGGTGATCGCTTCTTCGCCTGTCCCCGGGACGTTTCGCGAGATTCGGACTGCGCCTTTGGTGATGAGGTACAGGCGGTCCCCGTCATCTCCCTCGTGGAAGACATACTCGCCCCACTTGAGGGCTCGTGCCTCACAGATGCTCGCGATCTTGTCGAGCTCGTCATCATCGAGATCCGCGAAGATCGCGGAGTTGGCCAAGAGCTCTCTGTCGATGGGGTCTGGCATGCTCCGAAGGTATGTGTCCTCGGGTTCCTCCTGCTAGTTCATGGATCCGGGACCGGGTGGTCGTTCCAAAATCGCCCCAACACGCACGGTGCCTGGCTTGCCGGCTAAATGCTCACGGCGTATGGTCATTCCCCCCCCCAGAGAAAACGGAACCCCTCCGGATGCTTCAAGTGCGGCGAGGTCTCTGCTCATACGGCCAGAACGGCCACGGTGATGTCACGCGATCCAGGCGGATTTCCGGTCGCACTGAGGACACCCCCCACACTGAAGCCCTGCGGATCAGGCGGCCCGGCCTAGCCTCGACGGGAGGACGCGGGGACGTCTCAGCCGGCCTCGGCCCCCGTGACCAGACGTAGACTCGCCCTCGCCGGAACGCTGCTGGTTCTCTCGGCTGGCGTTATGGTGCAGGCCTGCACCACGACCGAGGTTGTCGGGGTGGCAATCGGTCAGGTCTTCGTATCCCCGCCGGCGGCCCGGTTGAATGAGGGTGACAGCCTCGTGTTCTCGGCGGCCCTGTGGGACGACTTGGGCAACCCGCTCCCCTCCGGGGCCAACGTAGTCTGGTCGAGCGACGATCCAGATCGGGCTTCCGTCACCTCGGAGGGCGTCGTCCGGGGCTTGCAGCGGGGCGACGCGACCATCCGGGCCACGTTCCAGGGAGTCACCGGTACCGCGACCGTTACCGTGGTCGTGGCCGCCGGCGTGACGGTCTCACCGCTGAGCGGTCCCACCACCGAGGCTGGCGGGCACGCAACCTTCACCGTCGTGCTCGAGAGCGCGCCGCTGGCGGATGTGACGATTGGGGTGTCCTCGAGCGATACCGACGAGGGCACAGTCTCCGTCGGTTCCCTGATCTTTACGAGATTGAACTGGAGCGCGCCCCAGACCGTGACCGTGACGGGCGTGGACGATGCCCTCGCCGACGGCAACGTCGCGTACTCGATCGTTACGACGGCCACGACGTCGACCGACCCGGGGTACAACGGGCTTGAAGTCGCGGACGTGCCAGTCACGAACATCGACAACGAAACGGCAGGCATTACGGTCTCTCCGCCGAGCGGGCCGACGACGGAGTCTGGCGGACAGGCGACCTTCACGGTCGTGCTCAATAGCCAGCCGTCGGCGAGCGTGACGATCGGGCTCTCGACAAGCAACGCGGACGAAGGCACGGTGTCACCGGCATCGCTGACGTTCACGCCTGCGAACTGGAATGCGGCGCAGACGGTGACCGTGACAGGCGTTGACGATGCCCTGGCGGACGGAAACGTCGTCTACTCCGTCTTGACGGCGCCCGCGACCTCGACCGACGCGGGCTACGATGGGCTCGACGCGGTGGATGCGGCCATCACGAACACGGATGACGAGACCGCCGGCATCACGGTCTCACCACCCAGCGAGCCGACGACCGAGGCCGGCGGCCAGGCGACCTTCACGGTCGTACTCAACAGCCTCCCTTCGTCGGACGTGACGATCGCGCTCACGTCGAGCGATCCTACTGAAGGCACGGTCTCGCCCACGTCGTTGACGTTCACTGATGTGAACTGGAACGCACCCCAATCGGTGACCGTGACGGGTGTCGACGATGTGATCGCGGACGGGAATGTCATCTATTCGATCGTGACGGCGGCGGCGTCGTCGACCGATCCGCGATACGGCGGACTCGACGCGGCGGACGTCTCGATCACGAACACGGATAACGAAACGGCTGGCATCAGGGTCTCGCCTCCGAGCGGGCCGACGACGGAGGGCGGCGGCCAGGCGACGTTTACTGTCGCGCTCAATAGCCAGCCGTCGGCGAACGTGACCATCGGTCTCACGTCGAGCGACGCGACGGAAGGCTCGGTCTCACCGACGTCGCTTACGTTCACGTCCGCGAGCTGGAACGCCGCGCAAACGGTGACGGTGACTGGCATCGACGATGCCATCGCCGACGGCAATGTCGTCTACTCGATTGTGACCGCGGCTGCGACGTCCAGCGACGCGAGCTACAACGGCCTCGACGCGGCAGATGTGTCGATCACGAACACCGATAACGAGACAGCTGGGGTCGCGGTCTCGCCGCCGAGCGGGCCAACGACCGAAGCTGGCGGCCAGGCGACCTTCACGGTGGTGCTCAACAGCCAGCCGTCGGCGAACGTGACCATCGGGCTCACGTCGAGCGACACGAGTGAAGGCACGGTCTCGCCGGCGTCCCTGACGTTTACAGGCGTGAACTGGAACGCGGCGCAGACGGTGACCGTGGCGGGCGTCGACGATGTGATCGCCGACGGCAATGTCATCTACTCGATTGTGACGGCGGCCGCGACGTCGACGGACCCGAACTACGCCGGGCTCGACGCCGCGGACCTGTCCATCACGAATACGGACGACGAGACCGCCGGCATCACCGTCTCGCCGCCAAGTGGACCGACGACGGAGGGTGGCGGTCAGGCGACGTTCACGGTCGTGCTCAACAGCCAGCCAGCGGCGAGCGTGACCATCGGGTTGTCGTCGAGTGATCCCACTGAAGGCACCATCTCGCCGACGTCGCTGACGTTCACAAGCGTGAACTGGGACGCAGCTCAAACCGTGACCGTGACGGGCGTCGACGACGCGATCGCGGACGGCAACGTCGTCTACTCGGCCCTCACCGGAGCTGCGACGTCGACCGACGCTTCCTACAGCGGGCTCGATGCGGCGGACGTATCGGTCACGAACAACGACAACGAGGCCGCCGGCATCACGATCTCGCCTCCGAGCGGGCCGACCACCGAGGGCGGTGGCCAGGCGACGTTCACGGTCGTGCTGAACAGCCAGCCCACGGCGAACGTGAGTATTGGACTCACGTCGAGCGATGCTACTGAAGGCACGATCTCGCCCACGTCTCTGACGTTCACGACGGGAAACTGGAACGCGGCGCGAACGGTGACTGTCACGGGCGTGGACGATGCAATTGCAGACGGCAACGTCGTCTACTCGGCCCTGACAGCGGCCGCAACGTCTACGGACCCGAACTACAACGGGCTCGACGCGCCCGACGTGTCGATCACGAACACCGACAACGAGACGGCGGGCATCACGGTCTCTCCGCCGAGCGGACCGACGACCGAAGGCGGCGGCCAGGCGACGTTTACGGTCGTGCTCAACAGCCAGCCGACGACGGATGTGAGTCTCGGACTCACATCGAGCGACGTCACCGAAGGCACAGTCTCGCCGGCTTCGATGACGTTCACGAGTGTGAACTGGAACGCACCCCAAACGGTGACCGTGACGGGTGTCGACGATGCCCTCGCGGACGGAAACATCGTCTATTCGATCGTGACATCGGCTGCGACATCCACGGACGTGACCTACACCGGACTCAACGCGGCGGACGTACCGGTCACGAACACCGACGACGAGACGGCCGGCATCTCGGTGTCGCCTCCGAGCGGGCCGACGACGGAGGGCGGCGGCCAGGCGACGTTCACCGTTGTGCTCAATAGCCAGCCGACCGCAAGCGTCGCGATCGCGCTGTCGTCGAGCGACGCCACGGAGGGCTTGGTGTCGCCGACGTCGCTGACGTTCACCACCGCGAACTGGAACGGGGCACAGACAGTGACCGTGACGGGTGTCGACGATGCCCTCGCGGACGGCAACGTCGTGTACTCGATCGTCACGGCCACCGCGACGTCGACTGACGGTAGCTACAACGGGCTCAACGCGTCGGACGTCCTGATTACGAACACCGACGACGAGAGCGCCGGCATCACGGTCTCGCCGCCGAGCGGGCCGACGACTGAGGGTGGGGGGCAGGCGACGTTCACGGTCGGGCTCAACAGCCAGCCGACCGCGGACGTCACGGTAGCCCTGTCGTCGAGCGACGCCACGGAAGGGACGGTTTCTCCGACATCTCTGACGTTCACAGGCGTGAATTGGAACGCGGCGCAAACCGTGACCGTGACGGGTGCCGACGATGCCCTCGCGGATGGCAACGTCGTGTACTCGATCGTCACAGCGGCCGCGACGTCGACCGACCCCAGCTACAGCGGGCTCAACGCGGCAGACGTATCGATCACGAACAATGACGACGAAACGGCCGGCATCACGGTATCACCGCCGAGTGGACCGACGACGGAAGGAGGCGGCCAGGCGACGTTCTCCGTCGTCCTCAGCAGTCAGCCGTCAGCGAACGTGACCGTCGGGCTCACGTCGAACGACACGAGTGAAGGGACGGTGTCGCCGGCGTCCCTGACGTTCACAGGCGTGAACTGGAACGCGGCGCAGACAGTGACCGTGACGGGCATCGACGATGCGATTGCTGACGGCAACGTCGCCTACTCGATCGTGACGGCGGCCGCGACGTCGACGGACCCGGACTACGCCGGGCTCAACGCCGCGGATGTGTCCATCACGAACACGGACAACGAGGCCGCCGGCATCACGGTGTCGCCTCCGAGTGGACCGACGACTGAGGCCGGCGGCCAAGCGACCTTCACGGTCGTGCTCAACAGCCAGCCGTCGGCCAACGTCGCGATCGCGATCTCGTCGAGCGACACCGGTGAAGGCACGAGCTCGCCGACGTCCCTCACGTTCACGACAGCGAACTGGAACGCCGCTCAAACCGTGACTGTGACGGGCGTCGACGACGCACTCGCGGACGGCAACATCGTCTACTCGATTGTGACCGCTCCGGCGACGTCGACCGACCCGAACTACACGGGGCTCAACGCGGTCGACGTGTCGATCACCAACAACGACAACGAAACTGCCGGGATTACCGTATCACCTCCAAGCGGCCCGACTACCGAGGGCGGCGGCCAGGCGACGTTCACCGTCGTGCTCAATAGCCAGCCGACCGCGGACGTCACAGTCGGGCTGTCGTCGAGCGACGCCACCGAAGGAGCGGTCTCCCCGGCCGCTCTGACGTTCACGACGGCGAACTGGAACGCGGCGCAGACGGTAACTGCGACAGGCGTCGACGATGCGATAGCGGACGGCAACGTCGTCTACTCAGTCCTGACCGCAGCTGCGACGTCGACCGACCCGAACTACGCCGGGCTCAACGCGTCGAACGTGTCGCTCACGAACAACGACGACGAGACGGCTGGCGTCACGGTCTCGCCGCCGAGTGGGCCGACGACCGAAGCTGGCGGCCAGGCGACATTCACCGTCGTGCTCAACAGCCAACCGTCGGCCAATGTCAGCATCGGGCTCAGCTCGAGCGACACGGGTGAAGGCACCGTTTCGCCGACGTCTCTGACGTTCACAGTCGCGAACTGGAACGCAGCCCAGGCCGTGACCGTTGCGGGTGTCGACGACGCACTCGCGGACGGCAACGTCGTTTACTCGATCGTGACCGCGCCGGCAACGTCGGCCGACCCGAACTACACTGGGCTCAACGCGGTGGATGTGTCGATCACGAACAACGACAACGAGACGGCCGGCTTCACGGTGGCGCCGCTGAGCGGGCCGACAACCGAGGCCGGCGGGCAGGCGACGTTCACCGTCGTGCTCAACAGCCAACCGGCGGCCAACGTCGCGATCGGGCTCGCGTCCAGCGACGCAACCGAAGGCACCGTGTCGCCGACGTCGCTGACGTTCACGACCGCGAACTGGAACGCAGCTCAGACGGTGACCGTGACAGGCGTCGACGATGCAATCGCGGATGGCAACGTCGTCTACTCCATCGTGACGGCGGCGGCGACATCGACCGACCCGAACTACAACGCGCTCAACGCGGTCGACGTATCGGTCACGAACACGGACAACGAGACGGCCGGCATCACGGTGTCGCCACCGAGCGGCCCGACTACCGAAGCCGGTGGGCAGGCGACGTTCACGGTCGTGCTTAACAGCCAGCCGACCGCGAATGTCTCGGTCGGTCTCACGTCGAGCGACGCTACCGAAGGTTCAGTCGCGCCGGCGTCGCTTACGTTCACCACCGGAAACTGGAACGCGGCTCAGACGGTGACTGTGACGGGCATCGACGATGCCCTCGCGGACGGCAACGTCGTCTACTCGATCTTTACGGCTGCCGCGACGTCGACTGACGCGACCTACACCGGGCTCGACGCGGCGGACGTATCGGTCACGAATAC
>Ga0224512_10004632_pt1 | contig 11518 bp, 7 predicted proteins | sample SF_May12_sed_USG_4_FD_169103 | JGI IMG/M metagenome (GOLD analysis project Ga0224512, IMG submission 169103) | Sediment microbial communities from San Francisco Bay, California, United States - SF_May12_sed_USGS_13 | ecosystem: Environmental > Aquatic > Marine > Sediment | place: USA: California... | reverse complement strand
GACACCGACATTCGTCGATTTCCTGCACAATTTGCCATTTTACGGCTTGGCCGTGTTGTGCATCGATGACGCGAATGTGCAGCGGATCAAATCGGCGGTGCGCAAACCCGTCATTACCTATGGTACGGATGCAGCGGCCGATTTGCGCGCGCTCGACGTCGCGCAGCACGGAACGCGGATGCGGTTCCGCGCGGTTCGTGCCCAACGTCGGGACATTGATGTCGAGCTGGCAATACCCGGTAATCACAACGTGCTCAATGCTCTCGCCGCGATCGCGATCGGGCAGGAATTAGGTATTGACGATGCCGCGATCGTCGCTGGGCTTGCTGGATTCGAAGGCATCGGACGCCGCTTTGAGTTGCGCGGCGCCGTTGGTGTGACCGGTGGTGAAGCGTTGCTGGTCGATGACTATGCGCATCATCCGCGCGAGTTGGCGGCGACCTTACAGGCCGCGGCCGGCAGTTGGCCGGAGCGGCGCCGTGTGGCGGTGTTTCAACCGCATCGATATACGCGTACCCGCGATCTACTCGATGACTTTGCGCAGGTGCTGGAACGACAAGACCCGCTAATCATCACCGAGGTCTACCCCGCTGGCGAGAACCCGATTAGTGGCGCCGACGGCCGTGCGCTATGCCGAGCCATCCGGGCCAGGGGTAAAGTTGATCCGATATTCGTAGAAAACCTTACGGATTTACCGGAAATATTGGCGGCAATTGTGCAACCTGATGACATTATCTTGACGCTGGGCGCCGGTGATATCGGTCAGGTCTCGCGGCGCCTTGCACACTCGCAATTAGCCGTACCACAACGGGTGCGAGGGTGACGATGGGTAGCGTGTGCCGCCGATGGAAAATCGACGCGCCGGCCGATGTCGCGGGCCGATTGTCGCGCAATGAGCCCATGGCGCGTCATACCAGTTGGCGTGCCGGTGGTAGCGCGGACCTGATGTACAACGCGTCAGATCTGGCGGATTTGGTACGATTTTTGAGGCAGTTACCCGTGGAGCTGCCGATATTATGGCTCGGTTTGGGAAGTAACCTGCTAGTGCGCGATGGCGGGTTTCGCGGTGTCGTTATTGCAACCCAAAAAGCGCTGACGGACATCGCACGGCCGGAACCGTCAGCATTGAGGGTGGGTGCTGGTGTGACCGGGGCAAAGCTCGCGCGATTTGCCGTACGAGCGGGTCTGTCGGGCGCCGAATTTCTTGCCGGAATTCCGGGAACGTTAGGGGGGGCATTGGCTATGAACGCCGGCGCATTCGGTTTTGAAACCTGGAATCTGGTGCGCAGTGTGCAAACCATCGATCGTCACGGCGCGATTCGCGAACGCGTAGCCAGAGAGTATCGAATCGGTTATCGCTCGGTGACCGGCCCACCCGGGGAGTGGTTTACTGCTGCCCAATTGCAGTTTGTGCGCAATTTCGACGACAGCACAGTATCCATTAAGGAATTACTTGCGAAGCGCGGTGCTTCGCAGCCGGTGCAAAGCGCTAATGCCGGGTCGGTATTTCGGAATCCGCCCGGCGACTACGCGGCGCGTTTAATCGAGGCGGCAGGGCTGAAAGGGGCTCGGTGCGGAAACGCGATGGTATCCACGCAGCACGCAAATTTCGTCGTAAATACGGGTGGCGCGACCGCCCACGACATCGAGCAGCTGATCACGCGATTGCAACGACGGGTTAGGGAACATTCGGGAGTGGAATTGGAAACCGAAGTGAAAATTGTCGGTGAAAGTGCGATACACGCTAAATGTTGATATTTTTAGGAAAATAGCCCCAATATGTTGTTATTTATGGTTACAATACGCCCCCGGGTACACAACCGGGTAGGCGGGGATTGAACGGGAGTTCGACGGTGTCGGGAGGCGGACATTCGAGCGGCGAGCCGCGCGGTTGGCGTGCAGTTGTATGGTTTGCCACGTCGCTTGTGGCGTTGACGCTGCTCGCGATCGCCGCAGACCAATTGCTGCGACCCGATGCGTTTCCGGTGCGCCAGATTCGGATTTCCGGAAAACTTACCCATGTTAAGCCCGAGGATATACAGCAGGCCGTGCTACCCCACGCGCGTGGAAACTTCTTCACCGTGAATATTGATCGCTTGGAGCGTGTCGCCACCGCGCTGCCATGGATTTACAAGGCCACGGTGCGTCGGGAGTGGCCACGCACGATGCATGTTCGGGTCCAGGAACAACAGCCGATGGCGCGTTGGGGTGAGTCGAATTGGTTAAACAGCGACGGCGAAATCGTGCAGCTGCCATTGGTGCCGGGCATGGAACGAATGGCGTTATTGACGGGCCCGGCCGGCACGTCCCGCGACGTCGCACAACGCTACCGGCAGTGGGGATCGATCTTGGCGACCAGTGGCATGCGAATTAAGAGTCTCACATTGTCGGAACGCCGTGCCTGGCGGCTACAGGTACGTATGCCAACGCAAGTGTCGACGGTCGCCGTGACCACGGAGTCAACCTGGATCGACGGTGCAATTCTGGACATCGTTATCGGTAAGCACGACATCGACGCACGGGTAACGCGATTCGCGCGGGCGTTGGCCGCAGCGCCAGGGCCGCAATGGTTGCAGGCGCAACGCGTCGATCTGCGATATCCAAACGGGTTCTCGGTGCGATGGATGCCCGGGGTTGAGTACTCGGATCAGCCGATGAGCACGACGGAGCCCGATCAGGCATGAGAAACCGCGGCGCGAATCGCAAAACCGACGAACGACTGGTGGTGGGGCTCGATATTGGCACGTCCAAGGTTTTGGCAATTGTCGGTGAGATTTCGCCGACCGGAGAAATTGAGATTATTGGCGTCGGCTATCATCCGGCACGCGGACTACGCAAAGGCGTTGTCGCGAATATCGAATCTACCGTGCAATCGATTCAGCGTGCTGTGGAGGAAGCCGAACTCATGGCCGGCTGCCAAATCTACTCGGTGTTTGCCGGCATCGCGGGAGCTCACATCAACAGTTTTAATTCCCACGGCGTAGTGGCGATTCGCGATAAAGAAGTTGGCCAAAGCGACATGGAGCGGGTAATTGAAGCCGCTCGCGCTCTGGCGATCCCGAATGACCAGAAAATCCTGCACATATTGCCCCAGGACTTCCTGATCGACGGCCAGGACGGAATCCGCGAACCGATCGGAATGAGCGGTGTGCGCCTCGAGGCCAAAGTCCACATCATAACCGGAGCCGTGAGTGCGGCGCAGAACATCACCAAATGCATTCGCCGCTGCGGGCTTGAAGTAGACGATATTATTCTCGAACAGCTTGCCTCCAGTCAGGCCGTGTTGACTGACGACGAAAAAGAGTTGGGCGTCGGCATGATCGATATCGGTGGTGGCACTACCGATATTGCGGTGTTTACGGACGGCGCAATTCGCCATACTGCGGTGATTCCGATTGCCGGCGATCAGGTTACCAACGATATCGCCGTGGCGTTGCGTACACCGACTCAGGCGGCTGATGAAATCAAGAAAAAATACGGTTGCGCGTTGACGCAATTGGCCAGTGGCGATGAGACGATAGAAACACCGAGCGCCGGTGATCGGGCGCCACGCAAGCTCGCTCGCCACACCTTGTCGGAAGTCATCGAACCCCGAATTGAGGAGCTTTACGGCCTTGCGCAAGCGGAACTAAGGCGCTCTGGTTTCGAGGAATTACTGGGTTCGGGAATCGTACTCACCGGCGGTAGTTCCAAAATGGAAGGCATGGTGGAACTCGCCGAAGAAGTGTTCCACATCCCGGTTCGGCAAGGGCTTCCACAGTACGCCGGCGGTCTGAGCGAAGTGATTCGGAACCCGGTTTTTTCAACGGGAGTTGGGCTCATCCATTTTGGGTACAACAATCGTGGTGCGGCGATGAGCGAACCCGAATCCAGCGCCGGATTTCGAAATATTTTTGAACGAATGCGCAGTTGGTTTCAAGGTAGTTTTTAGAGATGAAAACGTGATGAATTTCGGTGGTTTTTTCGATAACCAAGGCACTCTTCGGCGGCGAAGACAGGAGGACTAGTTATGTTTGAGTTGTTAGATACGGTCGGCCAACAGGCGGTCATCAAAGTCATCGGAATCGGTGGTGGCGGCGGTAATGCCGTCGATCATATGGTGACGTCGCAAATCGAAGGCGTCGATTTCATTAACGCCAACACAGATGCGCAGACGCTCAACCGCTCCAGCGCACGTACGATCTTGCAACTCGGCTCCAATCTAACCAAGGGGCTTGGGGCCGGCGCCGATCCTGAAATCGGCCGCCAGGCGGCGATGGAAGATCGGGATCGAGTCGCCGAGGCCTTGGACGGTGCGGATATGTTGTTTATTACCGCGGGAATGGGCGGCGGTACCGGTACGGGGGCGGCGCCTATCATCGCGCAACTTGCACGTGAGCGGGGAATCCTCACCGTGGCTGTCGTGACCCGCCCGTTTCCATTTGAAGGCCGCAAACGCATGGAAATTGCGGAACAGGGAATCGGAGCACTATCCGAACACGTCGACTCTCTGATAACGATTCCGAACGAGAAAGTGCTGGATGTGATGGGTAAGCAAGCGACCCTATTGGATGCCTTCGCCAAGGCCAACGACGTGCTACTCAATGCGGTGCAGGGTATTTCCGAACTCATCACTCGCCCGGGGCTCATCAATGTGGATTTCGCTGACGTGACTACTGTGATGGCTGAAATGGGTATGGCAATGATGGGGTCGGCCACCGCCAACGGCGATGAACGGGCCGCGGACGCCGCCCGTGCCGCGATATCCAGCCCATTATTGGAAGACATCGATATTTCTGGTGCCAAGGGTATCCTGGTGAATGTCACCGCTGGGATGGATATGGCGATCGGTGAGTTCGCGGAGGTCGGCGATACGATTCGCGAATTTGCGTCAGAGGATGCGACTGTTGTAATTGGCACAGTATTGGACCCCGAAATGGCCGGTGACCTTCGGGTTACGATGGTCGCGACCGGAATTGGCCAAGCTCGGGCCACGCCCAATCCCTATAAAGTCGTGCATTCGAGTCCGGTCCGCCGCGCCGTCAATTACGAGGATCTGGATACCCCGACCGTCATTCGTAACCGCCGTAGCGGGCGCATGGAGGGGGCGGCCGCCGTGGCCGAACCAGAGGAGGCGAACATGGATTATCTGGACATTCCGGCATTTCTGCGAAAGCAGGCCGACTAATTGGCGATTCGTTTTGTGGGTCTGCGGTGCTCGGACCATGGCCCTCTTGTACAGACCGGTACACAAAAGTGCCAAATTCGTGTAGGATTCGCGCGTTCCGGGGAGGGACCGCCAAGCCGTGCGTTGTGCGCCATCCATCAGAATAACACCCTGGTTTTCCAATGATTAAGCAACGAACACTAAAAAATGTCATTCGTGCGACCGGTGTTGGCCTGCATACTGGCGAAAAGGTCTATTTAACCCTGCGCCCGGCGGCGCCGGAGACCGGAATTGTATTTCGCCGCGTCGATCTGGATCCGGCCATCGATGTGCCCGCTCGGCCCGAAAATGTGAGCGATACCCGTCTGTCAACGACGCTCGAGCGTGACGGGGTAAAGATTTCAACGGTGGAGCATCTGATGTCCGCGTTTGCGGGGCTCGGCATCGATAACGCGTATGTGGACCTTACCGCGGCCGAAGTGCCGATAATGGACGGCAGTGCCGGCCCGTTTGTATTTTTGATCCAATCAGCAGGTATCGAAGAGCAGGGAACACCGAAACGTTTTATTCGAATCAAGAAACGTGTGCAGATCCAGGATGGCGACAAATGGGTCCGCTTTGAGCCGCTGAACGGTTTCAAAGTGTCATTCACAATCGACTTCGATCATCCGATTTTTAAGAATTCAGTACAGGTGGCGAGCGTGGATTTTTCGACGACCTCATTTGTAAAGGAAGTCAGTCGCGCCCGCACCTTTGGGTTTATGCAAGATCTTGAAGCCTTACGCGACGCAGGCCTCGCGCGGGGCGGCAGTCTCGATAATGCCATCGTTATGGATTCGTTCCACATTCTTAACGAAGACGGACTGAGGTACGAGGACGAGTTTGTAAAGCATAAGGTTTTGGATGCAATTGGTGATTTGTATTTACTGGGTCACCCGTTGATCGGTGCATTTAGTGCCCACAAGTCTGGGCATTCGCTCAATAACAAACTGTTACGTGAAATGGTTAGCGACGAAACAGCGTGGGACTTGGTGTCGTTTGACGATATGAGTCAGGCACCAATCGCATTCATGCGACCCATTCCGGCGATTTAGACGCCTGTCATACTTCGGGAATCGTAGCGAGGCCGGAGGGAGAGTCCAGATTACGGATCGATTGAGGCGAATCGCGAACTACTTAACGAGTTAATTCGACAAGCTGGGCCGAGTTTCCCGCCGCAGTCGATTTGCCGTAAGTCCGACAGGCACCCAGCGAGAACTATTACCGGCGGCCACCCGAACACCGGTCGCCATGTTCGGCAAGTTTGTTCAGCGATTGGCGTAAGCGCTGATCGGAAACGGTAGTCGCCACCTTTCGCAGCAGTTCGGCGGTGGCGGGCGACAACCGTGGGGCAGCAGCAGCACGGGATTGCGTCGCACTCGATGCAGGTGCGACACGTACTCGAATATTGACGATCCCGGCATAGCCGTTAGCCTGTACACCACAAAGGAGGAAAGTCTGTTGGTGCCGAATTTTGTTGGCCCACAGCGGTGAATTAGCGTGGACGACCAGAGCGTCACCCGACGCATATATTGAGTCCGTGTGATCCGCGATCGCACGCCCCGCTACCTCCCGCCAGATTTCCCCCAGCGACCGATCGTTGTCGGTATCCGGTACGGTCGGACAACGAATGTTCAACTGCGCGAAGAACGAAGCCAGTTTTTGCAGTGTTGGGTTTGCCATCGCCGCTACATTATAGAGTAACGCGATTGGCTCGGAAATTTCACTAGGGTGGACCATGGGTCTGGAATTCTTAATTCGGGTAAGTCGTAATCCGAGCTGTGCGGTCACGGCGCAACTCGTGCAATTCGAGCGGATCGAAGATCGGGCTTCTTGGTTAGGCAACCACCGTTTGATTCGCCCGGACTTTCGCATAGACCCGTTAGCGCGGTTCCCCCACAGCTGCAGCTTCGGCAATCAATATTCCAGCAGTTGCACCGACTGCTTGGCCCGGATTCCCCTGAAACGTCAACCTTTCACAAAATATCACGGCTAGAGGACCTACGATGCGAATAGTCCTGACCCCTGAATCAACGGACGGCCAGCAAAAACAGAGCCTTGTCACTCGCGAGTTCCGATTTGGGTTCTTGCAGATTTTTATGGCGTGTCAGTCTTCGGTGCGTGGCTTATCGATTCGGAGCTTAGGGGTGTTGGGCATAGTGTTGTTGTTCGCCTTCAGCGCCGGTACCGGTGTGGCGGCGTATTTTGCCGCCGGCGAAGTTCAGGATTACCTCGCATCGCTTGAGACCAGCGAGACTCAACCGGCCGCAGTACCGCGGGTGACGCTCGCTGATCGGCGCCTGGCGGCGCACCACCGGGCCACTGCGGGCCAAATTTCGAAACGGCTTGCTGACCTTGAGCAGGCGATCCGTCATCAGCGCCAAGCGCTACGTGATGCTCGCGAGTCTGCGGATATCGAAATCGGTGAGATGGGGCGCCGCATTGGCGCATTGCAAGCTCATCTGGTTCGGCTCAACGCTTTGGGCCAACGGCTCGCCGAGGTCTCGGAATTGAATGCGGGAGAGTTCGATTTCGCGGACGAGCCAGCAATGGGCGGGCCGGATGTCGACGTATTGCCGCGCAAGACGGAAGTAGCAGATTTAATGAATACTCTTGACCAACTTACCCAGCATAGCAGCGACAACCACAAACAATTGGCAGTATTGGAATCTTTGATTGTCGGACGTGATCTCGCGGAGGCGATCTACCCGCAAGGCTGGCCGACGGACGGCGGTTGGCTATCGTCGCGTTACGGATATCGCCGTGATCCATTTACCGGGCGTCGTGCTTTCCATCGCGGCGTCGATATTGCGAATCGTAGCGACGCACCGATTCGTGCCGTTGCATCTGGAATTGTCACCGAAATCGGTAAAGATGACGGCTACGGCAATAGGATCGAAATTAGTCACGGTTTTGGATTCTCAAGCCGTTACGCCCATGTAGCGTCCGTGTTCGTCGCACCTGGTCAACGGGTCGAGCGAGGGGAGACGATCGCGGCCATCGGTAGCACAGGCCGCTCCACCGGGCCGCATCTCCATTTTGAATTGTTGGAAGATGCGAAGGCCGTCGACCCCGGTGATTTCCTGCGGGCAGCGAATTAGCACGCGCGAGCCACCCGCGATTGATGTTTGGCTAGCAAATTCGAGAGGCGAAGCCGCCCTACCTCCACGCTGGGATCCCGATACCGCCGTTCACGCCTAGTACCTGCATCTTTGTAGGTACCACTGCCCCGATACCGCGGCGATTGTTTCTGCATCGCTCTCGATTCTGGCTCCTGCTTCGTTCTCGGCTCGGACTTCCTGCTTCGCTCTACCGCCTCCATCCATGGAGTCGTACCGCGTCCGTCACTGGACTCGTACCACCTACATCCCTGTAGGCGTGCTCACGCTTAGTACCTACCGCCGTGTCGGCAATGGTTAAGAATCGCAAAGCTTCCACTTCCGCTCACGCCCGTCACCGCCGTCCATGTAGGCGACGCCCAAGCGGGTGATTTTCGACTCAGGCCAGCCGAGTATGAATTAATCGGAGGTTCCTTGATGTAAAATGTGCTTCGGCTTGCGTTTGTTGTTTTGCTCGAAAACACAATCATTTTCGTGCACAGCACCCAGTCCATCAAATGAGCTGTAAAACGGGATTTTCATGATATCGAATTTAGTGACCAAGGTTTTTGGGAGCCGTAACCAACGGTTGATTAAGTCTATGTCCAAGAATGTGGACGCGATCAATGCGCTGGAAGCTGAGATCAGCGCCCTGACTGATGCGGAGCTAGCTGCCAAAACCCCTGAGTTTAAGTCGCGATTGAGTGACGGCACGGATCTCGAATCGCTGTTGCCGGAAGCGTTCGCAGTGGTACGCGAAGCCGCGAAGCGGACGCTCGATATGCGCCATTTCGATGTGCAACTGATCGGGGGCATGGTGTTGCACCGCGGCAAGATTGCAGAAATGCGCACCGGCGAGGGTAAGACTTTGGTGGCAACACTGCCGGCGTATTTAAATGCGCTGGCGGGCGATGCCGTGCACGTAATTACCGTGAATGACTACCTGGCCAGGCGTGATGCCGACTGGATGGGGAAAATCTATGCGTTCTTAGGCATGAGTGTTGGTGTAATCGTGTCCGGTCAAGACGGTACTGCGAAACGAGAAGCCTACGCCGCCGACATTTTATACGGCACCAACAACGAATTTGGGTTTGATTACCTGCGTGACAATATGGCATTCGGTGCCGAGGATCGCGTGCAACGCGGCTTGGATTTCGCCATCGTGGATGAGGTGGACTCGATTCTCATCGATGAAGCGCGAACCCCGTTGATTATTTCAGGCGCCTCCGAAGACAGCACCGATCTTTACGAAAAAATCGATGTCATCATCCCCAAGCTTATACCCCAGGAAGTAGAAGATGGGCCGGGCGACTACAGTGTCGACGAAAAAGCGCGCCAGGTGTTCTTCACCGAGGAGGGTCAAGAGCACAGTGAGCAGTTGTTGTTGGATGCAGGATTGCTGGCGCACGATTCCAGCCTTTATGATGTGTCGAACATCGGTTTGCTGCATCACCTGAACGCGGCATTGCGGGCGCACGCACTATTTCAGCGTGATGTCGACTACATTGTTCGCGATAATCAAATTGTCATTGTCGATGAGTTTACGGGACGAATGATGCCGGGCCGGCGCTGGTCGGAGGGATTACATCAAGCCGTAGAGGCCAAGGAGAAGGTGAAAATACAACAAGAAAATCAAACGCTTGCGTCAATAACGTTCCAAAATTATTTCCGCTTGTACGGCAAGCTGGCGGGCATGACCGGTACGGCTGATACCGAGGCCGCGGAGTTTCAGCAAATTTACGGGCTTGAAGTCGTCGTAATTCCGACTGACCAAGAAATGATTCGCGATGACCGCCCGGATCTTGTTTATCGCACCGCCGCCGAAAAGTTCGACGCCATCGTCGATGCGATTCGAGAATGCGGCACCCGACTGCAGCCGGTGTTGGTGGGAACGGCGTCCATCGAAACTTCGGAATATCTGTCCAAATTGTTGGACCAAACCAAGATCAAACACGAGGTTTTGAACGCTAAGCATCACGAACGTGAAGCGCACATTATCGCCCAGGCCGGGAGCCCCGGGGCAGTTACGATTGCCACCAATATGGCAGGTCGCGGCACCGATATCGTGCTTGGTGGAAACTTGGAGATGGAGTTGGCAGAGGCTCCGGACCCGGAGAATGACGCGGCGTCGATTCGCCGGGCGTGGCAGCAACGCCACGACCAAGTCGTCGCGGCGGGAGGGTTGCACGTGTTAAGTACCGAACGGCATGAATCGCGGCGCGTCGATAATCAACTCCGTGGTCGCTCCGGCCGACAGGGTGATCCAGGATCCAGTCGGTTCTATTTATCGATGGAGGATAATCTGATGCGGATCTTCGGGTCAGACCGAGTGTCCGCGTTGATGGAAAAACTGGGAATGGAGGAGGGCGAGGCGATCGAACACCCGTGGGTCACCAAGGCTATTGCCAACGCGCAACGTAAAGTCGAGGGTCGTAACTTCGATATCCGCAAGCAGCTTCTCGAATTCGACGATGTCGCCAACGAGCAGCGTAAAGTCGTTTACGAACAGCGCAATACACTCATGGATGTCGACGATATTTCGGCGAATATTGACGCCACGCGCGTCGAAGTTGTGAACCGAATTATCGATCGCAGCATTCCGCCGCAGAGTCTCGAGGAGCAATGGGATATTACGCACCTGCAATCCGAAATCGAGGATGCGTTCGGCACCAAGTTGCCGATTCAGCAGTGGTTAGACGAGGATTCTGACCTGCATGAGGAACCTTTGCGGCGCCGCATCGAAACGAAAGTCGCCGATGACTACCGGCGCAAGGAGTCGGAAGTCGGGGCGCCGCTCATGCGCCATATTGAAAAATCTATCATGCTGCGGATTCTTGACGAGCACTGGAAAGAACACCTTGCCAATATGGACCATCTGCGCCAAGGAATTCATCTGCGCGGTTATGCCCAAAAGAACCCAAAACAAGAGTATAAGCGCGAATCATTTGAGATGTTTTCCGCGTTGTTCGATCGGGTAAAACACGATGTAGTCGTAATGCTCGCAAAGATTCAGATCCGCAGTGAGTCCGAAGTCGAGGACCTGGAAGCGCAACGTCGTTCACCGCAGGGTATGCAGTATTTACATCCGGAAATGGAAACTGCAGCCGCAGCGACCGGCGATCCCGAGCCGAATACTGCAGGTCGTGCATCTAATGAAACCGCAACGGTAGTACCCTATGTGCGTAATACGCCCAAGGTCGGACGCAACGCGCCTTGCCCTTGCGGGTCCGGTAAG
>Ga0224512_10004629_pt1 | contig 11522 bp, 9 predicted proteins | sample SF_May12_sed_USG_4_FD_169103 | JGI IMG/M metagenome (GOLD analysis project Ga0224512, IMG submission 169103) | Sediment microbial communities from San Francisco Bay, California, United States - SF_May12_sed_USGS_13 | ecosystem: Environmental > Aquatic > Marine > Sediment | place: USA: California... | reverse complement strand
GATATCGAATTCGAATTTCTCCTCCCAGGAGATGGAATTGCGGCCGTTCACCTGGCTCCAGCCGGTCAGTCCCGGCCGCACTTCGTGGCGCCTCGACTGACGCTCATCATACAAAGGCAAATAATCCATGAGCAGCGGCCTCGGCCCAACAAAGCTCATATCGCCATTTAGTATATTCCACAATTCGGGCAACTCATCCAGGCTCAGCGAGCGAAGCGTCTGACCGAAGGGCGTGATTCTTTGGTCATTGGGAAGTGGCTTACCGTCTTCGTCAAACGCGTCAAGCATGCTGCGAAATTTAAACAGTTCGAAAGGCTTTGCGTGCAGGCCAGGGCGCACCTGTCTGTAGAGGACAGGTGCACCCAGCTTTAGAAACACGAGCAGCGCGACTACAGCTAAGAGTGGTGCAAGCACCACGATAGATAGTCCGGCGACTGTAAAATCGAATGCTCGTTTAAGTGCTGGATACATTCAGAACCTCTTCCAAATCCACAACTCTGCGGCCGTAAGCGGCCTCGCAAGTGGGTCAGATCAAACCGCGTACTCTGTAGAACCAATACCCGAAGTATTCATGAAGAGCAGCCGTGCTTCCGGACAAGCTGTGTACATTGGGGATGCAATGCCACGGGGTCAGCTTGGCGTCGCTTCGCCTCTTGAAGTCGGTCGCAACAGGAACTGGCTCGAGACCCCCGGCTTTGAACACCGCCTCTGCACGGCGCATGTGGATCGCAGACGTGACCAGCAGGAAAGTATCCATGTCGTTCGCATCGAGCACCCGTGCAACATGTTTAACGTGTTCCTGCGTCGTTTTGGAAATGTTGTCCAGTATCTGATTATCTGCGGGGACTCCCAAGTCAATCAAAAACATCCAACCGAGCTGGGCCTCTGTAGGCCCCGGCGGCCGGCGACGGTCGCGAGCGCCACTCAACAGAACCGTTCGTGCTCGCCCAGCATAATAGAGCCGGGCTGCATACCAGTATCGATCTATATTGCCGCCCAGGTTCGGATACGGCCAGCGAGGATCGTGGCCAAATGCGCTGCCGCCCAAAACGACTATCAAGTCAGCATCGGGGACTTCCTCAACAGGCTGATAAACATATTGCCGTTCGAGGGCTCCCAGCAAAGTGGTTGAGGTCGCCGGCATCGAGCAAATCAATAGCCATGCAATAGCCGAAAGCACCAGAGCCCTGCCTACACGCAGTCGTTTAAAAGCATAGGCGACGCCACCGAGCGCCGCTACCAGCAAAACGGTCCCCAACGGATAAAAATAACAGAAGCCAATTTGATCAGTTCGTATTCGCTCAACGCTTTACTCGTCAGGGCGTCAGCAGGCCCTTGCGGGAACCAGTCCTGAACTAATTGAAATCCAGAAGGTGCTTCAGGCCGCGGTGAACCGGCAACTGCCATACGAGCTTGCACCAGTCGTGATTTCCCTCGATCAAGCCGGGCCCCTGCTCAGTAATTACAACATCCCAACCGACTGACCGGTTCTCGGGATGCGACAGGCTGGCCTCCCGAACCAATTCAAGCGTTTCGGCCCAGAACGGTATCTGAAAACCAACTATGGGAACACCGGTGACCGGGTGTATTTCGGCCGGTTGTCGAGTGATGTCTGAAAAGACGCCGGGCCCGTTGACAACCCCGGTTTCCGGATCAATTGGCGCTGCCAAGTTGCCAGCTGCCAAATTATCGACCGGCGAATCAACCGAGATCCTCAGGCGACAGCCGATCACCTCATAGCTACCATCTCTCAAAATCTGCGTGAAGATCCTTACTGTATTCACAGCCGAGGGAGAAAGCGCATTCACAGCGGGGTGTTGCTCGACAAATGTTTCGACAAGATCAAATCTGTCGCGCTCCATGTACTCGATTAGTTGACTGGATGTCATCTCATCCGCAGGACGAATCGAAATGCCGGTGCCACAGCTGCCGGTTGCCTCCTTAAATACCAGCTTTTGGTTGTTCGCCAGTAATTCCTCAACGATCTCTGGCGCACTCTTCAGATCGGCCAGGCTATGTACTTCATGCCTGAAAAATTTCTTATAGGCTCGATAGAAATCGCGCTTATCGCGAAGCAAGCCTCGCGTCCCTTGGGGGTTGGCGCGGCGCTGGAACTCATACATGGTCCCTGTCCCGGCCCACTCACTCTTCTTATCTGTAGGAAGCTCGAAAAAACGGAATTGGTAGTACTCGAGTATCGAGATATTGAACCGAAGACTGTCGCGGACTATATAAGCCCATTGCCGTAACCTTGACCACCCTAGTTCTTCACGAATATGGCGCATAAACTTCGCCAGCATCGGCCAATCAAGTTCGCGAATGTAATAGCCAAAATAAATGAGTCGTCGTGGGAGCTTCATTGCATCGTAACCTCGATCTTATCTACCAACTCATCAGAACTAATGAATTGTACGTCGGGCCAGCGTTGGACAATGTCGCCCAGTAACCGCTCTAGTGCGTCTAGCCCAAACTCGCGGTTATCCGGATCAATATGCCCGGCGAAGTTGACTCTATGCGAGCTGATTATGGCCGGACGGCGCCAACGGAAAGCTGCGGCAACCTGGTTCAATGCGAGCTTCACGGCATCGAAAGCGCGGTTATTAGTCGGCTCAAATACAACATTCCGAACAACCGAAACGTGGTCATTTCCGACGCATGGCCCCAGAATGTTGAATTCCCTTTTCGATTTGTTCTGATCCAATCGCCGCACACAATGGAGTGGTTTGTCAATTGCCCGCACGCCAAGCGTCTCGATATACGCGTACAGCTCCGGGTGCAATTGTTGTGCTGGAGGTGTAAAGGTCTTTGAAGCATAGCCGAATATGCGCTCGAATAATTCCACGCCATCGGCAATAATTTCCTTATGGCGAGTTAGCTCAGAACGGTCCCAAAAAGCAAATGCCTCGTTGAATCCAACGCCGGGCATCGAAGGCTCAGCTCCCAGAGAAGTCAGCGACCGATTTTCGAGATTGATCTTCAGGGCTTTGTCCCCGTATCGCAGTTTCCTTTCAAGCATTTCGATATTTATGTGCTCACGACCGTGAAATTGTGGTCTAAGCAGCCCCAATCGGATGCCCTCCTGCCACAAGTTCCACGCCCCCCGGTAGGCTTGACCTTGAGTGTCCTCGACTCGAGCGAAAGTCTGCGGCAGCGATTCGTATCGATATGTGGCGTCATCGGTATTAATTGCATCGAAATCAGGATTTGCACAAAGCGTATAAGCGGTAAAGACGGCGGATCGGCCGTGTCCATCGGACACCGAAGAAAGCACTTCAAAGAGCGCTTCGAGGTCCTGACTGGTTTCAACCGCATCGAAGCGATCAAATCGGTTACTCATTTCCAAACCGGCGTCAGTCATTCGTTGCTTGCTATTAGCCGAGTCCTGCCGCACGTTGCCGTAGTCATCGACCGCAAAGACGACTAGTTTTTCCGGAGTCCGCCAACCCGGGATATTCTTAAGATTGTCAAGCAGCAATCGTTTCATGCCAGATGGCCGTCAGGTGCAAAGTAACTGTCAACAAATCGATCCGCGTTGCTTCGACGAAAATTCTTCGAGGCCTTCTCTGCGTTGCGCCGCATTTCGCGTCGCATCGTGCTGTCATGTGCCAGGTGATGGATAAATTCGGCAGTGTCATCCAAATTTCCTGCTGCAAAACAACGAGCATGGCCGAAGCGATCGGCATATCGAGCAAGCTCACTGTCCGCTGCCGCAATGTACAAAGCCGGTATGCCGTAACTCATCAGATTGTAGACTTTACTTGGCACACTGCCCCGTCCGACTGATTCATGTAAAATCACAACGCCGAGATCGGCCGCGGAGAGCGAATAGGGAAACATTTCATCGCTCTGGAACGGAAGCATCTGCACATTGCCTAATTTGCGCTCCTTGATGAGTCGCTCTATGGCCGGCTGCCGGGGGCCACGACCGATAACCTCGAACAATATGCCCTCATTGTCCTTCAAGCGCTCGGCGATATCGATAAGTACCTCAACGTTGTGCGTAACACCAATATTGCCGGAGTACTGGACGACGAACTTTTCCGCAAGTCCATGCGCCGCGACGAACGGATTGATGTCGTCCGGAATCCGTGTATTCTCCTGAAAAATTGACCAGATCGGGTGCACGATCAGACGATCCCTTTCGATGTACTTGCTAAGCACATCAGCCATTGGTTCGCTGATAGTGAACACTCGCCAAGCCTTGCGAAACGACCTTCGATTCAACGCAGACCATATTCTGAAGACAGGGTGAGTCTCTGGCGTGCCTGCTATTTTGAGGACATCCGGGTATACGTCCCAAATAACCATGCTAAATCGATGCGGCAACACAAGATTCAAGAGGTAACCCATAGGCGGAACCGAGACGAAGAAGACCTCATAGCCGCGATACTTGGTCATTAGAAGCAGCCACATCCTCGCCAACGCCACTAAATAAGAGGCGCTTTTTTTCCAGGCCGGACGCTCAAGCCAACGGTTTATGTAGGTGACATTAATACGACCATCCAGCTGCTCACCTTGGGCATGCACACTCCCAGTGATCAGTCCAACTTTGTCGAAACGCTTTTTGAAAGCGTTAGCGAAACCAATAGTCAGATAGTTGGCTGCCTGATTGATAATTACGATCTTTTCGCCGGTAAGATGTCCCTTCCGCACTTCAGTCTTCGCTATTGATCCAGGAATCATAAGATCGTATTGATGCAAGTGACAAAACATAAATGGCTCGCCTACAGACGTTCATTACCGAACCGACGCGCTGAATCCAGCTTGGTGCTGCGAATGCCAGCCTATTGCCCGCGACCATCTTGTCTATGATGATCCGTATATTCTCTGCCATTAACGAGCCGTTGGCAGATATCCAAGTATGCTGAAGCGCGCTCCGTTGCTGTACCGAAACGTCTCAGCTCGCGCCGACCGGCCTCTACCAGTCTTTGTTGCAAGCTGGTGTTGTGACGGAGTTCGAGGATTTTCCCAAGCGCATCTGCGCCGTCCATAGGCTCAAAATACAGCGCCGCATCCCCGCAAACGGTTCGTGCGAAACCAAGATTAGTCGTGATCATTGGTCGCCGCATCGCCATCGCTTCGACGTAGTTTGCTGAAAAACATTCAAGTAGAGAAGGTAGGAGGACCGCGTCCGATTCCAGGTAGAGTCTCGGGCATTCCTCGGGCTGCTGAGGACCGAGATTCTGGATCCACGCACGATTATCCTGCGAAATAGCCGCTTCAAAGTCTGGTTTCGGTAACGTCATCGTAAACCTGATGTCGTCGATATTCCGTTTACGCAGCCCCACGATGATGTCATTGAGAATCTCAAGATTCTTGTGCGGGTAATAGCTGCTCAGAACCAACAGTCTGAACTCTTTCTTATCGCCTTTGCTCGACGAACGCCCCCGAGCTTCTTCCTGAAGCTCGAGCGCGTAAGCTCCACTTATCGTGTTTGGCACCGTAAAGACTTGGTCCGACCGTATCCACCGTCGCAATCGGTCGTTGACATCGTCCGTCTGGACCACCCACGCATCTGCAAAGCGACTTGTATAGTGATGTATGAGCAAAGACTTAGCCCGCCATCGCAGTCGCCCGCGACGGTTCAACACGCGGCTGAAGTACGGAGAGTCCGGATACACATGGTGCGGTAAATTGAAACCCATTAGATGGGGCACAAGTGGACGCCAGTATGACGGCCCTGAGGTCGTGAATACCACATCAGGGGCGAAATCCGATTCAATCTCTCTCAGCCTCTTCGAGGGGCTGCGCAGACTGAGTACTCTTTGCGCAGGCCGTTCTGTAAGTACATAGAATCTGAAGTCTGCAGGGAAATCCTCTGTCCGAAACGCGTTAGAAAGGCCCGGCCCTAGAACTACGCCAAACGCGTGTTCCTCGAATTGACAACATTCTCGAAGAAAGGATTTGGCAACTTGGGCGCTTCCTCCTTTGAAAACACTAGATGTATTGATTAATAGCCGCACCCGCCGCCTTCACATGTGCTCTTGCATGATCAGCTCTTCGAAGAGCCTCAGGATCCGTTCCGAAGCATATCTCCGCATGCTTCGCGTAGCCTCCGAACTTAACGCCGATCGACGGGCAGTGTCATTTAGAAGGTAGTGGAGTTCCATTGCAAACTGGTGTTCGTCGCCCATTGGAACCAGCACTCCGTTAACTCCCGTGCATATCAGGTCAGACGGACCCGTTGGGCAATCATAAGAGATACAGGCACATCCGTGGGCGAGACCTTCGGCAAGTGCGTTTGGGAATCCTTCTGACAATGATGTGAACGCGAATACTTGTGCCCGGCTGAGTAGTTTCGAAACATCCCGACGCTCACCAAGAAACCTAACTCGATCACTGATACCTAGTTCCTCAGCTACCGCCTCAAGGTGTGCCCGATCAGGACCGTCCCCTACAAAGTGTAGCTCCCATTCATTCTTGACGTCGCTAAGTGAAAAAGCCCTCAATAGTCCAATTTGATTCTTTTGACGGCCGATGAATCCAACGTTGATAATCACCTTCGGCCTATTATCGAGATCCGGCACTGTCTGGGGCAGCTCGATAGGATTTGGGATAACCTTAAACTTACAAAATTTGTACCTAGACTTTGCGAGTATTCGTCTCGATTGCTCCGTCTGCACTACAACTGCAGAAGTGAACGGCAACACAAGCGGACTCAACCATCCCAACAATCCTCGGAGGCTTCTATAAGGAGAGCCTCTGTTTAGTACCACAATACGTACCGCCAATCCGACTAATGCTAATCTGATAAACGGACTGATTTCCTCCCCAAAGACAAGCGCAGCATTAGGCTTGATAGTACGCATTGTGGAGCGAACAAAATTCGCAAGACGCGCGTAATACAACCAACCTTGACCATCATTCTCGCGCCGCGCAAATCGCCAGACAGTTATCGCTGGATCCAATTTATAGAAAGACTGTTGCTGGCTCAGCAATATGACGTGGACGTCATTGCTCCGTGCCAAATAATTCGCAAGCCGCGAAACGACTCTCTCGGTGCCGCCCGCTCTTAAGGAAACACAGAATAAGCAAATCTTTCGTCCACTAGGCTTTTCGGTCATTCCGTCCGAGAGACCAGCTATACGTCAAAGGCTATGTTTCGGGGAAACATCGGAATGCCGTAAATAGCTACGGATAAGATTGTCGCGCCACAAAATTTCAAAACCAGGCTTGTAATCGATAGGATTTTCGCCCACGCCCCTGTCTCCTCAGAAAATAACATCTAGCAACCACTTTGCCGCCTCCTTAAGTGACATGTTTGATTCCGGTGCCAATAATGCCAGGAAAGGAAGGCCAATAATGAAAACGCTCGGAAAATCCAGAAGCGTGGATAGGTTGTATAGAACATAGGGAATGAACAACAACAGGCTGGCGTGCAAACCAGCAATGTATAGCGGATCTGACCCAGGTATTCGGTCGTTAGTTTCGGGGCGCTGCATGGCACTCAAATATGCTGCAAGTATAAACACGAGCCCGACGATCCAGCTTCGATTGGACACAGCGTAGAAATACCATGTCGAATTCGATAGCGCCAATGTCAATAAACCGATCGAAAAAAGCGTTGCCTGGTATCGGTTCATAGCTCTGAAATATACATTCTTGAGTAGCAACGTATAGATCAGAATGTTCACTGCCCATTTCTGCAATCCAAATTTTTCGAACCAAGCCCAGATTCTCTCGCCCTTTTCTCTGCTGGTGTCTCGAGCTTCCTCAATGTAGTAACCCCTAACTTTGTCTGCTCCAAGTTCTGAACCGGATAGCACCTCAGCGACAGAGCCGGGATTTACAAAAGTAGTAAAACTAGATGCGACGAAGATCAAGGCAAACGCTCGTTTCTTGTTGCCGAGGAGCAGGACTAGCCACGTCGGAAGAGCCAAAACAAGGTAGGCAATATGAATAAGCGGTGGCACGAACATCAAAACTACGTATCGAAGTTGCTTTGTCGAGTAGTAACGCAAGCATGCGTAGACGAGAATCCACATTCCAGTCCAGGTGCGCACCGTATTAACACCCTCAATGTTCTTTACAAGTACAAACAAAAATGCAAAAGCAAGAAAAATATAGCCACGTGGTCGTAACTTAAAATGCTTAAATACCTCCAGCATGGAGCCCGTAAAGAAGTATCCATAGACAAGGGCCACTATTGGAAAAAAGAACCTCGGCTCGCCGAGCAAACCGCCAGTGAAGTAAGACAGGACGTGTATGTACACATCATCGTTCGTGGTTATCGGCGGCCGTAATGTCAGGATCAGCCACAACTCGGAGAGAAACTGATCAAACCCCAGGTCGACATAGTGCGTGTACACTCGCAGCAAATGCCCAACACCATCCGGCCCGATGCCAAGGGGATCATAAGCGATAGTTATCGATGCACCGTATATTACAACAAAAAATGTTAGCAACCAGTGTCGTTCACGGTGGCTTGTGGATTTCCAAGCCGCAATGAGAAAGACCCACGGTGCGATCATCGCGGGAAGCAGCAAAGAGAGAGGCCGTTGAATCATCGCATCAAAACTTGTCGCTTAAGCGTCTGTTCGAACACATCACCGCCCATCCTGCCCTAAACAATCGTCAAACATTTGTTCCCACATTTGACCGACCATATCTATTTCGAAGCGCCGAGCGCTCTCAAGGGCACGAGACGCAATATCTGACGTCTTTGCAGTCTGTATCGTCTCGACTATGCGCGATGCCATGGCTTTCAAGTCAAATGGTTCGACAAGAATACCATCCACGCCGTCTGTAACGATAAACTCAGCCACGGGAAAAGAGTTAAACAACACAGGAACTGCTCCAAAACTCTGCGCTTCAATCAACGTGTTCGGAAAGCCCTCAAAAGCAGAGGTCATAATGTACATCGCTGACCGACGGAAGAACCCATCCGGCTGTTGCCTACCATATAGAGTGACGCCCTTGATCGATCTGGCAGCTATCGAACGACTCAAATCGTCAAGAGCAGGGCCATCGCCCACCACATCAAGCTCCCAGTCCGGAAGAAACGGCTGAATCTTCTCCCATAATGGTAAAATCAAGTCAGCGCGTTTTTGGTGAGCGCTAACCCTCCCCAACCACAATAGCCGCTTTGCTTTCTTTGGTACCTGATCCTGTACGGAGGGGATTGAGTTAGGGATCAGTTTGATTTTACTATGGTCGAACCCAGGTACGAAAAAACTAAGCTCATCGAGATTTTGTGGCGCGAACATCACAAAGTAATCATAGGTTTCTAGAATTTTTTCAAGGTCGCGCCTGTGCTTTTTTCGATGGTACGAAAGTAACCAAGCCCTGCCTAAAGGATTCTGGAAAAGTCGAGCGACATTCTTGGGCAGCACACGCGAGGCAAACCCGTCAAGGTTATTCTTAACTGAGAACAGTGTGTTTCTCAGGCAACCCAATAGTAGAGGTGGGTTACACTTTCGAAGTGTGTGTCCTATTCTATGCTCGTAGGGCATCTGGTTAATGACGACATCTGGCCGGAATTGACGCACCGCCCGAGCTAGCGCATCGAGATTCCGGTTTTTAGACGGCCCACTGCTATCCTCTGGTAAGAAAATATCTGCGAACTCTGCTTTAACGTGACCTTCTTTGACAAACGAGAAGACTCCTATTACATGACCAGCTTGGGCTAACCACTTGGACAACTTGTAGGTCGTCATCTGGACCCCACCTTCATTGTGGTGGAATCGCGGAGTCATAACGAACATGATTCGGTGCGATGCCATTAGACGCTACCTACTTTTCCGTACTTGCGGGCCGAGCCGGCACCCCGACAGCGAGTTTGTCGAGCAGATTGATAGCGACGGGTTCTTGCGGCCCGGTTGCAGACCAAGCAAGTCACGATGAATCTGCGCATCCAAATATCAGCCTCTTTAAACCGGGGCATTCGCCGACGACAAATGACGTTTACTATTCAAACAGGCTACGTAACCCGCTCCGGAACCGCGTCGCAACATTCCGAACAAGCATCCCGATCCCAAGTCGGTGGATCAGTGTATTCACGGCGTACCGAATTGTTGCTGACTGCCTGTGCGCTTCGCTCCACGCTTTGATTTGCGCTTCACTAAAGGAATACTTCTGCGCATCTTTTACAGAGGACTGCCGAATTCGCGGTATTTCGATGCCGCCGTCCGAGGCAAGTCGGGCGTCAAGGAACTCCCAGACATCGTTGAATCGACATAGATAATTTTCGACTTTCGCAGCCGTCGCGGTCTCGATTTCTTGCTCATCAGCTTTCTGATCGCGCGAAAGCGCTAGAAACTTCGAGTAGAATGCTCGCTGATCGCCCGGACGGATTGACACGATGTGACGAATCACAGCGAGTTCCGACAGCGAGAGGGACGGATTCAGATAAGATCGAATCTTCACTGGGGGGTCGTTCACCTCGAGCCAATCATGGAAGAAGACGTCGATTAGATAATCAGTGTCCTTTAGATACTTTCGGAGGTGCATCTGGATTTTGCTCCGATCTATCTGTACTAAGAAATCTTGAAGCTGGCGAGGGAGCGGGTATCCCTGCTTAATCCATTCCCCGATATCACCCACTCGCCCCTTTTTGGCACGGTGCTTGTACAGTGAGAGCACCTGATCGACTGGATCCCGAATCATAAGTAAGCAGCTGATTTCGCCAATCCCTGCTTCTTTAGCAGCAGATTGAAATTTATCTACTGCGCCTTCGTTTGACATATCCGCGAACAGCAATTCGTAGGACAACAGGAGAGTCCGACATTCTCTTTGCTCGGCCTCCGTCACCCGCTCAGTAAGCCAAGCGCTGACGCTAGCCCAGGCGCCGCCGCGGATATGTTGACCCAGATCGAGGCCGTTTCCTGGCGATACCGTTCCCCGCTGCAACTGCCTCTCGTACTTCCCGGCGTCTGGAAACCATAAGCCATTCTCGCGAAGAAATTGTCTGTTCTTTGCACAAAGCGTCTGTAGGTAGGAACTCCCGGTTTTCTCCGTCCCAACGTGTAACTTTAGCCTCATGATCCCGGGCCTCGCATCACCAATCTACTTGTTCTCCCAGCATCGCATATAAGGTCTCGTTGTGCGGCGCATAGTAATTCGCTAAATATTCTCGTACTGAAGTTTCCACGGCGGATTTGTTGGTTCCCACATTCTTTGGTCTTTGATCTCTCACAGACCTTATCGAGCCCTCAACATCGAAGAATGTGAAGATTCTTGCAAGCGTCTCGTCCGTTTTTTCAAAAAGCGCTTTGCTACTCAACACTAGAATTCGATCTCTCGAAAAAAAGCCGAAATATCGAGATAGTTGCTCTGCATACCGACCGCGAGCTTTATAACTAAAGGATAAAAACTGACGATTCTTATAATCGCCGCTTTTCCAAATCGGCTCCAACAGATCCTCTTCCTCAACCAGCGCGGACATGATCGGACGATTCTCTCGACCGCCTCGTACCTCATGAAAGAAATGTGAAATCGCCCTTTCAACGGGATCTCGAAGCACAACAATCAACTTCGCATCTGGAAGAAGTTGGGCAATTCGAGCAGGTACGCTTGGCACAAAT
>Ga0224512_10004627_pt1 | contig 11525 bp, 11 predicted proteins | sample SF_May12_sed_USG_4_FD_169103 | JGI IMG/M metagenome (GOLD analysis project Ga0224512, IMG submission 169103) | Sediment microbial communities from San Francisco Bay, California, United States - SF_May12_sed_USGS_13 | ecosystem: Environmental > Aquatic > Marine > Sediment | place: USA... | reverse complement strand
TGTCGGCCATCAGCACCTCGTCGGCCAGAATCACCGCCGGCACCTGCATCGCGCCGGTCTTCGGCAGCTGCCAGGTATAGGGGTCGATCCTCTCGAATTTGCTGAGATCCATCGCGTTCTCCCGTCAGACGTCGACCACGCATTGCGCGCGCCAGCGGCCGTTTTCCTCGGCCACTTCGAGCTCGGTCAGCGTGGCGCCCTTGAGCTCGACCGAGGGCTCGTGGCGGGCGGGCTCGACCTTCTCGCCGCGCATCTCGCCCTCCAGCCGCTCGCCCTCGATCCGCACCTTGAAGTCGCGGTAGACCATGCCCTCGGTGGCCATCGCGTAGATCACGGCATTCAGCCAGTCGAGCAGCAGGATCTCGCGGTCGGCGGCGCGGCAGCTGACGCGGGTGGTCGCGTTCGCGCGGATCAGGTCCAGGGGCACGATCACGGCGGTCATCGCCCGGGCGGCGTTCTCGAAAGCCTCTTCCATGCTGGCGCCGTGGCCGCACACGCCGACATCGCCCTCGTGCGGGAAATGGGTCCAATCGGGGGTGGCGGCTTCGGCCATGGGGCCTCCGTTTTGGCGCGAGGATAGCGGCGGGGGCAGGGCGCGGCCTTGAGCGGCGTCAATGTGTGCCGGCCGGCGCGGGGCTAGGAGAGGGTGCGGAAAAAGGATGGGGGCGCCAATGGCGCGGGACGACGTGCTGGCCGGGATATTGGCTGCGATGCGCAGCGAGAAGCGGCTCGGGCCGGGCTTCCGGCCGGAGAAGATGGAGTTAGTCCAGGACGGCACGCTGACAGTGATCGGCGAGGTGCCGAGCCTGGCCGCGAAGAAGCGCGCGCTCGCCTGTGCGGCGGCGCCCGAAGCGGTGCGGCGGGTGGTCGACCGGCTCAGGGTGACGCCGGCCGCGCCGATGGCCGATGCCGGCATCCGCGAGCGGCTGCGACACTATTTCTCGGCCGAGCCTGCCTTCCAGAGCTTCGCCGTGCGCGAGGCGCTGACCAGCGGGCCCTCCCCTGAGTTCCGCGCCGTCTCGGGCGACGTGGAGGGCGCGCGGGGCCGGATCGACTTCGAGGTGCGCGACGGCGTCGTGATCCTGAACGGCGCGGTACCGGGGCTGGTCTCGAAGCGGCTTGCCGGCGCGATGGTCTGGTGGGTGCCCGGCGTGCGCGACGTGGTGAACGGGCTCGAGCCCGAGCCGCCGGAGGAGGACGCGCCGATCCGGATCGAGGAGGCGGTGCGGGTAGTGCTCGACCGCAACCCGCTGATCGACGACAGCCAGATCCGGGTGGGCGTGCGGCTGGGCGTGGTGCGGCTGACCGGCGCGGTGCCTAGCGATGGGCATCGGGCGATGGCCGACGCCGACGCCTGGAGCGTCATCGGCGTGGACGACGTTATTAACGAGATCGAGGTTTCGCGTTGAGGCGAGGCCGAAAGGGAGGAACGAGATGGCCGTGACCCGGGACGAAGTGAAGCGCCTCTTCGGCGACATCACCGACCACATGGTGGTGGAGATCGAGACAAGCGGCGCCACGATGGCCGAGCTGCAGGAGGTGGCGGCGCATCTGGCGCAGGAGACCGACGTGATGGGCGAGCTGGAGCGGCCGCTCACGGGCCGCGCGCTCGCGCTCTACAACACGCTCCGCCGGCTGGACGAGGCCTGGGACGAGGAGCGCTGACGCCGCTCCCGGGCGCGGAGCGCTGTCGCATTCACGCGACGTTCGGTCGGCTCCACCTCGCCCGGGCGGCGCGTTTCCGCCAGATTGTGCGCGGCAGCTTCGAGAAGGATTCTCCTGATGAAAACGCATGTCAGAGCGCTGGTCGTGGGCGGCGGCGCCGTGGGCACCGGGATCGCCTATCACCTGGCCAAGGCGGGCTGGGACACGATTCTCCTGGAGCGCGACGAGCTGACCTCGGGCTCGACCTGGCATGCGGCGGGGCTCCTGCCTTTGTTCAACATGTCCTACGCCACCACGCACATCCACAAGTACTCGGTGGATTTCTACAAGAACCTGCAGGAGGAAACCGGCCTCGACCCGGGCTTCTACGTGGTGGGCAACCTGCGCATGGCGCAGACCCAGGACCGGATGGACGAGTACATGCTCTATTCGTCGGTGGCCGAGACTGCGGGCGTCTACCACGAATTCCTGACCCCGAAGGAGATCGGCGAGCGCTGGCCGCTGGTCAGGGCGGATGACCTGAAGGGCGCGCTCTTCCACCCGCAGGACGGCTACATCAACCCCGCCGACGTGACCCAGGCGATGGCCAAGGGCGCGCGCCAGCTCGGCTGCACCATCGAACGGAAGTGGCAGGTGGATGCCTACCGCTGGACCGGGTCGGAATGGATCGTGTCGGTCACCAGGATGGTGGAGAAGGGCGGCAACCTCGTGCCGTCGGACGAGAAGGCAGAGATCACCGCCGAGCACGTGGTCACCGCCACCGGCAACCACGCCCAGCGCACCGCCCGGCTTTTTGGCATCAAGATCCCTGCGATCCCGGTCGAGCACCAGTACATCGTGACCGAGCCCGACCCGATGCTCCAGGAATGGCGCAAGGCCGGCAACCCCGAGCATCCGGTGCTGCGCGACGCCGATGCCAAGTGGTATGTCCGCGAGGAGAGGGGCGGCTGGATCCTGGGGCCTTACGAGCAGGGCGCCCCGGCCCGCTTCCTCTACGACGTGCCGGAAAGCTTCCGCGCCGACCTCTTCCCGCTCGACCTCGAGCGGATCGAGGAGGAATACATGAGCATGATCCACCGGATTCCTTCCTCGGAAACTGTGGGCCTGAAGGACGATTTCAACGGCCCGATCTGCTACACGCCCGATGGCAACCCGCTGGTCGGCCCGGCGCCGGGCTTGCGCAACATGTGGCTGGCCGAGGGCTTCTCGTTCGGCATCACGGCGGCCGGCGGCACCGGCTACTACCTCGCCCAGATGATGACCGGGGGCGAGGCCGAGATCGACATGGCCTCACTCGACCCCAAGCGCTACGGCTCGTGGATGACGACCGAATACGCGGCGCGGAAGAACGAGGAATGCTATTCGCACGTCTTCGTCCTGCACCACCCCGATGAGGAGCGGGAGGCCTGCCGGCCCTTGCGCACCTCGCCCGCCTACGACCGCCAGAAGGCCCGCGGCGCGCAGTTCGGGCAGGTGAACGGCTGGGACCGGCCGAACTACTACGGCCCGCCCGATGCGCCCGAGGATTACGACCATGCCTCGCGCAGCTTCCGTCGCGGGGCGTGGTGGCAATACGCCGAGGCCGAGGCGAAGGCGGTCCGCGAGACCGCCGGCCTGATCGACGCCACCGCCTTCACCAAGCATTGGGTCTCCGGCCCGGGCGCGACGGCCTTCCTCGACTGGTTCACCACGAACAAGCTGCCGAAGGTCGGCCGGATCAACCTGACCTACGCGTTGACCGAGGCGGGCACAACGCGCACCGAGTACACCATCGTCCGTCGCCGCGAGGATGCCTACTACCTCGTCTCGGCCGGTGCGTGGACGGCCTACGACGCCGACTATCTGAGGAAGTCGGTCGAGGACTTCATGGCCCGGGGCGGCGAAACCGTGCTGGTCCATGACGTGACGACGCAGTGGGGTGTCTTCGCGCTGGCCGGGCCAAACGCGCGCGACGTCCTGAAGGAGCTGATCCGCGACGCCGAGCCGGAGACGGCGCTCTCGAACAAGCGCTTCCCCTGGCTCTCGGCCAAGGACATCGAGCTCGGCATGGTGCCGACCATGGCGGTCCGCGTGGCCTACACGGGCGAGCTCGGCTGGGAGCTGCATCACCCGATCGAGATGCAGAACCACCTCTTCGACCGGCTGATGGAGGCAGGCGAGGCGCACGGGATGAAGCTGGTCGGCGCCCGGGCGCAGAACTGGCTCCGGCAGGAGAAGAGCTACCGCGCCTTCGGCACCGAGCTCGGGCGCGACGCGACGCCGCTCGAAGGCGGCCTGGACCGTTTCGTCGACCTCGACAAGGACTTCCTCGGCAAGGCAGCGATGGAGCAGACCGGCATCCGGGCGAAATGCGTGACGCTGCTGATCGACGGGCCGAATGATGCCGACCCCTGGGGCAAGGAGGCGCTCGTGGTGAACGGCGAGAAGGTCGGCCGGCTCACCTCGGGCGGCTGGTCGGTGGCGTTCGGGCGTCTGATCGGCATGGGCTACGTGCGCCCCGAGCTCGCCGAGCCGGGCACCAGGCTGCAGGTCCGGATGCTGCGCCAGCTGTTCGACGCCGAGGTGACCGAGGACAGCCCCTACGACCCGACCAACGCCCGCATCCGCGCGGACGGCTGATCAGAGCAACGGGGGCGGATCGCCCCCCGCTTCGTTTCGGTAACCGCCGGGCTCAGCTTCCGAAGGTCGTGTAGCTCAGCACCACATCCGTGCCTGCAACGCCGTCGACCCGGAACTGCGAGATCCGGCCCTCGCTGGTGCGCACGCAGACATGGGTGCCGACCGGGACATCGCCGGCGTAGAGCGGGTTCGACGAATAGCTTTCCGCCAGGCAGCCCGCGTAGCCGCGGTCGCTGCCATCTCCCCGGGCGAACTGGGCCCCGTTGATCGGCACCAGCCGCCGGACGTCCGGCATGTGGGCACGGTACCAGATGTCGGCGCCGGCCATGCCTATGTTGCCGTTGTCGAGGTTCAGGCGGCGGGTTTCCGGCAGGTTGAGGGATCCGGTCGAGACCACTGTCGGCGCTGCCGCCTCGACGAAGACCCGGAGCGAGGAGACCCGGTCGTTGAGCGTATTTCCCAGGCGCCCTTCGCTGGCCCGCACCACCCGGCAGAAGCCGCCCAGGTCCGGGTCGACGCAGAGCTCGACCCGGACGTCGCCCGAGAGCCGCACCGAGGTGATCCGGTCATCGGCGGCGGGCGGCAGCGAATTGAGCGTGACCGGCCCGCGGCAGAAGGATTCGCCCTCGAAGTTCGGCAGGTCGTAGAAGCAGGCCTGATCGCCCACGGGGGCAGCTTCGCCTCCCGGCTCGGGGGCGGGAGACGGCGCGCCGCCATCGCCGCAGACAATCGAGAACCTCGGGCCTTCGGCGCCGAAGGTCAGCTGGAACCGGCAATCGCTGCCGGGAGACCCGGCGCTGGGCGCAGCGGTCAGATAGGCCGAGCTGACCCAGCCATCGGGGCCGTCATGGGTGACGTAGCACCAGCCGTTCGCTTGGCACTCGGTCATGTCGACCACCTCGCCCGGATCGAGCACGTCGACCACGCCGAAGCTCGTTCCCGGGCCGGAGCGGACGTTCAGGCTCGTCGTCGCCGCCGCTTCTTCGGCCGTGGCGGAAGCCACTGACAACGGCGCCGCCACGAGGGCGGCGAGGGCGGCGCGCATAAGGGGCCGTGGGGTCATGCGGTTCTCCAATCCGTCTTGCGCATCCGGCGGGAGATGCCCCCCCGGAACCGTGTGCAGGCACTAGCGGTTCACTTGTTTCACGGCCCGCGCGGCGGCGCGTTGAGCTTCGTCAATCGCCTGGGTGGGGGCGTTTCAGAGCCGGCGCCGGGCAAGCCAGGCGGCCCAGGCCTCGGGCGGGCCGGAGAAGGCGTTGAGGTCGACATCGCCGGCCACGCCGGGCGCGCGTCCGGTGCCGGAATACTGCCAGAAGCGCCAGCTTGCGTCGGGATAGGCCTCGTCGGGGTGGCCGGCGACCGAGCGCAGCCAGAACTCTTCGCCCCGGAGCAGGCCGAGATCGTTCAGGCGCCAGAAGTCGGGCGTGGTGTAGATCACCGGGCGCTGGCGGTAGTGCGCCGCGACGATGCGCTGGAAGGTGCGGATCTCGGCGCGGACGGTCGCCGGCTCGGGGCGGGCGCGGCAGGTGGGAGAGTGGTGGTTGTACTCGATGTCGAGCACCGGCGGCAGCGCGCCCGCCCGGCGGGGAACGTTGGCGATGAACCAGCGCGCCTGGGTTTCGGCGTCGGTGCAGAGGTGGAAGAAGTGGTAGGCGCCGGCGGGCACGCCGGCGCGGAGCGCGGCGCGGAAGTTCTCCACGAAGAGCGGATCGGCGAGGTCTCCGCCCTCGGTGGCCTTGAGCCAGGCGAAGGCGACGCCACCGCGCGCGACTTCGGGCCAATTGATCTCGCCCTGCCAGCGCGAGGCGTCGATGCCGTGGACCGGATACGCCGAAGGCGTGCGGCCGTTCCAGTCGTATGGGTCACGGTCGCCGAACGACGGCGGCACGCCATAGGCGCGGTGCGCCACCGGCGCCGGGCCGCCGCAAGCGGCGAGAAGCGCCAGCGCCGCTGCCGCGCCGAGATTTGCGATGCACCGTCCCATGGGCCGATCATGGCGTGGATCGCGGGGCCTGTCACCGGTAAACCGGGCGCCGCTGCGAGCGATGTCAGAACCCGCCCGAGGAAGGTGAACCGTATCGTTCACTTTTTCATATGTGCGGGATACTGAACCAATCGGTTCAGGCACTGTAGGCGGCGAGCTCGTCCCAGCAGGCGAGCGCCGAGGCGGCATACATCAGCGCCGGGCCGCCGCCCATCTGGATCGCCATGCCGAGCACCTCCGCAAGCTCTTCGCGGCTGCCGCCGGCCTTCATCAGCGCCTCGACGTGAAACGAAATGCAGGGCTCGCAGCGCTGGGCGACCGCGATCCCGACGGCGACGTATTCCTTTTCCTTGAGGCTCAGCGCGCCCTCTTGCTTCACCGCGTTCGAGAGCTGGGTGAAGCCCTGCGTCGGCCCAGGAGCGGCCTTGTAGAGGGCGCGGAGTTCATTGCGGGTCTGGGCGATATCGTCGCGGTAGCTCATGGTCGGTCTCCGGCAGTGGGTTGCCGCCGTGCTTGCCGTGGCGCGGCGCGGCGCGCCTTGATCGGCATCAAGCTGACCGAGGTGGATGCTGACACAACGCTGTCAGGAGGCTCGTGCGAGACAGGGGCCTCACCCCCTGCTAAGGAGACCTCCGATGACCCATACTCCTGACAACGCCGCCGTCTGGTTCGAGCTGCCGGTGCGCGACATCTCGAAGGCGATTGCCTTCTACAACACGGTGTTCGACTCAGGGCTCACGCTCGACAGCTCGGGCCCGAATCCGATGGCGTTCTTCCCCACAAGCGGCGGGATGGAAGGCTCGGGCGTCTCTGGCCACCTCTATCCCGGCACTCCGGCGAAGGACGGTTCCGGCCCGACCGTGCACCTCGTCGTGCCCGGCCGGCTCGAGGACGCGATCTCGCGCTGCACTAAGACGGGCGGCGAGGTGCTGGGGCCGGTGATCGAGATCCCAGCGGGCCGCTTCGCCTACGCCAAGGACCCCGATGGAAACTCGATCGGGCTGTTCGAGGCCAAGGCCGCCTGATGCGCCGCGCCGACCGCCTGTTTCAGATCGTGCAGTATCTGAGGGGCGGTCGGCTCACCACCGCGCGCGCGCTCGCCGACCGTCTCGAGGTCTCCGAGCGGACGATCTACCGCGACGTGGCCGACCTGATCGGCTCGGGCGTGCCGATCGAGGGCGAGGCGGGCGTGGGCTACCTGATGCGCGCGGGCTACGACCTGCCGCCCTTGATGCTCACCCGCGAAGAGGTGGTGGCGCTCGTGGCCGGCGCAAGGCTCCTGCGCGCCTGGGGTGGGCAGGAGATGGCGCGGGCGGCCGAGGAGGCGCTCGTCAAGATCGAGGCGGTGCTGCCCGAGGCCGAGCGCGCCCGGGCGGGCGCGGTGCAGATCCACGCCTTCTCGATGCTGGACCTCGACCCCGCGACGAGGCAGCGGCTCGACCTGGTGGAGCGCGCGATCGAGGAGCGCGCGCGGCTCCGGCTCGCCTACGAGGACGAGGCCGGGCAGCGGACCGCCAGGGCCGTCAGGCCGCTGGCGCTGGTCTTCTGGGGCAAGGTCTGGACGCTGGTGGCCTGGTGCGAGCTCCGCGAGGATTTCCGCGTGTTCCGGGTGGACCGGATGGCGGAGGCCGAGACCGAGGGGCGGTTCCGCCCCGAGAAGGGCCGGACGCTCCGCGACTTCTACGCCCGCGAGGTGCCGCCCGAGGCCTGGAGCTGAGGCGCGGGGAGGCGAGGCTGGAGGCTGTCTGCCCCGTCGCCATCGGGGCTTGAACCGATGGCGCTCCGATGGCGACCCGCCCCGAGCGTGTTTTGGTCAAGAGGAAGTGGCTATCGGGGAGGTTTGCGCCCGAGGCCCCGGCCCATGATACGGGCGGTCTCGTGAGGGCGGGCGGTCAGCGGGATTCGCAGTGCAGGAGCGAGTCCCACGGGATTTCCTGGCGCGGGAAGCCGAGGATCTTGCCGTTGTCGAACGTGACCCGGAAGCCGCCGTTCGACCAGTTCCAGGTGCCCTGGCCGAAGGCCTCGGTGAAGGCGTCGCAGGAGCGGCCGAAGTAGATCGTCTCGATGCCGCGGACCACGCGCGACTCGGCGCCGGCCTCGATGAAGCGGGCTTTCGGGTAGAGCGAGGTCAGGGCGCCGCCATGCTCGTTCTCGCTGGCGCGGTATTCGTCGCCGTCGGAGGAGACGTAGAGGAACTCCTGCGCCGCGGCGGGGGTGGCGATGCAGAGGAGGAACGGGAGCAGGATGCTGCGCATCAATGCGCCTCCGCCCAGTTGGGCCCCTGGCCGGCATCGACGGTGAGCGGAACGGTGAGCTTCACCGCAGGCTCCGCGGCGCCTTCCATCACCTCGCGCACCTTGGCGATCACCTCTTTCTCGGCGCCCTTCTCCACCTCGAATAGAAGCTCGTCGTGCACCTGCAGGAGCATCTTTGCCGGCAGCTTCCTGATCGCCTCGGGCATCCGGATCATCGCCCGGCGGATCACGTCGGCCGCGGTGCCCTGGATCGGCGCGTTGATCGCCGCGCGCCTGGCGAAGCCGCCGCCCGGGCCCTTGGCGTTGATCTCGGGGGTGTGGATCTTGCGGCCGAAGAGGGTTTGCACGTAGCCCTGCGCCTTGGCGAAGGCCACGGTGTCGTCCATGTAGGCGCGGATCCCGGGAAAGCGCTCGAAATAGGTTTCGATGAACTTCTGCGCCTCGTCGCGGGGGATGCGCAGCTGGCGGGCGAGGCCGAAGCCCGAGATGCCGTAGATCACGCCGAAGTTGATCGCCTTGGCGCGCCGGCGGACCTCGGGGGTCATTTCGTCGAGCGGCACGTTGAACATCTCTGACGCGGTCATCGCGTGGATGTCGAGCCCTTCCTTGAAGGCCTGTTTCAGCGCGTCGATCCCGGCGATGTGGGCGAGGATGCGGAGCTCGATCTGGCTGTAATCGAGCGAGACCAGCACGTTGCCCTTCTCGGCCACGAAAGCCTCGCGGATGCGGCGGCCCTCCTCGGTGCGGACCGGGATGTTCTGAAGGTTCGGGTCGGTCGAGGCGAGGCGGCCGGTGGCGGCGCCCGAGATCACGTAGGAGGTGTGGACCCGGCCGGTCTCGGGGTGGATGTGGTCCTGCAGCGCGTCGGTGTAGGTGGATTTCAGCTTGGAAAGCTGGCGCCAGTCGAGCACCCGGGCCGGCAGGTCGTGGCCTTCGGCGGCGAGGTCTTCCAGCACGTCGGCGCCGGTGGCGTAGGCGCCGGTCTTGCCCTTCTGGCCGCCCTGGAGCCCCATCTTGTCGAACAGGATCTCGCCGAGCTGCTTTGGGCTCCCGACGTTGAACTTCTCGCCCGCGAGCTTCTGGATCTCGTCCTCGAGCGCGGCCATCGATTGCGCGAAGGTGTTCGACATCCGGCTCAGGTGGTCGCGGTCGACCTTGATGCCGGCCATCTCCATCTCGGCCAGCACCGCCACCATCGGGCGCTCGAGCGTCTCGTATACGGTGGTGACCCGGGCCTCCGAGAGCTGGGGCTTGAACAGCCGCCAGAGGCGGAGCGTGACGTCGGCGTCCTCGGCGGCGTATTTCACCGCCTCGTCGATGGGCACACGGTCGAAGGTGATCTGCGACTTTCCGGAGCCGAGGAGCTCCTTGATCGGGATCGGGTTGTGGGCGAGGTAGCGCTCGGAGAGCGCGTCCATGCCGTGGCCATGGAGCCCCGAATTCATCGCGAAGGACATCAGCATCGTGTCGTCGATCGGGGCGACGTGGATGCCATGCCGAGCGAGGATCTTGGCGTCGTACTTGATGTTCTGGCCGATCTTCAGGATCGCGTCGTCCTCGAGCACGGGCTTCAGCAACTTCAGCGCTTCGCCTGCGCCCATCTGGCCCTCGGCGCGCTCGGCCGCGCCGAAGAGGTCGCCGTCGCCCTTCAGGTGGCCGAGCGGGATATAGCAGGCGCGCCCCGGCTCAACCGAGAGCGAGACGCCGACAAGCTCTGCCCGCATCTCGTCGAGGCTGGTGGTCTCGGTGTCGACCGCGACCCAGCCCTTCTTGGCGATCTCGTCGAGCCAGGGCTGGAGCGCCCCGGCGTCGCGGACGCATTCGTAGGCAGCAGGGTCGAAGGGCACCGGCTTCTCGGGCTCGGACTTCGGATGGGCGCCTTCGGGCGTGGTGTCGGGGATCGCCGGCGGCTCGACCCCGAGCTTGTCGGCGATGCGCTTGGTGAGCGTGCGGAACTCCATCCGGCCGAGGAAGTCCATCAGCGCGTCGGGCTCGGGGTCGCGCACCTCCAGATCGTCGAGCGTGGCCTCCATCGGCGTTTTGCAGTCGAGCTTGACGAGCTTCCGCGAGAGCCGGATCTGCTCGGCGTTGTCGATCAGCGTCTGCCGGCGCTTGTCCTGCTTGATCTCGCCGGCGCGTTCCAGAAGCGTTTCCAGGTCGCCGTATTCGTTGATGAGGAGCGCGGCCGTCTTCACCCCGATGCCGGGCGCGCCGGGCACGTTGTCGACGCTGTCGCCCGCCAGCGCCTGGATGTCGACAACCTTCTCGGGCTTCGCCCCGAACTTCTCCTCCACCTCCTCGACGCCGATGCGCTTCGACTTCATCGCGTCGAACATCTCGATGCCGCCGCCGACGAGCTGCATCAGGTCCTTGTCCGACGAGATGATCGTGACCCGGCCGCCGGCGTCGCGGGCCTGGCAGGCCAGCGTGGCGATGATGTCGTCGGCCTCGTAGCCCTCCTCCTCGAGGCAGGCGATGTTGAAGGCGCGCGTGGCGTCGCGGGTCAGCGGGATCTGCGGGCGCAGGTCCTGGGGCATTTCCTCGCGGTTGGCCTTGTAGGCCTCGTAGAGATCGTTGCGGAAGGTGTGGCTGCCCTTGTCGAACACCACCGCCACATGGGTCGCCGCATCGGGGCCCGAGCCGCCGTCGAGGTAGCGCAAGAGCATGTTGCAGAAGCCCGAGACGGCGCCGATCGGCAGCCCGTCGGACTTGCGGGTGAGCGGCGGCAGCGCGTGATAGGCGCGGAAGATGAACGACGAGCCGTCGATCAGGTGCAGGTGGCAGCCCTTGCCGAAGCTCATGGCGAGCCTCCCCTCTCTCGCACACGGGACGGGCCGGGGGCCAAGGGTTTTGCAAAACCCTTGCAAGGCTCTTGAAAGAGCCTTGGCCCCGGCCGGGCCGTCATTTCGCCTTTTCGGCCGCGCTCTCGTGCACGTAGCGCTTGTCGCAGTAGCCGCATTCGACCCAGCCCGTGTCGTGGGGGATCGCGAGCCAGACGCGCG
>Ga0224512_10004626_pt1 | contig 11525 bp, 13 predicted proteins | sample SF_May12_sed_USG_4_FD_169103 | JGI IMG/M metagenome (GOLD analysis project Ga0224512, IMG submission 169103) | Sediment microbial communities from San Francisco Bay, California, United States - SF_May12_sed_USGS_13 | ecosystem: Environmental > Aquatic > Marine > Sediment | place: USA... | reverse complement strand
CTCACGATGCTTCCTCGGCGCGTCGTGCAGATCGCTTCCCGAACAGCTTTATGGTCGGCTCGCGGTGGGCAAGCAGACCCGACGGCCGCCATAGCATGATCAACACCATGGCCGCGCCAAATGCGAGCATCCTGAACTGCTGCAGGTCACGGAATATCTCCGGCATGCCAATCAACAAAATCGCGGCGAGTACCACGCCGACTTGGCTGCCCATGCCGCCGAGCACGACAATCGCCAAGATCACTGCGGATTCGATGAATGTGAAGCTTTCCGGGCTGATGAAGCTCTGACGGGTCGCAAAGAAGGCGCCTGCGAAGCCGCCGAACATGGCGCCGATTCCAAACGCCGTCAGCTTAGTGTTGGTGGGATTGATGCCCAACGAGCGGCAAGCGATCTCGTCTTCCCTGAGCGCCTCCCACGCCCGTCCAACCGGAAGCTTGCGAATTCGAAGCGTGAACAGATTGGTGACCAGCGCCATCACCAGGATGATGTAGTAGAGAAAGATCACCCGGTGGATCGACTCAAACTCAAGCCCGAACAGATCGTGAAACGATGTAACACCTTCAGGCGGGCTCGCCGTGAACGGATAGCCGAAGAAACTCGGTCGCGGAATACCGCCAAGCCCGTCGGGGCCTTTTGTCAGGCTGTACCAATTAAGCAGAATGATCCGGACCATCTCGCCAAAGCCTAGTGTCACGATGGCAAGATAGTCGCCACGCAGGCGCAATACCGGAAATCCGAGCAACACGCCGGCAGTCGCCGCCATTAGCCCGGCAAAGGGCAAACAGATCCAGAACCCGAAGGACGAGCCAAAAACGGCCTGGGACCAGGCCACCACTTCAGGATGAGTGGCCAGCAAAGCGAAGCTGTAGGCGCCAACCGCGTAGAACGCGACATAGCCCAAATCAAGGAGCCCCGCCAGCCCGACCACGATGTTGAGGCCCCAACCGAGCATGATGTAGGTCACCACCAACACGGCAATGTCCATGACCTGGAGATCGACAGCGGGCAAGAACGAGAACCAGCGCTGGCCGAAGGGCGTCGCAAGCAATGGCATGGCGACCGCGAATACAATCAATGCCGGCGCCAGAAAGATCGAGATGCGTTGAACCAGTGGCTTGTGGCCGTCTTGCGTGGCCTTCACCGATTTTTCGCCGGACGCTGCCGCCCGGCGCGGCGCAGACATTGCGCGCAGACCCCAGATCGTGAAACCGACGATCACGATCAGAACAATCCACATGACTACAAGGCTCTTGAACGGCAGCGCCAATTTGACGGCCTGCATCGTCTTCGCAAATTCCGCACCGAGATCGAGGCCGATCCCAGCCAAAAAAGCCAACGTGTTCTGCGACAACAATATGAACAACAAGATGAGCGCGAGTGGCACGCAAATCGCGACAACAGGCTGGGGTCGCTGCTCGCGAAGCAACGCAATCGCGATACGTCCCAGGAAACCGAACAATGATGCAAAGGCCACATCGTCGTAGCGGCCAATGAGTGCCAAGCCGCCCGGCACATCACGGACCTCTATGCCAACCATGAGAACCGTCAGCCCCAACATGACGAAGGCCACGGCCCCCGCTTCCTTAAGGGCGCTTGGCCAATCGAAGGGCCTGCGCTCTACCGGCGCCTGCATCCGGGTGCTCGCTGCCAGCGCCATTGCTCAGACCTTCTCGATGTCCGGTTTGCCGAGCAGCCCGGTGGGGCGGAAGATCAGCACCAGCACCAGTATCGAGAACGCTGCGACGTCTTTATATTCAACTGTGAAGTAACCCGACCAGAACGCCTCGATCAGGCCGATCAGCAACCCGCCGAGCATCGCCCCCGGTATCGATCCAATGCCGCCAAGCACCGCGGCGGTAAAGGCTTTGATGCCGGCCAAGAATCCTATGAAAAAATCAATCGCCCCATAGCGCATAAGGAAGATGATGCTGGCGACAGCCGCCAATGCGGCACCCATAACAAAAGTCAGAGATATCGTGCGATCGACATTGATCCCGAGCAGGGCCGCCATCCCCATATCCTGTTCACAGGCCCGCTGTTGTCGTCCGAGTGCGGTCCGCGTGATTACGATCGTAAAGACGACAATGAAAAAGCCGAACAGCACAACGATCAGCATCTGCAGATAGCTGAGACTGACAACGTAGTCAGGAGCACCTTCGACCTTAGCCCGCATGAGCTCGACGCCGCCCTTGATCACCGGCTGGATCGGCTTGTTACGGGCGCCTTGGAGGAGCTGGACATAATTTTGCAGGAAGATCGACATGCCGATCGCTGTAATCAGCGCGGCGAGCCGAGGCGATCCGCGAAGTGGCCTGTAGGCGACCCGCTCCAGTGCCCAACCGTAAAGCGGGGTCAACACCATCGCGACCACGAGGACGAGGAGGATCGCCAGCGGCACCCAGGTCACATCGGCCAGGCCCAGCAGCAGGAATGCAATCAAAGATATGAAGGCACCGATCATGAAGATCTCGCCATGAGCGAAATTGATCATGCCGATGATTCCATAGACCATCGTGTAGCCGATCGCGATCAGCCCGTAGATGGCTCCCAACGTCAAACCGTTGATCAGCTGATCTAGGAAATATTCAAACGAGCCCTGCATTCACGTCTCCGTTCGCGCGCACATGAGTGGCCGGTCTGCCTTCAGACAAACCGCCGTTCTTGAGCTGATTGCGAATTGCGTATGAAGCGGCTGGGACGTGGGAGCGTCACGCCGTTCCAACCAATATGCTGTTGCACGGCTGCCGAGCCCGCACGGTCCACTCACAAGCCCCCCGCTCGCGACATCCCCGTTTACCGTCGCGCCGGGAATCGAGTCTCATTCGTCGGCGCTTTGGGTATCCTAGATGTGGCGAGGCGGTCAGTGCAACGACGTTAGCGGTGGCCATGCGAACGATTATCGTCGCGAGTGCTCGGGCACTACTGCTGCGGAAGGTATTTTCCGCCTTTCCAGACATACCAAACATAACGCGGGCCACGAACATCGCCTTTCTTGTCGAATTGCAGCAATCCGACAACCGTTTGATGGCGCCCGGCCCGAAGACTTTGCGAAACATTAGCGGCCCGGGACGACTTGGCCGACCGTGCCGCAACCGACCAAACCTCGATCGCCGCGTAGGTATAGATGCCGTAGAAACCGAGCGTCTTGTTGCCGTTCTTTGCCGCTTGTAGCGCCGCTTTGGCTTCGGGCCGGCCACGCGGATCGGCGTGAAATGTCATGAGCGTGCCCTCCCCGGCCTTGCCGGTAGTTCTCCAAAATTCGTCAGTGACAAAGGCATCGCCCGTTACGAATTGCGGCGCGAACGCTCGCTCATGTGCTTGGCGGATGATCGCCGCGCCTTCGGGAAAATACCCACCCAAGAACACAGCATCGATCTTTGCCGACTTTAGTCGCTCCACCAGCGCCGAGATATTCGATTGGTCGGGTTTGTATGATTGGAACACCGCTTCCCTCAGCCCCAGTTTCCTAGCCGACCGTTGAACCTGCCTTGCGAGGCCCAACCCGTATTGGCTCTTGTCATGCAATATCGCTACTCTTTTGCCTCGGTACCGGGTTGCGAGGAGCTGAGCGACAACGACGCCTTGATCGTCGTCGCGCCCACAGACCCTAAATACATTTCGCCATCCGCTCCGGCGCGCGATATCTGTCAATTGGGGATGGGTCGAGCCCGGCGATATCATGATGATGCCCGCCTTGGCGTAAGTCGCAGCAGCCGCGATCGAGGCGCGCGAACACAAATGTCCGGCGACCATCGCGACTTTCTTGGTGGCCAGTTCTTTGGCAACGACAACCGACTGAACTCGATCACACCGGTCGTCTGCGACCACCAATTGGAGCTTTCGACCGTTGACGCCGCCGGCGCGGTTTATCTCGTCAACGGCCAGCTCAGCACCGGCGCGCATTTGATTGCCAAGTTCCTTGAATTTTCCGGTCATCGGACCGGCCACTGCGACAACGATGTCCTCAGCCGCCGCTGAACCGGCCATCAGCACGAGAGACATGAGAAGCACAAAAAGTCGCTTGAATACGGGCATCAATCGCCAGACGGTTGTCAGGTGGTTTGCAGGATTGCCAATCCACGGATCATAGGATGTGATGAGGAAATCGCACAAGGCCGAGCCACCGGCTCAGCCGCAGGAATTGGGCTAGACCGAACCGCGTTGCTTATCCAGCACGTAGTTCAGCTTTTGGATCGCCGTGCGCTTGAGCACCTCGATCCCGGCCGATGCCGAACCCATAATCGACACCTCGGTGAGCGTCTCCGGATCGACGGCGGCCACCCGGACCGCGTTTCCGATCTGCTGGTATTCGAGGATAACTTCGCGCTTTTCGCCCATCGGACCACCGCAACGCTCGCCCGGCGTCAGGCCAGGCGATGACCTGCTGCAAACAACGCAGACGCCCATGAAGAGGCGGTATATGTAAGGCTATAAGCCTTGGGTTAACGAAGTCTTTTCGGGCGAGGATGCGACAAGTCTGTTACTTAGCGCACCGAAATTGCGGCCGTCGGTGAGTGAACCGGCGGCGGCAAAGCGACATTGGCCGCCGAATTGTCAAATATCAGGAAGCGCGCCGTATCGCGAGCCGAAGCGGCAGCCACGCAATCAAGCGCGCAATCAGAGCGCATGCCTCGCAGGAGGGCGGTAGCATAAATCTCGAGAAGGTCAGGGTCCGCACGATAGCCGTATCCTCACCTTCGAACGCGCAGACAGGTTTTGAGTGCGTCGCTGGAGCGTAATCCGGATTGCCAGGTCAGCTCGGCGGTTGCGAGCCGCTTGACTGGTCGTCGCACGAGCCGCAGATCTTTCTAACTTCCGTTTCGCTCAACGGTTCGCCCGTGAGCCCGCAGTGAGGCACGACACCGTCATCGCAAATATCCGAGCCGAAATGGCCGCAGTTGGTGCAGATACCAAAGGACTTCATTCCGCACTGACCCTGTAGTGATCGGACATATCCAGAGAGAATACGTGTCGCGGCGGCCACTTCCTCCGGCGCCGCGGCTGCAGCTTCGGAGAGAGCCAGCAGCGGGTCGCTCGTCAGCATTGCATGGCCTTCGTCCGTCAGTTCCAAGCGAACTATGCGTCGGTCTTTTACCTCTACCGCTCGCTCGACAAGTCCCTTTTCCTCCAACGCCTTGACCGTCTGCGAGACCGTGCCCTTGGTCGTGCCAAGATAGTCGGCAAGCGCGCTTGGCTTGCGCGAGTAGCGATTAGCACGGCTCAGGAAACGAAGTGCCTCCCACTGTGCCGGATTGAGCCCACCTGCATACTGCAAATTGTGAACTGCGCGGCCGAGGCGATCGAGCAGATGAGCGAGGGTTTCTGACATGAGAGAATCCAAAGGGTTTCACTAAATACTATCGAGTCGATATTAATATTGCGCTGCCTGGGTACCAGCGATATAGTTTCGGCTCGATAGTAGTCAACTTGGGGACCATCCGGGCGTTCGTTTGCCGGATATAGGATACACGGCTTGAGGATACCATGGCTTCGTCAAATAGTGTTCGCACAGGCCAGAGTGATCGCCGATACATCGCCGCGACCATGCGGGCACCGCTACTAGAGCGAGAAGTCGAGGCCAATCTGGCGCGACGCTGGCTCGAGGATCGCGATGAGAAAGCCCTTCACGAGCTAATCGAGGCTCACGGCCGCCTCGTGGTCCGCATCGCGGTCGGGTTTAAGGGCAGCGGTTTGCCGGTTGCTGACCTTGTCCAAGAGGGAAACATCGGCCTGATGGAAGCAGCAGAGCGTTTCGATCCCGAGCGCAATGTGCGATTCTCAACATATGCAACTTGGTGGATTGTCGCTGGGATCCAAAACTATATCCTCCGCAATTCATCGATCGTGCGCGCGGCGACAACGCCTAAGCAACGTCGGCTGTTCTTCAATCTAAGGCGGCTGCGTGCGCGCCATGCGGCACGGTTTGATGGCCGTCTCTCCGCAGACGATCGCGAGATGATCGCCGAGCGCTTGGGCGCGACCGTCGTGGAAATTGAGCGGATGGAGGCGCATATCGCGCGATCTGATCAATCTCTCAACACGCCGATCGGCGACGACGATGGTATCGAGCAAATCGACTTGCTCGCCGATTTTTCCCCAAATCCGGAGGATATTGAAACCTCCGCGAGCGGCCGCCGAGCCCGCTCGGACTGGATCGACAAGGCGCTCGACAGGCTCAGCACGCGGGAGCGAGAGATCATCGCTCAACGGTTTTTGGCCGAGCGGCGGATTACCCTGGCTGAAATCGGCAAGAATTTCGGTGTAAGCAAGGAACGGGTTCGGCAAATCGAAGGTCGCGCGCTCCAGAAGATGCACGCGACCTTAAACGAGTTCATCGATCGACCCGACGAACTCTTCGACAATTAGCTTAAGCGGCTACGCGGCCTGGGTATTCGAGGTCAGGAACCCAGGCTGGCTTGCTGCTCGGGTCCAGAATTGCTCGAGTGTGCGCAGATTCTTGATCATCGCTTCAAGATCGTCCGCCGACATAACCCCATCGCCCAACGCACGAGCATGATTGGCAAACAGAGTCCTTAGCTGTTCGGCCAGCTCCCGGCCCTTATCGGATAGTTTCACCCGAACCGAACGCCGATCGCGCGGCGAGCGCTCTTGCTGAACGTAGCCGTATTCGACCAGCTTCTTCAGATTGTAGGTGACGTTCGTTCCGAGGTAGTAGCCGCGTGCCGTCAACTCACCCACGGTCAACTCATCGGTTCCGATATTGAACAGGATCAGACCCTGGACGTTGTTGATGTCGTCAACGCCCAACCGGTCAAGCTCGCTGCGCAGAACGTCGAGGAACTGCCGGTGCAGCCGCTCGATCATGCTGAATGCTTCTCGGTATACGTGCTCCACGGCCAATTCCTGATGTTTAGGTGCCTGGCTTGATCGTAGGAATGGCGCCTTAAAATTTCCTTAAGCTTTTGGAGACGTTGGATTGAAAACGGGCCGATATCATTAGGATTTGCGGAGGGTAGCGACGTTCCCCGGCACCGATCGAAAGCCCGGCTAACGGATGCCCGGGATGAACCGAGAACGACGCCTACAGACTCCGAATACCGGCTTCCGGCGGCGGATCAGCGACCCCGGCCAAAGTCGTTAAACAAATCCTAACGCGTCAATCCGCTCAGGCTTGCCCGGTCCCAGATACTGGGTGAGAGCCGACGGGCTAGGTTACCGGCAGAAATTTTGCTCGCCACACGAGACCTGTCGCAGGCACGTTACCGCGGTTATAAGACGTACTGCCCTTAGCCAGGAGGCTACCAGCTTAGGGAGATTTGACACGTTGGTCGCTTATTCGATCGGTCGGGACGAAGGAAACGATATCGTCATCGAGGATCTCTCAGTGTCGCGCCGGCATGCCCGGATTGAGGAGCTCGGTGATGGCCGGTACATGGTCATCGACCTGAGCAGCGCAAATGGCAGCTACGTGGAGCAATCCGAAGACTGGCAGAAATTCGCCGAAGCAGAGGTGACGGCTACCGAGGCCCTCATGCTGGGCGAATACCGCACGAACGCGCGCGATCTCGTCCGCCGCGTCGCAAAACCGCGTCCGCCAGGCGCCACCGTGATCGCTTCCGCCGAAGAAACCCAGCGCGGCCCGATCCCGGCACCCGGAGAGGCAGCACAATCAGCGGAGACACTCGGGACGGTGTGGACACGATTGCCCGAGTATCAAAAGATCGCGACCATCGTGGTAGCGGCGGTTGTGGGGCTATTGATCATCGCCGCGATCATCATCGGATTCCTGGGGGGCCTTTAAGCGAATCGCCAATAATCGGGCTGGCCGGGTCAGGTACAATCCACAACGGTCCCTCGCACGGCTGGGAGGCCTAAAACGCGCGCCGTCAGCCGGCCGCCGCAATCGACGCTACGCTTCGCCTTACGTTGGTTCGAAGACGATTGGCGACATGGGAGCAACAGGCATCGCCGCCCGCGACAAATCTCGTTTATGGCGGCGTGTGCGATGGCGCTACTCGCGCCGCTGTGTAAAGAACGATTTCGGGAAGAAGAAACCGATGCTAAACGGCCGGTTGGCAAAACAAAGCACTGGCACGTGTTTCACATCGTAGCGCAGAAGGCCTAATGTCGAGGCCAAGACGGTGCATCGAACACTGACCACACATACACCAGCGCGCCGCCGAATTGGCGGCGCGTTCGGGTGATTGCTGGGTGGAATTGACCGTGATCGGTCGGCCGGCGAGTTAGCCGCGGCGCCAAGCCTCAGTGCTTTTGCACTTCGGACAGATCCGATTGTGGGCACCGTCGGACTGGAAGCGAGTGCTGCACATCAAGCACTTCCGCTCCTTCCGCGTGTCCACCTCCACGGTCTCCTTCAACTGTTCTTGTGTTTCCATCACTCCAAACCCCTTGACCCCAATCCTTGCGCCTATCCTCGGCGTCTTCAGCGCCTCAGGCAGAAAAGCGTTATATACCAGTTATTTGTGCCTGTAAACAATGCGACCTTTTGATAGATCGTATGGTGTCATCTCAACATCGACCTTATCGCCAGCCAGAATTCGAATTCTGAACTTTCTCAGCTTCCCCGCGGCGTGAGCGATGATCTCATGGCCATTGTCGAGCAGCACTCTGAACATGGCATTCGGTAAGACCTCGGTGATCTCACCGCTAAATTTGATGGCTTCTTCCTTCGCCACGGCATCTCCTTTCGCTGTTAACCCTATTGCTGGCGGTCAAGGCTTGACCGCTGAGCTGCGTCAACCATACTGCCCGCAGCACGAACGCCGTCGTAATCCGCCTTGGTTCGTCCGGATCGCCCCGGTCTCTGGGGGCTGTGATAAGTCTGTTCCCGGCAGGAGCAGATACCGCCAAATCAATAGTTAGCCGGGCGGTGTTCGAATTGCAAGGCTAGCACCGTTAACCTTGCCGCATTCGGGCTATGCGCCGGCGGACGATCACGCGCAATCTGTAGCTCATGACAACTTCTTCATCTTGGTTGAGTGCCAAGACGTCGAACGTGACCCGTCCGCGATCCGGATCAACGTCGTCGGGAGCCGTTTCCACGACGTTGAATTGCAGGTGAATGGCATCGCCAGGACGCACCGGCTTGAGCCAGCGAAGATCCTCCAATCCCTCATTGGATACGCCGCCTGCGCGAAGAAAACCTTCTTTTACCGATTTCGCAAATGTTTCACTTAAGGCCTGCCAACCACTGGATATTAGGCCTTCAAATATTGTCTCGGCCGCCTGTTCCGGGTCGGTATGGAACGGCTGCGGGTCATAAAGCCGTGCGAATGCCAAAATCGCATCATCGTGAACGATTACCGGCCCGGAAAAGTATTCGCGGCCAGCAGCGAAATCTTCGAAATACTGGGCGTCCTGAACGCCCTTCCGCGTTGGCTCCGTCACCGGCGCAGATGCTACTTGTTGAGCTCGAAAGTGGCGGTCACTTTCCGCCACCGCGCCCCATCGATCTGGACCGTGACCTTGCACGCGCTGGCCACGGCGCTCTGGCGCCGCAACGGCTTTTCCTTCGCGCTCGCGTCGGTCTTGGCCGAATCCTCAACAACCGGCTCAGCCGCGTAAGCCTTCTTGATGAGTTGGGCCGCGAACGCCCCGTCGTGTATGCCGCAATAATTTCGCAAGAGTGTCGTCAGGATCGCCGCAAACGACCACGTTTTGTCATCAACGCCGTTCGTTATGACCGCCAGATGCGAGCGCTCTTTCCCAGCGACAAGGATCGGCTGGCGGAAGGTCTTGAACATGTACCCGTCAGTCGGGCCCGGCATCGCAATACGCTTGATGAGGCCCTGCGGAAATAGCGCATAGACGCCCCTCGGCTTGCGATATTCGGCATTTGCACCGCTTGTCGTGGCGAAGACCACGAGAGCAATACCGATCGCCGCCACCAATTTCGCTCGATGCATCCCCTTCCCCCAGGCCGGTTCTGCCGCTTGAGTATTGGCCGCGGAGACGGGCCGCCGGATCCGGTTCATCCCTTTTGAACCGCCACCGCTTTCGGCTTGTTGGCTTGCATGCTTTTTACCCGGCCGACACAGATCGCCCCGGCGGCAATCTCGACAATATCGTCGGCGACGATATCACCCTCGATCCGCGCTGATTCCGAGAGCCGCACGCTGGTTGCCTTGATATTTCCCGTAACACGTCCGTGGATAACCGCGTGCTTTACGGCGACGTTGCCGATGATCTCGGCATGCTCGCTCATTTCCAGCCGGTCGCAACGGAGATCGATCTCCAACCGGCCGTGCACCTCGATCGAGCCTTCGGATTCGATGGTCCCGACCAAGCGCACACCAGTCCCGAGGATTGTGGGTACGGTCTGTTCCGTCATGATTGATTGCCCGGCCGTCTCTGCTCTGCCTCACCCGCGACCGGACGATCGATCCGGCCCCGCTAGGCTAGCGCCGATCCGCCGACGGGTTAAGAGAAAACTCTGGAGCGCGAGCCACGCATGCCAAACGCGGCCCGCTTACCATCAAAAATCATTTGCAACGCGCATTGCTCGCGTACGGCGTAAAGAAGACCTTCAGGTCAGCACTACTGGCATACTTCACGTAGAAGACCTTGAGATTGGCACTGCTGGCATACTTTACGAAGAACCATTTTGCCGGCCCTTGGGCGCTCGACTGGTATTTGGACCGCCAAACGATGCAATCGGCGCTACTAGCATACTTGGTAACAAAGACCCGCTTGTCGGCTTGGCTAGCATAGGGCACCACAAATACAGAATCTGCCTGAGCCGGACCGGTCGATCCGCCTCCAACGACGAAAATGGCGATCACCGCCGCTGCTGGCCTGAGCAGCCGGGCCGATCGCCGCCTCGATCCGGCCGCATGATTTTCAACACCGCAACCTGAAACCGTGCCCATCGACCCATATCCTACATGTTCCGTCGATACTGCCCGCCGACCTCGAAGAGCGCGTTTGTAATCTGGCCGAGCGAGCACACCCGCACCGCCTCCATCAATACCTCGAAAACATTGTCATCACGCCGCACCGCGTCTTGCAGACGCTTGAGCATCGCCGGCGCCGCGCCAGCATTGGCCTTCTGGAAGCCCCGCAGGCGCGTGATCTGGCTCTGTTTTTCTGCCTCCGTTCCGCGCGCCAGCTCCAACGTAGTTTCCTGAGGTGCCGGGTAGGGGTTGAGGAAGGTGTTGATGCCGACGATAGGCATGCTGCCATCGTGCTTCCGGGTTTCGTAATACAGCGATTCTTCCTGGATCTGGCCGCGCTGATAGCCGAGTTCCATTGCCCCCAGCACACCACCGCGCTCTGAGATGCGCTCGAACTCCTGCAATACGGCTTCCTCCACGAGGTCCGTGAGTTCGTCTATGACGAACGAGCCCTGATTCGGGTTCTCATTCTTGGCTATCCCCCACTCCTTGTTGATTATGAGCTGGATGGCCATCGCACGACGTACCGAAGCGGCCGAAGGGGTCGTCACTGCCTCGTCATAGGCGTTCGTATGGAGGCTGTTTGTATTGTCGTAGGTTGAGATCAACGCCTGCAGCGTGGTGCGGATGTCATTGAAGTCGTACTCC
>Ga0224512_10004625_pt1 | contig 11525 bp, 11 predicted proteins | sample SF_May12_sed_USG_4_FD_169103 | JGI IMG/M metagenome (GOLD analysis project Ga0224512, IMG submission 169103) | Sediment microbial communities from San Francisco Bay, California, United States - SF_May12_sed_USGS_13 | ecosystem: Environmental > Aquatic > Marine > Sediment | place: USA... | reverse complement strand
TCCCTTGTGGTGTCGCACACGGATGGGCCTGCGGGCGGGGTTAGTACCGGCACAGCAACTTCTGCCCTTTCTGCTAGTGACGAATGGGCTGCGGGCACCCTGTGCATTAATCCGCAATGAACTGGCTACCAGACCACGCTGACCGTCAAGCGGTCGGTCTCGAGAACCGGGGCGGGGCGACGGAAACCTTCGACGATTCGCTCTAATCCGACTTCGAAGGCACTATCCAGACCCTGACCGCCAACAACGTCGCGGCGGGCGGCACGGCCACGCTGAATTTCAGTTGGACCACCGGCGCGGCCGGCACCCATACCTTGACGGCCACTGCCACGCATGACCCCGGTGACGGCGGCACGGACAGCAACGCCGCCAACGATTCCGCCAGCACCACGGCTGAGGTGGCCGCGGTAACGACAGTTGCGGATGTATCGGTCACCATTACCGATGACGGAGGGAGCTGTCAGGCGGATTGCGTCCGACCGGTTCAAGTGGACGTATCGAACGCCGGTCCCGACGGCATAAGCTCGGTTACGGTGGAGCTCTCGTCCGACTTGGACGACCTGCTCAATACAAATACCACGGGCATAATAATATCCGGCGGCACTGTAATCATCACACTCGATTGGACGATCGATGGCACAACAAACCCGGGCCGGCACGACTTGACGGTTGTAACGGTGCCTCTGGACCTGGGCGGACAAGATCCCGATACGACAAACAACACGGACACCATCACGTCGAGACGAGTGAATTAGGAAACATTCCAAAGCAAAAGGGCCGCAGAGGGAGATCCCCCTGCGGCCTTTTCTGTGCCCTTCTTGTTTTTCGCGGCCAACCTCAATCGCCGAGAGCATCTTCGAGGACGGCGCCCAGCGTCCTGGACCGGCGGCTCCGCCACTCAGAACACGGGCGCCGGGACCCTGACGCTCCGAATCTACAGGACCCATGCCATCCAGCCGGAGAACGTCGGGGTCACCACGGATCACATCGTTACCGTATTCGAGGACGACCCCAATCCCGCGACCTTCAACGCCGCGGATTCGATGAAGCGGTTCTTGGTAACGGCGGTCACGGCCGCCGGCGCCGATCACGACGATATCGAGCTGTCCTGTGTAACCCAGACTCCTGACAGAAACTGCGAGGCCTGCAATCTGGGGATTGCTCTGCCCGTGGATTTCACCGGCGGCATCCTCCAGTCCACGGGAACCCTGAGGCCCGTGGTGTTCGACCGGGACCTGCGGACAGGTCGCGCGGTGTACCGCGTGTTGGCGGCCAGCCTGTCTTGAAGGGTATGTACCGGTGGGTGCGAACAGGCGCGCCGTGGGTGGATACCCCGTCGTGGTACGGCCCTGATACGGCCTGCGCGAACTGCCTTCCCGCCGCCGCTGCCAACGCCCGCGCCGTCCCGCCGCCAAGCCGCCACCGCCTCCTCGTCGCGCCAGTATGGCGGCGAGAGATACTTGCCCTTCTCGGTCGGGCTCTCGAAACGCTCGACGGAGATGAAGCCGTCCGCATCGGACAGGCGCGGCCGCAGTTGGGCGGCGAGGTCCAGTTAGTCCTGCGTGCTCCCACGGCGGGCCAGACCTCGAATATCACGGCGATCCTCGGTTCCCCCTCGTTCGGCGCGCTGGTCGCGTGGCCAGCCGCGCCGGTAACCGAAAGGCAACGCATGGCGCCCGCGAGCGACCACCCGATCGGTTTCATGCGTCGTATTGCCATGGTGGCCACCTTTTTACCCGCAGAGGTTCCCGGCGGGGTTCCATATCTGCTTGTTACCTTCGACGTTATTCCATTGAAAACGCAATCGCAAATCGCCCGCCAGGGCTTTGATACGGGTCAAGATCCGGCGTCCGCGCGCCGCCCCAATTTGTCACGCGGCTTAAGCTCTTCTAAACCGCTTGCCGCTAAATTTGGCCGGTCCGGACCGGTGGTCCGCTGCGATGGAGGATCAGCAATGCGACGGGTTTTCGGGATGATGTTCGTACTGGCGCTCGCCGGCTGCGGTGGCGGCAGCGGGATGCAGGAGGCGGAATGCCTGACCGCCGATTGGCGGGCGGTCGGCTATGAGGACGGCGCCCAGGGTTACGGTCCGCAGCAGTTGACGGTGCGCCGCAAGGCCTGCGCCGAATACGGTGTCGCCCCGGATTTCAACGCCTATATGGCTGGCCGCGAGGAGGGTCTCCTCTATTATTGCCGGCCGCAGAACGGCTACAACGTCGGCAACAGCGGCTACCGCTATAGCGGCCAGTGCCCGCCGCACATGGAGCCGGCGTTCGTGGCGGCCCATGCCGACGGCTTCGGTCTCTACCAGCGCCGCGCGCGCATGCAGAATATCGGCAAGCGGCTCAGCTACAGCCGGCAGCGCAGCCAGGAGCTGGAATACGAGCTGGCCGACCGCACCATGGCGATGGCGACGCCGGTCACGGGCCTCACCGCCGCCGACATGGCGGCCCGCGCCATCGAGCTCAAGCAGCTGGCCCAGGAGAAGGTCGAGATCGAGCAGGCGATCCAGCAACTCGAGATCGACTATTCCGCGGCGCAATATGACTACGAGGCGTACCGCGACCAGATTTCCGGCCGCTATTCCGGCTGAGGCGGGGCCGCTATCAAGTCCTCCCCCTTGATGGGGGAGGATTTAGGTGGGGGTGGATCTCGGTGCGCCGGGGGCTGCGGTTCAGCGCCCGGATCTCCCAAGAACCGGCGGTGACTCACCCCCTCCCCCTGCCCCCCGCCAGGGGAGGGGGAAATGAAACCTGCGACGGACCGCCGTGATATGCGCGGCCGTGCTTTCGTTCGGCGCGCGCCCGTGTTAATATCCTTCCGTACGCAAGGGATTCATCCGGGCTGGCCCGGATCGCTTGCGAGGACACACCCGGATCACCTTCTTGCGTTGCCGATCATGCCCCCGGTTCGGCGGGCACCTGTCCGCGTCGACGTCCAGGCAACCCGACGCGCCTCTTGCGCACCGCGCCCGCCGGGGGCGCAACCCGCCCTGCAATGGAGGGACAGATGCTCGTAAAGGAATGCATGTCCAGCAAGATCGAGACGGTCGCGCCCGACACGCCGCTCCAGGAGTGTGCGCGGAAGATGCGCGACCTCGATATCGGCTCGCTGCCCGTCTGGGAGGACGGCAAGCTGGCCGGGATGGTCACCGACCGCGATATCTGCTGCCGCGCCGTCGCCGACGGCCGCGACATCGCCGCGACCTTCGCCGGCGACGTCATGAGCAGGGACGTGGCCTGCTGCTTCGACGACCATGACTACGAGGACGCCGCCCATATGATGGAAGACAAGCATCTGCGCCGTCTTGCGGTCATGGACCGCGAGAACAGGATGGTGGGGATCCTCACCGTCGACGATCTGGCGCGGCACTCGTACATTCTCGCCGGCGAGGTGCTGAGGGCGGTGGCCCCGACCGCCCACTGAACACGCGGGCGCCGCGGGACCGTCCGGATCGCCGGACGGCGCGCCTCTTCCCTCCCGCTTGACGCGGGGCGCGGGGCGCGGGATGCTCTCTTGTATCCCGGCCGGAGGATCGCCCATGGCGCGCGCCGATATCGAATGGACCGACGATTTCCTGATCGGCATCGCCGAGCTCGACCATGAGCACCGCTCGCTGGTGGCCGACATCAACCGGCTGCACCGGGCGCTGCGGGACCATGACGGGCGCGAGAAGATCCAGCAGACGCTGGGCAGCATCCTCTCGCGCATGCAGGCCCATTTCGCGCTCGAGGAATCCGTCATGAAGGAGCACGCCTATCCCCATTACCGCGAGCACAAGGCCGAGCACGAGGCGCTGCTGGACACCGTCACCGGCTTCATCGTGCGCTTCGAGGCGGAGCCCGGCGGCGGCTTCAGCAAGGCGCTCGAGGAGACCCTGGACGAGTGGATCGTCAGCCACATCCTGACCAGCGACAGGAAGATGAGCCTGATGCTGAAGGGGTAGGGAAGGGCTGGTGGGGCCACGCACAGCCGGCCAGCGGGATGGCGACGGGATCGAGGCCCCGGATTTCATATCCGGGGCCTTGCGGCGCTGGCCGGCCCCCCTGGCGTCCGCGCCGCGTGCCGGGCTGGCCCCCGGGAGCGGGCGCCCGATCTGCAATCGGGCGCCGGTGGCGGCGCGCGGCCCCCTGACCCCCTCACCCAACCCTCTCCCGCGAGGGGAGAGGGCTCGTATCGTGCCGCCTCGAAGGAGGAACCCTCTCCCCTGGCGGGAGAGGGCAGGGTGAGGGGGCCGCCGGTCACATGGTATCGCCCCGGACGGGAACAGCGGTGAGCGGCCGATAAGGGCCCGCTCGCGCAGACAGGGAGGAGTCCGAGGGCCCCATGAGCGTCGCCACGACAGCGGAGTCGTCCGCGGCCGCCGCGCCGCAGCATGAAGCCAGCAAGGTGGTGGTTCGCGCCGACGCGCTGACCAAGGTGTTCGACGGCGGCTTCACCAACATCGAGGCGGTCAGCACGCTGGTGATCCCGATCACCAGCGTGCTGACTGCCGTGGCCGCCTTGCTGCCGGCATGCGTTCCGCCGGCGGAATTTGCAGCCCCGATTTCGGAACCCGGCAGCGTCGAACACGACAGGCGGCTGGTCGGCTCGTGGTATGCGCTGATGGAGGACGATGCCGTCATATATCTCAATATCGGCGAGTCCGGCGACGGCCTGCTGAACGGCGTCGCCATCATGACGCAAGACAGGCCGGACCACCTCAGCGACGCGGATACGACGATTAAGTGGCTTGCGGCCATCGCTTGGCCATCCGAAATCGACGGCGAGCTCTATTACAGTGTCGAGCGCAAGAAGGATCTTGGTCACTACTACGATGAGTTCGGGAAACCGGGTTTTATTGTAGCCCGCGCCGCATTTCCCGACGACGACACGCTTCGGCTGACGGTGATATCCAGCGACAAGATTGCCGACCTGATCCGCGACGGGCGGGTGCCCGGGCAGGTCGTGGACGGTAAATTCAGCATCATCAGTTGGGCGGATGTCGGCGGGGCGGAATTGCGGACCCTGATTCGGTCCTATCCGGCGGAGCAACTGTTCCGGAACTTCCCCGTATTTGCGGGCGCTAGCGATCCACCGGAATTCGTTTTCCAGCGCCTGAAACCGCCGATCCAAAAGCAGTAAGGCCGCCCCCGCCCCGCCACTCCGCTCACACCGCCTTCCCCCGCCACGGGATGATCGCCGGGACCCTCGCGCGGTAGCGCCGATAGGCTTCGCCGTAAAGCTTCAGGAGGCGCCGTTCCTCGAACATCGTGCCGACCGCGAGGTAGGCCGAGGCCCAGAGCGCCGTCGCCAGGCCGAACGGGTTCTGGGCGTTGCCCCAGACCATCAGGTAGACGCCGGCATAGAGCGGATGGCGGACCCAGGCGTGAAACCCGCCCGCCGGCCAGCCCCGAGTGCCCGAGGCCGAAACTGAGCCACGCCGGGGCGTGCACGGCGTGGCCCTCCGTCGCAGTCATGAACCTTCCCGATATTGGGAATTCCAGCGCCACGGGCGCCGGACACGGAATCCGGCCCGCCGGACACGGAATCCGGCTCGCGGTGTCGATTACGGCCTGGGTTTGAAGCCAGGCTCATATTGGGCCGGATCGCGGCCGAACCAGAACCGGTCGACGTGCAGATGTGCAGTTCCGGACATGAAGTCGCGATACATTCCGATCTTGAATTTCACCTTCTGACCGCGCCAGTTGTCGTATCCGACGGGGCCAGTGACCCGTGCGACGAACCTGCCGTTCGCATAGATCTCGATCTTGCCGTTGCCGTCGCGGCCGCCCCGGATCGCATAGATCATGTGCACCCAATCCGCTTTCGGATCGGGAAGGACGAAAACTTCGCCATGGGTCAAGATCAGCCCGGTTGCGCAAGCGTCCCCTTCCTTCAGGTCTCCGCCCCGGTTTTTCATTATTGTGTCGGGGGTCCAGACGCAGTGAAGCGGATTGGCTGCTAGCGGCGCGGCCTCCAGGTTGGGATCCCCGCGGGCCTTGGCAATGCGGCAGCGGCAATGCCCGTCCTGCACGGTGATATGGAAGACGCCGTTGTCGAACCTCTGGGCGAGGATCGGGCTGGACCCGTCCGTTTGTTTCCACTGCCCGATCACCCATCTCGTCGAGCCACTCGTGGGAATATCGCCGTCCAGCCGGAACGACAGGCCATACCAGTATTCCTCGTCGATCGGATGGCGGTATTCCTTCCGCAGCCGCACCTCATTGCGCTGAATGACGATGGTTGCGCCCTTGCTGAAGATCCCCATGGCCGCCAGCCGGGATTGCACCGGCTTTATCAGGCTGGGGCCGAGGCCTTCGATGTCGTCGCTTTCGTCGCCGGTCATGGTTGCCGCAACCGCGTGGCCGTTGCAGAAGACCTCGCCCTTCCGTGCGGCATCCACCCCGATCGTCAGCGAATGCGCGCCCTCCAGAGGCGCGATACGGTCGAACCGGAGCAGCCTTTCGTCCGCCTGGCAAAGCTGCCAGATACTGCCTTCGAAAGAGCCCGCATTGAAATCATCGGAAGCGCTCAGCGCCGTACCCGGCGTCGCCGCGGTCTGAGCAACCGCACCTGATTGCGGGGTCGCCTGATCCGCAGCCGCGGGCACCGCAAACAGCAGAGCAACGGCCGATAACGCCACGCCTCGCATGCCAGCCTCCCGTCTGCACGTTACGATGGCAATTGGACGTACGTTACCCGAGTTGCGACCGCGAAGCGAGGTCTGGGCGAACGGGGAAGCCCCGGGCCTTTGCATGGGTTTTTCCAATCGCCCTTGTTGACGGCAGACTCTTTCGTTCGTTGACCGGCCGACACCCGGTCCTCGAACGCCCGCATCTCGCCTGCGAGCGGACGGAGCATCGCGTCTTCGGGAGAGTCGCGGAACGGCTGTCAACGGGTCCCTGGGTCAACGGTGGATTTTCGGATCTAGGGCTTCGGATCGTAGGGCTTAACCGGCAGGCCCGATCCGATCCAGCCCGGCGCCCGCTTGCCGCCCAGCATGCCCCCGTGAACGTCGATGATCCGATCGAACCCGTACTTCCCGAGTTCCCGCTGGAGCCAGGCTGAGCGTTCCCCATGCGCACAGATCAGCGCGATCGGCGTTCGGCCGTCCGCGCCCGCTTCCGCGCCGATCCGTTTGACGAAATCGTCCATGCGCTGATGCATGGTGACGGGAATGGCGGTCGCGGCGATCCCGGTCTCGCGCCATTCGGATTCCTGCCGGACGTCGATCAGGACGATGCGTCCCTCGGCCGACAGCCGAAACGCCTCGTCCACGCCGATGACGCGCGCGGTCGCCTCCGCGCCGGCGACCGGATCCCCGGCCGGCGGCGCCGGCCCGGCCGCTTTCGCCTGCCGGCTGCAGAAATCCGATGACAGCATCTCGAGGACCGTCCGCGTCCGGGCCGGGTCGCCCCCGTGTTCGAACGTATCGCTGTCTCGCGGTTGCCACACGGGCGCGCCGTTCTCATCGTATCCGGTGAGGACCTGGACGATCTCGCGCCCGGAGATCCGCACGCTTGTCTTCGAACCCGTCCCGCCGGCGGCGCCGGCATCACCCCTGACGACCGTATCCTCCGGGCGCGCGTTCTTGAGGAAGACCTGTTTCGTCCCGATGTCGTCGATCAGGCACCCGGCGATGGCCGGATCGAGATCCGCGATCGGATTTGGGCGCACCTTGACGATGCACGCGTCCGGGTCAACGACCGTGACCGTCCGGCAGTCTTCACTGCCCTCGAATGCCTGGCAGGCCGCGTCCCGGAAGCTTTGCGCAGAGGCCGGGGCCGTGCCCAGGGCCAGCGCGCAGGCGCCGAAGAGGAAAGCTGAAACACCGAGCCGGGTTCGCGGTGGGCGGGTCATATGCAGAACCGTGATTTCCTGGACCGGCAGTCATATTCGCACCCCACGGTCCGCGGGCCAATGACGAAGATCGCCGGCCCCCTCTCGAAACCCGCAGAAATCGCCTTTGCATGGGGTTGTTCCACACGGAGCCGGCTAGCGCCCGGGCCTGCGATTGTCGGGCGGCCTTGGAGATTTTCCTCCAGCGCATATCATGGGCGTGCCGGGGCCGGCGGCGAAATGCCGACGGCCGCCCGTCAACCGCTTGCCACCGCCGCCGCTGCGGCCGGTCGCGATCTGCGCGAAAGCAGTGTCGGAAGGGGCGGGTGTCCGCTAGACTGGCACGGTATCCGGCGGCCGACCGGGTCGACCCCGGGTGCGATCCCGAAGCAACCCAGACAGACGGAAAGGAGGCTGGAATGGCGATCTACATCACGCAGGGTCGCTATACCGATCATGCGATGAAGGGAATGGTCGACCATCCGGTAGACCGCGCCCCCGCCGTCGCCGCGCTCATCGAGGCGGCCGGAGGCAAGATGCTCGACTATTACGTTACGCTGGGGGAGTACGACTTCCTGATCGTCTCCGAGGCCGACCCCGCCAACAGCGACTATCTGGCCGCCCTCATGGTCGCCGGCGCCACCGGCGGGGTGGCGAACCTGACGTCAACCCAGGCCTTCACCACGGCGGAGGCCAAGTCGGCGATGGAAAAGGCGAACAAGATCCGCGCCGGGTTCCAGCCGGCCGGCGGCTGAAACGGCCCGCCGGGGCCGCCGCCGCGGTCCCTCGCGGGCGAATTGGCTCGAAGGTGATTCCTGCAGTGCGCATCATAAGGGCGCCAGCGCCTGGCTGGTCACTGGTCCGCCAACCGCTCACACCGCCTTCCCACGCCACGGGATGATCGCCGGGACGCGGGCGCGATAGCTTCGGTAGGCCTCGCCGTACAGCTTCAGGAGGCGCCGTTCCTCGAACATCGTGCCGACAGCGAGGTAGGCCGAGGCCCAGATCGCCGTCGCCAGGCCAAACGGGTCCTGGGCGTTGCCCCAGAGCATCAGGTAGACGCCGGCATAGAGCGGATGGCGGACCCAGGCGTGGAACCCGCCGGTGTGCAGCGGCTCGTCCTCGGGCTCGGTTGTCCCCCGCCGGCGATTGCGGATTTGCGTCGTGCCGATAAAGCGCCCGAGATCGTAGCCGCGCGCGGCCAGCAGCAGGATGACGAGCCCGAGGATCGAGACGCCGTACAGGCCGGTCCGGGCGGCTTCGGGCAGGGCGAAGGGTGCGGCGCCCGCGAGCAGCCAGTGTCCCGCCAGCCAGATCGCGGCGAGGTGGACTCCGGCGAACCCATTGTAGGCGATGCGGTAATACGGGCCGAGGGCGGGTGCCAGGCGGTGCCGCGCCGGCGCGCCGGCCAGCACCGAGTGCCCGAGACCGAAACTGAGCCAGGCCAGGGCGTACACGATATGGGCCTCAATCGACGTCATGACTCGTTCCCGATATTGGGCGTTCCTGAGGGAATTCCCGGGCGGTATCGATCAATATAGTGAAGACGCCCCCGCGGAAACAGGTGGCCGCATGCGGGCCGGGCGCCCCCGTTCCGTCATTGCGAGCCTCCGGCGAAGCAATCCAGCCATCCGGCGGTTCTGGATTGCTTCGTTGCTGCGCGGCTCGCAATGACGGACAAGGCCACCGTTCGACGGGCTCAGGATGGAGCCCTTCGCACGGCTGCACTTCTCCCGGCTTCGCCGGCCCCACCCCCGCCCAACCCTCCCCCGCCCAGGCGGGAGAGGGCTAATCTGCACTGGCTGACGCCAATAAAGCCCCTCTCCCTTGAGAGGGGGAGGGGTTGGGGAGGGGGATGACGCGCGGTCCTCCGTTTTGCGCAAAGGTCTCCGGGGGGATGCTGCTGCGCACGCACGGTCGGGGTCGGCCGGCGCCACGGGCCGCGCATCGCAGATACCGCGGCCTCGATTCCGTGGCCATCCCGCTGGCCGGCGTCGAGCGGGGCAGATTCTTATGGCAACGCCAGCCGCATCAGCACGAGGCCGTTGAGGCCGTCGCTGGCCATGATGGTGCCGCTGCCAAGAAACGGATAGACGCCCCAGGGGCCGGCCCAGATGTTGTAGCCCATGTTGATGTGGTTGTTGGACATCCTGGGCTCGGTGTCCATATGGGCGATTTCGGCCAGCCGCGCAATCTGCGCTGTGCCGGCATCGCCCTCGCGGGTCAGCTCGGTCACCCGGACGCCGGCGGTGTAGTTGGCGTGGTAGACGAACTCGCGGCCGGTCGCCGGATCGGTGCGGGCGAACAGGTTGTGGTCGATCGACGCCGCCGGCGAATCGAAGCTGCTGACCATGGTCGGGTTGTCCAGATCCTGGATGTTCCACACGTAGGTCCGCGCGCTATCCGGCAGGTACGGATTGCGCGGGTCCTGCAGGCCGAACAGCTCGTCCTCCTCGTCGCCGGCGACGAGGAAGCGATGGTCCTCGGTGACCCAGCCCTGATGGGTGAAGGAGGCGCCGGCATAGTCCGCCTCGGCGATGGTGATCGAGGAATCCAGGCTCACATCGATGACCTGCTTGTCGGTCACGTCGTAGATACCGACGGTCAGATCCTCGCCGTTGAAGACGAAGGCGATCTCCTTGCCGGCATGGTCGGGGTCGGGGCCGTGATAGCTGACGATCTGGGCGTCGTGGGTGTCGCGGCCGTTAACCTGGCCGGCCTCGGTGGGGGCCAGCGGGTCGCCGTTGAGGTCGAGGATCACCATGCCCTCCTCGACGAAGCCCGGGTCGACCTCGTGGTCCTTGGTGACGCCGGTCAGATACGCAAAGCCGCTGTCCTCGTTGATCGAGATATTGTGCGCGGCGACGTAGCCGTTGCCCTGGTAGCGGGCGTCGGCGTCGAGCAGCGTGCCGGCCGGCGCCGCGGCCATGCCGTCCAGCTTGGTCAGCTCGAAGACGCCGACGCCGGTGCCGTGCACCTCGCTGACGAAATAGGCGTGGTCGTTGTAGGTCTTGATGTCCCACCACCAGTTGTCCAGGGTCTTGGTGTTGACGGTCGCGATGGTGCCGAGGAATTCCGGGTTGCGCGGGTCGGTCACGCGCACGAAGGCGATGCCGGAATTGTGGCCGACGATGGCGTACTCGTCGCCGGTGACGGGCGAGACCCAGCCCCAGATGTCGCTGAGGAACGCGGCGCCGGTCCAGATCAGCCGGCTGGCGCCGAGCTCGCGGTTGGGGATCTGGCCGAGCCATTCCATGTTCAGCGTGTCCCGGAACGGCCCCATGACCGACGGCATGCCGCGGCCGCTGTTGGGCAGGCGCTTGACCTCCGGCCCGGCGAGGATCTCGTCGAGCAGCGGATCGTGCCCGGGCGTCGTGGCGGCGCTGTCCGCCGACGCCGGCTGCGGCGCCGCGGCCACCAGTGCGGCGGCGATCAGCCAGGCCGCGGCGCGCGGCGCGGAATATGGTGCGGAGTATGATTTCGTCATTGCAGTCTCCCTCTCTCCTGTTCAGCCCTAGTCGGGCCGGTGTTTTGTTCGGCTTTTGAGTCTAATACATTTTATCCCGCCGCCATAATGGCCGAGCCGGCCCGCCGCTGGCAAGCGGCTCGGGCGCGCAGGGGCGCGCGGGGCGATCGGTGGCCGGAATAAGCCCCTCCTGAAACCCGCAGAAAACCCCGGTGCATGGGGTTGAATGGGCCGGCCG
>Ga0224512_10004624_pt1 | contig 11527 bp, 12 predicted proteins | sample SF_May12_sed_USG_4_FD_169103 | JGI IMG/M metagenome (GOLD analysis project Ga0224512, IMG submission 169103) | Sediment microbial communities from San Francisco Bay, California, United States - SF_May12_sed_USGS_13 | ecosystem: Environmental > Aquatic > Marine > Sediment | place: USA... | reverse complement strand
CCGGCCCTGCTGTTCACGAATGCCGGCGGCGGGAACGTCCGCGTGCTGACGAATCTGTTCGGCACGACGGAGCGAATCGCTGCAGCGCTGGGGATCGACGCCGAGAACGGCTTCGCCGAGCTCGGCCGCCTGCTCGCGGCGCTCAAGGCGCCCGAGCCCCCACAGGGCCTCGGTGACGCCTGGCACAAGTTGCCGCTCGTGCGCGAGGCGCTGAAGATGTCGCCGCGCGAGCAGCGCTCGGCACCGTGCCGGGATGTCGTGATCGAGGCCGACAGCGTCGACTTGGCCGACTGGCCCATTCAGACCTGCTGGCCGGAAGACGCCGGACCCTTGATTACGTGGGGCTTGACGACGACTCGGGGGCCGAGCGCACCGCGCCAAAATCTCGGCATCTATCGCGCCCAGGTCATCGGTCGCAACCGAATCATCATGCGCTGGCTCGCCCACCGCGGCGGCGCGATCGATTACCAGCGCTGGTGCGCAGAGCGGCCGGGCGAGCCGTTTCCGCTCGCGATCAGCATCGGCGCTGACCCGGCCTGTGTGCTCGCAGCAGTCACACCGATTCCGGATTCGATCTCGGAGTTTGCGTTCGCAGGTCTGTTGCGCGGCGAGCGCTCTCGCGTCGTGCGCTGCTTGGGCTCCGACCTGATCGTGCCGGCGACAGCGGAGGTCACGCTGGAAGGACATATCGAGCCCGGCGACGCAGCACCGGAAGGCCCATTCGGTGACCACACCGGTTATTACAATGAGGTGGAGACGTTTCCGGTCATGACCGTCGACCGCATCACGCACCGCACGGATCCGATCTACCACACCACCTACACAGGGCGCCCACCCGATGAGCCCGCCATGCTGGGACTGGCGCTCAACGATGTCTTCGTGCCGATTCTCAGGGCGCAATTTCCGGAAATCGTCGACTTCTACCTACCCAGCGAGGCCTGCTCGTATCGCGTGGCGGTCGTCAGCATCCGTAAGGAATACCCGGGCCACGCGCGCCGCGTCATGATGGGCATCTGGTCGTTTCTGCGCCAGTTCATGTATACGAAATTCATTATCGTCGTGGACGACGATATCGACGCGCGAAACTGGGCGGACGTCGTCTGGGCGCTCAGCACGCGCACGGACCCGGCCCGAGACATGCTCGTCGTCGACTCCACGCCGATCGACTATCTCGACTTCGCCTCGCCGGTCGCGGGCCTCGGTTCGAAACTCGGGCTCGATGCGACGAACAAATGGCCCACGGAGACGGCCCGGGTATGGGGCAAGCCGATTGAGATGACGCCGGACGTCATCGCACGTGTCGATTCGATCTGGAGCGAGCTCGGCCTCGGGTAACGAGAGGATCTGACCGCGCCGTCTAGCAAAAAACTTCCGAGTCCGATTGGACATTTGTCATAATGCTGGCTACTTTAGGCCGGACTCGCGCCGCCAGGCGCCATCAGGCTTAACATACGGCCTCACCAACCCGATCTGAGATAGCTTATGCGCCACATTCTCGTCACGAACGCCAAGGGCGGCTGCGGTAAGAGCACGATCGCCACGAACCTAGCCGCCTACTTCGCCTCAGAGGGCTACGAAACAGCACTCGCCGACTACGATCCGCAAGGCTCGGCGCTGGCATGGCTCGAGGAACGCTCCGAGGACTACGAGACGATCACGGGCATATCGGGTTTCGACGAGGGGCTGCGCCACGTACCGCGCAATGCCGACTACGTGATCATCGATGCGCCGGCTCGCTCGCATGGCAAGGAGCTCACGGAGCTCGTCAAGCACGCCGAGACAGTCATCGTTCCCGTGCTGCCTTCACCGATCGACATCAAGGCCGCGCACGCCTTTATCGAGGAGCTCCTGCACCGCGGTAAGATCGAGAAGCGCAAGGCCAAGGTCGGCATCGTTGCCAATCGCGTCCGTGAAAACACGCTGATCTTCGAAGAGCTGGACGAATATCTATCGGGCCTCAAGGTGCCGTATATCGCGACGCTTCGCGAAGCCCAGAACTACATCCGCGCCTATCAGCGCGGTATCGGCATACACGAGCTGCCGCCGTATATCGCATGGCCGGACTGGGAGCAGTGGGAGCCGATTATCGAGTGGCTGGAGTCGCGGCGCTCTCAGCCTCGGTAGCGGTATCGTCCGCCGGCGGCCGGGCGCTCGCACGCGGCGCGCCCAGGGCGGGGAGATCACTCGTGCCGCCCGTCACGAGCGCGAGGCCGGAACGAAATGCGCTCGCCGCTGTGTCTTCCTCGCCGAGCTCCCTGAGCAGCTGTCCGTAGAGCGCGTAGGCGTCGGCCCGCGGGTTGAGCGCCAGACTCGACTCAAGGTAGCTGCGCGCCTTGCCCCAAAGCTCCACAACCATGCATAGACGCGCCGTCGTCAACAGAAGAGCGGCATCCTCCGGGTGCGCCTTGAGCCATCGCTCCGCATGCTTGAGCTGGCGCGCAGAATCCGAGCTCTTGACGGTGCCGTAGGCGAGCACGAGCTCCTCACTCCAACTTCCCTTGAGCGCCTGGCGCAGCTCTTTCTCTGCCGCATCGCCATGGCCAAGTTTGCCCAGAGCCTCCGCGTGAATCGACATGAGATCGGGCCGCTTGCGTAGCGACGACGGCAAGCTGCCCCAGAGCCGCTCGAGTGAGTCGTGACTCACGTCCGCGCGCGAGGCGTAGTGGCTCAAGGCTGCCGTCGCGGCAGCCGAAACGGCGCCGGCCTGCGCGCGGACCGTTTTGAGCCGCGGCAACAGGATCAGTACCTGTCCCCAGTCCTCGAGTGCACCGTGCGCCCTGATCAACAGTTCGAGCGCCAGAGGGTGCCCCGGATGGGCTTCCTCGATGCGGTTCAGCGTTGCGAGCGCTCGCTCGTATTCCTCGTGCTCGAGCTGCAGCTCCGCTTGCGTGAGCAGTACGGCTGTCTCAGCCTCGGGCAACTCCTCGTAGGCCAAGCGCAGCCAGTCGTCACGCCGCTCATTCGAGCCCTGCAGCTGGGCCGCGCGCGCGGCCATGAGATAGTTGATCAACGGCGACTCCGTGCCCTTGAGCCCCTGAGTCAAAAGTCGTTCGCCCTTCGACCAGTCGCCTTCCGCCATGTGGATCAGACCGCGCGTGAGCTTGCTTCCGGCGCGCCGCGCTCGCACGTCGGCGACCGCCGCGCCGAGCTGGCGCGGTGCGCGCCACAGCCATATCGTGAGCCGAATCGCGAAATACGCCGCGCTCAACAGCAAAACCAGAGCTGGAACGGACATCTCGATGGCATAGCCCAGAAACGTGACGAGCACGTAGCCACGATCCTGCAGCAGGAAATGCGCCAGTAAGGCGCCAACGAGAATGGCCGCGAGCGCCCAGAGCCCCGCTCGCATCAGCCGTCTCTATCTGGAAGATTGCGCAGCTGCGCCAGGGAACCGCTGATGTCGGGATAGCTCGGCGCGATGTCGAGCGCAATCATGTCCTCGAGCAGTGCCAGCGCCCCTTCGACAGGCGCCTGCTCTGTGTCGAAATGTTCCTCGAGCAAGCGCGTAGCCGATGCCAGGCTTCCGGCGAATAGGTCGGGCATCGTCTGCACGAGGCCGAGCCTCCCGAGTGTAAGCTCCAGCTCGAGCTGTCGGCGCACGAGCACTTGCTCATCGCGCGATAGCGTATAGGCGTCCGTCGGCTCCCGGCGCTCGATGCGAATCATGCCGGATAACGCGTTCTTGAGGCTCTGCCAGAGCCTACCGAGGCCGGGCTCGGCACCACCGTCGGTCTGCGGCGCGACGTCACCCTGGGCGATGGGCACGCGCATCGGCAGTTCGGCAACGCTTGCCGTCAACCGGCTCAAGCTATAGCTCAAGCCCTCGATATCGGGTACCTGGATACCGCGCAGCGCCAGCAACTCGCCGGCGATGCGCTCGCGCACGCTCGCATAGGACGGGCTACCTGTCTCGAGCAACCGCTGGTCGGCCAACTCCAGCGCCGCGATCGCGTTGCTGCGGCTGCCGCGCTGCGTAAGCTCGGTATTCGCGATGTCGAGAAAGTATTCCGCTTGCACGCGTAGCCACCGACCGCGCACATCCGCCGAGATGCCTTGCGCAGCTGCGATCTGCTCTTCGAGATCGGAAAACTGCGCTGGCAACGCGTTGATTCGCTCGACAACCTGCGCGATCACGCCGGTCGTTTCCTGACCCGCCTCGCCGAGCTCCGTGAGCCGGTCCTCGAGTCCGCGAAGATTGGCGCGTATATCGCGCAGCGAGACGATCGTCTGGCCGTCGGCCTCATCGAGCGCGACATAGAACTGCCGGTACTGCCACCACAGAGCCCCGGCTGCGGCTGCGGCGAAAAACGCGAGCGCGAGCGCGAGTAGCGTGATTGGGGTGGCCGAACGTCGACGAGGCTCCACCGCGGCCGCACGTTCGCCGCTCGGATTCTGCGAGCCTTCAGCGGACGTCGCCGCCGCTTCCTCGGCTCGATCTAGTGCGCCTGCCTCGGTCGCGGGCGCGTCCGTCTCGTCGGACACGTTCCGGGCCTCTTCGTCCGGCACCTGGGTCGTCATGGCTTCGTCATCGTCGTCGGCGAAACCGTCTTTTTACCACACGCTTCCAACTTCAATCCAAAGTCTTGCGTTGGCCCGATCGCAGGTAGCGCTTGACGTCTCCGACTTGGCGGCGGCTTACCGGCAGCGTATCGCTACGGCCGCGCAACCGGACTACGTATTTATTGTCGGCCTGCTTGTCGAGCGATTCGATCTGTGCAGCGTTGACGAGAACGCTGCGATGGACGCGAACAAAGCTTTCGGTGAACTCCTCTTCGAGATCTTTGAGCGACTCGTCGATGAGGTCCTCGCCACTCTCTTGTACAACGCTCACGTACTTGCTGTCGGCCCGAAACATTAGAACGTCGCTCAGCGGAATGAGACGAACCTGATCGCCCAGGCGCGCGGCGATATGCCGCCGGGAACGGTTCTCAGAACCCGCAATTGCGACCTGCCTGAGCTGCGAGGCGCTGAGTCGGGCAGCCTGCTCGAGCGCTTGGCGCAGACGTTCTAGGCGCACCGGCTTGAGCAGGTAGCCGACGGCCTGCGCGTCGAAGGCTTCCATTGCATATCGATCGTAAGCCGTCGTAAACACAACCGCGGGCGGCGACTCCAGCGTTGCGATGTGTCGTGCTGTCTCAATGCCGCTCATGCCGGGCATTCTGATGTCGAGCAGTAGAGCGGCCGGCTGCAGCGTCTGCGCTAGCGCCAGCGCCTCTTTACCCGTACCGCAGCTGCCGACAACATCCCAATCCGGTATCTCCTCGAGCAGGTGCTCCAGGCGCTCGCGCGCTGGTTGCTCGTCGTCCACGATGATCAGCTTGTAACTTCCCGGCGTCATTCTTCGTATGGAAATCTCAGCGTGACCTGGTAGCGGTCCGGGCTTTCCTCGACCTCGACGCAACCACGATGTCCGTAGGCCAGCCTAAGCCGCTGGCGAATATTCTCCAGTGCCAGCCGGTTGCCTTCGCGCGAAATCCGGCGCTCGCCGACCGCGACGGGATTGGCGACGGAAATCGCGATGTCTGGACCTTCTACGCGCCCGTGCACCTCGACGGTGCCGCCGCCGTCGAGAGGCTCGATCCCATGGTAAATCGCGTTCTCGAGCAACGGCTGTATCGTCAGGCTCGGCACGAGCGCGCGCATCGGTAATGCCGCCACATCCCAATTCACTCGCAGCCGCGAACCGAGCCGAAGGGCCTCGATGCGCTGATACATCCTCGAAAGCTCGAGCTCTTCCTTCAGGCGCAACGGCCGCGCAGAATCGTTGAGCGTTGCACGAAACAGATCTGCGAGATCCTCGACGGCTTCCTCAGCGAGCTTTGGTGACGTGCGCGTCAGCGATGCAATCGTATTCATGCTATTGAACAAGAAATGCGGCCTGATACGCGCCTGCAATGCGCTGATACGGGAGCGGGCTTCGGCCCGGACGTGACGTCGCCACTCGTGCGTCACGAAAAAGTATCGCAACAGCAGTGCCGTGACGATCCCGCAAATGCCGAGATTGCGCAGTAGGAAGCTCCAGCGCTCGTCCGGAAACATCATCGTTCCGACACCCGCTTGGCTCAGTCGCTCACCCAGCCGGAACGAAGCCTCCGAGAGGATCCCGGTGAGGAGCATGAGGAGTCCGAAGGCGCAAAACGAAGCCATCGGCACCGTCATGCGCACGAGCCACCGTCGGCTGTAGCACAGCACCGTCGCGCCGGTCAGACCCAGCCATTGCATGAACATCGACACGCGCGCGAGCTCTTGGAGGAATCCGACCGCGCTCGGACGCGCGAGCGTAAACGTCACGGCGAGTAGCTCGGAGATGAGCACGACCGCGAGTACCATGCTCGGTACGCAGAAATCAGGAAGAAAGAACTCGTCCAGCTTAGCGGGACCGGCTTGCTTGGAGGGAGTCTGGTCAGCGGGCGCGCGTTGCGCCGGGAACCCGGGTTCTAGTGATTCGGCCTGCTGGGAAAGCTCGGCGCTGCTGCCCGAGTCAGTCGCACCACTCTTCGACATCGGCCGCGGCCCCCGCTCTCGCTTCGTCGATCTCCGCGTCGCTCAAGTATTCGCGCTCGCCATCTGGCAGCTCTCTGAAGAGCCGCCGCGAGATCGCGTAGCGCTGGAAGCGCTCGCGCGCAATTGTGCAGTTGGCGGCCCGGTCCTGCGCGCGCTCCTCAGGCGTCGGCTCGCGCCGCACCGTCTCGTCGGCGGTCTCGGGATCTGGCTGTGCCGCTGCGGGTGTGGGTGTTGGCGCACTCGGCACGATCGGCGTGTACGTCGTGACGACGATCGGCTCCGGGTTCTGGCCGACGGGCCGGTCGCTGTAGCCAACGTTGCCATTCTCATCGACGTACCGATAAACCTCCGCGCCATACAGCGTGCTGGCTGCTAGGACTGCGAGGGTGACGAGACTAATAGCACGCACGGCGTCAGCTTCCTGTGCAGAGACAAGTGCCGAAAATTCTAGCATTCAAGCCGTTTCTCACGCGTGACCCACTTCGCCTTTCTCAATGGAGGCGCGCTTAGATTAAGTTAAATCGGCCAGCCAGCTCAACCGCAGTTATCATGACGCGGATTTCTTATTGATATAGTCGGAAACCGTCCTGGCCCCGCACCTGCTCGGAGAGCTCTAATGACCGAAGACACATCCCGCCCGTCGCTTGACGATCTGGCGAGCGAGCTGGCCGACGCGGTACCTCGCAATCTCAAAGCCATCGGCGAGGATCTCGAACGCAACTTCAAGTCGCTGCTGCAAGGCGGGCTCGGAAGGATGGATCTCGTCACGCGTGAGGAATTCGATCTACAGGTTGCGGTGCTCGAGCGAACGCGCGAGAAACTCGACGCGCTCGAGGCCCGACTCGCCGAGCTCGAGGACAGCCCACCCGAATAGACCGACCAACGACCGCAGCATTCCTGCGTGGCACTAGCGCGGCTCTACAGTCGCGGCCAGCGCGGCATGGACGCGTACGAGGTCATCGTAGAAACGCACCTCGCCGGCGGTCTACCCGGTTTCACGATCTGCGGTCTGCCGGCTGCGGCCGTGCGAGAAAGCAAAGATCGCGTTCGCGCCGCGCTGCAGAGCTGCGGGCTCGCACCTCCGCCTCGGCGCATCACCGTCCATCTCGGCCCGGCCGATATCCCGAAGGAAGGCGGCCGATTCGACCTGCCGATCGCGCTCGGCGTCGTTCAGACAGGGCAGGAGCGCAGCTGGCAGCCCGCCGATGTCGAATTCCTCGGCGAGCTCGCGTTGGACGGCGAGCTCAGGCCCATCAGGGGTGCACTGCCGGCCGTGCTTGCGGCCCGGGAGGCGGGACGCACGATCGTACTACCGGCAGCCAACGCCGCCGAGGCAGCACTCGTCGGCGATGCGACATGCTACTGCGCCAAGAACGTTATCGAGGTTATCGAGCACCTCGACGGCAACCGAACTCTGCAGCGCGTCGAATCCGCCGTCGGCGATTCCCTTCCGGCGCCCGATCTGGATCTCGCCGACGTCGCAGGCCAGACCCAGGCAAAGCGCGCGCTCACGATTGCTGCTGCGGGCGGCCACAATCTGCTATTCACCGGCCCGCCCGGTTCCGGCAAGAGCATGCTGGCGCAACGGCTGCCGGGCCTCCTGCCGTCGCTGAGCGGCGAGGATATATTGACGGTCATGAGCATCGCTTCGATTGCCGGTGAGACCCTCCAGCCCGGGTACTCGGTGGGCCGCCCGTACCGAGCGCCCCACCACAGCGCCTCCGTCGCGGCACTCGTCGGCGGCGGCAGCCAGCCTAGGCCGGGTGAGATCTCTCGCGCGCACCTCGGTGTGCTGTTCCTCGACGAGCTGCCGGAATTTCGCCGGGCGGCCCTGGAATCCCTGCGCGAGCCGCTACAGAGCGGTTCGATCAGCATCGCCCGGGCGGCGCAGAGCGTAACCTTTCCGGCCCGCTTCCAACTCGTCGCCGCCATGAATCCTTGCCCATGCGGTTACCTCGGCGACGGCAGCGGCCGGTGTAATTGCTCGCCGACACGAGTAATCGACTACCGTAGGCGGCTGTCCGGCCCGCTGATCGACCGCCTCGACATGCACGTTGAGGTCCCACGCGTTCCGTACGAGCAGACACGGCGCATCAGGCCTCGCGGCGAGACGGCGGCCGTTAGCGCGATCGTGCGCGCGGCCCAAGCGAGACAACGCGATCGCTGCGGTAAGCTCAACGCCCTCCTAGAGCACCGTGAGCTGCTCGGTGTCGCAACGATGGATTCGGGCGCGCAGTCTCTGCTCGGCGAGGCGGCAGATCGCTGGAATTTGAGCACTCGAAGCTGCGACCGGATCTTGAAGGTCGCCCGAACGATCGCCGACCTCGCGGGCGCGCCGGATGTCACTTCCGCGGAGATCGCCGAAGCCGTTCAGCTCAGGTGTCTCGACCGGCCGCTTTGAGGGCTACTGCATTGCCGATATAATCCGCCCCGCAAACGTTACGGAGCAGGCTAGTGGTAGAGAAACGAGATCAACAATTCTTCGACGCCTTCATGCTGCTCGTCGGCATCTTCGTCGGAATCATCGTCGGGGTCATACTGCTCGGCGATCTCGTCGGCGACGGCGCAAGCGCCGAAGCCGGCGGCGCTCATTCGATGATCGAGGAGCGCATTCAGCCGCTGGGTCAGGTCGCCGTCACCGGCGACCCGGCTCCGGCCCCAGCCCCGATCGCGGCGGCACCCATCGCCGTCGCACAGATGCCGGCGGTCGCCGCACAGGCGGCAGCGCCCACCCAAGCCGCTGCGCCAGCAGCGACGCCGGGTAGCGCGATTTACGCGCAAGCCTGCGCGCTCTGCCACGTACCTCCCGGTCTCGCCGGGGCCCCGGCATTCGGCGATGCTGCCAGCTGGGCGCCACGCATTGCGCAGGGCCGAGACGTCCTGGCAGAGCACGTCCTCAATGGATATCAGGGCAGCACCGGCATCATGCCGCCGAAGGGCGGACGCGTCGACCTCAGCGATGACGACGTGCTCGCAGCGATGCAATACATGCTGGATGCCGTCGGGCCATAGACCATTCCAGGACGCGCCGCCCGGCGCATCTCTGTCTCGCCAGTCTTCTTGCCGTATTTACGAATCGTCGTGCCTACGGCCTGCCAGATCCGCTGTCGTGCACCGCACATCGATGTGCAAGTGTCGCGGAGGCCATGGATGGCCGAAGGCGACCCGATTTGTCGAACGGAGGCTCTCATCGAGCGCTCGGAGCACTGATGCAACAAAAAAGGGTCCAGAGGACCCTTTTTCGTTGCATTGGCGCGCCCGAGAGGATTCGAACCTCTGACCTTCGGCTTCGGAGGCCGACACTCTATCCAACTGAGCTACGGGCGCGGCCGGCGTATTGTACTAGCTGTCGGTGGGAGCGTGTCTGCAGCCCGCGGCATCGACGCGGCCGCGGCAGACCCTCACGAAACTGTATCGCAGGGAATACCGGTCAAACTGCCGGGTGGCCGGCTGCGCCGGCATCCCAGTAGGCTTCGAACTCGTGCTTGCTTACGTTGCTATTGAGCATGAGAGAGGACAGGCGCGCCAAGCCAAACCAGCCCGGTTGTCCCGTTGTCGGCACCAGGTGGTGAATCACCAAACCGCTGGCGCTGATTCCGACCTCACGTTGCACCCAGCCGTCATCGTCGACTTCCGTATACAGAGCGTCCATGTCGAGCGTCGCGAGCTCGCTGCGCGTCCATTTCAAATAGATCATCGTTATCGTCATCGGTCCAGTTTCGGAAGTTACGCCAATTTGCGACGCTGGCCGTGCGCTGCACTTGGTAGCTATCGCTTATCCTAGCTGGCCTCGACGGCCGTGGTCTAGCGGATTTGACATACTCTGGAGCACTTCCCGGCACCGCTCGAGTGTCATCAATCCACGTGGGATTCGGCGATACGCTCTACCGGGCCAGGCCCATCCAGTCCGCCGGCACAGGAACAGCTGTCACGAGACCGACGGCACACAGCTTGCCCTTCGCGCTGAGATTGCATGTCACGAGATAGCCACGCTCGAGCCGCTCGTTAATGACCGCTTCGAGCTCGAGCACCACGTCCATCGGCGTCGGCCGCTTGTATACAACCTCCAGTTTCCCGGTCGCGACGAAACAGCCTGGCTCGGAACCGATCGGTCTACCTTCATCGACGAATGCGGCCGCCCAGGCCGTGCAGATGGAGTGACAATCGATGAGCGTAGCGATGATACCGCCGTTGACGAAATGCATCGGCGCTGAGCAATGATGCGGCGATGGCGTGAACCTAGCTAAGCTGGAACCTTGGCCGGTCCAGTAGCTCTTCAGATTCAGCCCGCCTTCATTATGCGGACCACAGCCGAAGCAATTGTTGTGCGGAAGTTGATCTTGAAGCGCTAGCTCGCTCAAAGACTCTTCCACCGACGCACTCCGGCGATTGCGTCTCGGTTAGCGGCGTTCTTTAGGGCGCGCCTCATTAACGCGTAGGGCGCGACCATCGAGATCCTTGCCGTTGAGCTGAGCAATCGCTGCTTCGCCCTCGCTCTGATTCGGCATCTCGACAAACCCGAAGCCCCTAGAACGACCCGTCTCACGATCCATTAGCACTTTTACCGACGATACCTCACCGAAATCGGCAAACGCATCGCGCAGTTCTGATTCACTCAACGTATAAGACAGGTTTCCAACATAGATATTCATCGACACAAGCTCTCACACCGTCAACTCAACGATAGCAGCCCGATCAACGGTGCGAAATCGGGTGCCGGCAAGACCAACACATCGGTCGGTAACGACCAGTCTTGGCCCTATTCCAACAAGCACCACGCTATAGCGGCACTCATGACTGTAAGCGCGCGCCGGTAGAGGGTCAATCCCAGATGTGGTGTTACTCAGCGAAAGGACGTCTTATGGCGCCGAGGAAAGCCTATTTCACGGCTTTTGTAAGGCCGCTACGGACGTCTATCCCGACTCGGGTACTGCTGCCTCGAGCGGCCGAAACGCCGTAATCGTCAAATCCACCTCGTCGCCGACGAGATCTGTAACATAGTCGACGTAGACCGCAGTCGGAT
>Ga0224512_10004623_pt1 | contig 11528 bp, 7 predicted proteins | sample SF_May12_sed_USG_4_FD_169103 | JGI IMG/M metagenome (GOLD analysis project Ga0224512, IMG submission 169103) | Sediment microbial communities from San Francisco Bay, California, United States - SF_May12_sed_USGS_13 | ecosystem: Environmental > Aquatic > Marine > Sediment | place: USA: California... | reverse complement strand
GACCGAGACAGAGGCCCATTCCTCATTGGCAGTCACTGTCACCGACAGCGTGCCGCCGTCGCTGCCCATGGCATCGATGCCGTTGAGCATGAGGTTTGTGAAGACCTGCTGGAGTTCGCCCTCGTGGCCGAACACGTCGACGCGACCTTCCGGCGGCTGCCAGTCCAGGCGAATGTGCCTGTCGGTCAGTCGTTCCTGTAGCAGATCGAGGCACTCGCTGAGCAGCGGAACGAGGTCGAGCTCGAGGCGCTCCCCACTCCTCTTGCGAGCGAAATTCAGTAGATTGTTGACGATTCGGGCAGCGCGAAAGGTCTGTTTCTCGACTTTCTTCAGCAGGCCGTAGTGAGGGTCGTCGGTGGTCGTTTCCGCCAGCAGCATCTGGGCGTAGCTGGAGATGCCGGTGATCGGAGTGTTGACTTCATGAGCCACGCCGGCAGCGAGCACACCGAGGGCCGCCAGCCGGTCCCTTTCCTCGAGGGCGCGCTCCATGGCTACTCGGTCTGAGACGTCTTGGACCACCAGTACGCGGTCCCCGCTCGCTCCCGTTCCTCCGATCGGTGCCGTGCTCACCTGCAGGTAGCGCGCGGTGTCGCCTTCGCCAACCTTGAATTCACGCAGACCTTCCTCGGGTGTCGGGAGTGAGACCTCTGGCAGGAGCTCACTGAGCGTTGCAGATTCGAAGGCGGCATGTGGGCGTCCGATGAGCTCGGCAAAGGCGCCGTTCGACGATCGAATGCGGTGGTCACGATCCAGCACTGCGATGCCGGCAGGTGAGGAATCAATGATGCTCTGATTGAATTGCTGCAGGCGCAGGACTTCTGCAAGCTGTTGGTGGACCCGGTCCAAGAGCCGTGCGTTCTCTATCGCCAGGGCCGTCTGATTCAAGAGATTCCGCATCAACTCGAGGTCTTCGCTCGACAGCGGGACCCCGTCACTCCTGTAGCCGGAAACGAACATACCCAGTCGTTCGTCGCGAACGGTGAGCGGAAAAGCGTAGCGGTAGCCCGAGGCAAAGAGTTGCCGCTCGTGCGGGTGGGCGTCGGCGGAGCTGAGTGCCGAGAGTGGCGTGACTTCGCCTTGCCAGAGAGCTTCTGCCAAGGCAGTCGCAGGGATCAGCGATGGCAGCCCGGGGTGCTCGAGCAGTGGAACGAGGCCGTCTGATCTCAGGAGCAGCAGATTGGAGGGTTCGACTTCGAGGCATATGGCGACTTGGTCGGTGAGGCGAACGGTCAACTTTTCCAGGTCGCGCTCTTCGAGGAGCTCACGACCGAAATCGGCCAGCGAGTTGCGGCGGCTGAAGGCGTCCCGGTACTGCAGTCGTTCGAGCGATCGGCCAACCGAGCGACGGGTGGGGATCATCAATCCGGCGATCATCAGCCCGGAGACGAAGACCAGGAGGTTGCGCCCGATAGCCAAGTCCTCCGGGACCATACGGTTGACCAGCACGTTGGCAAGAGCAAAGCCACTGACGCCGAGCAGGATCGTCAAACTGAGCGACAGCGTGTCGCGGACGACGATACCGATGTCCCACAGCTTGTAGCGGAGAATGGCGTAGGAGAAAGTCAGCGGCACGAGCGCCAGCGGGAGGACCGCCAGAGCAGATGGGAGTTGGGGCCAGTCGACGGCGACGAACCGTGGCGCCACATAGAGAGCGAGAAAGGGGAGGTATCCGGCTGCTGTGCCGAGGGCGAGCCACGTCGCCTGGCGCTGCGGCTCGGGATCACGCGTGCGCAAGAGCCGCCATGCGAGGAGCGCTGCTGCACTCAGGCCAAAGGTCACGAGGTGCAAGAGCTCCAACCGGTCGAGGACCGGCAGGGTGGCCGCGATCGCGCCAGAGAAGAAGAGCGAGCCGTCGAAGAAGATGAGGTCGATCTGCAGGACGATGAGGAAGACCGCAGGCAGATAGAGGAAGGGCATCAGACGCCGCAAGCGATTTGCTGCGACCAACGGCCGCGGGAAGACCGAGAACAAATGGAGCGTCAGCGGTGCCAGCAGCAGGCGAGCCAGTGCCTCGAGCACATAAGAGCCTCGGTCGAGCCAGTCGAAAGGAGCTGTCGCCGAGATCAGGTAGACGGCTGCCGAAACGAGGCACCATGCGAAGAACAGGATTGTCGGTGGTCGCAGGTCACGCAGCAGAGTGTAGAAGCCGATGAGCAAATAGATGCAGGCGGTCAGCGCGAGAACCAGGTAGGAGAAGTCGATTCGCAGCGGTGGCAGCTGATGGGTAACGGTGAGCAGCTCGCCGTTACGAAGCACCAGAAGCTCACTCTCGCTGCGTCGCACCAGGCTGTCGCGAAGGTCGGAGACGCGACCGGGGCCGTCGCCGTTGGCGAGGACAATCCGGTCTCCGCTGGTGAGAGCGGAAGCGTCTGCCTCGACGTCCGTGACGAGCCAGGCTCCGCTCGCGACCTCGGCGTCGAAGCCGAGCGGCTGGAACGTTTGGATCTTGCGATACGAGCTGAACCCGCCGGCTGTAACGACGATCGCCGCAAGCAGCAGTGCCAGAGCGAGACTGATCTGCCGGCGGACTGGCATTTCGGGCATCACGGCATCTTACGCTCCAAGAAAGCAGAAAGCACGAACCATGCCATGAAACCGGATCTTTGAACGCTGCTAGGAGCCTTTCTTCTCAAGCTCTTAGCTCGAAAACTTCAATGAATTGGATTCATTGAGGGAATTGAATCCAATAAGCCGAGGGCGGTGCTGTCGGCCTGGGGATCGGAACTTAGAAACGGAACGCGAGACCGCCAGTGATTCGCTTTCGAAGGTCACTGGCAGACACCAGGGCTGCTTCTCCGGCGGTGCCTCCCCGGCTGAGCTCCATATTGAGGTGGAGGGCCAGGTCCTTGGCGACGGAGCGAAGGAAATCGAGACTCTGCGTGACGCCGAGTTGAAGTCTTTCGAGCTCGAAGGTCGGAGAGGTTCGCTTGCCGCGAACCGGGCTGAGTTCTTGCTCGAGCCGGTGAAAGGCGATGAAGATTCCGGTCGACGTGTCCTCGAAATGGGTATCGACCGACGTCACCAGGTATCGCACTTCGTTCTCGAACGTCTTCCTGCCGTCCGTCTGCAACAGGCCGCCGCCGCCAGCAGCGACATTCGACGTGATCTTGGTGAGAATGTTGGGTCCCAGCCGGCGTGTCATTTCGAGCTGGAGCTCCGGCAGTTCATCGCCTTCGACGAGGTAGAGGCTATCCAGCCGGTCGAGAAAATCTCCGTCGAAATAGAGCCGTTGCGTTTCACCGACCTTGCGATGGACAGCGCCCAGACTCAGTCGGCCGTCTCCGGCAAGGTTCCTCGCCAGCTCGACTTCGTAGCAGTAGATGGCTGCCTCGCGACATCCCCGCCCGTCTTCGAAATACGTTGGCGTGAATTCGGTCAACAGCACGTCGCTGTCGTCCTGGTCAAGGCGTCGGCTGATGAGGGTGCTCGCTTCCCATTCGGTCCCAAGCTTGACGATCACACCGCCCTGTGGGGCGAGTGACAAGCCACCGCTTCTCATCGTCGAATACAGCCCGTACTGAATGACGACAGCTGGCTTGACTTCCACGCCACCGTGGCCGAACAGCTCGACTGATTCATGTGGCAGCAAAGGCTGGCCTCGGCGCAGGCGCTCGTACTCGCTGTCGCGATCTCGGTAGCGGAGACCGGCCTCGAGAGAAGAGCGATCTCCGAGCTTCGTCGAATACGTGCCCTCGACACGCCAGGAGCGTGACGAAGCGGGAATCCAGCCTGGGCTGATCAGTGCCTGTCGATAGTAGTTGCTCTCTTCGGTGTACTGGGCGGAGAAATCCGAATGTCCATTCTGCCCAACTGCCTGGGACCAGCTCACGCGATGATGCTCGAAGTCGACGCTCGACGCATCGTCGTCCTGGACCGTCACGAGGCTGCTCGAGCGGCTCGCCACCTTGACCAGGGATCGGTCGTTCGGTTCGACCTGGAGAGACATCGATTGGGAGGTGCCCGTGGGACGAGTGCCATCGGCGAAGGCGCGGCTCTCGAGCTCCGAGAAACGTCCGCTGAAGTCAATCGCCACGCTGCGGATCTGCCCCTCGATTCCGACCTGGGCACCGTTGACCTGCGCCTCACCGGCGTCCAGGCTCTCGTGAATGCCCGTCACCGCCCGCATCTCGGTCTGCAGTGATGTGCCTTGATTCTCCGACGCAGGATTGCTCGCCAGCATCACCGCAGGTTGGTCCAGGTCGCGCAGGACGTCGCTCGGGATCTGCTCTCGAACCTTCCAGAACGAGGCGTGCGCCTGACGGGGATCGGAGGGCTCTCGCGACAGCTCGACTTCCAGAAACTGCGTTGCCCCGGCTGTCGTGCGAGTGAGCATCACGACCGCAGGGAGGAACCCTGGTTTGAGAGCGATGATCTTGTACAGGCCGGCGGGCAAGCTGTCGAAGAGAAAAACTCCGTCGGTATCGGTTAGCACCTTGCGGAGGTCGAGATCGGCCGTCTGATAGGCGTAAACCTGGGCTGTCGAGAGCGGCTGGCTCGCCGCCAGAACCCTGCCTGCCAAGACGCCGTCGTCTCTGGCTGCGGCGGCGGCTACGGCAGTGACACCACCGAAGAACACCGCGATGAGCAGTAGTCGAGATACACGCATCCCACAGACCTATACGGTCGTGAATTATAGAAGGATTCCATCGCCACTGTCAAAGACAGGTTGGTACCTGCGTAATCATGTGACGCGAAGGATTCGCCAGGGATTCTCCGGGAGCCGGTGTCCGCGCGATCACTGCTGCTATGACGCTTCGGGCGCCAGCCCGGTCAAGGCATCTGGCGGCGGCGGAGATCGTCGCTCCACTGGTGACGATGTCATCTATCAATACGACCCTTTGATTCCTCAGAGCGACACCCTTCCTCAGGCGAAATGCGGAGCGCAAGTTGGCCGTGCGCCGCGTTTTCGGCAAGCTGCTTTGCGCCTTGGTAGGTCGATGTCGGCGCAAGAGTCGAGCGAATCGCACTCCCAGCCGTGATGCCACGATGCGACCGAGTTCATCGGCTTGGTCGTAGCCACGGGCGAGTCGCCGGCGCCAGTGCAGAGGAACCGGAGCCACGACGTCGCCGCAGACGGCGTCTTCGCCGAGTCGGGAGGCCAGCTTCTCAGCCAGTGGTCGAGCGAGGTCGAGCCGCGCGGAGAACTTGAGGGCCTTGAGAACGGAATCTACGGGCGGTTCATAGCTCCACATGGCGATCAGCCGGTCGAAAGGTGCAGGCGTGTTGAGGCATCTCAGGCAGACGCCATCGCGGGGCAGGTGTGCGGCGTGTAGAGGCATCGCGCACTGAGTGCAGGCCGCTCGAGGCACGGGCCGAATCCGTCCGCGGCAGGATACGCACAGCCCTACTTCGCGACGGCTGCCGGTCGCCATGCGGTGGCAGGCCACACAGTGGGACGGGAAAAGCAGCTCCAGAAGCTTCCCCAGATGATCTTTCCAAACGCGTGAGAGCTCTGAATCGTACATCGCGAGTAGGAGATCAGCTCCTGTCGATGCCGGAACCGCCTCTGTGAAAGGAAGACGTGGAAGGCCGGGGATATACTTGCATTCGCGACGGCGCCGCAAAGAGATGCTGATGCCGTTTCTGACCAGCGGGGAGACCATAGTGAAGGCCACGAGGACATTTGCCATCTCGGCAGCGTTGCTTCTGGGGGTGCTGGTACCCTCACCAGGCGCGGCTCAGGACCACTACACCTACACCATCAGTGCCTTGGGCGGCTTCGGGGGTTCACTCGGCGATGACGACGCCGGGCTGGGGAACCGGACGTTGGGATTGGGGCTATCGCTTCTACGCGAGGACCGTGTGCACATCGGGTTGCGCCTCGTGGAGATCGAGTTCGACGAGGGAGTCATGCTCGGACGACTGACCGATGCGTCGCTTCGCTACCTGACGGCGGGCGGGGAGTACCGCTTCCTGGAGAGTTACTATGAATCCGGATTGTTCATCGGCGTTGGGCTCTACGATCTCGAGGGTTTCGACGCGGAGGCGCAGCTGGACTCCGAGTCCGGTGTCGGAATCGTCCTCGGAGTGACCGGCGAGTTCGAGATCAACCGTCGCTTCGGCTTCGTCGTGGAGTTCATGGGTCATCTCACCAGCATGGAAGACAGCAATGTCTTTGCTAGCGGTCACGCTGGTATTGCGGTCCACTTCTGATTATCGGCACAGGGTCGTTCGTTTCCGGAAACGTTTCTGCCGCAGAGTAGGATCTGGCGGTGGCACGTCCGGAGAGGTTGCGTCTCGAGATAGGTGGGGCCGTCCAGGGGGTCGGATTCCGGCCTTTCGTGTATCGCCTGGCGCGGGAGATGGAACTTGCCGGGTGGGTTATCAACGATGGCGGTGGCGTGCGCATCGAGGTCGAGGGGGAGCGGTCACGGCTGGAGGCGTTTCACTCGCGACTGGAGACCGAGAGGCCGCCGCGGGCCCTTGTCATGTCCGTGAAAAGCGAGTGGTGCGAGCCAGAGGGGTTCGTAGAGTTCTCGATCCGCCGTAGCGACGAGCGGGGACAGCTCACGGTTGTCGTGCTACCCGATGTCGCAACGTGTAGTGACTGCCTGGCCGAGGTGTCCGACAGCATGGATCGTCGTCATCGCTACCCGTTTACGAACTGCACGAATTGCGGTCCGCGATTCTCCATCATCGAGAGCTTGCCCTATGACCGACCGAACACGACGATGCGGCTCTTCGCCATGTGCGACAGGTGCCGGCATGAGTACGAAGAGCCACTCAATCGCCGTTTTCATGCCCAGCCCAATGCCTGTCCCGACTGCGGCCCGAGGCTGGACCTGTGGAATCGCGACGGGCACATCTTGGCGTCGGGTGACGCTGCGGCACGAGCTGCCGTGGAACGCTTGAGGAAGGGGCACATCGTCGCCCTCAAGGGCCTCGGTGGTTTCATTCTGTTGGTCGCTGCGGACGACGAGCGAGCCGTTGTCGAGCTGCGGCGGCGAAAAGGACGCGATGAGAAACCTCTGGCGCTGATGGTTGCAGATCTCGATGCTGCGCGAATGCTGTGTGTGGTGCCGCAGCCAGCCGCGTCGGCGCTTCTCGGCCCCGAGTCGCCGATCGTGCTTCTCGATCGTCGCATCGATGCGGCTGTTGCCGCAGGCGTGGCGCCTGCCAACCCGAGGCTGGGAATCATGTTGCCGTACACGCCGCTTCACCACCTGCTGCTGCGAGATCTCGGACAGCCGCTGGTCGCGACGAGCGGCAACCTCTCAGACGAACCGATCTGCATCGACAATCAAGAGGCGCTGGAGCGGCTGGGCGGTGTTGCAGACTGCTTCCTCGTGCACGATCGTCGCATCGAGCGCCACATCGACGACAGCGTTGTGCAGTTTGTCGGGAGCGAAGTGCAACCGTTGCGACGGGCGCGAGGGTACGCGCCCCTGCCCGTTCGCATGGGTCGCGAACTGCCGACCGTTCTGGCAGTTGGCGGGCACTTGAAGAACACCGCGGCATTGGGTCTTGGCGAGAACGTCTTCGTGAGCCAGCACATCGGCGATTTGGAGACGCCGCAGGCGCGAGCGGCTTTCGAGCGAGTGATCGCAGATTTCCTCGAGCTGTATCAGGCGGAGCCCGTATGCCTGGCGCGCGATCTTCACCCGGAGTATTTCTCGTCCAGGTGGGTGGAAGATCGGTGTGCGGAGAGGAGGGAAGAGGGAACAGGCGCTCTGCAAGTCCTGGCGGGCCTGCCGGCGATTGCGGTGCAGCATCATCACGCCCACCTCGCCGCGTGCCTCGCCGAGCACCAATCCACGCGTCGCGCGTTGGGAGTGATTTGGGACGGCACCGGCTTCGGCACGGACGGCACCGTGTGGGGTGGCGAGTTCCTCGTCGGCGACGCCTTGTCCTTTGACCGTATCGCCGCCCTCCGGCCATTCCGTCTTCTCGGCGGCGATGCCGCGGTGAAGGAACCGCGGCGGGTTGCACTGGCAATCGCGCATACGCTGTGGGGACGTGAGGGAATCGAGCGCGGCGACCTGGCTTTCAGGCGCAGCTTCAAGCCCGCGGAGCTCGCGCCGTTGGCGCAGATGGTCGTCGGCGGCTTCCGCTCACCGCTGACAACAAGTGGCGGCCGGCTGTTCGACGGAGTTGCATCGCTTCTCGACCTGCATCAGCGAGTGACGTTCGAAGGGCAGGCGGCAATGGCGCTCGAACATGTCGCCGACATCGAACATCGCGACGCCTATCCTTTACCGTTGATCGAATGGCCAGTCAACGAACTCGAGGGAGCCGATGTCCCTCGCATCGCCCTGGACTGGGCGCCATTGGTCGAGGCGCTGGTCGAAGACTCGCGACGCGGCCGGCAAGTGGGTATGATCGCGGCGAGGTTCCACAATGCGGTGGCCGAAGGCATCGTCAATGTCGCGCGTGTTGCCGGAGAAGGGTGCGTCGTTCTGAGCGGTGGCTGTTTTCAGAATCGCCTGCTGAGTGTACGGACGAGTCAGCTGCTGCAGGCCGATGGCTTCGAGGTGTTACAGCACCGGCTTCTACCGGCCAACGATGGAGGCCTCAGTGCCGGACAAGTTGCCGTAGCGGCGGCACGTCTCGATGAGTTGAGGAGCTGAGAAGGAGGAGTGAGTTATGTGCCTCGGAGTACCTGGAAAGGTCATCGAAATTCAGGAGAACCCAGTCGGCATGACCATGGGAAGAGTCAGCTTTGGAGGCATTGTCAAGGAAGTCTGCCTCGCTTACACACCGGGAGTCGACGTTGGCGATTATGTTGTCGTTCACGTCGGCTTCGCCATCAGCACGATCGATGAAGACGAGGCGAACAAGGTCTTCGAATTCCTGCGCGAGATGGATGAGCTCGGTGAGTTGGATGTCCCTCAGCCTGGAGACGGCGTGTCGGGGTCGACCAGTGGCAGCGGCGTCGCTGGCGGCGGAGTGAGCTGAAGAATGCGTTTCGTCGACGAGTATCGGCAGGAGGCCGACGCACGCAAGTTCGTCGAGGCGATTCGCGGCGTCATTAGGCGACCGTGGCATCTGATGGAGATTTGTGGCGGCCAAACGCACACGCTCATCAAGTCCGGAATCGATCGCCTGCTACCCGACGAGATCACCCTGGTGCACGGTCCGGGCTGTCCGGTGTGCGTGACTCCGATTGAACAGATCGAGCGGGCTATTGTTATTGCCCGTCGACCAGAGGTCATCTTCACTTCGTTCGGCGACATGCTGCGCGTTCCCGGAGCGACGTCGGATTTGCTGAGCGTCAAGTCGGAGGGTGGGGACGTTCGTATCGTCTATTCACCGCTCGATGCGGTACGACTTGCAGAACAAAATCCTGATCGGCAAGTTGTTTTCTTCGCCGTAGGCTTCGAGACCACTGCGCCGGCCAACGCGATGGCGGTGTGGGCGGCGCAGGAGAAAGGGCTGGAGAACTTCTCGGTTCTCTCATCTCACGTGCTGGTTCCGCCGGCGATGGAAGCGATCCTGAGCTCGCGCGAAAGTCGGGTGCAGGGGTTCCTGGCCGCCGGCCACGTGTGTGCCGTGATGGGATACTGGGAATACGAGCCACTGGCAGAGAAGTACCGGATCCCGATCGTCGTCACTGGATTCGAGCCCCTGGACTTGCTGCAGGGCGTCTTCATGACGGTGACTGCTCTTGAAGAGGGGCGCTGGGGTGTCGAGAATCAGTACGCTCGTTCGGTGCAGCGAGATGGCAATCAACCGGCTCAGGATCTGCTGAAGAAAGTCTTTCGCACATGTGACCGGGCGTGGCGCGGTATCGGTGAAATCCCGAACAGTGGACTTGCGCTGCGCCCGGAGCTCGAGAGATTCGATGCCGAGAAGCGCTTTGCGGTGGAGGGCATCGAGGCCGAGGAGTCTCCCGATTGCATTGCGGGAGAGATCCTTCAGGGCCTCAAGAAGCCACAGGAGTGCTCGGCCTTCGGCGGGCGCTGCACACCGGAGCATCCGCTGGGAGCACCGATGGTCTCTTCCGAGGGGGCCTGCGCAGCCTACTTTCAGTACGGTCGAGCCGAGGCGATTCTGACCGCGATGCCTGCAATCGATGAGTAACGGTGAGAGACAGGCTCCGATGTTCGGTGGCGCCTGTCCACTGCCGCTTTCCGACTACCCGACCGTGCAACTGGCCCACGGAGGAGGAGGCCGGCTGTCCCAGATCCTGGTCGAGCAACTGTTCGGAAAGGCATTCTCCAACCCGACGCTGGAGGAGTATCACGACGGTGCCATCCTCGAGGCTGCAGATGGCCGCCTGGCGTTCTCGACCGATTCGTTCGTCGTCCGCCCACTGTTTTTTCCCGGCGGCAGTATCGGCTCGCTCGCGGTGCATGGCACGGTCAACGATGTGGCGATGTGCGGAGCTCGACCGCTGGCACTGTCGGCCGGCTACATCCTGGAAGAAGGCTTTCCGATGGCGGACCTCTGGCGCATCGTCGAGGCAATGCGGGATGCGGCGATTGCAGCCGGCGTCTCCATCGTGACCGGCGATACCAAGGTGGTCGACCGCGGTAAGGGTGATGGTGTCTACATCAACACGACCGGCATCGGCGTGATCCGCCCGGGCGTCGAGATCTCGCCTCGCCGCGCTCGGCCGGGGGATCGGATCCTGCTCAGTGGGCGTATCGCCGAGCACGGCATCGCGATCATGTCGGTACGCGAGGGATTGGAGTTCGAGACCCGGCTCGTCAGTGACTCCGTTGCCGTGTCGCCGCTCGTGGACGCGTTGCTTACGAGGTATCCAGAGCAAACGCATGTTCTTCGAGATCCGACGCGCGGTGGTGTTGCCAGCGCCCTCAACGAGATTGCGTCTCAGGCTCGAGCCGGCATGCGGATCGAGGAGGGCTCCATTCCACTGGCGGAGGAAGTCCGTGGCGCCTGTGAGATCCTCGGTTTCGATCCCCTCTATGTCGCCAACGAAGGGAAATGCCTGGCGATCGTGGCACCCGAGATCGCTGCCGCAGCGGTCGAGATCTGGCGAGCGCATCCGCTCGGTCGGGAAGCTGCCGACATCGGTGAGGTGGTGGAAGAGCATCCGGGCAGGGTGTTCCTGCGCAGCACGATCGGCGGTATGCGTGTTGTCGATATGCTCTCGGGTGAACAGCTGCCGCGGATCTGCTGAGATGGCACGAGGGACGGTCACACGATCCGGTGGTTAGGTCAGTCGTGAAGGATGACGGAAGGAAGCCGGTGGTCAAGCAGCCACAGTTGATCGATATTCCAGGCGTGGGCAGTCGCACGGCCGAGAAACTCACGGCATTCGGTTTCACATCAGTTGCTCATGTCGCCCGCGGATCGATAACCGCGCTGCGACACGTGCCTGGAATTGGCGCAAGAACCGCGGTGGCGCTTCGACGGCGGGCTGCCGCGGTTCTCGCTGTAGCAGGACAGGAACGTGATTCGGCTTCGAAAGACTCCGAGGACGGGGTTACTGCGTCGCGGGACGATGCTCGACGAGACGGGCGCGTCAAAGAGCGCGGCGAGAAGAAGAGCGGCAAGGCCCAAGGCAAGACTGGGGGAGAAGGGAAGAGAAAGAAGAAGGACGGCGGGAAGAAGAAGAAACGAGC
>Ga0224512_10004622_pt1 | contig 11530 bp, 5 predicted proteins | sample SF_May12_sed_USG_4_FD_169103 | JGI IMG/M metagenome (GOLD analysis project Ga0224512, IMG submission 169103) | Sediment microbial communities from San Francisco Bay, California, United States - SF_May12_sed_USGS_13 | ecosystem: Environmental > Aquatic > Marine > Sediment | place: USA: California... | reverse complement strand
GGAGCGAAGTGATGTACGGACTCAAGACCGACTGGCTCGAGGAACCCGCCCCTCGCTACTACACCTTCCAGGACTACGAGGGGGAGGCGGCGCGCTGGTGCCCGGGCTGCGGGGATCACGGCGTGCTCACCGCGGTGCAGCGGCTGTGTCGCGAGGAGCAGCTGCCGCCCGAGAAGACCGTCTTCGTGTCGGGCATCGGCTGCGCGAGCCGCTTCCCCCACTACATGAAGGCCTACGGGTTCCACGGGCTGCACGGCCGGGCGCTTCCGGTCGCGTGCGGGACTCGCTCGCGTCGGCCCGACCTGCACATCTTCGTGGCGACTGGCGACGGGGACTGCTGCGCGATCGGAGCCGGCCATTGGGTCCACGCCATTCACTACAACATGAAGATGGTGGTGATGCTGCTCGACAACAACGTCTACGGCCTCACCAAGAACCAGACCTCACCGACCTCCGCCAAGGGCCGCAGGACCAACACCCATCCGCAGGGAGCCCTGCTCGATCCGATCGATCCGCTACAGGCCGCTCTCGGGATCACCAACGCATCCTTCGTGGCTCAGACGATCGACTGGAATCCTCCCCACCTGCTGGCCACCCTCAAGGCGGCCCACGCGCACCCGGGCCTGTCGTTCGTGCGGATCCTCCAGCGCTGCCCCCACTATCCCACTCCGGGGCTCGAGGCCCTGCAGGCAGATCCGTCGAAGCTGCTGCTGCTGGCGCATCCGGACGGGATCGAGCTGGACGAGCCGATGCTGCGGACGTTCAAGAACCACGTGGACCACGACCCCGTCGATCTGAACCGCGCCCGCGAGCTGGCGGAGACGGCTGACGCCATCCCGATCGGGCTCTTCTACCGGAACGAGGCCGCGGATCGCTACGACGTGTTCACGGCCGAGGGCATCGGTACCCCGCGAGCGGACAAGATCGCGGCCTTGAAATCGGCGCTCGACCGCCACCGGGTGTGACGGGCACGGAGGCACGGTCTGCCGTGGCGGATCCCCATTCGGCAGAGCTGGAGGCGCTCTCCGGACAGACGCTCGCCACCCTGAGCGGAGCCGAAGCGATCACCCGGCTCGAGCGGGCCATCTGCCGGAGCGCCGTGGCGCGGGAGCAGGCGGTGGCCGAGGGCCTGGCCCTGGCGGGCTTCCGCGCTGCGAGCCTCACCGGCAGCCCGGCGCTCGCGGGCGCCGGCGGGATCGCCCTCTCCGGCGCGTCGTGCGTGCATCACGTGCAGGGCGTTCCGGTGGGCGGCGCGCGGGGGACCTTCGAGCTCGCCGCCAGCTCGGTCCAGCAGGCGCTCGACCACTGCCTGGCGGCGCACCTCCTCAGCCAGAGGCTCGGCCGCCCGGGGCTGTGCTCCCTGGCCCCCTCGCTCTCTCGGAGCCTGACGCTCGTGGAGGTCCCCGACGACGCGCTGGTCGGAGCCCTGCTCGGGTCCGAGAGCGGTCCCGCCGAGCCGGACGCGGGGCCCGGCCGGGCCCTGGAGCTGGCCCGCTGGGCGCTCCGGGCCGTGAGCGAGCGCACGGGACGGCCGGCGGACCTGCTGGACTACCAGGGGGACGCGGGGGCCGAGGTCGTCCTGGTCGCGTCCGGTGCGGAGGTGGCCCCGGCCCGCGAGCTGGCGCGGAGCCTCTCCGCGGCCAGCGTGCCGGCCGGCGCGCTGGCGCTGTCCCTGCTCGAGCCCTTCCCCCGAGGCTCGCTGCGCGACGCGCTGGCGCGGGCGCGAACCGTCTTCGTGGTGAGCGAGCGAGCGCGCCGGGAGCTGCTCGTCGCCAGGCTGCGCGGCGCGATCCCGTCGGGCTGCGCGCTCCACCCCCTCCCCGCCGTGGGCATCGCCGAGCTGCTCGAACGCATGAAGCCACAGCTTCCCCCGCACGCCGCCGCCGCCGAGCCTCCCACCCCGACCCGCACGCTTCCGTGTCGTCGGCTCGCGCTGGCGCCAGCGGGGCCCTGGGCTGAGCAGACGGCACGGGAGATCGTCACGGCGCTGGGCCAGCTCGGTCCACTGAAGCTGGCACCGCGCACGCGCGAGCGCACGGGAACCACGCTGCTGGCCTGGGAGAGCGAGGCGCTCGGGGCCGGGGGCGACCTGCTGCTGGCCGCCGACCCGGGGCTGCTCGACCCCCGGCGCGCCCTGTCGGTGGTGCGGCCGGGCGGCACGCTGCTGGTCGTGTCCGTGGCAGGCTCGCCGCAGGCGCTGGCCCGGGCCCTGCCCCCGGAGGTGCGCAGCGCGATCCGCGAGCGCGAGCTACGGCTTCACTGGGTGACCGTCCCCGACGCCGAGTCGGAGGCGTCGCGCGAGCCACACGGGGGCGCGGCATTCCTGGTGGGCGCCGCGCTGGCGGCGCTGGTCGGATCGGAGTCCCCGGGCGCAGCCGACGCGGTGGCTCGCCGTCTCGAGCGAGGCGGGCAGGCGGCGGTAGCGCGGCGGCTGCGGGCTGGCGCAGCGGGGCTGCAGCGGGTCGACCCAGCGGCCCTCGACCCGGAGCACCACCGCGAAGAGCTGGACTTCCGGCCACGGCCCGAGCTACCGCGCATGCCCGCTTCCCTGGACGACGAGAACGAGCGGCGCAGCTGGGCACGGCGGATCCAACGCTTCCACCTGGCCGGCGCCGCACAGGAGCCGGCGCCGCTGGCCACGCTGCGGCCCGCAGCCCTGGCGAGCCTGGCCGAGAGCCTGGGCGGAAACGCGTCCCAGCCCTTCGTCCTCGTGGCCAGCGGACGGACCGAGCAGCCGCTGGCGGTCCGACGGCTCGCCGAGCTGCTGAGCGAGGCGATCGGAACGCTCCAGCGCGAAGGCCGCTCGCTCCGATCGCTCGCGGACAACCTCGAACGACTGGTGACGCTCTCGGCGCAGCAGCTGGCGGAGGGCCCGGGGGCCGTGGCCCTCCACGAGCTCCTGTCGAGCGCGGGCGCGCACCTGCTACGCGAGCTGGCACTGCCCGAGTCGGAGGAGCGCGTGCTGGGCGAGGACCTGGCCGCGCTGTGCGAGCTCGTGCCCGGTGAAGCCCCCGTCCTCGACGTGCGCGCGGAGACGCCGCTGGTCCTCTACCGCCGGGTGCTCGAGGCCGTGCGCGAGCCCCTGCACGAGCGCTTCGCCGCGGAGCTCGAGAGGCTGCGCGAGCAGCTGCGCGACCTGCTCGAGCTCGACCGGATGGCCTCCGAACGGGGGCGGACCCCGCAGGCGCTCTCCGCGGCGCTGGGAGGGTCGGCCAGCGACCACCTGGACCCGGAGGCGCTCTCGCGAACGCTCCCCGACGCCGCCGGCTCGAGTGTGCTGGACGACGAGCGCCGCGACCGCATCCGGGAGGCGCTGGCGATCCTCGAGCGCCACATGGACGATCGGGCCGAGCTTCCCCGCGTGATCCTGATCGAGCCGCCGGCGGCGGGTCCGGCGGAGGCGGAGGGTGTGCAGCGGCATCCCGATCCGCTCGCGGCAGCGGAGGGTGTGCAGCGGCATCCCGATCCGCTCGCGGCGGCGATCGGCGTCTTCGACGGCACGTCCCGGCGCATGGCGGCGCTCTTCCGGGCGGTTCGCACCGCGCGCCTGGAGGTGGCGGGGCGCTACCGGCCGGAGATCCACGACGCGGCGCTGGCCGACCTCGAGTGGCAGGCGCTTCACGCGGACGAGCTGGCGCTCCTGCCGGCGGTGGTGGTGCTGAGCAGCGGCCAGCGCCTGCGGCAGCGGGACCAGGGATCGCTCTCGGAGCTGCTCCGTTCCAGCCGGCCGGTTCACGTGATCGTGCGCGACGAGGTGGGCGCCCAGGACGAGGCGGAGGACCTGTCGCGCTTCCACGTCGACCTCGGCTACCTGGTGATCGCGCACCGCGAGGCGCTCGCGATCGCGACCACCCTGGCACGGCCGGAGCGGCTGGTGGAGGGACTGACGCGCATGGTGCGCGCGCCGCGCCCCGGCGTGGTCGTGGTCCACCTCCCGGCGCTGGAGCCGGCACCGCTCCGCTCGCTGCTGGCGGAGGCCGCCCTTCAGGGGCGCGCGTGCCTGGACATCCGCTACGAGCCCGACGCGGGCTCCAGCTGGGCCGATCGCTTCGACCTGGCGGGCAACCCCGAGCCCGAGCGGCCCTGGCCCATCCACGCCATTCGCTACCTCGACGGCGACACGGAGCGGAGCCTCGAGCTGGCCCTCACGTTTGCCGACGCGGTCGCCTTCGAGCCCGCCTACCGGGGGAACTTCCGGGTCATCCCGCGGGCGGCGTGGAACGAGGACCAGCTCCCCCTGGCCGAGTACCTGGAGCGATTCGATCCGGAGGCGCCCGAGCCCGCGGTTCCCTTCCTGTGGCTGATCGGCGAGGACGAGACCCTGCAACGCGCCATCGTGACGCGCGAGCTGGCGCTCGCCAGCCGGGACCGGCTGCGGGGCTGGCGCGTCCTCCAGGAGCTCGCGGGCCACGCCAACGTGTTCGCCGAGCGCGCGGCCGAGGCCGCACGCAGCCAGGCGCTCGACGAGGCGGATCAGCGCACCGCCGAGCTGGCGCGAGCGCACGCCGAGGAGCTGGAGCGCGCGCGGGGCGACGCAGCGCGGGAGTCCATGGAGAGGCTCGCGGCGGTGCTGATCCGCCCAGACGGCCTCCCGCAGACGGTCGCCGCACCGCCCGCGCCCGCGCCCCCCACGCTGCCGGAGCCGGCGGCCGCCGAGCCCGCGCCGCCCCCGGAGCCCGAGGAGGAGGCGGCGCCTTCCTTCGACGAGCCCTACATCGACGCAGCCCTCTGCACGAGCTGCAACGAGTGCACCGACCTCAACCCCCGGCTCTTCCGGTACAACGCCGACAAGCAGGCCTACATCGCCGATGCGTCTGCCGGCAGCTTCGCGGAGCTGGTGAAGGCGGCCGAGCTGTGTCCGGCGCGCTGCATCCACCCCGGCAAGCCGCGCGAGGGGGAGGCGAGCGCCACGCCGGCTCTCATCGAGCGGGCGGCCGCGTTCAACTGACGAGGGGGGACTGGCCATGGCAGACGTCGCGATCGCCGTCGCAATCATGACCGGCCTCGCGCTGTTCTTCGCCGCGGCCCTCGCCCTCGCCTACCGGTTCCTGCGCGTCGACGAGGATCCGCGCCTGGAGGTGCTCGAGGAGCTCCTGCCTGGCAACAACTGCGGCGCCTGCGGAGAGCCCGGCTGCGCCGCGTTCGCAGGCCAGCTCGTCGCGGGCACGGCGCAGCCGGGCAAGTGCACGGTGGCGAGCCCCGAAGTCCAGGTGGAGATGGCCGCATTCCTCGGCGTGGACGTGGGCGGTGACGAGAAGCGGATCGCGCGACTCAAGTGCGCCGGCGGCCTGCTGAACGCCCGGCGCCTGGGCGACTACCAGGGCGTGGGATCGTGCCGCGCCGCGGCGGTGGTGGACGGCGGGGCGCTCGCGTGCAGCTGGGGATGCCTGGGCCTGGGCGACTGCGAGGTCGCCTGCACCTTCGACGCCATCCACATGAACGACGAGGCGCTGCCGGTGGTGGCCCCCGAGCCGTGCACCGCGTGCGGTGACTGCGTCGACGTCTGTCCCCAGGATCTGTTCGTCCTGCTGCCCGAGTCGCACCACCTGTTCGTCCAGTGCAACTCGCCACTGGCCGGCGAGGATGCCGTGTCCCGTTGCAGCGTGGCCTGTGACGCCTGCGGACGCTGTGCACTGGACGCGCCGGCCGGCACCGTAGAGATGCTGGGCGGTCTGCCGGTGGTCCACTACGACCTCGAGGTGCGCCCCACCCCGCAGGCCGCCTGGCGCTGTCCCACCGGCGCCATCCAGTGGCTCAAGGGCAGGCAATTCGAGGAGTCCGACCAGGAGGAGGTCGCGCGCAGGAGGGGATATGGCTAGTCGACCTCCCGGGCCGCTGGGCTGGCTGCGCCGGCTCCGGGGCCGGCCCGTCGCGGCGCCTGCGCCACGACCCGGCTTGGCAGCGTGGCGGTCGACGGAGCAGGCGCTGCAGGCGCTCGAGGCACTGGTGTGCGAGGGCATCGCGCACGCTCCGGGCACCGCGCAGCGAAGGGAGCCGCCGGCTCACAACGCCTTCGGCCGGCCCGTTCACGAGGAGCTGGACGCGGGGCTGCGGGGCTGCGTCGCCGTCGCGACCGGCATGACGCTCGCGGGCCTGCGCGCCAGCGCCTTCCTGACCGGCGAGGAGCTGCTCGGGGTCCACCAGGATCTGTGCGCCGCCGCCGAGCGCCTGGTTCCCGTGGTGCTGCACGCCGACGTCGGCGCCGGCGGCCACGCGGCGTACCACGCGCTCTCGGGCTCGGGCCTGTTCCAGGTGTTCGCCGAGTCGGGCCAGGAGGCGCTGGACCTGAGCCTCGTCGCGCGCTGGCTGGCCGAGCGGGCGCTGGTTCCGGGTCTGGTCGCGGCCGACGGTCGCTGCTTCGAGCGCCTGCAGCTTCCGGACGCCGAGGCCGTACGGGCCTACCTGGGCCGGCCCGACGAGCCCATCGCCAGCCCCACCGACAGCCAGCGGCTGCTCTTCGGGGGCGAGCGCTCCCGTCTGCTGCGCTGGTTCGATCCGGACCGGCCGGTGGCCAGCGGCACGCTGCGAAGCTCCGGCGACGCCGCGCGCGCGCGGCTCGGCCAGCGCCTCTTCTTCTGGGAGCCGCTTCCCGACCTGGCCCGCCAGGCCATGGACGAGCTGGCGCGGCTCACGGGCCGACCGCTCTCCTTCGTGAGCCGCCACCGGCTGGACGACGCCAGCCACGTCCTGGTCGCACAGGGAGCCACCGTGCAGGCCGCCCGGGCCGCCGCCGACGCGCTGCGCCGCAGCCGCGGCTGGAAGCTCGGCGTGCTCGGGATCACCTGGCTGCGGCCCTTCCCGACCTCCGAGGTGGCGCAGGCGCTGGCCGGGCGGAAGGCGGTGGCGGTGATCGAGGTGGTGGACGACGCGTTCGCTCGTGAGACGCCGCTGGCCCGCGAGATCGAGGCAGCCGTCGGGCCCGGCGTCCGCTGTCTGTCCGCCACCTGCACCGGGCTGGCGCCCGACCCCGGCCAGCTGGTCGCGGCGTGCGAGCTGCTGCTTCGCCCGGATCCTCCGCGACGGCTGCGGCTCGATCGCCTGGGCTCCGGTGAGGCCAGCGGGTTCCCGCGGCGGGACGCGCTGCTCCAGACCCTGGCGGGTAGCTACCCCGAGCTGGCGCGTGCGAGCTTGCCCGGAAGCGCGACCGTCGAGGTCGGTGCCGAGACCGTCCGTTCCGTCGCCCTGCTCGGCCTCGAGGCCGAGCTTCCCGACGATGCCGCCCCCCGCCTGGCCGAGCTGCTCGCCGACGAGGCGGGCCCGTGCGTGCGGGGCACGCTGAGCCGCCCGGCGCCCGGGGTCCGCGCGCTGGTGCTCCGCGCGGCCCCGCTCGACTTCTCCGACCCGGGACCTCGCGCCGCTGTGTCGCTGCTGTGGGTGGCGTCGGCTGACGCGCGGGAGCTCGGCGATCCGCTCGCCACGGTGGCCTGCTCGGGCACCGTCCTGCTGGCCGGCCACGACCCGCTGGAGCCGGGCCGCGGCGGCCTCCCGCTGGCCTGGCGGGCGACGGCGCGGAGCCGGGGGCTCCGCCTCCTGGCCGTCGGCGCCGGGCTCGAAGCGGGCCTCGAGGCAATCCGGGCGTGTCTGCGCGGCGAGGAGGAAGCGCTCCTGGCGCAGGGGAGCGTGCACGAGCTCGCCACGGACGGCCCGCCGTTTGCGGGCGAGATCGATCGCGAGCTGCCCGCGGTGGTGCGCCGCATCGCGCGGGTGCGACCGAGCCACGACAGCCTGCCTCGCTTCTGGGGCGAGCAGGTGCAGCCGCGCCAGGGCGGCGCGGCCCCGTCGTTCCCGGATCCCATGGAGGCGAGCGGCGTCGTCCCGGCAGGCGCCTCCGCGCTCGAGCCGGCCGCGACCGCGAGCCGTCTGCCCACGCTCGATCCCGACGCCTGCACCGGCTGCGGCCGCTGCTGGAGCGCCTGTCCCGACTCGGCGCTCGGCGTGACGGTGCTGGGCACGGAGGCGCTCCTCACGGCCGCCAGCCATCTGGCCGGGACCGAGGGCAAGGCGGCCGACGCCCTGCGGCGCGCCCACCGACATCTCGCCGACCGGGTCGTGGGCCAGCTCGCGAAGAGCGAGCCACGGAGCCCCTCCAGCGCGGCATGGCGCGAGGCATGGAGCTGGCTCTCCGGGCGCATGGAGCTTCCCGACGACGAACGGCCCGAGTACGACAGCGCCCTGGTGGCCACCGTCGACGTGGTCGGTCGGCTCAGGCCGGTCGCGACGCGGCCCTTCCTCCACGAGCCGCACGCGCAGCAACGTGGCTCGGGGGAGCTGCTCGTCCTGGCGGTCGATCCGCGCGCCTGTCTCGGCTGCGGCCTGTGCGTGACCGTCTGCCCCGAGAGCGCCCTGTCGAGCGTCGAGCGCACGCCGGAGCAGGTCGCCGCCAGCCAGCAGGGCTGGCGCCTCTGGGAGGCGCTTCCCGACACCGCGGGCGCGACGCTCGCGCGCGCCGCGGCGCATCCGGAGGTCGGCGAGCTGGCCGCCGTGCTGCTGTCGCGCCACTGCGCGCAGGCCCAGGTCGGAAGCGCGGCGGGCGAGCCAGGCTCGGGGGAGCGGCTGGCGGCGCGGCTCGTCACGGCGCTGCTCGAGCACCATGCACAACGGCGCCTCGCCGGGCTCGTGGAGACGCTCGCCGAGCGGCGCGCGACGCTCGAGCAGCGGGCGCGCGAGCGCCTGGCCGAGGGCCTGACGGCCGCGGACATGGGCACGCTCGAGCAGGCGGCCGCCGAGGTCGCGGGAGAGCACGCGGACCTCTCCGCGCTCGGGGCCCGCCTCGAGGCGCTCGGCACCCGCGCCGGCTTCGACCGGCGGGCGGTGCTGCGCCTGATCCGCCTGGCGGGCGAGCTGGAGCGGCAGCGCCAGCGGCTGGCCGATGGGGAGGACGGTCTCGGCCGCGCCCGCTTCGGAGTGGTGGTCGCGCCGGGAGCCCCGGCCGAGTGGGCCGCGCGCTATCCGCGCCATCCCTTCTACGCACCGCTCGTGCTGGCGCCCACCGCCCAGGGCGTCGAGCTGGCCCGCGGCCTCGCGCGGGGTCTGGCGGCCGAGCACGTGGCACTCGTGCGGAGCCTGGGTCGCGCGGCCGTGGAACTCGAGGATCCGCCGGACCGGGACACCCGCCTGGACGCGATCGCGGCCCTCACCTGGGACGCCCTGGACACCGAGCAGCGCGCGGCGTGCCCCCCCCTGCTGCTGCTCGGCGACGACTCGGCGCTGCTTGGACAGGGATTCGAGGCGCTCACGCGGCTCCTGGCGTCGGATCTTCCCGTCAAGGTCGTGCTGCTCGACGGACGCGGCCGGCTCGACGCCGGCCCCGAGCCGGCGCTCGTGGCGATGGCGCACCGGCGCGCCTTCGTGGTGGCGGGCTCCCTGGCCCATCCCGAGCACCTGGCGCGAGGCGTTCTCGACGCGCTCGCCTGGTCCGGACCGGCGCTGATCCACCTGCACGCACCCAGCCCCGCTCGCCACGGCTTCCCCGCCGACGCCACCCTCGAGCGGGCGCGGCTGGCCGTCGAGGGCCGCGCCCACCTGCTCTTCCGCTACGACCCCGCGGCCGAGGGGCACTTCGGTCTTCGCGCCAGCCTGGCAGGAAACCCGTCGCTCGAGGCGGACTGGGGGGAGATCGGCTTCCCGGAGTGGGCGGCCGGCGAGGCGCGCTTCGCGGCGCACTTCGAGCCCACCGATGCGGCCGGGGGCCGCTCGCTGGCCGAGTGGCTGGCGCTGCCCGCGAGCGAGCGAGAAGGCGGGTCGTTCGTCCTGGAGATCGACGGGCAGCGGCTGCGCGTCGCGGAGCGCGTGGGGCGGGCGGCCGCCGAGCGCCTGGCGATCTGGAATACCCTGCGCGAGCTCACGGGGGCGGTGAGCCCCTTCACCGAGCGCATTCGCGAGGCCCTCGGGCAGGAGCTCGAGGCGGAGCAGCAGCAGGCGCTCGAGCGCCTGCGGGCGGAGCACGAAGCCCAGGTGGCCGAGGTTCGCGAGGGCGGCGACGCGGAGCTGCTCGCGCGCCTCACCGACCACCTGATGTCGCTGGCGGGCTACGCGGCCGGCGACGCACCCAAGGGAGAAGCCCGGTGAGAGCCGCCCTGGACCGCTCCACGCGACCGGGGACCTTCCGCCACGGGGTCCACCCCCCGGAGCGCAAGGAGGCCACCCGTGCGCTGGCGATCGAGCGGATGCCGTTCGTGCGCGAGTACGTGCTCCCGCTCTCGCAGCACATCGGCGCGCCGTCGAAGGCGGTGGTGGTGGCCGGGCAGCGGGTGCGCCGCGGCGAGCCGATCGCCGAGCCGACCAGCTTCATGTCGACGGCCCTGCACGCCCCGGTGACGGGGCGGGTCCGCGCCGTCGAGCTGCGACTGCATCCGAGCGGCAAGATGATGCCGGCCGTGGTGATCGAGACGGACCCCTTCGACAGCCAGCGACTGCCCGAGGCGGCGCCGGTGGACGCCGCGACGCTGACGGTCGCCGAGATGGTCGAGCGGGTGCAGCGGGGGGGCCTGGTGGGGCTCGGCGGCGCGGCCTTCCCGACCCACGTGAAGTTCCAGGTCCCGGAAGGCCGGCGCATCCGCTTCGTCTTGATCAACGGCTGCGAGTGCGAGCCCTACCTGACCTGTGACCACCGAGTGATGGTGGAGCGCCCCGAGGCCGCGCTGCGTGGCGCCGAGATCATCATGGCCTTCGTGAAGGCCGAGCGCGGCTACGTCGGAATCGAGGCCAACAAGCCCGACGCGATCGCCGCGTTGCGTGCGGTGGCGCCGCCCTCGATCGAGGTGGTCCCGCTCCAGGTCAAGTATCCCCAGGGTGCGGAGAAGCTGCTGATCGACGCCATCTTCGGCGAGCAGGTGCCGGTCGGCGGGCTGCCTCTCGACATCGGGATCCTGGTGAACAACGTGGGTACCACCGTGGCGCTCGCCGATCTCTTCGACCGTGGGATACCCCTCATCGACCGCGTGGTCACGGTGACCGGACCGGCCGTGACGCGTCCCCGGAACCTGCGGGTCCCGATCGGCACGCCGCTCGCCGCGGTCATCGAGCACTGTGGGGGGCTGCGCAGCGGAGTGCGCCAGGTGGTGCTCGGCGGGCCGATGATGGGATTCCCGCAGAAGAGCCTCGACGTGCCGATCCTCAAGGGGAGCTCGGGCGTGCTGTGCCTCGACCGTGCCGCCACGGTCCCGCTCCGCGAGTTCCCGTGCATCCGCTGCGGTCGCTGCGTGGAGGCCTGCCCGATCTTCCTGAACCCCACCCGGCTGGCACAGCTGATTCGCGCGGACCGGGTGGAGGAGCTGGAGCCGCACCATCTGATGAGCTGCTTCGAGTGCGGCGCCTGCTCCTTTGTCTGTCCCTCCCGGATTCCCCTGGTCCAGTGGATGCGCGTGGGCAAGGCCATGCTGCGTAGCGCCAAGGCCCCGCCGTGAGCGCGCGTGCGCCCGACCTGGTGGTGTCGGCGGCGCCTTACGTCCGAGAGGTGGCCACGACCCCGCATGTCATGGTCGAGGTGCTGGCGGCAGCGCTGCTCATGGTGGGGGTGGCCTGCTGGCAC
>Ga0224512_10004621_pt1 | contig 11530 bp, 8 predicted proteins | sample SF_May12_sed_USG_4_FD_169103 | JGI IMG/M metagenome (GOLD analysis project Ga0224512, IMG submission 169103) | Sediment microbial communities from San Francisco Bay, California, United States - SF_May12_sed_USGS_13 | ecosystem: Environmental > Aquatic > Marine > Sediment | place: USA: California... | reverse complement strand
CCGCCCGGGGCATGGGCTTGAGCGAGGGCAAGATTCTTCGGACCGTCGAAGCCCCCCTGGCCTCGCCGGTCATCATTGCCGGCCTGCGCATCAGCGCAGTCCAGGTGGTCGCCACCTCTCCCCTGGCTGCCCTCGTGGCCTACCGGGGGCTCGGCCGGTTCATCGTCGATGGGTTCGCGATCCGTGACAACGTGCAGATCTTCGCCGGCGCCGTCCTCGTAGCCGTCCTGGCGATTGTGACCGAGCTGGCATTCGGTTGGCTGGAGCGTCGCGTGGTGCCGGGCTCACTGCAGTCCGCCGGACCAGTCCGCCGAAGCGACCCCGGTTTGTCACTCACCGCCCCCTCGTAGCCGCAACGGCCGGTTCTGATTGGAATACAGATTTCCCTGGGGTGTTGCACCTGGTGTCGCCGCCGTCCATGGCGGCGTCGTTGCTTCACTATGAAGGGAGAAACCCATGCGGAAATTGTTCCGCAATCGAGCCCTTGGGGCGACCCTCGTGGCGCTGGCTCTGGTAGCCGCCGCCTGCGGGTCGGGTGAGGACTCAGACACGGAAGGACCAACAATCGTCGTCGGCTCGACCAACTTCGGCGAGCAAGAGATCCTCGGCGAGATTTTCGCCCAGGCACTCGAGAATGCGGGCTACCCGGTCGAGACCAAGTTCCAGCTCGGGTCACGAGAAGTCGTCAACCCGGCGCTCAAGAGCGGCGAGATCGACCTGATGGCCGAGTACACCGGCACGCTGCTCACGTTCGAAGGTGGGACCTCCAGCACCGACTCCGACACAACGCACGCCGATCTTGTCAGCGTGCTGGCCGGGCAGGGCATCACGGCGCTCGACTATGCCCCCGCACAAGACAAGAACGGGTTCGTGGTCACCGCCGAAACGGCGGAGGAGTTCGACCTCTCGAAGGTCAGCGATCTCGCGGCCGAGAACGGCAACCTGGTCCTCGGCGGGCCACCCGAATGCCCGGAACGGGAGTTCTGCCTCATCGGACTCGGCGACGTCTACGGCCTCAGCTTCAAGTCGTTCCAGCCGCTCGATGTTGGCGGCCCACTGACCGTGGCGGCACTGGATGGGGGCGAGATCGATGTGGGTCTCCTGTTCACTTCGGACGGTGTCATTGCCGCCAAGGGCTACGTGCTGCTCGAGGATGACAAGCTCCTCCAGCCGGCCGAGAACATCGTCCCGGTGATCCGGACGGCCGTGCTCGACGAGTACGACAGCGCGCTGTCAGACCTGTTGAACGATGTCGCGTCGAAGATCACCACCGCCGAGCTCTCCGAACTGAACAAGCGGTTCGGCCTGGACGCTGAAGACGCCGACACCCTGGCCAAGGAATGGCTGGCCGACAAGGGCTTCTAGCCGCTCACGACCGCAAGGAAGCGCCCCGGTCCACCCCGGGGCGCTTCTCGTTGGCCGTAACCTCACCTCGTGCACGCCGAAGCTTTCATCATCGAGATGCCCCTTCGGAGCGGCTACCGGGCCGCCGGCCACCAGCTCAGGAGTCGCCGCGGGATCATCGTGCAGGTGGCCGCAGACGGGCTGTCCGGCTGGGGTGAGTTCGTGGAGATCCCCGGATACTCGACCGAGACCGTGGAGACGGCTCTGTCGACCCTGCTGGAAGCCCCCGTGACCCATTCCAATCCGATGGCCGTGGCCGCACGACGGACGGCCGAACTCGACCTGGAGGCGAAGGTTCGCGGCATCTCGCTCACCGCGCTGTTGGGTGGAACTCCGGGTCGGGTACCGTCGGGTGCCGTCGTCGCCCGGTTCGGCGACCCGGCTGGAACGCTCGCGGAAGCGAGCGAGCGGGTCGCCGACGGATACCGCAAGATCAAGATCAAGGTGGGGCCGGGCTTCGATGTCGAGCCGCTCGGTGAGCTGCGAGCTCGTTTCCCCGAGGTGAGCATCGCCGCCGATGCCAACGGGGCCTATGCCCCGGGAGCCGTGCCCGCAGCCATCGATGAGATCGGCCTCCGCTATCTCGAGCAGCCGTACCCGCCGCCTACCGATTGGCGGGCGTTCACCGAGCTCCGTGACCGCCTGTCCACGCCGATCTGCCTCGATGAATCAATCACCGGCCTCCCCACGCTGCGGTCGGCCATTGCCAGCCGAGCCTGTGATGTCGTCACCGTCAAACCGGCCCGGCTCGGCGGTCTTCGCCAGGCGGTCGCGGCCCACGATCTCGCCGTGCGTGCCGGCCTGAGCACGGTCATCGGAGGGCTGCTCGAGACCGGAATCGGTCGGGCCGCTTCCCTCGCCCTCGGCCGCCTGCCCGGGTTCACGATCCCGGCCGATCTCTCGGCTTCAGACCGGTATTGGGAACGGGACCTCACGGTCCCGCCCTGGGCCCTCGACGATGGCCACCTTGCCGTCTCCGATCGACCCGGGATCGGCGTTGACATCGACCTCCCCTACCTGGAGACCGTCACCGTGTCGCGCCATTCTCTCCCCTCCGGCACGGAGCACTAGCTTTCGAAGAATGCACGCCGCACGGATCCGCCTGTCCTGGCTCGTTGTCCTGACCATCATCGTCTCCCTGGCGGTGTTGCCCGCCGTCGCCCAAGACACCGCCTGCCCGCCGTTTGAGGGAATCACCTGCGACGGGTTCGTCACCGACCGGGCCGGCGTCATCGACAACGACGCAGTCCTCGAGTCGGAGGCAGCGCGGATCGAAGGCACCTACGGTGCCCAGGTGGCGGTCGTCCTCGTCGACTCGGTGGGCGGCTGGTCGATCGAACGGTTCGCTCAGGAGCTGGGAACCACCTGGGGAGTCGGCAGCGCCGACCGGAACGACGGCGTAGTGGTCATCGTCGACGTCGGCGGCCGCAACACGTGGGTCGAATACGGCGACGGCCTGCAGGACTTCCCCCGCGATCCCGGGGATATCGCCGCCCTCGGTGACGCCGGGTTTCGCAACGGTGACTTCGACGCCGGGGTACTCGGCATCCTGGCGGGGTTGGGCGACGGATTCGAGGCGTACGCCAACGGGGAGCGAGCCACCGGCACCAACTGGGGGGCGATTGGGGCCGTGGCGGGGGTCCTCGTCCTGGGTGTGGCCGGGGCGGCGGTGGCGGCGGTCCGCAATTCAACTCGGAAGCGCACCCGGCGCCGGCGCGCCGAGCTGGTGGACGGGGAGCTGGAGCGATTGGATGTCGCCGGGCACGAGCTGCCTCTGCTTGGCGAATACGCCGCGCCCCGCCCCGCACAAGCCCCGGAAGTCACGACGATCGCAGTGGTCGATGCGCTCAATTCCGTGGCGCGAGGCGAGGTACCGCGTGACCCGCACGCGGTATCCGCCGCCTGGGCTCTCGGCATGATCGACATCATCGACCGCGACCGGCTGCTCGCCGAGACCGAAATCCCTCTGGAGCTGGCGGCCTCCGGAGAACGCGACATCACCGATGAGGCCGTCCAGGAGGTGGCCAGGCAGGCGCTCGACGTCAGGTCGTCCCGTGAAGACGAGTTCCGGGTGAGGCTCAACGAGCTGACGCGGCTCATCGACAGCCTGCGCCCGCATCGTGTCGCCGGGGCCCGGTTTCGGCTCGGCCAGCAAATCGATGAGCAACTGACCGACACCTCCCAGGGCCCGGCTCTGCTGACCGACTCCGGGGCTCGATTCCTCCGGGCGGCCCCGGCGCTCGACCCCGGCGCAGATTCCGCCACCTCCACCGCCGAATTGGAGCGGGCCTACGCCACCGCCACCGCCAAGACCGAAGCGCTCGAACAGCTCTATGAGAAGCTGCCGGACAACGCCGCCCGACCGGCCGTGGCTGCTGCCCTGGCCGACCTGGGAGACGACCTCGACAACTCGGTGGAACGCTATGCCAGGGTGCAGCATGGCCTCGAGCTCCGGGGTCGGAGCCTCAAGCAAGACGGGCTGGACCTCGATGCCATCGCCGCCCTGCTGGTGCTCAACAACGACGAGGCTGCGGTCGAGGACTTCGTTGACGCCTACGACAAGAACCGGGCCAATCGCCTCCCGGCCGACGAATCGGTTGAGTATGCGCTGGCCGGGCTCACGTCCCTCCGCAAGATCAAGGCCATCCGCGCCAAAGCCGAGCGCCTCGGCCTTCCCGTCGGCCTGACGGCGGCCCTGCTGCGGACGCGGGCCGACGGCGTCGCCGTGTATGAGCAGCTGGCCGCCAACCTCGTAAACCATGGGATCTCCGGTGACTCCCGCCGGACCATCGCGGCCATCCTCGCCATCTCACTGGAACCGGCGCAGGCCGAACGTCGGTGGTTGGACGCCCGCCAGGCCCTGTCCGATCTCGGTTTACAGGGCACCTACGCCGATGTGGCGGCGGCTTTTGGAGCCTCCGACCCGCGCGGACCCCGCGAGTTTGCCATCGCCTATGCGGCCCAGCGGCAGGCCCTCGCCCGGTCGAGCATCAAGGATGCCGACCGGTTCGCCCCCGAGCTCGCCCACGAGGGAACCAGCCGCCAGCAGGACTCATGGACCGGCCGCACCATTCCCCCGCGACTCGGGTACTACGACCCGTACACCCTCTTCTACTACCACTGGATCGTCACTCGCGGACGGGCCGGGTCGTACGGCTGGGAACCGGTTTTCCAGGATCAATCCTGGTCGGGCGACCGCGATTCGTGGTTCGGTGGCTTCGGCGGTGGCACCTTCGGCAAAGGAGGGGGCGGGGGTTCCAGCTGGGGAGGCGGCAGCTGGGGGGGCGGCGGCTTCGGCGGCTTCGGCGGCGGAGGCTTCGGCGGCGGAGGTGGAGGCGGCAGCGGGTGGTAGCCGCGGGCTTCGCCCGCAGGCCGCCCCCACCCGAGCGCCCTACTTGCGGGGAACGGGCGCCCGGTTGCTCACCCGCAGGAACACCTGATAGCTCGCAGCCACCAGGACGGTGCCGAGGAGAACTCCGGCGATGGCGTCGGTTGTCCAGTGAACGTCCAAATACGGGCGGGAGATGGTCACGACGGCGATCACCGCCATCGAGCCCACTACTGCCACCAGCCGCGCCCAGGCGTTGCGGGTGACTTCCCAGGTGAGGAAAGGAATGAGGCCGTAGAAGCCGACCGCGGCCAGCACGTGGCCGGAGGGGAACGAGGGGCCGTTGCCGGGCAGCAGCTGGGAGACCGCCGGCCGGACCCGATCGACGAGCTCCTTGAACCCCACCTCGAACACCGGGTTGAGCAGTGCAGCAGCCACAATGATGAGCACAAAGGTGCGATGGCGCCGGGTGATCAGCGACCACGCCAGGAGCACCAGCGAGGCAGCGCCGATGACGTAGCGGGTGCCGAAGAAGGTGAGCCACACCATCGCCTTGTCGAGCCAGGCGGTCCGGCTTTCGAGAATGAGCCCCTGCATCGCCCGGTCGACCCGGAGCAGGGTGGTTTCAGAGGTCATGGCGAACACGGCCAGAGTCGAGAAAGCCATCAACGCCACCGACGTCAGGACGGCTGCCTTGCGGTGGTTGCGGAAGACGTCTACAAATCCGCCGGGAAGATCGTGCAGGACCCAGTTCCCGGCGCGGGCAAGCGCGGCGGCGAGTCGATGGGACCTGCTCGAGTGGGGGATGGGAACGTACATGTCTCAGATACCTCTGGGCCGGATTGATTTACGGGGCCACTATCCCCTGCCGGACCTGAACAACTGCTGAACGATCCTGAGAACCCTCTCAGAAACCGCCGCCGGGGTACCATCGCTCATCTATGTCGAGATTCGCGCTCCGGCCGATCGGGCTCGCACTCCTCCTGGCGGGCTGCGCGACGGGTGTGGCCCAGGAGGCCACCCCCCCGGCTGCCCCTGCCGCCACCACTATCACGACCATCGTGTCCCCGCCACCGACCACCACCACGACAACAACGCTCCCCCCGACCACCACCACCACCACTGTCCCGGTGTTCGATCTGGCCGGATCGGTCCTCACCACAGATGGCGTGCCGCTGGCCGACGCCTTCGTGCGTGTCGGCGATGCCGAGGCCGTCACCGGTGTTGATGGATCATTTCGACTGACCGGCGTACCGGCCGGCACCGTCACCATCTCCCGCCCGGCCTGGCACGGTATCGAGGTTCCGTGGGCGGGCGAAGCCCGGGTGGACGTCACGCTCCAGCCCCGGATTGTGCGAGCGCTGAGAGTGAGCAAATACGTAGCCAACGATGACGAGCTGTTTGCGGGCCTCCTCGACCTGGCCGAGCGAACCATCATCAATGCTCTCGTGTTCGACACCAAGGACGAATCGGGCTACGTCCTGTACGAGACCGGTGTCGAGGCGGCCACCCTGCTCGACTCGGTGCGGCCGATGTATGACGTGAGGGCTGCCCTGGCCGCCGCCAAGGAACGCGGTTTGTACACGATCACCCGGGTGGTGAGTTTCGAGGATCAGGTTTGGGTGAAGGCCGACCCGGCCGCCAAGCTGGCGGGCCGGTGGATCGACGCTCGCGACCCGGCGAACTGGGAATACCCGTTGGCGCTGGCCGTCGAGGCGTGCGAACTGGGCTTCGACGAGATCCAATTCGACTACGTGCGCTTCCCGGCCGGATCGACGGCCGCCGCCGCGCAAGCCACGAGCCCGACCACCCAGGAGGACCGCCTCGGCGCCATCCAGGGCTTCCTGGCGGAGGGAAAGGCTCGCCTCCACCCGATGGGGTGTGCCCTGTCGGCCGACATCTTCGGCATTGTGCTCTCGGCCCCAAACGACCAGGGCATCGGCCAGCGGCCTGAGGAGGTATCGGAGGTGGTGGATGCGGTCAGCCCGATGATCTATCCCAGCCACTACAGCGATGGGTGGCTCGGCTTCGAGGATCCGAACGACCATCCGGGACCGGTAACCGCCGATGCCCTCGATGACGGTGCACCGAGGCTGGTCGAGCCCTCGCTGATGCGGCCCTGGCTGCAGGCCTTCTGGTGGACGAATGCCCAGATCCGGGCATCCATCGACGAGGCAGAAGCCCGCGGCTTCGGCTGGATTCTCTGGAATGCCGGCGGCAGCTATTCGGCGAGCGCTCTGCCCGGGAACGGCTAGGGGGCGGGGAGCCGCACCTCGAAGGTCGCCCCGTCGTGCAGCGGCTCGACGGCGGCAACCTCCCCACCATGGGCCCGAGCAATCGCCTGCACAACGGGCAAGCCGAGGCCGGTTCCCCCCGCATCCCGGCTGCGAGCGTCGTCGAGACGGACGAACCGCTCGAAGATTCGTTCCCGCTCAGCGGGCTCAATCGGGTCTCCATCGTTGGAGACGATCAGGACGGCCTCATCACCCCGGCGACCGGTTTCCACCCAGACGCGGGATCGGGCGTGGCGCACCGAGTTGTCGAGCAGGTTGCGAAGCAGCTGCCGCAATCGGTCGGGATCGGCCGCCACCCGCACAGGATCAACGGCCGAGAGATCAACCGGCGCCGAGCTCCGGCTGACCACCATTCTCACTTCGGATCGAACGAGATCGTCGAGATCGACCTCGACCAGCTCGACGCTCAGAGCCTGCTCGTCGGCCCGGGCGAGAGTCAACAGATCTCCGACGAGCATCTCGAGGCGCAGGTCCTCATGCAGGAGATCATCGACGAGGGTCTCGAAGTCAACCGTGCCGGGATTGGCCCGGGCGACCTCGAGCATCGTCCGAATCGCAGCCACAGGGCTCTTGAGCTCATGGGAAGCATCTGCCACGAACTGATAGTGCTGATCGGCCGACGCCTCCAGGCGCCCGAGCATCTCGTTCATCGTTTCGGCCAGCCGTCGGACCTCGTCGTCGCTGGCGGGAACGGGCAGCCGCCGGTGCAGGTCGGTGTGTGTGATGCGGTCCGCCTCGACCCGCATGGACTCAACCGGGTCGAGTGCTCGGCCCGTTACCCACCAAACGGTGATCCCAACCAGACCGAGCAATAGGGGGTAGGCCACCGCCATGAGCGCGAGGAGCGTGGCGATGGAGTCCTCGATGTCGAGCACGGCCGCTGCCACCACCGTCACCGGCCCCCCGGGAGTTGGCACGCCGACGATCTCCAGGTAGATCGGTCCCTCAACATCGCGGGCCAACCACCGCTCCAGCTCGTCGGGGAGATCATTTGCGTCTGTGACGTTGGTACGGCTCCCGGCGGGAGGTTGAAGATCCGTCAGGCCGGGCCGCCCCTCGATTCCCACGCTCTGGGCGACGACCGCCCCGGAGGCGTCGAGAACCTGAGCGGCAATCACGTCGCTGCCGGTTGCCAGGACGGCCGGGAGGGAGTCATTGGCGGCGAAAGCGGCGATGGCGTCGGCCCGGCTGGCAGTGGCCTCCTTGATGGATCCCGTCAGGCTCGCCTGAGCCGCCAGGTACAACAGCAGGACACCGACCAGCATCGCCACTCCCACCACCATCACGGCGAAAGCCGTTGTGTGGAACCGCACGCCTCCCGAGAAGCGCTTACCGGGCGCCATCGGCCATCAACCGGTATCCGACGCCGCGCACCGTCTGCAGGGTCTTGCGGCCGAAGGGGACGTCGATCTTCTTGCGGAGGTAGCCGACGTACACCTCAACGATGTTCGGATCGCCGTCAAAGGCCCAGTCCCAGACATTGTTGAGGATGTCAAGCTTGGCAAGCGCCTCGCCCGGGTGGCGCATGAAGTACTCGAGCATGGCGAACTCCCGGGGCGTGAGGTCGATCACGGTGTCGCCGCGGGTGACTGCCCGCGCCGCCGGATCCAGCTGCAGGTCCCCGACCGACAGCACCGTCGGGCGCTCGCCGCTCCGGCGACGGATGAGCGCCCGCAAGCGGGCCATCAGCACGACGAAGGAGAACGGCTTGCGGAGGAAGTCATCGGCGCCGGTGTCGAGCGCCTCGGCTTCGTCGAACTCACCGTCCTTGGCCGTCAACATGAGAATCGGGACCCAATTGCCCTCCTTCCGCAGGCCGGCACACACCTGATAACCGTTGAGCTTCGGAAGCATGATGTCCAGCACGACCGCGTCGTAGGGCTGGTTGTGCGCCATCCACAGGCCCTGCTCACCATCGGCGGCAACGTCCACCGAGTAGCCCTCCGCCTCGAGCCCGCGTTTGACGTAGGCGGCCAGCCGGACTTCATCCTCGACGACGAGTATGCGCATGCCCGTATTGTCGCGCAGGTTGCTGAGAGCGGGCTGAAACCGCTACCTGCTCCGCCGTTGTCGCACGGCTTCGAAGAGGACGATGCCGGCAGAAACGGAGGCGTTGAGGCTGTCGATGGTTCCCGTCATGGGGATGAGGATCTGCTGGCGGTCCAACCAGGTATCGGTCAGGCCGGTGGATTCGCTGCCGATGACGAGGGCACAAGGTTGGGTGAGCTCGACCTCGGAGTGCGTCTGCGTGGCAGCCGGAGTGGTTGCGAAGACCACAATGCCGTTCTCGTCGAGCCAGGCCAGGGCCTGGGCTGCGGAGGCGACGGCTACCGGGGTGGTGAACAGCGTTCCCATCGATGCGCGGATGACGTTGGAGTTGAACAGGTCCGTTGTGGGATCGGCGACAATGACGGCGGCCCCGGCAGCGTTGGCGCTGCGAATCATCCCTCCCAGATTCCCTGGTTTCTCGATGGACTCGACCACCAGAACCAGCGCCTCCTCCGTGGGAATCGACGACAAGGGCGTCTCCCACTGCCGAAGCACGGCCACAAACCCACTCGGATTGCCCCGCAGCGAGATCTTCTCGAGCACCGGCGCCGAGACCGACGTTATCGGAATCCTTCCATCATCGACCACCCGCTCATACACCCGGGCACCGTGCTCGGTCAGCAGGTCTGGGCACACGTAGACATCGAGCACCGCGTGACCTGGAAGAGCACTCTCCAATTCGCGCTCCCCTTCCACGAGAAACAGCCCGGTGGCGTCCCGCGCCCGCCGCCTGCGAAGGCGGACCAGGCCCTTGATACGCGGATTGGTGGTCGACTCGATATCGGGCACCCGGCAACGATAGGCCCCAACCCCGGGCCGGTGATCGGCGCCGGCGGCCGTGGACGAGCCCGCAAGCCGCAATTCCTTGCATCGAACACGTGTTCGTCCTATGGTCGGCTACCCGATCAGACGGCAGCCGTGACAATTGCCCAGCGCACATTCGACGACATGGGAATCCATCTCTCTGACGTCACCTTCTGCGTGCTGGACCTCGAGACCACCGGCGGGTCGGCCGCCGACTGCGGCATCACCGAGATCGGGGCCCTCCGTTTCCGCGGCGGCGAGCCGGATGGCACCTTCCAGACCCTGGTGAACCCGGGAGCAGCCATCCCGCCGTTTATCACCGTCATGACCGGAATCACCCAGGCGATGGTGATTGAGGCACCCCCCGTTGAGGAAGCCCTCCCCACTTTCCTCGAGTTCATCGGTGACTCGGTCATAGTCGGTCACAATGTCCGCTTCGACATCTCGTTCCTGAACGCGGCCGCCGAACGGCTCGGCTACGACAGGCTCCCCAATCGATACACCGACACGTACACGCTGGCCCGCCGTCTGTGCCGCAACGAGATCCGCAACCTCAAGCTCGGGACCCTGGCCGCCCATTTCCGGTCCCCGACCACTCCGACCCACCGGGCCTTCGACGACGCCGCCGCCACCGCCCACGTGTTCTGGGCACTCCTGGAGCGGGCCGGCTCGATCGGCGTCACCCATCTCGATGATCTGCTCGCCCTCAAGACCGCCCGCGGGGCGCCCAACTACCAGAAGATCGGTCTCACCGACTCGCTCCCCCGCCGGCCCGGTGTCTATCTGTTCAAAGACCGCACGGGCAGCGTCATCTACGTCGGCAAAGCCAAGAACCTTCGCAGCCGGGTCCGCTCCTACTTCTACGGCGACGAACGCCGCACCATCCATACCATGCTGCGCGAGCTCGAGACCGTCGATCACTACGTTTGTGCAAACGAGCTCGAGGCCGAGATCACCGAGATCCGCCTGATCGCCGCCCATATTCCTCGCCACAACCGACGCTCCAAGCCCGCCAAAGCGAGCCACTGGGTCAAGCTCACTCACGAGGCCTTTCCCCGACTGTCGTTGGTGCGAACCCAGAAAGACGACGGCGGCACGTACCTCGGGCCCTTCCGAAGTCGCAAGGCCGCCGAACTCGTGATGAACGGCATCTGGGATGCAGTGCCGATCCGGCGGTGCCGGGGAGCGGCCGGCAAACGCCCCGCCCGCTGCGCATTCGATCAATTGGGAGTGTCCGTTTGTCCGTGTGCCGGTGACGTCGATGCCGATGAGTACGCGGCCATCGTCGATCGGGTTCGGCGCGGCCTCAACGATTACCCGTCCTTGCTGCTCGACCCGCTGGTCGACCGCATCGCCGCCCATGCCCGCGAGCAGCGTTACGAGGAGGCGGGCTGGGTACGGGATCGATATCGGGCGCTGGCCCGGGCGATTGACCGTCGCCGGGCCTGGCAGGTGCTGCAACAGGCGGGGACATTGTGGGCGGAGACCTCGGCGGGTGATGGTGCCCTGGTCGAACGCGGGCGGTTGGTTGCGGCTTGGGGTGGGGGTGAGCAGCCGCCTCTGCTTGCCCCCGCCCACCTCGACGACCGCGCCCCCCAGACTCCCCCAACCGTGGCAACTGCCGAGGAGGCGCACCTGATCTGGCGCTGGC
>Ga0224512_10004620_pt1 | contig 11530 bp, 9 predicted proteins | sample SF_May12_sed_USG_4_FD_169103 | JGI IMG/M metagenome (GOLD analysis project Ga0224512, IMG submission 169103) | Sediment microbial communities from San Francisco Bay, California, United States - SF_May12_sed_USGS_13 | ecosystem: Environmental > Aquatic > Marine > Sediment | place: USA: California... | reverse complement strand
GCGGTTACGCTCCGATGCGCGGCCTGCAGTGCCAGCACCAGGACCGTGCAGGCCGCCACGCCGCCTACCGTGAGCCAGAACCGACCCGGGCGGCTCCTGAGGGCACGCGCCGTCAAGCGGAACATGCTCCTGCCCGGTGGAGGACTTGGACCTCGCCGGTGCTGCCGTTCATCTCCACCTCGTCCCCATCCCGGATGGCCGTCGTGGCGCCGGTGACCCCCACAATGGTGGGTACCCCCAGCTCGCGCCCGATGATGGCCGCGTGCGACAGGATGCTCCCTCGCTCGACCACCACCCCCCGCGCGACCGCCAGGAGAAACACCCATCCCGGCTCGGTCACGCGGGCAACCAGGATTCTGCCGCGCAGGGTTTCCGGGGCCGCCCTGCCGTGCACCACACGCGCGACGCCACGGGCCCGCCCCGGTGAGCACGGGATCCCGGTAAGCGCGTCCGCCGAGGTGGACCGCGGGGGCGGCGGCGCCGTCGCCGCCGTGCGGTAGACAGAGCCGCGACACGCGATCCGATGCGGTGGTTGCTCGCCGCGGTCGGCCCCGTACGCGTCCTTGCGCACGGCGACCAGCGCGTCCAGGCGGACGCCGGCAAGCCCGCCCCGCGCGTGCGCCTCGAGATCCTCGAACGTGGCGTAGCAGACATCCCCGGGCGCAGCGAGCGCGCCCTCCCGCACGAGCGCCGCTCCCATGGCGCGCACGAGTCGTCGCAGGAGACCGTACGCGCGGGCGCGCGCCAACGAGAGGTCTTCCCGTGCGGCGACCGCCCGCCGCGTACGCTGCAGCACCCAGCTGGCGTACCAGCGCCGCAGCGGCCGCCCGGCCCAGCACGCCAAGAACTCCCGTGCGGCCGCGCCTGCCGACTCGCTGCCTGCTCCCGCGCCGTTCAGAAACTGCCCGTCAGGTTCCGTGATCGACCGGAGCAGATCCACGATCGTCCACGGTTCCTCTGAAGGCGAAACGGTCTCGAGCTTCAGCTCCTCGACCGTGCGGTCTCCGTAGCGAGCCAGGTATGCGGCGGCCCTGGCTCGGAATCCGGCAGCGGCGGGGAGGGGTGCGAGTCGCTCCCAACTCTCCCGCGCCGACAGGTCGGACCACAACAGCCGCGCCACCGCAGGTGTCCGCCGGGCGTCCGCCGCAAGCTCCCGCAGCGCCTGAAGCGGGCGTAGGCTCGCCACCCGGCCGAGGTCCGCGAGGAGGCGCTCATGCAGGTCGGACCGATCGCCGCCGGGCGCCGGTCCGCACAAGCGCGCTAGCCGGTCATTGAACAGGAACGCGAACAGATCATTGAAGATGAGGATCGTCCAGTCATCCAGATACTCCCGCTCGAGCGATTCGAAGCAGGCGAGGAGTCGATCGAACGACCACCGGGTCAGGTCCGGCGCGTCACACCGGGTGAGCATCTCCTCCACCCCGGCGCGGAACCGTTCGACCTCGGCGTCCAGTGCGCGGAACCGGCGCGCGAGCCGCCACCAGACCCGCACGGCCAGCGCGGCCCGCCGGCGCCGGGAGCCCTGCGCTGCTGAACGCACCACCCCCGAGTCAGGCGCGTCCCGGATGCCAAGCGCCTTCTCCCACTTGCCCACTGTCCACCCGATCCCGGGCGCGGCCGCAAACAGCCGGTAGTAGGCGAGGAGGTTCATGTAGAGGTGACCGCGGACAATGCCAATCAAGTGCTGGAGGTCGGGGCGCAGCAACGCGAGCACGTCCCTCGGAACGCCGATTTCCGCCAGGGCCCGGGTGAACAGCCGCTCGTAGGTACGGCGCACGAGCGAATACGTGAGCGGGAGGGTGACCCCCGGATAGCTTTCCCCGATGTTGCTGTCGTCCCAGACGGCCGGCGTGCCGGGTGCCATACGGAGCGGCCGTGCCTGGAGGATCTGTAGCGCCCCGTCGGCGTCGAGCGCCCACTCGACATCCTGGGGACCACCGAACGCCTGCTCGATCTGCACCAGCTGGCGGGACAGGCGATCGAGTTGCACGGTGGACAACGCCGGACGATCCCGATCCGCCAGCGCAACGCTCGTCACTGCCGTACCGCTGGCTCCGTCCGGCGACACCTGATGGGCCTTGCACCGCACGACGCTCGTCCACCCCTCAGTGCCGGACCCGCGCTCGAAGTAGTCGGTTTCGACGAGATCCCCCACCACTCCGGAGCCCAATCCGTAGCCGGCCACCACGATGTGCCGTGGGTCGCCGGACCGCGGGTCTGCTGTGAAGGCGACACCCGCGACGCGCGCTGCCACCATCTCCTGCACTACGACGGCCAGTTGCGGCCAGGCACCCCGTAGGCCGCGCTCGTGGCGGTACTGCGCCACGCGGTCCCCAAACGCGGCCGCCAGGCACTCACGCACTGCCGCCTCGATGGCCTCCGGCGGCACGCCGAGCCGCGATTCGAACACGCCGGCATAGCTCTCGTCCCGCCCGTCCTCACCCACCGCACTCGACCGGACCGCGAGCGCGCCCTTCCCGGCCCGCACTCGGACGGCCCGGGCAAGTTCGTCGCGCACGGCGTGCGGCCACGTGGCGGTGCGGGCGAACGCCGCGATCCGCCCTGCTAGCGCGCGGCCTTCGGCGACAGCGCCGCGGTCAACACACGCCGCCATTGCCGTGATGTCGCCGTGTGCCGGTGCGAGGATCGCATCCGTTGCGGCAGTCGTGAGCACAAACCAGCGGGGGACCGGCATCCCGCGCCGCGCGAGCTCGTGGAGATGGTAGCCTTTGCCGCCGACCTGCGCCGGCGGTGCGGCATCGCCTGGCCAGACGACGAGGGCGCCACGTTGCGATCGGGCGGCCGTCATGCGCGCACCACCCCGTGGTGCACGAGCAGCGCGAGCGCGAGGCCGCCGTGCGCCACCACGCCGTAGAGTTGCGCATACCCGCCCAAGCGGGCCCGTGCGCGGGACGGGCGGAAGCGGAACCGCAGACAGGCTCCTACGGTGACGGCGGCGGCGACCAGCAGCGCTGCCGCGTACCCGGGTCCGAGTCCGGCGACTCCGGACACGGGGAGCAGACACGCGACCGAGAGCGTCACGAACGCGGCGGGCAGCAGCGCCGCCGTTCGCCACCCCAGCGCCTTGGAGTACGTCGCGTAGTCGGTCTCGTCCCCGGGCATCCTGATCTTCCGTGCCGTCTCCCACGCCGCGACCCCGGCGCACGGTGCGAGCAGCAGCGGCACGACCCATCCGGTGAGGCCGCGGGCCCCAAAGTCGTCCGCGAACACGGCTAGGGCGTAGAGGCCGAAGAGCACCGTAAGGATCTTCCGCGCGAGGTAGGCGAGCGGCGGTGCGCCGCGCGCGAGCGAACCGATGAAGAACCAGCGGAACCCGAGCCACGTCACGACGTAGCCACCGACGGCCGCGATCCGCATCGCGCGGCCGCCGAACACCAGGTTCGTCCCAACGAACAGGCCGAGCGTAGTTCCCTGAAGGACGCGCAGCTCGCGGCGCGTGATCGCCCCGGTTACCGTTGGCCGGGTTCGATACCGCGGGTCGCCGGCCGCCGCCATTCGCGCGTCGTGCCCGGCATCCGTAAGGTCGTCGTCAATGCGGATCAGGAGAGTCCACAGCACGGTCGCAGCGGCACCTAGCACGGCGTATCCGCCGATGCGCAGCGGAGCGACGCCGGCCAGCGCCTCCAGGGCGAGATAAACGGAGAAGAACTGCACGAGCCCGATCGGTACCAGGACGGCCGGTGGGAACATCGCCTGGATGTACCGCGCCGCCCGTGAGATGCCGCGCAGGGGCGTCTGGAGCCGGAGCGGCCACGTCATGCGGCCGCCTCCCGGGATTCCGCCGCAGCGAACGTCCGCGCGAACAGACCGTAGCTCTTCTCGATCGGCGATCCGAACCCGTCGATCACGCGCTGGACGAGCTCATTCGTCGACTGCACGAGCGAGAGGTCGAGGCGCGCGATCCCCAGACGCCGCGCCGCCTGCTGCGTCTCGTGGGCGATCAGCGGGCCGATCCCACGGCCGCGGTGTTCCGGCACCACGCCGAGCATGAGGAACCGCACCGTGCGAATCCGCGGCACGGTGCGCCAGAGCCGCAGCCAGCCGAACGGCAGCAGCCGCCCGTGGACATCCCGCAGCGCCTCATTGATGTCCGGGAGTGTGAGACCGAAGCCGACGGGGTTGCCCTCGAACTCGGCGATGCGAACCAGCTCCGGCTCGGCGAACGCCTTGAACTTCCGGGCCCGCTGGAAGAATTCTTCCCAGGTGATGGGCACGAAGCCCCAGACCTGGGCGAAGGCGGTGTTGTACAAGCGCCAGAGAATCCGCGCTTCGTCCACCCAGTGTGCCAGGTCGAGGCACCGGACCGTCACTCCCCGAGCCGGGCCGACGCCTCGCGCGGCCGCCCGCACGAGACGCCGAACGGCCGGCCCGGGCTCGTCGGTGGGCGCAGCCGCGTACGCGTAGTACTGGCGTGCCAGGCGGTATCCCACTCCTTCGAGCAGCCGGCGATAGTACGGGGGGTTATACGGCGACTGGACGGTCGGGGGCGACTCAAAGCCCTCCAGCAGGATGCCGGTTTCGTCGTGCGGCGTCAGATTGACCGGGCCCAGCAGCCGTCGCATCCCCTGCGACCGCGCGGCCACCTCGGCTGCGGCGAGCAGGGCCGCGGCGCTCTCGGGGTCGTCGGCGCATTCGAAGAACCCGAACAGCGCGGTCTGGGCCTCCCAGGCCTGGGCGAACGCCGGATCGACGATCGTCGCGATTCGGCCGGTCACCTGGCCGTCCCGACTCGCGACAAACCGCCGTACCCATCGCGTCCCGAGTGAGGCGTTGCGCCGCGCGGACCAGCGGTGCCACTCGTCCATGCGCAACGGAGGCACCCACAGCGGATCCCGGCGGTACAGCGCATACGGGAAGCGGACAAACAGCCGGTGGCTCCGCCCGCGGTCGGCAGCGCGCACGCGCACCGATCCCCGGGTTGCGTCCTCAATGGGCCGACGCATGTGTCACCTCCTGGCCAAGGTCGCGCGAACCCTCCCAGCACTGCGACCATGCTGCTCCGCGAGCGACAAGCAGACGTCAAGCGGCCCCTTGGTCCCCCGAAGCCGACGCGGCTCGGCACGCTGCCCTCCGGTGATGCTGCCGCTTGACGCTCGCTTGTCGCCGCCATCGTACCCTCGCCATCGCACACCACCTCGGACGGGGGCATCCCATGAAGGTCCTGCTGGTGAAGCCAGCCCTGGGTCCGCCGACCATCGCGGCTGGCGAGGTGACCGAGCTCGAGCCCCTGGAACTCGAGTACCTGGCAGCAGCGCTGCGAGACCATGACGTCGAGTTGGTCGACCTGCGCTACGATCGCAGCATCGAACCCGCGCTGCACCGCTTCCAGCCCGACGTCGTTGGAGTCACGGCGCTCTCGGTCCAAGTGGAGAACGCCCTCGCGATCCTGCGCGCCGCTCGACGGCTCGATGAGCGGATCGTCACGGTCGTCGGTGGCCATCACGCGACACTGCTTCCGCACGATTTCCAGCGACCCGAAGTGGACGTCATCGTCTGCGGGGAGGGGGCTTTCACGTTCGCCGAGCTGCTGCACCGACTCGAGCGCGGCGCGGATCCATCCGACGTGCCGGGTCTCTGGTATCGGCGGCACGGGGCATTCGTGCACACGGGGGCGCGGAACGACATCGCGCGGATCGACGAGCTCCCTGTGCCGGACCGGGAGATCACGCGCCGCTACCGGCATCACTACATCCACTTCTGGTGGCGGCCGGCCGGTCTGATGCGCGCCTCCGCAGGGTGCCAGTACCGCTGTGCCTACTGCCCCATCTGGAAGGCGGCGGGAGGCCGGTGGACGTACCGCGACCCCGAGCGCGTCGCCGACGAGCTTGCCGGGATTCCGGAGGGATTCGTCTACTTCGCCGATGACAACATGTTCTTCGATCGCGATCGGATGGCGGCGCTCGCCCGCGCGATCCGCGAGCGCGGCATCCGGAAGGAGTACTTCCTCTTCTCCCGTGCGGACGCGGTCGTGAAGTGCGGCGACCTGCTGCCGCTGTGGGCGGAGATCGGACTCCGACAGGTGTTCCTGGGTCTCGAGGCCGTGGATGTCGAGGCGCTCAAGCCGCTCAACAAGCGGACCCACGCGGCGACGAACGAGGCCGCGGTGCGGCTCCTCATGACCCACGGCATCGATCCGCTCGCGTCGTTCATGGTGTTCCCGGACTTCACGGTCGCGGACTTCGACCGTGTGTATGACTACGTCGAGCGGCTGGGCGTGTACTACTGTGAGTACTCGGTCCTGACGCCGGCCCCGGGCTCAGATCTCTATGACCGCTCGCGGGAGCAGCTGACGACCGATGACTACCGGCGGTACGACTACATGCACCCGGTCCTGCCAACGCGCCTCGGCGAGCGCGAGTTCTTCCGGCAGCTCGCGCGGCTGTACTGGCGGACCTACTCACCGTTCCGAGCAGCGCGGGTGAGACCGAGCACACCACCCCCCGTCACGCTCGGCAAGTTGGCCCGGAACCTGTGGGTCGGGCTCCGCATGTACCGGCGGATTCGGAACGGCTACCGGATGCCCTCGGCTGGCCGGGAGCTCCCGGGGGTTGGCAACGAGCACCCCGGTCCGCCGCAGCCGGAGGCGGTGCGGTTCGCCTGACCGGAACCCTGCCGCCTGGTGCGGGCACGTTCCCCATCGGCAACGAGCCCGACTGCGGCCCGCAGGAGCTTCTCGACCCCATCGACTACCAGGAAGTAGGCCTTCCGGACCTCAACGACTTTTTCGCCAGCTGGCTCCGCTCGCACGGCACCGGCGACGTGTGGCTCATCATCCGCGATGTGAAGCAGCCGGGTGACTACTATGGCGCCATGCTGGTTGGCCAGGGAACGGCCACCGTCCGCTACACCGACACTGACCTCTTCGCCTGGTACCGCGAGCCACCTCTACCCCCCCTTCGGCAAAACGACAATGCCTACGGCTTCACGGCCGAGGGGATGCTGACCACCGTGAGTGGCGCGACGCTGAAGTACAGCGGGCATCTTCGGATCGTCTGGGATCCGCAGGGTGACAAACATTTCAACGCAACGGGTCGGCGCGGACGGCCGCAGGCGCGCGCCGCTACGCGGTAACGATCACCGGCTCCGGACGCAACTCCACCCCGAACCTGGCCGCCACCGCCGCGCGAATCTCGTCGGCAAGCGCCAACAGATCGGCCGTGGTGCCGTCGTAGTTGACCAGCGCGAGCGCGTGGTGCGACGAGATGCCGACCCCGCGCCGCCGGGTCCCCTTGGGGAACCCCGCCCGCTCGACCAGCCACGCCGCCGGCACCTTGACGCCGTCCGGCACGGAGAAGGTGGGGATGGCGCCGTCGCCGCCCCCCGCCCGCCACCGCGCCTCGAGATCGGCGAACGCGGCCGGGGACAGGACGGGATTCAGGAAGAACGAGCCCACCGACCGGGTGTCGGGATCGGTGGGATCGATCACCATGGCCTTGCTCCGCCGTAAGGTCAGCACGGTCTCCCGCACGCGCCGCACTTGCGCGGCGGGCGAAAGACCCGCGAGCCCACCGACGCGCTCGACCGCGGCCGTGAGTTCCGGGTAGCGCAGCGTCGGCATGCGGTCGGCACGAAGGCGCAGCTGCACCCCCAGCACGACGTACCGATCGCGATCCGCGCCCTTGAACCGGCTCCACCGGTAGGCGAAGCCGCATTCCGCGGTGCCAAACTCCACCACGTCCAGCGTGCGGCGGTCCAGACAGGTCACGCGCCCCAGCGTTTCCGCCACCTCCTGCCCGTACGCTCCCACGTTCTGGATCGGCGTGCCGCCCACCGTACCCGGGATGCCGGACAGGCACTCGATGCCCGCCAGCCCGCGGCGTACCGCGTCGGCCACGAGCGTGTCCCACGAGAGACCGGCTCCCGCAGTCACCTCGACCGCATCGCCTGCCGACGCGAACGCGAGGTCGTCGGCCGTCATGTGCAGGACCACGCCGGGGAAGCCGGCGTCGGGCAGGACGACGTTGCTGCCACCGCCGAGCACGAGCAGGGGGAGAGCGAGCGCGCGCGCGAAGTCCAGCGCCGCCCGCGCGTCGTCGGCCGTGGCGCCGTCGACGATGTACCGCGCCGGGCCGCCCAGCTTGAGTGTCGTGAGCGGAGCGAGCGGCACGTGCTCGCGGATGCGTTCGTCGCTCATGGGCCGGTCCCGCCGCCGCTGGCGTCGGGGCGGTAGTGCTCGAACAGCCGCAGCACGCGCGTCATCTCCTCGTCGGTCAGCAGCACCGGCTCGCCCACCTGGAGCGCGTGCCAGTAGAGCGTGGCCAGCGCCTCGACTTCGACGGCGAGCGCCAGTGCCTGCGCCACCGTGCGCCCGCAGGTCACGATCCCGTGATTGGCGAGCAGACACGCATTCAGATCCCCGAGCGCCTCGACTGCGGCGGCCGCCAGGTCGGGCGAGCCGAACGTGGCATAGCGGCTGCACCGGATCTCCCTGCCGCCGGCGGCCGCCACCAGGTAGTGGAACGCCGGAATGCCGCGGCGCAGGCAGGCCAGCGACGTCGCGTGCATGGGATGGGCGTGCACGATGGCCCCCACCATGGGCCGCGCCGTGTAGATACCCGCGTGCAGCCGCCACTCGGTGGACGGACGGCGACGCCCGCCGCGCGGCCGGCTGTCGAGCGACGCGAATTCCACGATGTCTTCGCCATCCATGTGGTCGTAGGAGAGCGCCGACGGCGTGATCAGCATGCCCTCGCCGTAGCGCGCACTCACGTTGCCGGACGTGCCGTGATTGATGCGGAGCGCGTTCATGCGGCGCGCCCCTTCGACGATGACCCAGCGCTGGTGCAGCTCGGCGCGCGTGCTCACGCGGCCCGTTCCGGGTACAGTCCGGCCAACCCCTCCGGCGAGGCCGCACACACGCCGCGCTCCGTGATGATCCCGGTCACGAGGCGCGCCGGCGTCACGTCGAACGCGTAATTGGCCGCCGACGTGCCGGCCGGCAGCACCCGCACCCGCTCGATCCGGCCGTCCGCCGCCCGGCCCGTCACATCCACGAGCTCGGCCACGTCCCGCTCCTCGATGGGAATGCTCGCGGCCTCCCGCAGCCGCCAGTCGATGGACGGACCGGGCACCGCCGCATAGAACGGTACCCCGGTGTCTCGCGCCGACAGGGCCTTGAGGTAGGTGCCGACCTTGTTGCACACGTCGCCCGCCGCGGTCGTCCGATCCGTGCCGACGAGCACGAGGTCCACCAGCCCCCGCTGCATCAGATGGCCGCCGGCGTTGTCCGCCACCACCGTGTGGGGAACGCCGTCCTGCGCCAGCTCCCAGGCGGTGAGCGCCCCCTGCATGCGCGGTCGGGTCTCGTCCACCCACACGTGCAGCGGCACGCCGTCGGCGTGGGCGCGGTAAACGGGGGCGAGCGCGGTCCCCCAGCCCGCGGTGGCGAGCCAACCGGCGTTGCAGTGCGTCAGCACGTTCACCGGACGCGCCACGCGGGCCGCGACGTCGCGCAGCAGCGACACGCCGTGCTCGCCAATGGCGTAGTTGATGGCGAGATCGTCGGCGAGCAGCGCCTCGGCCCGCGCCACCGCCGCCGCGGCCCGTGCGGCGGCGGGCAGGGGGCGCACGTGTGCCTGCACGTCCTCGAGCGCGTGCCGCAGGTTCACGGCGGTGGGCCGGGTGGCGGCGAGCAGCGTGACGGCGGCGTCGAGCGCCGGGTCCCGCGGGTCCCGGCGCAACGCCAGCGCGAGGCCGTACGCGGCGGCGATCCCGATCAGCGGCGCCCCGCGCACCCGCATCGTCCGAATGGCCTCAGCCACGTCGTCGACCGTCTCGAGCCGGCGCACCACCCGCTCGTGCGGGAGCCGCGTCTGGTCGAGGATCTCGACGGCCCAGCCATCCGGCACCGGCCAGAGGGCGCGATGCGGTGGTGCCGTCACGGTCGGACCCGGCGTCGCCATGTCTCCGCCCGCTCGGTGAGGTCGCCCGGGTCGATCGTCTGCAGCCGTCCGCCGGCCACCACCGGCCGGCCGCGCACCCACACGTGGGTCACGTGCTCACGCCCGGCAGCGTAGACGAGGTGGGAGACCGGATCGTAGCATGGCTGAAGTTCGGAAGCGCCCAGGTCCACTGCAATGACGTCGGCGTCGAGGCCGGCTCGCAGGGCTCCGATCCGGCTGCCCAGGCCGAGCGCGCGGGCGGCATCGCACGTCGCCATCGCCAGCACCTCGTGCGCGGGCAGCGCGTCCGCCCGTCCCGCGACGCCCTTGGCCAGCAGCGCCGTCAGACGCAGCTCGCTCAGCATGTCGAGCCGGTTGTTGCTCGCGGCCCCGTCGGTGCCAATCCCGACGTTGACGCCCCGGGCCCTGAGCGCGGCGACGGGGGCCAGGCCGCTCGCCAGCTTGAGATTGGCCGCCGGGCAGTGGGCCACGTGCGCGCCGCGCTCGGCGAGCAGGTCCATCTCCGCGTCCGTGAGGTGCACGCCGTGCGCCGCGATCAGGCGCGGGCCCACGGCGCCCAGGGCGTCGAGCCGCGCGAGGGGCCGGCGCCCATGGGCGTCCAGACTGTCCTGGATCTCGCGCTCGGTCTCGTGCAGGTGCACGTGCAGCGGCAGGCCGTGGGCGTCGGCCAGCTCGCACGCCGCGCGGAAGCTCCCGTCACCCACGGTGTACGGGGCGTGGGGTGCGACCGCCGTGGCGATCAGCGGGTCGTCGGCCAGGGCGGCCTGCACCTCGCGCCCGCGGGCCAGGTACGCCGCGGCGTCGGACGCGTAGGGCGTAGGGAATTCGAGTACCACGAGTCCCAGCACCGCACGGATCCCGGCGGTGCGGGCGGCCCGCGCGGCGGCGTCCGGAAAGAAGTACATGTCGTGAAAGCAGGTGACCCCGCCGCGCAGCATCTCGGCGGCCGCGAGCAGGGTCCCGTCGTGCACGAACGCGTCCGACATCAGGCGCCCTTCGGCGGGCCAGATGTGGTCCGCGAGCCAGGTGGCCAGCGGGAGGTCGTCCGCCATGCCGCGCAACAGCGCCATGGCGGCGTGCGTGTGCAGGTTGATCAGGCCCGGCAGCACGGCATGGGAGGGGAGGGACACGCGCGCGGCCCCGGGGAACCGCGCGCGCGCCTCGGCGCGTGGCAGCACCGCCGCGATCCGGGGTCCGACCAGCACCACCGCGTGCCCTTCGAGCACGGCGCTTCCCGGATCCATCGGCAGGACCCAGCGCGGCTCCAGACAGTGCGACGCGTCGGCTTCGGGTGCGGAAGCAGGACTCACGGGTCTCTCGCCGAGCAGCGGGATGGCGCCGGCGACGGTGCCGGCACAGTGCGGAACAATCTACACGCCCCGGCGGGCGATGAGCGCGACGGGTCTTTCAGTCCCCGCGCGAGGTCCCTACCTTGTCCTGCGAAGGCGGCGGTGAACCCCAACCGGGGATGGGTCGGACATGACGCACGGTGGCGGTGGTCCCTCCGACGCGCTGCGGGATCAGGGCGCAACGAACCTCAATCTTCCTGCGATCGGGAATCAGACTCCGCCCGAGGACGACCTACTGCGCGCCGTGCGGGAAGCGGC
>Ga0224512_10004618_pt1 | contig 11533 bp, 22 predicted proteins | sample SF_May12_sed_USG_4_FD_169103 | JGI IMG/M metagenome (GOLD analysis project Ga0224512, IMG submission 169103) | Sediment microbial communities from San Francisco Bay, California, United States - SF_May12_sed_USGS_13 | ecosystem: Environmental > Aquatic > Marine > Sediment | place: USA... | reverse complement strand
GTTTGATGGATATAGTCGATCCTACCGACAAGACGGTCGACGCGCTGATGAAGCTCGACCTGGCGGCCGGCGTGGATGTTCAGATCAAACTGAACTGACCTTGCGGGCGCCCGGTGTCCGAAAAGTCATCACGGAAACCGAATACCGGGGACAGTTTACGAATACCGGGGACAGTTTACTTAATTCGCTCGAGGCGAATTAAGTAAACTGTCCCCCTATTTGCGAATTAAGTAAACTGTCCCCCTATTTGGAGACCTGCAAAAAAGATACCAGTTTTTCAGGTAAGTACTTAACTTCAGAATATTTATCTGGTATATTACGCGCCCTTGCGGCCCGATACGGAAATACTGTATCGGGCCGCTTGTTCGAAAATGGGGTGATAAATTCGACGGCATGGCCGCGGGCCTGCCCTCTGCGAAGGGATCGCAGACGTTTCCAGGGATAAGCAAGTGCCTGAAAACGAAAGAAAAACATAGAACGTTTGTGTTTTTCGTCATTTGAAAATTCGGGGACGAATCAATCAAATGCGACAGCTTAATTTTATTGAGGTTTAACTAATGTCTCTCGGTTTGGTAGGACGGAAAGTCGGCATGACCCGTGTTTTTTCCGATGATGGTGTGTCGATTCCGGTCACGGTTATCGAAGTCGAGCCTAATCGGGTATCGCAGATCAAAACGGTCGATACGGACGGTTACGTGGCGGTCCAGGTTATCACCGGCACGCGTCGCGCGAACCGCGTAACCAAGCCGATGGCGGGTCACTACAAGAAAGCGGGCATCGAAGCCGGTCGCGGCGCGTGGGAATTTCGCGTCGATTCGGTCGATGACATCGAGCTGGGCTCCGAATTCAAGGTAGACCTTTTTGAGCAGGGTCAGATTGTCGATGTTTCCGGTGTTTCCAAGGGTAAGGGCTTCCAGGGCGGCGTGAAACGCCATAATTTCCGCATGCAGGATGCGACCCACGGTAACTCGGTTTCGCACCGCGCCAACGGTTCGATCGGGCAGAATCAGACCCCGGGGCGTGTTTTCAAGGGCAAGAAGATGTCGGGCCACATGGGCGCGGCTAAGGTCACGACGCAAAACCTGGAAGTCGTCAGGGTGGACGCCGAGCGCAACCTGCTCCTGATCAGGGGCGCGGTCCCGGGTGCCAAGACTGGCGATGTCATCATTCGCCCGGCGTCCAAGAAGTAGCGTCGAGCAGTCGACGACAGACTAGAGATAAATAGAAATGGACATAGCGATTCATAACTCGAAGAAAACGGTATCCGTTTCCGACGATGCCTTTGCCGCCAGCTTCAACGAAGCCCTGGTGCATCAGCTCGTGGTGTCTTACATGGCCTCGGGACGCGCCGGCACCAAGGCGCAGAAGAGCCGGTCGACGGCAAGCGGCGGTGGTGCCAAGCCGTGGCGGCAGAAGGGCACCGGGCGCGCGCGCGCCGGCACCATTCGCAGCCCGTTGTGGCGCTCCGGCGGGGTGACCTTCGCGGCGACACCGCGCGATTACAGCAAGAAGCTGAACAAGAAGATGTACCGCATCGGTATGCGTAGCCTGGTTTCCGAGCTGCTGCGTCAGGAGCGTCTGATCCTGATCGAAAAGCTCGGCGTTACCGAACCGAAGACGAAACAGATGCAGGCTCGCCTGCGGGAACTGGGCATCGATAGCGCGCTGGTGCTCACCGATGGTCTCGATTCGGCGGTTTACCTCGCGGCGCGCAATATTCCGAACGTCCACGTCATGGACATCTCGATCGTCGACCCGGTCAGCCTGATCAGCCAGGATAAAGTGGTAATCGACGAGGCCGCGCTGAAAAAGCTGGAGGAGCGCCTGTCATGAACCAGGAAAGAATATTCCAGATTATCAAGGTTCCCCATATTTCGGAAAAATCCGCGCTGCTCGGCGATTCCGCAAACCAGGCGGTATTCCAGGTCGCCTCAGACGCCAGGAAATCCGAGATCAAGGAAGCGGTAGAGCAATTGTTTAACGTCAAGGTCGCCAACGTGCGCACCGTCAACATCAAAGGCAAGACCAAGCGCATGGGATTGCGTCGTGGCAGGCGTTCCGACTGGAAAAAGGCGTATGTTTCACTCGAACAGGGTCATGAGATCGACCTTGCGGCCATAGGTGGTTAATAATCATGGCGTTGATCAAAGCAAAACCAACATCACCCGGACGTCGTTTCGTCGTTTCGGTAAAGACCCCGGGACTGCATAAGGGCAAGCCCTTCTCGGGACTGCTGGAAAAGAAGGCCAAGACCGGCGGACGCAACAATGGCGGCCGGATTACGACGCGGCATATCGGCGGTGGCCACAAGCAGCGCTACCGCGTGATCGATTTCAAGCGCAACAAGGACGGCATCGACGCCGTCGTCGAGCGTCTGGAGTACGATCCCAACCGTAGCGCCCATATCGCCCTGCTGAAGTATATGGATGGCGAGCGCCGTTACATCATTGCGCCGAAGGGCATAGGCGAGGGCGACAGGCTGCGCTCGGGCGACGACGCCGGAATCAAGAACGGGAACTGCCTGCCGTTGCGCAATATTCCGGTCGGCTCGGTGGTGCACTGTATCGAACTTAAGCCTGGCAAGGGCGCGCAACTGGCGCGTTCCGCCGGTACATCGGCACAATTCGTCGCGCGCGAAGGCGCTTACGCGACGCTGAGACTACGTTCCGGCGAGATGCGCAAGATGCTCGCGGACTGCCGTGCGGTAATCGGCGAAGTCGGCAACGGCGAGCACAGCCTGCGTTCGCTGGGCAAGGCCGGCGCTACCCGCTGGCGCGGTATCCGCCCCACCGTGCGCGGTGTCGCGATGAATCCGGTAGACCACCCGCACGGTGGTGGCGAGGGTCGCACCTCGGGCGGCCGTCACCCGGTCTCGCCCTGGGGAACACCTGCCAAGGGATTCAAGACACGTTCGAACAAGCGCACCGACCACCTGATCGTGCGTCGTCGGAACAAGAGGTAATAACTGATGCCACGCTCACTCCGAAAAGGCCCGTTTATCGATCAGCACCTGATGAACAAGGTGCTGTACGCGGTTGAAACCAACAACAAGCGTCCGATCAAAACCTGGTCGCGGCGTTCGATGATCGTGCCCGAAATGGTCGGCCTGACCATCGCGATCCATAACGGTCGTCAGCATGTTCCGGTGTTGATCAACGAGAACATGGTCGGTCACAAGCTCGGCGAATTTTCGCAGACGCGTACCTACCGTGGCCATGTCGTCGATAAGAAAGCGAAGAAAAGGTAAGGCAAATGGAAACCAGTGCTAAACATCGCCACGCCAAGGTTTCGCCGCAGAAATGCCGCCTGGTTGCAGACCAGGTGCGTGGAATGCCGGTCGAAAAAGCGTTGACATTGCTGACTTTCAGCAACAAGAAAGCCGCCGTGATGGTGCGTAAGGTGCTCGAGTCGGCGATCGCCAACGCCGAGCATAACGATGGCGCCGATATCGACGAGCTCAAGGTGTCGTCGATCTACGTGGATCAGGGTCCGTCCATGAAGCGCATGCGCGCGCGCGCCAAGGGTCGTGGGAATCGAATTTTGAAACGCACCAGTCACATCACCGTGACCGTCGCGGATAGTTAAAGAGGCAAACATGGGACAAAAAGTACATCCAACAGGTTTCCGTCTCGGTATTGCCACCGACTGGACCTCGAAATGGTATGCGGACAGAAGGCAGTTTGCGGAATTCCTGGAAGAGGATTTGAAGATCCGTGAATTCCTGAAGACCAGGCTGGCCCAGGCCGGGGTGAGTCGCATCCAGATTTCGCGACCCGCCAAGTCGATCGCGGTCACGATACACACCGCGCGTCCGGGCATTATCATCGGCAAGAAGGGCGAGGACATCGAAAGATTGCGCATCGAAGTGGCGCAACAGGTCGCGGCCCATATCAACAACGTCAAGATCAACATCGAAGAGATCCGCAAGCCTGAACTTGACGCGCAGCTGGTCGCCGAGAGTATCGCCTCCCAGCTGGAGCGCCGCGTCATGTTTCGCCGCGCGATGCGCCGCTCGGTCACCAATGCGATGCGCATCGGCGCCGAGGGCATCAAGATCAACGTTTCGGGTCGCCTCAACGGTGCCGAGATTGCGCGCAACGAGTGGTACCGCGAGGGTCGTGTTCCCCTGCATACCCTGCGTGCGGACGTCGATTACGGTTTTGCGGAAGCGCTGACCACCTACGGCATCCTTGGCGTCAAGGTATGGATTTACAAGGGCGAAGTTTTCGATCTCGAAACCAAGGACTCCGGTAGCCCGCAGGCGGCCAAGTAAGAGAAGCGAGTTATGTTACAGCCAAAAAGAACCAAATTTCGCAAGCAGTTCAAGGGACGCAATCGCGGCCTGGCGACGACCGGCAGCAAGGTTAGCTTCGGTGAATACGGCCTCAAGGCGGTCGAGCGCGGCAAGGTTACCGCGCGTCAAATCGAAGCCGCGCGTCGCGCCATGACGCGCCATATCAAGCGTGGCGGCAAGATCTGGATTCGCGTATTCCCGGATGTGCCGGTTTCCAAGAAGCCGCTGGAAGTGCGCATGGGCAAGGGCAAGGGCAACGTCGAGTACTGGGTTTGCAAGATACAGCCGGGACGTGTGCTCTACGAAATGGAAGGGGTCAACGAGGGCATCGCGCGCGAGGCCTTTCGCCTGGCCGCGGCCAAGCTTCCGTTCAAGACAGTATTTGTTTCCAGGACCGTAATGTAATGAACGTGTCAGAACTACGTGGTAAGACAGAACAGGAACTGCGCGAGGAATTGCTCGCACTGCGTCGCGAGCAGTTCAACCTGCGCATGCAGCGTGGCGTGAATCCCGAGTCGGTGCGCAATAACCAGGTTACCGAGGTGCGCAAGAATATTGCGCGCGTCAAAACCGTAATGAACGAAAACCGTGGTGGTAAAACGTCATGAATGAAAAAGTCCTAAGAATCCAGACCGGTTCGGTGGTCAGCGACAAGATGGACAAGTCGGCCGTGGTTATGATCGAACGCCGGGTCAAGCACCCGATTTACGGCAAGTTCATGAAAAAGTCGACCAAGTTCCACATTCATGACGAAAACAACGAATGCGCGATCGGCGACACCGTGCAGATCACCGAATGCAGGCCGATTTCCAAGACCAAGTCCTGGAAGCTGGTCAAGATCGTCGAAAAAGCCAACTAGGGTTTGCGGGTAAAAAACTATGATTCAAATGCAGACAGTATTGAATGCCGCCGATAACAGCGGCGCGCGCAAGGTCCAGTGCATCAAGGTGCTCGGCGGCTCCAAGCGCCGCTACGCCGCGATTGGCGACATTATCAAGGTCAGCATCAAGGATGCAATCCCGCGCGGCAAGGTCAAGAAGGGCGAGGTTTACAACGCGGTCGTCGTGCGTACCGCGCAGGGCGTGCGCCGCCCCGACGGTTCGGCGATCAAGTTCGACGGCAACGCCGCGGTTATTCTGAATAATAACCTGCAGCCCATAGGCACGCGTATTTTTGGCCCGGTAACCCGTGAACTTCGCAGCGAGAAATTCATGAAGATTATCTCGCTGGCGCCGGAAGTGCTTTAAGTTTCAGGATACGAGCAATGCAAAAGATTAAAAAAGGTGACGAAGTCATTGTGATCGCGGGCCGCAGCAAGGGCCAGCGCGGCAATGTACTGAAGCGTCTCGACGACGGCCGCCTGCTGGTGGAAAACGTCAACATGGTGAAGAAGCACGTCAAGGGCAACCCGCGTAGCGGCGAAACGGGCGGCATCGTCGACCAGGAATCGCCAATCCAGGTTTCCAACGTGATGCTGTTCAACCCGCACACGCAGAAGGGCGACCGGGTCGGTTTCAAAACCCTTGAAGATGACCGCAAGGTGCGTTACTTCAAGTCCAACGGCGAAGTCGTGGACATTTAGGAGTAGGCAATGACCAGATTAGAGCAATTTTACCGCGACACCGTCACCAAAGACCTGCAGGAAAAGTTTTCCTACAAGTCGCCGATGGAAATTCCGCGCATCACCAAGATCACGCTGAACATGGGTGTCGGCGAGGCGTCGCAGGACAAGAAGGTTATCGAGCATGCGGTCGAAGACCTGTCGCTGATCTCCGGGCAGAAGCCGGTGGTTACCGTCGCCAAGAAGGCGATCGCCGGGTTCAAGATCCGCGAGGGCATGACCATCGGCTGCAAGGTAACCTTGCGCCGCGACAAGATGTACGAGTTTCTCGATCGCCTGATCAACTTTTCGATTCCGCGGATTCGTGACTTTCGAGGCTTGAGCGCCAGGGCTTTCGACGGGCAGGGTAATTACAACCTCGGTATGAGCGAGCAGATTTCGTTCCCCGAGATCGACTATGACAAGATCGACAAGCTGCGTGGTCTGAATATCAGCATCACCACCAGCGCGCGAACCGATGAAGAAGGCCGCGCCCTGCTGGCCGCCTTCCAATTTCCTTTCAGAGGTTAGACGAGTTTAGATTATGGCAAAGAATTCCATGGTACAGCGCGAACTGAAGCGCAGCCGCCTGGTGGCGAAATACGCCAGGAAGCGCAGCGAGCTGAAGGCAATTATCAAAAATGCCGACGCGGACTACGACGAAAAAATGGCGGCCGTCGAAAAGTTGCAGAAGATGCCGCGCGATTCCGCCGCGGTGCGTCGGCAAAATCGCTGTCGCGTCACCGGAAGACCCCATGGCGTTTACCGTAAATTTGGCCTGTGCCGCAACAAGATCCGTGAAGCCGCGATGCGCGGCGATATTCCGGGTCTGGTCAAGGCAAGCTGGTAAGAGGAAAGAGATGAGCTTACAAGATCCGATCGCAGATATGCTGACCCGCGTGCGTAACGCACAAAAGGCGAACAAGGTCAGCGTAGAAATGCCCGCATCGAAGCAAAAAGCCAGAATCGCGGCCGTGCTTAAAGACGAGGGTTATATCAGTGATTACAAGATTTCTGACGATAACCTCAGGAAAATGATTATCGAGCTGAAATATTACCAGGGCAAACCGGTAATCGAGGAAATGCGGCGCATCTCCCGTCCCGGTCTGCGTATCTTTAAATCGAAAGATGATCTGCCATCGATCAACGGCGGTCTGGGTATTGCCATTATTTCAACCTCGAAAGGGGTAATGACGGACGCCCAGGCCAGAGCGGCCGGTTTCGGCGGTGAAGTCATCTGTTCGGTGGTTTAGGTAAATCGAAATGTCCAGAATAGCGAAAAAACCAATCGAGTTACCAAAAGGCGTAGAGTTCAGCGTCAACGGGCGCGAGGTATCCGCGAAGGGTCCGAAAGGCCGGCTGACCGTTACCCTGCACGATGCCGTCGAGTTGACGCAGCAGGAGAACCTGTTGACGCTCGCGCCGAAAGACGACCGGCAATCGTCGCTCGCCGTCACCGGCACCATGCGCGCGGTGGTCAACAATATCGTCGAAGGCGTCACCAACGGTTTCGAGAAAAAAATGCAGCTGGTCGGCGTCGGTTATCGCGCCCAGGCCCAGGGCAGGCAATTGAGCCTCTCGCTGGGGCTTTCTCACCCGGTGAATTACCAGGTGCCGGAAGGCATCGAAGTCGAAACCCCGGCGGCCACCGAGATCGTCGTTCGTGGTTGCGACAAGCAGCAGGTGGGCCAGGTGTGTGCGGAAATTCGCGCCTACCGGCCGCCAGAGCCCTACAAGGGCAAGGGTATCAAGTATGCTGACGAGCAGATCGTCCGCAAAGAAGCGAAGAAGAAGTAGGCACTATGGACAAGAAACAATCCCGAATCAGGCGTTCACGCCGCGCGCGTGCCAAGATAGCATCGCTGGGTGTCGATCGCCTGTGCGTGCATCGCACCCCGCGCCATACCTATGCGCAGGTATTCTCCGGCGAAACCGGCAAGGTGGTCGCCTCGGCGTCGACCCTGTCGGCCGACGTCAAGAAGGAAGTAAAGTACACGGGGAATGTCGACGCGGCGGCAGCCGTGGGCAAGATCATCGCCGAAAAGGCGAAAGCGGCCGGCATCGAAACGGTAGCGTTCGATCGCTCGGGTTTTAAGTATCACGGCAGGGTCAAGGCATTGGCCGACTCCGCGCGTGAACATGGTTTGAAATTTTAAGCGCGGCTCTCCGGGAGACTCGAATGGCAGAACCCAGAAATACACAGGCTGGCGACGATTTAATGGAAAAACTGGTCGCGGTTAATCGCGTGGCCAAGGTTGTCAAGGGCGGGCGTCAGTTCGGCTTTACCGCGCTGACCGTGGTCGGTGACGGCAACGGCAGGGTCGGATTCGGCTACGGCAAGGCCCGCGAGGTGCCGCTTGCCATCCAGAAGGCGATGGAAAAGGCTCGTTCCAGCATGATTACGGTTTCGATCAGGAACGGAACCCTCCAGTATCCCCTGAACGCCCGTCATGGAGCGGCCAAGGTGTACATGCAGCCTGCTTCCGAGGGTACCGGCGTAATCGCCGGCGGCGCGATGCGCGCGGTCTTCGAGGCCGTCGGCGTGCATAACGTGCTGGCCAAGTGCAACGGTTCGCGCAACCCGATCAATCTGGTGCGTGCGACCATCAACGGTCTGAAAGCCATGAAAGCGCCCGAAGAGATTGCCGCCAAGCGTGGCAAGACCGTCGAAGAAATAACAGGTTAGCGTGATGTCGGAAGAAGAGAAGACGGTTAAGAAAGCAGCCAGGAAGACCGCGGTCAAAAAAGCGGCGACCAAGAAGGCAGCGACCAAGAAGGCGGCGACCAAGAAGGCGGCAACGAAAAAGGCCGTCACCAGGGAAGCTGCGCCCGCGGCCGTGGAACAGGCGGTGGTCGAAAAGGCGGCACCCAGGAAGGTCGCGGCACCAAAGACCGAAAGCGGTGTCAAACGCCTGAGTGTAACGCTGGTGCGCAGCAAGCACGGTCGCCTCAAGTCGCACAAGGCCTGCGTGGCCGGCCTGGGGCTGCGTCGCATGCATCAAACCGTGCAGGTGATCGATACCCCGGAAAATCGTGGCATGATCAACAAGGTCCAGTACCTGCTGAACGTCGAGGAAGCATAATGTACCTGAATAGCATAAAGCCCGCCAAAGGCTCCACCAGGGCGTCCAAGCGCGTTGGCCGGGGTATCGGCTCCGGCACCGGTAAAACCGCGGGCCGAGGCCACAAGGGCCAGAAATCGCGTACCGGCGGCAGCGTGCGTGCCGGATTCGAGGGCGGCCAGATGCCGCTGCAGATGCGCCTGCCCAAGTTCGGATTTACCTCGCGCAAATCCCGTTTTTCCGCCGAGGTTCGCCTCGGCGAAATCGAAACCTCGGGTCTGGACGATGTCAACCTGAAAGCCTTGTGCGCGGCCGGCCTGGTACCCGCGCGGACGCGTAAGGCAAAAATCATCCTGTCGGGCAAATTAAAGCGCAAGGTCAGTGTCGATGCCAGCGTTGCGGTCACCCGGGGTGCCCGTGCAGCGATCGAAGCGGCTGGCGGCAAGGTAGCATAGGCGAGTCATGGCCCGTCCTTCCGCACAACAGCTTGCCAGCAGCCTCTCGGGCGGTTCCCTGAGCGAACTGCGCAAGCGCATCTTTTTCGTGATCATCGCGCTGGTCATATTCCGTATCGGCACCTTCATTCCGGTGCCCGGAATCGATATCAACGTGATGCGCGAAATCTTCGAACAGCAGCGTACCGGTATCCTCGGCATGTTCAACATGTTCTCCGGCGGCGCGCTGGAGCGCATGTCGATTTTCGCGCTGGGCGTCATGCCTTACATATCGGCGTCCATTATCATGCAGTTGCTCACCGTCGCGGTGCCGCAGCTGGAGCAGTTGAAGAAGGAAGGCGAATCGGGCCGCCGCAAGATTACCCAGTACACGCGTTACGGTACGGTGGCGCTGGCAACCTTTCAGTCCATCGGTATTTCGGTTGCGCTGTCTGGTCAGAGTGGTGGCGGGGGCGCGGCCCTGGTCGTTAATCCCGGGCCCTCCTTCGTGTTCACCGCGGCGGTAACCCTGGTCACCGGAACCATGTTTCTGATGTGGCTGGGTGAGCAGATTACCGAACGCGGCATCGGCAACGGTATTTCGATCCTGATATTCGCCGGTATCGTCGCCGGACTGCCGTCGGCGATCGGCGGCACCTTCGAGCTGGTGCGCACCGGTGAACTGAATTCGCTGGTCATCCTGGCGCTGTTCGTCGGCGTGCTGGCGGTGACTTACTTCGTCGTCTTCGTCGAGCGCGGGCAGCGTCGGATTACGGTTAATTACGCCAAGCGTCAGCAGGGCCGCAAGATGTACGCGGCGCAGAGCAGCCACCTGCCGCTGAAGCTCAACATGGCCGGCGTCATCCCGCCGATTTTCGCGTCGAGCATCATCCTGTTCCCGGCCACGCTGGGCAGCTGGTTCGGCCAGGCCGAGGGGATGCGCTGGCTGCAGGATTTGTCGGCAACCCTGTCTCCCGGACAGCCGCTGTACGTGATGTTTTACGCCGCGGCGATCATATTCTTTTGCTTTTTCTATACCGCGCTGGTGTTTAACTCCAAGGATACCGCGGAGAACCTGAAAAAGTCCGGTGCTTTCATACCGGGGATTCGTCCGGGTAACCAGACCGCGAACTATATCGACGGCGTCATGTCGCGCCTGACCCTGGTCGGAGCCATGTACATCACCGCGGTATGTTTGCTGCCGGAGTTTCTGATCCTGTTCTGGAACGTGCCGTTCTATTTTGGCGGCACGTCGTTATTGATCATTGTGGTCGTGGTGATGGACTTCATGTCGCAGGTGCAGGCGCACCTGATGAGCCACCAGTACGACGGGTTGATGAAGAAGTCGAATTTTAAGGGGTATGGCGGCGCCGGCGTGGTGCGCTAGGTCCCGGGATTAAGGTTAAGGTCATGAAAGTAAGAGCCTCCGTGAAAAAGATGTGCAAGAACTGCAAGGTGATTCGTCGCAACGGTTCGGTGCGCGTAATTTGTAAAGACCCGCGGCACAAGCAGCGTCAGGGTTAGTTATGATCGATTTATTGAATTTTGGGCGGCTGACAGCTAGAATCTGCGCCCATTTTGGCCGAACGGCCTAGGAGACAGGGTTCATATGGCTCGTATTGCAGGTGTAAATATACCGGATCACAAGCACACAGTGATTGCTTTGCAGTCGATTTTCGGCATCGGACCGACGCGTTCGGCCGAAATCTGTAGCGCGACCGGTATCGACCCACAGACCAAGGTGCGCGAGCTCTCCGAGGAGCAGCTCGAGCAGATTCGCGCCAGGATCGACGGCTATACCACCGAGGGCGATCTGCGCCGTGAAATATCGATGAATATCAAGCGTTTGATGGATCTCGGCACCAATCGCGGTATTCGCCACCGTCGCGGATTACCGGTGCGCGGGCAGCGCACCAAGACCAATGCGCGCACCCGCAAGGGCCCGCGTCGTCCGCTGAAGCGATAAGCCAGGATTAACAGGTAAACTAATGGTTGAAAAATCTCGTACCAAGAAGAAAGCAAAACGCGTCGTATCGGACGGCGTGGCGCATATCCATGCGACCTTCAACAATACCATCGTGACCATCAGCGATCGTCAGGGTAACGCCCTGACCTGGGCGACGGCCGGTGGGTCGGGCTTTCG
>Ga0224512_10004617_pt1 | contig 11539 bp, 11 predicted proteins | sample SF_May12_sed_USG_4_FD_169103 | JGI IMG/M metagenome (GOLD analysis project Ga0224512, IMG submission 169103) | Sediment microbial communities from San Francisco Bay, California, United States - SF_May12_sed_USGS_13 | ecosystem: Environmental > Aquatic > Marine > Sediment | place: USA... | reverse complement strand
TGAGCAGCTCGTGGTCGATCGCCTCGGGGACGTCCACTTCGATGTCGTGGTGGGAGACGCCGGCGAAGTCGCGGTAGTAGGCGTCGAGAGGGAGAAGCGTCACCACATCACCCAGGCGCGCGGCTAAGGCCAGGGCCAGAGTGGACTTGCCCGAGCAGGACGGTCCCGTGATGCCGATCATGCGGGGTGCTCGCGGAGGCATGGCGGGAGGATAGCATCACCCCGCGGCCGGGCCAATCCCCACCAAAATGATGCAGATGCATCATATCGGAGCCGGTGGCAGCTTCGGTACCATTAAAAAGCGATCATTGGGTCAATCGACATCGACACGCCTCCGGAAGGAGCCGCCATGGGTACCCGCGCGATCCTCGCCAGTGGTCTCTTCCTTGTATTCTGCCTCTCGATCCCAAGCGCCACGACCGCCACGACCTGGCACGTCCCCCTCGACGCGCCCACCATCCAGGCCGGCATCGACTCGGCCACGGCTGGCGACACGGTGTCGGTGCAGTGCGGCACCTACCACGAGAACTTCATCGAGATGAAACCCGGCGTCCACCTGCGCAGCGAGACCGGAGACGCCGACTGTGTCACCATCGACGGCGACGGACTCAACAAGATTCTCTACTTTCTAAGCGGCGATGTGAGCAGCTCGCTCGAGGGCCTGACTTTCACGGGAGGAGGGGGAAACAACTTCGGCGGCGCCATTCAATGTTGGTCTGCGTCTCCGTCGATATCGAAATGCGTGTTCGTGGACAACTTCGCCGTTCAGCAGGGAGGCGCGATCAACTTCGACCATTCCAACGCCCAAGTGGCCGATTGTATCTTCCTGAACAACAGTGCCCAAATGGGCGGTGCGGTATTCACTTACTTATCAGTAATGTCGATGACAAATTGCCTGTTCGCGGGGAATTCGGCCCAGTGGCACGGAGGAGCTCTCTGGCTGGGTAGTATGCCATCCGTGACCAACTGCACAGTGGTCGACAATGCGGCTGGTATAGACGGCGCCGCCGTCTTCCTTGACGACGACGCCGGCGCCAATCCTCATTTCACGCGAACGATCATCGCTTTCAACACGGGCAGCCCGGCCTTTAGCACGCACCCGAACCCAACGGCGACACTCTCCTGTTGCGACATCTACGGGAACCCTGAGGGAGACTGGGTCGGCCCCGTCGCGTCGCAGCTGGGTGTCAACGGCAACGTCTCTACCAATCCGTTGTTTTGTGATCTGTCCGCGGGCGACTATCACCTTCTCGTCGGTTCGCCGTGTCTGGGCGCGTGTGGGCAGATGGGAGTGTACGGCGCGAGGTGTGAGCCCGATCCCATTATCGCTGGCATCACAGACGTTCCGAACGACCAGGGTCGCCAGGTGCGTATCAGGTGGAAGCGAGGCTACTACGACGCGCCTGGTGACTCGGTCGACGTGGAGTCATACGAGGTATATCGATACCAGGGAGCCTTTGCGGCCGCGAAGCCGAAACCGGATGGCGGGGCGCACCTCGTGGAAGGCTGGGACTATATCGCCAGCGCGCCCGCGCACGGGGACTCGATCTATCAGCTCGTGGCACCCACGCTCTGCGACTCGACCATCGCGAGCGGGCAGTGCTGGTCGCAGTTCTTCGTGCGCGCGGTGACGACGGATCGCTTCCTCTATTACGACTCGGCGGTGGACAGCGGCTACTCCGTCGACAACCTGGCGCCGGGGGTGCCGGCGGCGTTCGCGGTCGCGTACGGCCCCGCGGGCGGCAATGCGCTTTCCTGGGAGTCGGTGCCGGACGCGGACTTCCAGTACTACAAGGTCTATCGCGACACGGAGGCGGGATTCACGCCCTCGCCGGCCAACTTGCTGCATACGACGATCGACGTCGAGTGGCTCGACGCGGGCGGCACTCAGGGACACTTCTACATGATCAGCGCCGTGGACCACGCGGGCAACGAAGGCGACGCGACGGGACCGGAGACGGTGACCGGCGTGACGCAGGATCCCATGCCGAACGCGTACGCCCTCTACCAGAACGCGCCCAACCCGTTCAACCCGGTGACGACCATCCGCTACGATCTCCCCAGCGCGTCGCCGGTGACCCTCGTCATCTACGATGTCTCGGGCCGGCGGGTGCGCGCGCTCAAGGGTGGCGGCGTGGAGCCGGCCGGACGGCGAAGCGTCATATGGAACGGCACCAGCGACGCGGGCACGCGCGTGGCGAGCGGCGTGTACTTCTACCGCCTGGAGGCGGGGTCCTACACGAGCACGCGTCGGATGGTCCTGCTGCAGTGATCCGCGCGCGGATCGGACCGGATGGTCCGCATCCCGCGGTTTGATCGCGCATCGCGCGTTGTGATAGCATGGCCGAACCGGGCGCCCGAGGCGCCCGGTTCGGCATCATGCGTTTTACTCCCTTCATCGTTCTGGCGGGCGCGCTCGTCGCGCTCCTCGCCGCGTCCCCGCCGGCGGGCGCGCAGCCCGTCGAGCCGTCCGTCGAGGCCCTCATCGACAGCACGCGCGTGCTCCGGCGCGAGGGCCGCTACTCCGAGGCGTCCGTCGTCTCGCAGCACATCCTCGATCGCGTGCGCCTCGACACGCAGCGGCGACCCTTCGAGGTGACCGACGCGGAGTGGCGCGCGATCATCTACCGCAAGCTCGCCGCGCTCTCGCCGGAGAAGCAGCGCCTCGCCGCCCGCGCGGACAGCCTCTACGACGTACACCTGCGCATCGTGCGCAGGGGCAGCTTCGACGAGGCGGTGGGCGTGGTGGAGACGATGATCCGCATCGAGACGATGCTGATCGGGCGCGACACGCCGCACGTGGCGGGATCCATCAATCGGCTCGCCGACCTGCACCGCACCGCTGGGCGCTGGCCGCCGGCCGACTCGCTCTACGACCTCGCCCTCTCCATCCAGCGGAAGACGCTGGGCCGAGAGCACCCCGATTACGCGCTCACGCTGGCCAAGGCCGGCGAAGCGGCCTACGCGCTGCGCGGCTTTGCGCCGGCCGACTCGATGTGCCGCGAGGCGCTGGCCCTGGGGCTGCGCGCGGCGGGCGAGATGGACACGCGCGTGATTGCCATCCTCGAGGTCACCGGCAGCGTCTCCTGGGAGAACGACCTCGCCGAGGCGGAGCAGATGTACGCCCGCGCGCTGGCGCTGGCGCGCCGCCTGCACGGTGCCGACTCCCCGCGCCTCTTGCGCACGCTGCACGACTACGCCATCACGCTCTACCACCAGCACCAGTACACGGCGTCGCTGGAGATCCTCGACGACCTGTGCACGGTCTACCGCGCGCGCTTCGGCGAGGACAGCTTCTACTACGCGCTCGCACTCAACGCGCGCGGCAACTCGCTCGTCGGGTTGCGCCGCTATGACGAAGCGGTGGGATGTTTCAGCGATGCCGTGCGCATCGAGCGCGCGGCACTCGGCGAGGAGAGCGGCGAGGCGGCCGCCCCGCTGGGCAACCTGGGCAACGCGCTGGCCGCGCTGGGCGAGCGCGCGGAAGCCGAGCCCGTGCTGCGCGAGACCGTCGCCATCCGCACGGCCGCCTTCGGCGAGCACGACCTCGCCGTGGCCGAGGCGCACCTGGGACTGGGCCAGTTCCTGCGCGCGACGGGCCGCGCGGACGAGGCCGAGAAAGAGCTGCGCCGCGCCGCCGACATCTACGGCGCGTTCGCCCTCGGCATCAACGAGGGTTACCTGCACGCGCTCACCTCGCTCGCCGCCGTGCGCGCCCAGGCGGGCGCGCTCGACGAGGCGCAGCGCCTCCTCGAGGACGCGTGTGCGCGCTACGAGACGGCGCGCACGCGCGTGAGCGCGCGCCCGGTGGGGCGCGCCGCCTTCGCCGACGCGGTCTCTCCATACGAACGCCTCGCGCGCGTGTGCCTTGCCGCGGGGGACGTCGTCGGCGCGTGGGAAGCCGCGGAGCGCGACCGCGCGCGCGTGCTGGACGACATGCTCGCGCGCTCTGGCACCCACGACGGCGCGCACGCCACCGAACGCATCGCCGAGCCGGTGGCGCTGGCCGACGTGCAGTCTGCCCTCGGCGCGAGCGATGCGCTGCTGGGATGGATCGACGGTGAGGCGCCCGCCTGGGCCTACGTCGTGCGCCACCGCGGCCCCGTGGCGTGGCGTCGCCTCGACCAGGCGCGTGCCGGCGACGCCATCGAAGCGCTCCGCACCGCACTCTCCGATCCGTCGCGCAGCACGCGCGACTTGGAGAAGCTCGCGCGCGACGTCTACCAGGCCCGCATCGCGCCCGTGGCCGACGCCCTCGAAGGCGTCACACGGCTGGCCGTCGTCACCTCCGGTGACATGGCGGGCATTCCCGTCGAGGTGCTGCTCGACGCCGAGAACGGGGCGGGTGCGGCGGCCGTCGCCTACGCGCCCTCCGCCTCCGTTCTGCACCATCTCGCCTCCCGGCCGCACCCCGTGCGCGACGGCGCGCTCCTCGCGCTCGCCGATCCCCCCTTCAACGCCGAGCAGGCGCAGGCCATGCGCGACGAGGACGCCGCGGAAGCGCTGGCCGGCTTGCGGCGCCCGGACGAAGACGTCGCGCGCGGCGCCGCGGCCGGGCGCAGCGAGGCGATCGCCGAGCTGCCGCGTCTGGCCGGCACCCGCCTCGAGGTCCAGGCCATCGCGCCCCTGTTCGCGGAGACCCTGCTCCTCTACGGCCCCCACGCCAGCGAACGCGACCTCTACGCGCTGTGCACCAGCGGGGACATCGCCAGCTACAGCCACATCCACCTCGCCACGCACGGCTTCGCCGATGAGCGCTTCGCCGAGCGCACGGCACTCGTGCTCTCGCAGGTGGATCTGCCCGACGCCATGCAGTCCCTGGCCAGGCGCGAGCGCGTCTTCGACGGGCGCCTCACCATGGGCGAAGTGGGGCGCGAGTGGCGCATCGACGCCGACCTCGTCACCCTGTCCGCGTGCCAGAGCGGGCTGGGCCAGTACGCGCGCGGCGAGGGCTACGTCGGCTTCGCGCACGCCTTTTTCCTAGCCGGCGCGCGCGGCGTGCTCGTGAGCCTGTGGGACGTCGCCGACCAGCCCACGCGCCTCCTCATGACCCGCTTCTACGAGAACCTCCTGCAGCGCGCCATGCCCAAGGCCGAGGCCCTGCGCGATGCCAAGGCGGCGCTGACCGCCTACGAGAGCCGTCCCGACCACCGCCCCTACGCCCATCCCGCCTACTGGGCCGGATTCGTGTTGATGGGACCCTGGGATTAGCGGTTAATCTCCCGGGGGGACGGCCGCCTGCAGCGCCGCCCGCCGCACGGACCATGCGCACCGACGACGAGATTCTGGACGGACTGCGCGCCCGCGAAGACTGGGCCGCCGAGGTCGTGCGCGAGCGCATCACGCCCCTCGTGCGCAGCCGCGTCTACGCGTTTCCCGACTGGGAGGACGTGCGGCAGGGGTGCCTCTTGAACGTACTCAAGACCGTCCGCGCCGCCGGCGAGATCGAGAATCTGTGGGGACTGGTACGCCGCGTGACCATCTGCCACATGATCGACCACAACCGCCGCCACCAGCTCTCGCGCACCATCTTCAGCCATCCCGGCGACGACCCCGGCGCCGAGCGCGCCGAGGCTGCGCCCAACACGCCCGAAGGCGCGGCCGATCCGGCGGCTGGCCTCGACGAGCGCCTCGCCGACCAGGAGCTGTTTGCATACGTGTTCCAACGCCTCGGCCAGGCCTGCCAGCAGCTCTTTCGCGCGCTCTTTCTCGAGGAGCGCACTTTCGAGGAGGCCGCCGATGAGATCGGGATCGCGCGCGCGAACCTGCGCGTGCGGCTCAAACGCTGCCGCGACAGGGCCGTAGCGCTTCGCGACCAGGCCTTGTAACGGGAAAGCGGATGATTCGACCTGAATAGGGAAAGGGGGAGCGGTCCCGGCGATCGCCGAGGATCGCCCGCAGATCGTGTGACAGCCATGACCGACGAACCCGGCATTTCCTGTAGCGACGCCAGCGATCTCATTCTGTCGCAGGCCGCTGGACGCATCGAGAGGGACCAGGACGAGGCCCTCGAGGCCCACCTCGCCCAGTGCGTCAATTGCCGCCGCGAGGCGACGGAGACCGGCTGGCTCGCCGAGCAGCTGCGGACTCACCACGCGCGCATCGACGATGCGCACCTCGCCGCGCGCCTCATCGTCGAGTTCGCCGAGTCCCCCGCCGAGTTCAGCGACGAGGAGAACGAGACCATCTGGGCCCACCTCGACGCGTGCCCCCGGTGCATCAAGGACTACGAGCGCGCGCAGACGCTGCTCGCGGCGCGCGTCGATCTGACAGCAGAGGCGGGGGAACAGGCCAAGTTGGAGGATGCGGCCGGCGGCGCCGCGCGCGCGCGGGCTCCTCTGGGCGCGCCCAGTGGCGCGCCGCCGTTTCCCCCTTCCTCCTCCGCTCCCGCCGGCTGGCGCGAGCGCCTCGCCGCGTTGGGCGCCGCGCTCAAGAAGCTCGTCGCACTCGTGCCACCTCAGCGCCGCGCGGCCGTCGTCACCACACTGGTCACCGCCGCCGTGGCCGTGACGGTCGCCGTCGTGTACACCTCGCGCACCGTGACCGGCGGACCCGCCGCCCAATGGGCGCCCCTCGACGTGCTCTCCAGCCGCACGCCCGTCCAGGAGCTTCCCATCCGCCTGGCCACCCGCGGCGGCGGAGGCGGAGGCGCCGAGCCCGACGCCACCCTCAACATGCGCCGCATCGACCACATCGTGATCGTCGTCGACCTCGACCGCGTCGCCGCCGGCGCCGACCAGTACCAGGTCGTGATCACCGACGCCCAGGCCGTCGAGATCTTCCGCGACGCCATCGCGCAGAAGTACTTCGACGACGGCCGCTTCTTCCTCGACCTGCGCGGCCGCCGTTTTTCCGCCGGCGACTACGTCCTCCAAATCGAGGCGCACTACGGCGAGCGCATCTCCATCGCGGCGCGCTCCCGCTTCACCGTCCGCAAGTAGCGATTGTTCCGGAAATCGTCGCGGTGGGTGCCGTCTACTCGTCCGGGCCGAAGCGAATCTCTTCCGGCGCCAGCCTCAGACTGTCCGCGAGCAGAACCCGGGGCGCGTACATCTGCCGGAAGGGCGCCAGGCGCAGGTGCACCCGCGTCGTGTCCCCTTCCCGCGACGAGCCCAGAACCGTCTGACGCGTGTCCAGCTCCAGTCGTCGCGGGCGGACCGTGGCCGGATCGACCGCGACCGACGTGCCGTCGCGCAGGTGAATCCGCATCGCCGCCGGCGTGGCCGCCAGGCGGTTCAGGACCGGCAGCGCCGCCGTGCTGTCCGCCGTCGGGTCCAGCGAGAAAATGACCGGGCTCTCCTCGTACGCCCAGTCGATCTCGATTCTCGCGATCATGTACTTCCGGAGCCGCAGGCTGCGCCCAGTACCCGCTTCCCGCGCGATTAGCGTGTCACCCGAGATCCACACCGTGCCCGAGAGCGTGGCGCGGCGCGGCATACTCAGGCGGACCGTGGACGTCGTGAGCGATTCCACGCCGGCGATCGCCCGTGCGCCATACTGCCCCTGCGGCCAGCTTTGCAGGAAAGCTTCGTAGCCTTCCCGGCTGTTTCGCGCGACCGCCCGTTCCCAGTCTCCATCTTCCTTCGCCATCTCTATGCGAATGCGCGCGATCGTCGCGTAGTAGTGATCCGGGTGCGCCTCTATGAAGCGCGTGTACGACTCCGCCGTGCCAGCGCGCTCCGCCTCGTCCCACTCCCGATCCGTCGAGCTGCACGCCATGGCAAACGCCAGCGCAAGAGCCACACAGACCTTCCCCAGCGATCGCCGCCGGCATCCAGATGCTCTACTCATGACCATGTGATTCACAACCCAGCTTCCACTTGGCCAGTCTACGTCTCTCTCCCCCAACCTGTCCATCCCGCCACTCCCGACCCAGGCAACCCCGTTTACAGATGCCTGTCCGTCCGCTAACATGTCCCTTTCCCGGAGGCCCCATGCAGACACTCCTCATCGGACACAGCCCCGACGCCGACGACGCGTTCATGTTCTATGCCCTCGCCAAGCGGATCGTGACCATCCCCGGCTACCAAGTCGACCACGTGATGGCCGATATTCAGACCCTCAACCAGAAGGCCCGCAAAGGCGAGCTTCCCGTGACCGCCATCTCCGCCGCCGTGTATCCCGAAGTCGCCCACCGCTACCGCATCATGTCCTGCGGCGCGTCCGTCGGCCGCAACTATGGGCCCATCCTCCTCGCGCCGGAGCCCATGACCCTCTCCGATCTCGCGAACAAACGCATCGCCGTCCCCGGCGATTTTACGACGGCGTACATGCTCCTCCGCCTCTTCGTCGGCGCGCCCTTCCAGCCCGTGCAGGTAGCGTTCGACAAGGTCATCGACGCCGTGCAGAGCGGCCAAGCCGACGCCGCCGTCATCATTCACGAAGGTCAGCTCACGTGGCAGCAGACCGGCCTCCACCTCGTACTCGACCTCGGCAAAGCCTGGACGGACGACACCGGCCTCCCCATCCCCCTCGGCCTCGACGTCATCGACCGCCGCCTCGGCGACCAGACCATGCACACCATCGCCCGCGCCCTCAAAGAAAGTATCGTCTACGCCCGCGCCCACGAAGACGACGCCCTCGACTACGCCATGCAGTTCGGCCGCGGCATCGACCGCGACACCTGCCGCACCTTCGTGCGCATGTACGTGAACGAGGACACGGTGGATATGGGTGAAGAGGGGCGGCGGGCGCTGGAGGAGTTGTTCAGGCGGGCGGTGGAGAGAGGCATGATCGCGGAGAAGCCAAAGGTGGATGCCATCGAGTTCTAGCCAGGAACCTCTCCCCGACAGCGCTAGTAAGCCGCTCGGTAGTCGATGTCGAATCGAATGCCGGTGACTTTGTCCGCGTCGACCGTAACGGGATAGATGTTCCCCGCTCCATCGAACCGGTTTGCGTAGAACAGCGTATCTTCTACGGCGAACACGCTGTACTCACCTGGTGGGAGCTTGACCTGAAAGAAGCCTTGCGCGTCCGCCCAGGCAGTAGCGACGAGCGGGGTGTTGATCTGTTCGAAAAAGGCTCCTTGCGATTGGACCACGTCCTGAAAGGACGTGAGCTCGTGGATTCTCATCTCTCGGCCCACTGCGGTGATGGTCCCGGTGGGGCAGTTGGGCATGAAGTTCCCTTGCCAGAACCACACGTCTCCCCAGATTCCCTGGGGAATGCTCACGCGGTTGCCGTGACGGCCGGGGTATTCCACGGGCGTCCAATCGGAGCCGCAGGGAGATGACGGATCTTTGCAGCCATCGCTGGCCGCAACGGCCAGGCCGAAGACGAGCCAGAAGAGTATCGTACGCGTGTGGTAGGGGCGTGGGGTCGCTGGACGGATACGACCGCGTCGGGGTGGGGGGTTCCCGCGCCGCGAGCTTGAGAGGGTCATGATGGCCTCCTAGCGTCGACCGGTGGGCGGCGGGGTCTATGGAATGAATCTAGGCCGCTGGGACTTGGCTGTCCAGGGGAAAAAGGGAGCTGCGGGTCCGCACGTACCCGGGCGTCGATCAGCGGCCCATGAGTTCAGCGATCGGCACGGCGCTGCGCTAGGGTTGTGACAGCCCTTGCGCGACCCGACGCGCCTCCGCCTCGGTGAAGTCACTCGCGACGATGGCTCGCCCCACGCGAATGGGAGCCATGATCCGGGGTGCGGACACGAGCTCCCCGTTCAGGAACATGCCGCACTGTTTTCCCACGTTGCCCTCTGTCAGCTCTTCGAACTTCCGGCTCCCAGCCGCCGTGAGCATGAGTTCCACCGCCCAGCGTCCGTTCTGCATGGTCGCGAACGCCGAATCGACGTCGGACTGGTTGACCAGCACCTCTTCATGAAAATAGAAGCGCTTCCCGGTCCGACCGAATTCCAATTCCTTCAGTCCCGGAGCTGGTTCGTCTTCCGCAATGCGGAACTCCAGTGTCACCTGCTTCGATTCTGAACATCCGATAAGCCAGAATGCCAATAGGCAGAAAACCAGAGGCTGCTTTAACACTTGCTTCACCTCTTCTGGCTCCCGAGAAACCAACTTTACTTCGGCTCTCTTCCGTCACGCTTGTGATTCCAGAACCCCGGTCGTGAGAACACCCACGCTCGGGCGAAATACGCGAACCAGATGACGGCGAAACCAATGAGAGTATACGCGATCGCGACAGTCGGGCCCTTCGCCCCGTATGAAGATCGGGAACGCAAGGACAGCGAAAACCACGCACAATACCACCGTCACTGTCACCCACGTTTTGCTGTACATCGGCACCTCCTCTACACCAGTTCCTCGAGCTGAAAGCGATGCCGGATCGGGTGCATGACCGCGTGTTCGAGCATGGCGTCGACGCAGTATGTACCGCCCCAGCGCGCGGTATATTCACGATCGAGCTGCTTTTCGGTGACGGCGGAAAGCGGCGTGCGCCATTGCGCGAGCAGGTGCTCGAGATAGTCATCGACCCTTTGCGCGATCTCATCGAGGCCGGGCACCGGGCGTATCTGGGGGTCCGGCAGCTCGAGCATCTTGCACGTCCAGGTCATGTATCCGCGCGCGCAGCTGAGGACGTGCCGGAGGAGCGTGTCCAGGGACTGGTAGGCGGGGTCGTCAGTCTTGGGCAGCGCGACTCCCGCCCGCTTGGCCGCCTTCCAGGTGTCGAGGAACTCGTTCATGTGCCGCTCGTGCAGAAGCACCAGGGCGCGGGTGCCGCGGTACGTGTAGTCGGTCAGTTCTTGCTCGGTTCCCACCGTTGTGCTCCTCCGCCGCCTCAGACCGACGATCGCTACCAGCCAGACCCTATCACCGGGACCTTGATACTAGCCTCAATGCGTCGAGAATCAAGCAGGCCAGTGAAATTGTCTCTTTGTGCTTGGGTGGAAGCCAAATGGGGGCGGACTCAGTCCGCCCCCACCGGGCGAGAAAACCTAGTGCCCTTGGGCCGCTAGCGCGTCTGTTCAGCCGTGGCGCCGTGCGCTGATGCCGTCGAATCAAGGGGAAACGGGCGGCTCAGCGGGCCGTTCAACACGGGTTCAAACAGGCGTTGATGGCGGCATTGGCCTTAGGCTATTGAAACTGCGAGCTTGTGGAAGGTGGAGTTGCCGACCTCACAGGTCTCAACCCGAGGATTGCCTTCAAGCAACCCATCAAGAGCCTTCAACACTCCCGGATACGTGTCGTGGTTGTAAGTGTCCGCGTTCTCCTTGTTGTCCCACAGACTGATGGCGAGCGCATCCGTTCGGCCGGGGGTAACGAACGTGATTTCGTCCTGGAACCCCTTCAGATCGCGAAGCATGGGAATGACCTTTTTCTCCAGTCTATGGGTGAGCTCAGGTGTGTTTGAAGATGTCTTCAGAGTCATAAACACTTTGCGTGCATACATGTTAAGTCTCCTTGCGTTTGTCTCTTATGCTGAGGGCCGATCCAGGTAACTTCCGTTGGTTCAGACGACCTGGGTTACGCCTCTCTTATTAACTAAGATAGGTTAATTCGCTTGCCGTGTCAAGCCAAGAATGATACTATTTCTGTAGTTAATCGAGTACAGTTAAGTAAAGGCGCCTCTTAAATGGATGTCT
>Ga0224512_10004616_pt1 | contig 11539 bp, 10 predicted proteins | sample SF_May12_sed_USG_4_FD_169103 | JGI IMG/M metagenome (GOLD analysis project Ga0224512, IMG submission 169103) | Sediment microbial communities from San Francisco Bay, California, United States - SF_May12_sed_USGS_13 | ecosystem: Environmental > Aquatic > Marine > Sediment | place: USA... | reverse complement strand
GCTACATGTGATCCTCGGGTGTTTTACCGAGAGATTCATCAAGTTGGCGCCAGAGCGCAGCGACCATCTTGGGAAAGGGGATAGTTCTTCCGAATGGCTCAAATCGGGCGAGACAACCGTTTCCACTGCCCTGTGCGCGAGCGCCGTGGCTTCCCGGGTGTCGCCCGCCGCTGCGGGTTCCAATGGCTTTGTACCCATTCCCCAGTGCCCCTGCTACTTTGAATTATCGAACGGACCCAGGCTCGATTCTCTCGTCTCGGCGCTGGATTCGCTAGCACGAACTTCGTCGAAGCGCCGCGCCCGCATGCCGTCGCAAGACGAGCAGGCGGGCAACGTTGATGCGCCGGGGGCGAGGCAAATTGGTTCGGACAAAGGCCAGCGCGTATAATTTTTCGCCTTTGAGTTCGAGCAAGAAGGAGCCAGAACATGGCGGTCGAAAGGACCCTGTCGATCATTAAACCGGACGCGGTGGCGAAAAACGTCATCGGCGAGATTTATGCCCGCTTCGAAAAAGCCGGGCTTCGCCTCATCGCCGCCCGCATGCTGCACCTGAGTCGAAAGCAGGCGGAGGATTTCTACGCGGTGCACAAGGAGCGGCCGTTTTTCGGCGAGCTGGTGGAGTTCATGACTTCCGGACCTATCATGGTGCAAGTGCTGGAAGGGGAAAACGCCATCGCCAAGAACCGGGAAGTGATGGGCGCCACCAACCCGAAGGATGCGGCCCCTGGCACCATCCGCGCGGACTTTGCCAAGGAAGTGACCGAGAACGCGGTGCACGGTTCCGACGGCCCGGAAACGGCAGCACAGGAGATCAAGTTCTTCTTCAAAGACGAGATCTGCAACAGGACACGTTAATTGAACGACCCGCGAAACGGTCAGGGCAACGAATCATCATTGTTTCTGCCGTATTTCGTATATCGTATGTCGTATGTCGGAATGCCGAGGTCACTTCCACGCCGCGAATCACTAGAACCTATCTCAGAATTAGCGAGCTTGGATAAGACAAGGCAAAAACAGGCGAGAAAGCGAAGTTTACACGGGAGTAAATGAGCATTTTGAGCCTGTTTTTAACGCCGTATCGGCAAGCGCAGCAATTCTGAGATAGGTTCTAATCACCAATCACGAATAACTTTTTGATCACTTTGTATGAATCTCCAGCGCTCCAGGATCGAATCCCTTTCCGTCGCAGCAGCGCGGCGTGAACGCGTGAACCTGCTCGGGCTCAATCGCGAGGCGCTCGAACGCATGTTCGAGGAAATGGGCGAGAAGCGATTCCGCGCCTCCCAGGTGCTGAAGTGGATGCACCAGTTCCGGGTGCGCGACTTCGAGTCCATGACCAACTTGAGCAAGTCGCTGCGCACGAAGCTTTCGGAAACGGCGGAAATCCGGCCGCCGGAAATCGTCAGCGATCAGCTGTCGAAAGATGGCACGCGAAAATGGCTGCTGCGCGTCGATTCCGGCAACTGCATCGAGATGGTGTTCATTCCCGAAGAGGATCGCGGCACGCTGTGCGTGTCCTCCCAGGTCGGCTGCGCGCTCAACTGCACTTTCTGCTCCACCGCCCAGCAGGGATTCAATCGCAATCTCGAAACCGCGGAGATCATTGGCCAGGTTTTTCTCGCCACCTCGCTGCTGGAGAAGCCGGGCGCCGAGGAACGCGTCGTCACCAACGTGGTGCTCATGGGTATGGGCGAGCCGCTGCTCAATTTCGACAGCGTGGTCGAGGCCATGGATCTCATGCTCGAGGATTTCGCCTACTGCCTCGCCCGGCGGCGCGTGACTTTGAGCACCGCCGGCGTGGTGCCAGGTATCGACCGCTTGTCCGAGCGCTGCCCGGTCAGCCTTGCCGTGTCACTGCACGCGCCCGATGACGCATTGCGCAACGAGCTGGTTCCACTGAACAAGAGCTACCCCATCGCGGAATTGCTGGATGCCTGCCGTCGTTACGCCAGCGGCAATCCGAGGCAAAAGATCACCTTTGAATACGTGATGCTGGACGGCGTCAACGATTCTCTCGAGCATGCGCGCGCGCTGGCGAGGCGGCTCCGCGGCATGCCGGCCAAAGTGAACCTGATCCCGTTCAACCCTTTCCCCAACACCCGATACCGGCGTTCTCCCCAGGCGCGCATCGACGCTTTCCGCGAGGCGCTGATAGCGTCCGGCTTAATCACTATCACCCGCAAAACGCGCGGCGAGGACATCGACGCCGCCTGCGGACAGCTGGCCGGAAAGGTCATTGCACGCGCGGCACGCGTTCAGAAGCGAAAAGCGGAAATACGCGCCGGAACTGCGTAAGAGGCAGAAACGCCCCGCTTCGCCGGGGAGAATTCCTTGACATATCAGTTTATTGGCGGATCATCTTGTTACACGACAGGAAATATTCGGAAATCTCGTTGAAGCGACACCTCATTCCGCTGGCAGGGATCCTGATCCTCACCCTGCTTTCGGCGTGTCAATCGACACCCGTTCAAACCGCCGGCGGCGAGCCGCAGGCCGCCACTCAAGTCGCCGCAATTCAGACTCAGCTGGGCATCAGCTATCTGCGCCAGGGGAGCCTCGATCAGGCTTATAGCCGTCTCGAGCGCGCGCTGAACTCGGATCCGAATTATTCCACTGCGCACAATGCCATGGGTCTGCTGCAGGAGCAGCTGAACAATCCCAAGGAGGCGGAAAAGCACTTCCGGCTCGCGGTTTCCCTGAATCCCAGTGATTTCGCAGCGCAGATCAACTATGGCAGCTTTCTCTGCAAGCAGGAGCGCTACGAGGAGAGCGAAAGCCGCCTCGTCAAGGTGACAGAGAACCCGTTTTACCGCACACCGGAAATTGCTTACACCAACGCCGGCTTATGCATGAAGCGAGCGGGGAACCAGGAGAAGGCGGAACAGTATTTGCGCACCGCGCTGCAACTCAACCCGAAGATTCCCCAGGCGCTAATCGCCATGTGCGAGCTGAGCTACGACAAGGGGCGCTATCTGCCCGCCCGCGCTTATCTCCAGCGCTACCTGGAGGTGGCCAACCACACGTCCCAGACACTTTGGCTGGGCGTGCGCATCGAGCGTCAACTCGGAGACAAAAACACCGCTTCCAGCTACGCGCTTTTGCTCAAATCCAACTATCCTGATTCAAAAGAGACCCAGCTACTCCTCGAATCTGGTGAGTTATGAGCGCAACCCCGCGTGACGGCGGCCCGGTGATCGATCCGGAGGATCCCACGGGCCCCGGGGCGCAGCTCCGTGAGGCGCGCCACCGTGCCAATCTCTCCCTGGAAGAAGTCGCCACCCAGCTTCGCCTGGATCGGCGCACCGTACGCGCGCTGGAAGAGAACGAGTTCCAGCACCTGCCTGCGCCCACCTTCATTCGCGGATATATCCGAAGCTATGCCCGACTGCTGGGGCTGCCCCCGGGGCCGATTCTTGAAGCCTACGACTATCAGGGGTTCACCCCGCCGGCGATCCTCGCCGACATCACCCAGCGACCCCAGGCGCGAAGCAGTGATATTGCCGTGCGCCTGGCGACTTATCTGGTGGCCGCGGGTCTAGTCGCCATGGTGGTCATGTGGTGGCATAGCCGGGAATCGGCTCCGGCAAGGCCGGCGGGAGCGGATTTCGTCGCCGGCTCGCCGGCCGGCATCGCCCAGGGCGCTGCGCTTCAGGCGGAGGTTCCGGGACCTCCAGCGCCACCGGCAGAGGAACTCGTTAGCGCAGAAGGCCGCGCCGACACCGCGCCCGCCCAATCAGTGGCGGATGCCGCCCCGGAGGCGCCGGCTCGCGAACTTCAACAGCCGGCACAAGCGGCGGCCGATTCCGTGCTCGCGCCGGGCGATACCGACGGAGGAACGCCTATGGCTCCATCAACGGTTCGCACCGTGCCCCTTCGGGATGCTCTGGTCTCCGCCCGTGAGGCGCCGGCGGTGCCGACCTCCGGTCAGCCTCAATCCACGACGTCGCTGTCACCGACCGGCCGGCTGACCATTCGCTTCCAGGAAGAGTCCTGGGTGGAGATCTTTGACGCGGAGGGTATCCAGCGCGAATTTCGCCTGGCCACCCCGGGAAGCACTACCAGCGTCAGCGGCACACCGCCATTCAACGTGCTGCTGGGCTACGCCGCCGGGGCGACGGTCAATTTCGATGGCGAGGGCTACGACATCTCGCGCTACATCCGCGGCAATACGGCGCGCTTCCTTATCGGTCGGGACGGCCTGGCCAGGGCGCGGCCACCGCAACCGCCTCCTGAGCCAACCGAAGCAAACTCCGCCGCAGCGGACGCCGAGCCGACTCCGAGTCCGTTGGAGGCGGCTGCGCCGACGAATCCCGCGCAGACTAATGACGCAGGAGCAAACTAGAAGGCTGCGCTCGTTTCGATCCCCCACTCTACCGCGCCCGTCCGCTGGCGGCGGGGGAAATCTGCTAGAATCCGCGCCGCAGTAAGCTTCGATTCAAGGCGCTGAGCCTGCATTATTTACCAGCGCGCCTTTAGTCCGCTCGCCTCATCCTGATATGAAAACGATCAAGGCGATTCGCGGGATGAACGATATTTCTCCCGCGGAAGTCCCCTATTGGCAGTTATTCGAGAACACCGCACGATCGGTGCTGGCCGCCTATGGCTATCAGGAGATGCGGCCACCGGTGGTGGAGCGCACAGAGCTTTTCAGCCGCTCCGTGGGCGAAGGCACAGACATCGTCGAAAAAGAGATGTATACGTTCGAGGATCGCAGCGGCGACAGCCTGACGCTCCGGCCGGAGTGCACCGCAGGCTGCGTGCGGGCGGCTGTAGAGCACGGATGGCTGCGTGGTGGCGGTGTGCGCATTTGGCATATGGGCCCCATGTTCCGCTACGAGCGTCCGCAAAAAGGCCGCTACCGCCAATTTCACCAGCTGGACGTGGAGGCGCTGGGATTTCCGGGTTCAGACGTGGATGCCGAGCTGATCCTGCTCTCGGCCCGGCTGTGGAACCGTCTTTCCCTCGAGAACATCCGCCTCGAGATCAACTCACTCGGCTCGCGGGAGGCTCAGGCAGCTTACCGGCAGACGCTGGTGGATTACTTCAGCGCGCACCGAAGCGCGCTGGACGAGGACAGCCTGCGGCGCCTCGGCAGAAACCCGCTGAGAATCCTCGACAGCAAGAACCCGGAGATGCAGGCGCTGATCGCCGATGCGCCGGCGCCGGTGGATCACCTGGATCCGTCGTCGGCGGAACACTTCGAAGAACTCAAGCTGATATTGAGCGAGTCGGGAATCGACTTTAAGGTGAACAAGCGCCTGGTGCGAGGCCTCGATTATTACACCGGCACAGTGTTCGAGTGGCTCACCGACCAGCTCGGGGCGCAAAACGCGGTCTGCGGCGGCGGACGTTACGACGGCCTGGTGGCGGAAATCGGCGGACCGGAAACGCCGGCGACGGGATTTGCCTTGGGAATCGAGCGCCTGGTGGAGCTGCTGAAGGTGCAGCAGATCTCTCCCGAGGAAACGGCGCCCCATGCTTATCTGGTGGCGGTGGGGGATCGCGCCGGCCTTCTGGCGTTGCCGCTGGCTGAGCGGGTGCGGGATGAGTCATTTGGCCTGCGCCTCATCGTCGACGCGGGCAAAGGCAGCTTCAAGGCAAAGCTCAAGCGCGCCGACCGGAGCGAAGCCCGTTTTGCGCTCATTCTCGGTGACGACGAAGCGGGAGATGGAACGGTGGGCGTCAAAGATCTGCGCTCGAACGATCCGCAGACGACCATCCCTCAGTCGGAGATTGGCGGCTTTTTTCAAAAGCAACTTTTGAATTGATCGAACTAATCCGGCTATTTTCGTCGTCGACGGATACGCCCGGGTAGCTCTAAATAAGGACCTGACACTTGGAAACGCCAGAGCAAGAACTCGAAGCACTCAAGAGCTGGTGGAACGAGAACGGACGCACGCTGGTTCTCGGCATTGCCATCGGCCTTGGAGGCGTATTCGGATGGACGTGGTGGCAGAACCATCTACGTGCCCAAGCCGAAGAAGCGTCACTGGTTTATCAGAAGCTGACCGAAGATGTCACCGCTGACAGGCATGATTCGGTTCGTACCCAGGCCGCCGCGATTATCAAAACCTATCCAAAGAGCGGCTACGCGGCGCTTGCCGCAATGCTCGCCGCCAAGAGCGCGTTTGAAGAGAAAGACTTCAACGAAGCCAAGCGGCAGCTCCAATGGATCATCGAAAACTCGGACAAATCGAGCTTCAGGGACGTGGCGCGCATTCGCCTTGCGCGGATCCTTGTCCAGGAAGACAAACTGGACGAGGCCATGACCGTCGTCGAGGCCGTCGAGGAAGAGGCCTTCGGCGCAAGCGCGAACGAACTTCGGGGCGATATCTTGATTACCAAGGGCGATCGTGAAGGCGCGCGTGAGGCTTATCTAAAAGTGCTGGCGAGTAACACCATCAGCGGCCCGACACGCTCCCGCGTGCAGATGAAACTCGATGATCTGGGAAACAGTCATGCAGAAAATGTGCCGAGTTGATTATTTAACCCCGTTCATCCTCGCCGCCTCCCTCATGCTCGGCGGCTGCGCCACCGTCGGCTCGTGGTTCACGGACAGCGATAACGCCGAGCCGCCGGCGGAACTGGTGAATTTCGACGAAGAGATCAATGTGAGGGAGGTCTGGAGCCGAAGCGTCGGTGCAGGCGTATCGAAGTACTACCTGAAGCTTCGCCCGCTGGTGGAAAACGGCCGCGTGTTCGCAGCCGAGAGACGGGGCGACGTCAAAGCTTACGACCCGCAAAGCGGTGACGAGATCTGGGCGACCGAAACAAAGACGTCCATCTCCGGAGGCCCCGGAGGCGGCGAAGGGCTGGTGCTCGTCGGCAGCAGCAACGGTGACGTGGTGGCACTGTCGGCGGAGACGGGCGAGGAAAAATGGCGGGCGAAAGTGAGCAGCGAGGTGCTGTCCCCGCCCACCGCGGCGAACGGCGTAGTGGTCACTCGGACCGTCGACGGCAAGCTTTTCGGAATGAGCGTAAAGGACGGATCTCAGCTCTGGGTGTATGACCGCACGGTTCCCGTGCTCACGCTTCGGGGAACCAGCACCCCGGCTTTAGCCTCAGGCGCCGCCGTGTCCGGATTCGACAGCGGACAGCTGGTGGCCGTATCACTCAGCAACGGGCAGACGCTTTGGGAAACCCAAATTGCCACGCCCCGCGGAAGATCGGAACTCGAGCGGCTGGTAGACATCGACTCCGATCCGCTGGTGGCTGACGGCGTGGTCTACGCGGTGTGCTTTCAGGGCCGCATCGCCGCTCTGGATCTATTCAGCGGCAAGGTCATCTGGCAGCGGGACATTTCTTCATACGCAGGCCTCGGTTTGCACAAGGATATCGTCTATGTCACCGATGCGGACAGCTTCGTTTGGGCCCTTGACCGCAGAAACAGTGCATCCATGTGGAGGCAGGACAAGCTCAAGGGACGCGAGCTCACCGCGCCGCTCGGTTTCGATCGCTACGTGGTTGTAGGGGACTTTGAGGGGTATGTGCACTGGCTCAGCCGGGACGACGGGCGCATGCTCGCCCGCGTCCGCGTCGACAGCAGCGGTATCCTTGCTACCCCGGTGGCGTACCGGGACTTGGTCTTTATCTACGACAACGGCGGCACGCTTACTGCGCTCAAGGCGCAATAGCCGCGCCGGTCGCGCTTTCGCCAGCCCGACCGCATCCGCCCCGAGAATGCTCAGATGCTACCCGTGGTCGCAATCGCTGGCCGTCCAAACGTCGGGAAATCCACGCTGTTCAATTGTCTGACGCGAAGCCGCGACGCTCTCGTCGCAAACGAGCCGGGGGTGACCCGCGACCGCATTTACGGCATTGCCCGGACTGGGGAACGCCAATGCCTTGTCGTCGACACGGGCGGCTTGAGCCCCGACGCTAATGACGTCGATCAGCTGGTTTCGTCCCAGGCCGAACGGGCCATCGAGGAGGCTGATCTGATCCTGTTCATCGTCGATGCCCGCGACGGGCTCGCGGGGGATGACGAAACCATCGCCGGCTGGCTCCGCCGCTCAGGAAAAGACGTCGTGGTGGTGGTCAACAAGGTCGATGGGCTCGATGCCGACGTGGCGTCCAGCGAGTTCTATGCGCTCGGTTTCGATACGCAGACGCCGGTGGCGGCAGCCCATCGGCGCGGCATCCGCACGCTGCAGGAAATCATTGAACATAGACTGCCCCCGGAGATCGAACGAGCCGAGGAATCCGAGTCCGAGAGCGTGCGCGTTTGTGTGCTCGGGCGTCCCAACGTCGGCAAGTCGACGCTGATTAACACCATCGTGGGTGCGCAGCGCCTGGTTGCCCACGATGCGCCGGGAACCACGCGCGGCAGCGTCGAGGTGCCCTTCTCCCGAGACGGTCGCGGCTACATCCTCATCGACACCGCCGGACTTCGCCGCCGCGCGCGGGTCATCGACGCGGTGGAAAAAATCAGCGCTCTCAAGTCGCTGCGCGCGGTTTCAGCCAGCGATGTGGCGGTGCTGGTGGTGGATGCCAGTGACGGCGTATTCGATCAGGACGTGCATCTGCTCGGTATCGCCCTGGAGGCGGGGCGCTCGGTGGTCATCGCGGTGAACAAATCGGACGCCCTGACTGTCGATCAACGCAAGGCGGTGAAAACGGCGCTCAGGCACACATTCGGGTTCGCTGATTTCATACCGGTGGTATTCATATCCGCGCTCAAAGGCACGGGTGTCGGACGTCTGCTCGCCACGGTGGACAGGGTATGGCGGCAACGCAAGAAAAAATTATCCACACCGATGCTGACACGCCTGCTGGAAGAAGCCACGGAGCGCAACCCGCCGCCCGCCAACCGCGGCCGCCGCATCAAGCTGCGCTACGCCCACGTCGGTGGAATGGATCCGCCGCGAATCGTTATTCACGGCAATCAGACCGACACGGTCCCGGAAAGCTATCGCCGTTATTTGACCCGAATCTTCCGCGAGACCCTGGGTTTTCCGGGAACGCCGATCAAGGTTGAATTCCGGCGCGGAGAAAATCCATACGAGGGAAAGAAGAATCCGCTGACGCCGAAACAAAAGCGGCGGCGAAAGCGGATGATGCGGCACTCGAGAAAGTAAGAAGGCTGGAGGCTGGAGGCTGGAGGCCGTAGAAAGAAAATGTAGGAGCCCGCTTGCGGGCGAACTTTCCAGAACGGCGAAAGGGATTCGCGCCCAAGGGCGCTCCTACGGCGGGCTTTGTTCCGGGCTCGCATCACGCATCACGCGTTACGCCTCACTCATTCACTTCAACTGCTCGTGGAGCAGGCTGAGGATCCGGTCGGCGGTATCGCTCTTCTCCGGTTCGCCCTGCTTGTTCAGGACCATGACTTCGGTGGTGTTGTCGCCGTCACGGCCACCAACGAGGCTGATCTGATATTCGTCCTTTGTCGTATCCCGGTTGTCACCTCCCCAGAACTTGAGCTTTGAGAAAAAACCTTTCTTCTTCTCGCCGCTGATGTCCAAATCCGGATCTACGTAGCGCACGAAATAAAGACCGCGGGATCGATCCCGGTCTTCGACGGTGAAACCCACCCGGTCTAAGGCCAAGCCGGTGCGCCGCCAGGCGCGGGAAAAATTCTCTTGCAGCGACAGAGCCTTACCTCCATCGTTGTCCCGAACGATTCTCGCTCGCTCGCGCTTTTCGGGGGTTTGCGCAACGATCTGTTGGGCCCGCTGCTGGTCCACTCCGAACGCGACCAGCATTCGCTGAAGCATTTCCGCCTCCAGCTCCGGATCCGCAGGCCGTGGCTGCCATACCTTGGACGGTTCTTCAGCATTTCCGACCGGTCGTGTTCTGTTCTCAGGCAGAACTTCCTCGGCGCCGCGATGGGAAATGAACACTTCTGTAGTGCCGGGCTCCGCACCGCGCTCCAAGCGGGTCCTGAACTTGTCCCGCGTGGCGGCACCGTAGAGGGAGGTGGAAAACTTGCGCATGAACGAGAACAGCCCACCTGGGAATTGGTCCCTTTGCTCCGCCCAGTCGGTTTCCATGATGCCGGCGCTGGGGTCCTCTTTATTAATGAGGAAACCCTGCTGCAGCCAAAAGTCCCGAACCTGTGGCCAGACCTGCGCCGGCGTTGCGTTGACTACCAGCCAGCGCTCGTCGCCGCTTCGCTCAATGCGAACGTTGTCCAGTTGAGGCAATACGGTATTTTGTATTGACGCCGTGCGGTTACCGCCGCTGGCGTAGTCGGAAAAGGAGGTGCTGCCAGCAGCGGGATTTTCAGGCACGGGATAGCTGTCGCCAACGTTCGCGCTGCTCAGATCCGGCGGTATTTCCAGCGGAGTACCGCTCTTACTCGATTTGTACTTCGGCTCGTTAGGAAAAACGCTGTCCGCGGCGTCTTCAAGCGTGCCGCTGCAACCGCTGGTCAGCGCCAGGACGACTGAAACGAGCCCTGCGGCGAAGACCCTTGAAAACAGCCAATGCTTCATGCGGTCAGGGCCTCTGAGGCGGTCTGCATAGCGAGGCGCACCTGGTCATGAAACTTTTCCGATAACGGCGTCAGCGGCAATCGGATTCCGGGACCCATGAGTCCGAGCTGTGACACCGCCCACTTGACGGGAATAGGATTGGATTCAAGGAAAAGAGCCTTGTGCAGCGGCTGCAGGCTGTCGTCGATGCGACGAGCGCCCTCTGCATCTCCGTCCAGAGCGCGCACGCACATGTCGTGCATCTGCGCCGGGGCAACGTTGGCAGTCACCGAAATCACTCCACGTCCGCCGGCGAGAATGCTTTTCATCGCCAGCCAGTCCTCACCGCTGAAAATCTCGAAATCCTGACCGCACTGAGCCACAAGGGACTTGATGCGATCCAAGTCTCCCGTGGCCTCCTTGATACCGATGACGTTGGGAATTTCCGCCAGCCTCGCCACCGTTTCGGGAAGCATGTCGCAGGCGGTGCGCCCGGGAACGTTGTAGAGAATCTGCGGAATCTCCACGGCCTCGGCGATGGCCCTGAAATGGCGGTAGAGCCCCTCCTGGGTGGGCTTGTTGTAGTAAGGCGTCACCAGAAGGCACGCCGCTACGCCCGCATTCTTTGCGCGTTCTGTCAGGCTTATGGCCTCCGTGGTCGAATTCGCGCCGGTGCCGCCGATTACTGGAATTCGTCCCCTTGCCAGCTCAACCACGCGGGCGATGACTTTGGAGTGCTCGCCGTGATCGAGGGTCGCTGATTCGCCGGTTGTGCCTACGGCGATGATGGCGTCAGTGTGATTCTCAATGTGAAATTCCACCAGCCGCGCGAGGCCTTCGTCGTCAATGGCTCCGTCCGCCTGCATCGGCGTCACCATCGCTACCATACTGCCTTGAAACATTCGCCTTCCCCCGGATTCGATGGATTGAGAAGTTTGCAGAACGCGGCCGGGAAATCACGCTTCGGAAGGCGGCTGAGAGAATTTTCGATCCCGCCTGTCACCCGATCGAGCACGCTGAGCGCGATTTCAGGGACGGCCCTTTTTTGCGCGACGTCACCCCTTAAATTAAAGGCTCAGTAACTGATCCATGCTACTTCCGTACCCTCGCCTTGGCAACTGGAGGAC
>Ga0224512_10004615_pt1 | contig 11547 bp, 9 predicted proteins | sample SF_May12_sed_USG_4_FD_169103 | JGI IMG/M metagenome (GOLD analysis project Ga0224512, IMG submission 169103) | Sediment microbial communities from San Francisco Bay, California, United States - SF_May12_sed_USGS_13 | ecosystem: Environmental > Aquatic > Marine > Sediment | place: USA: California... | reverse complement strand
GTATCGTGGGAGAAAATCAGACGACTCGCGGCCGACCCGGATTTTGTCGTCTTATCCCGAACCGCCGCCGCACCCAGAAGAACAAGAAGAGCGCCGGTTGCGCTGGCCGGCCTGCTGCTGATGGTGGGGATGGTTGTAAGCGGTTTTCAGCCGATTCACGTGGCGGCGTTTACCGCAGCCTCGCTGGTCATCCTCTTCGGCGCGCTTAACATGCAAGAGGCTTACCGCGCCATCGAATGGCGAGTCATATTTCTTGTTGCCGCCGTTCTACCGGTGGGCATAGCGATGGAGCGAACGGGAGCGGCTCATCTGCTGGCGGATGGCGTGGCCGGTATAGCTGGGCCATTCGGTTTCTATGCGGTGCTGGCAGCGCTGATCGGCCTCTCGAGCCTCCTAAGCCAAGGGCTCGACGGTGCGCCGGCTGTCGTCCTACTGACACCTGTTGCCATGCAGACCGCTTCCGATCTGGGACTCAGTACTTACACCGTCATGATGGGTGTTAGTCTTGCGGCCTCGGCAGCGTTTATGACGCCGTTTAGTCACAAGGCAAGTCTCCTTGTCATGGGCGCCGGCGGGTACCGCGCGATGGACTACGTCCGGGTGGGAACGCCCCTCACCATTGTAATACTGCTGCTACTGGTCTTTCTAGTGCCGCTCTTCTTTCCATTTAACTAAGCCCGCAAAGAATACGCCGGTCGATTGTCTGCGTTGCTCCCGGCCAGCCCAAATAGGCATTACATTAACGGCAGCAGATATGATACCCTCGACTCAACTCGAAAAAAAGGTGATGTTGCCCGCGCGCGGATCTTGCCCAACGCGGGGATTGTTAGAGGAGGTAGAGTGTTGGCCGATACGCTGACGATAGTAGACAACCGAACCGGGAAGAAATACGAGGTACCAATCAGGTACGGCACCTATCCAAAGTACGGTGCCGCTATACCCACATCGGAACTGCGCAAGATAAAAGTGTCGGATGATGATTTTGGGCTTCTGAGTTACGACCCGGGATACACCAATACGGAATCGTGTAGAAGTGCGATCACGTTCATAGATGGTGAAAAAGGCATCCTTCGCTACCGCGGGTATTCCATCGAGGAACTTGCGGAAAAGAGCAGTTTTCTCGAGGTTGCTTATTTGATACTGAACGGCGAGCTACCCGCGCACTCACAGCTGAATGACTGGAATCACAATATTACTCACCACACGCTGATTCACGAAAACATTAAGAAGTTCATGGAGGGTTTTCATCATGACGCCCATCCGATGGGGATACTCATAAGTACCGTTGCGGCGTTATCGACTTTTTATCCGAAAGCCAGTCAGATCGGCGACGGGGAACTTAGACAAAAACAGATACAGCGGTTGATCGCCAAAATGCCAACCATTGCCGCATTTGCCTATCGTCATCGGTTCGGATTGCCTTACTCGTATCCGGACAATGATCTGAGTTACACCGGTAACTTCCTCAGCATGCTATTCAAGATGACCGAAGTAAAGTACGAGCCGAATCCCATCTTGGAAAGGGCGATGGATGTCCTCTTCATTCTACATGCGGATCACGAACAGAACTGCAGTACCAGCGCCATGCGAGGCGTCGGAAGCTCTTTGCCCGACCCATATGTTTGTGTTGCCGCCGCGGCCGCTGCTCTCTATGGACCTCTGCATGGGGGTGCTAACGAACAGGTGCTGCGCATGCTGCGCGAGATTGGGAGCAAGGACAACGTGCCCGAGTACATTAAGCGTGTAAAAGCAGGAGAGTTTCGGTTGATGGGTTTTGGGCACCGTGTCTATAAGAATTATGATCCTCGTGCCAGGATTCTAAGAGAGATGGCGCCGAAAGTCTTTGAGGTCACGGGCAAGAACCCGTTGCTTGACATAGCCATCGATCTCGAGCGTGTTGCCCTGGAAGACGATTATTTCGTAGAGCGCAAACTCTATCCTAATGTGGACTTCTATTCGGGGATTATCTACCAGGCGATGGGTTTTCCTGTGGAGGTGTTTCCTGTCCTTTTTGCGATTCCCCGGACAGTTGGATGGTTGTCACAATGGCAAGAGTTTCTCGAAGATCCGGACCGAAGAATTGCCCGCCCGAGGCAGTTGTACACAGGATCGGATGCTCGGGGTTATATACCCATCGATAAACGTAAGTGACCTGGGGAGGCGTGCAACGCCTCCAGGCTCTCTCGACACGGGCGTAGCATCATCTCTTTTGTTTTCCGGGCTTACTCGTCTCCGGATATCGGCAGGCTACGGCAGTCTGGAGTCACGCACGGAGATTTGACGAGTTTATGCAGCGCATCCTCGAACCCGAATTGATGGAAGATGACGCTCAGGCTCGTGCGTATGCCGAGGCTGACTTCGAAGTAGCACACGCCAGTTGTATCACTCACTTCCAGCAGAATTTTCAAGAGTCAACATTGGGCAGGTTCGTGCTCGATCTCGGCTGCGGTCCGGGAGACATCTCGGTACGCTTTGCCCGCGCTTACCCAACTTGCATCGTGCACGGGGTAGATGGCTCTAAGGCCATGCTCGGTTATGGCGTCAAGACCTTAGCGGCCGCGAAGGATGTTCGAGAACGGATAAAGCTTATCCACGGGTTTCTCCCCGGCGCCACTCTCCCCAGGTCGAAGTATGACATCATCATTAGCAACAGTCTCCTTCATCATTTGCCCGATCCAGGAGTCCTGTGGCAGACGGTCCGAGAATATGCGCTGCCGGGTTCACCTGTTTTTGTGATGGATGTGTTGCGTCCACGATCGCCCGAGCAGGCGAGGGCACTTGTCGAAACATATGCTGGCGATGAACCGGACATCCTCCAGCGAGATTTCTACAATTCGTTGCTTGCCGGTTTTGAAATCGATGAAATCAGGGGGCAGCTCGCGAGGGCGGGGCTGGAGGGTTTCTCGGTGGAGCAGGTGAGTGATCGTCACGTGATTATCGCAGGTCGCGGACCGTGAAAGGAGCAAGCCTGGCATGTGACACAGCGAGGCCAACGTGAAACGCATACCGCTCATAAAGTCCGTCATGACACCGTTTCCGTATTCGATTGACCTCGATGATACGGTGGACAAAGCATCCGCCATGATGACCGAGCACAACATCCATCATCTACCGGTCACCGACAAGGGGAATCCCGTGGGTGTGATATCCGCCCGAGACATCAAACGTGCCCTCGACCAGAATTTTGTACATGCGGGCGAAAAAGAACACCGTGTCAAACACATCGCGAACCTGGATGCCTACATTGTAGATTTGACCGTTCCCCTGGACAGCGTAGTTCTCGAAATGGCACAACAGCATACGGGCACGGCCCTGGTCGTGAGAAAGGGTCGACTTGTTGGTATATTTACAGCAACCGATGCCTGCCGATATCTGGGCAAACTCTTGCGCGCTTTTTTCCCTCGGGGGAGCGATGACGCCGCCTGATCGCCGTCAAGCGCCAGTGAGCATCGAGCATGCAATCCAGGTGGCCGGAATCCCGGGTCGCGACGTTGCTCGAATGTTGTGCGAGTGTGGCGTAGACTACCTTGGATTTCCTCTGGGATTAACGGTGCACAGAGAAGATGTTAGCAAAGCGGAAGCCGCCCGCATCATTCGCGAACTGGATCCGCCGCCCCACGTCGTTCTGATAACCTACCTGGATACGGCTGCGGAAGTGTCGAGACTATGCCGTTATCTCGGAGTGTCGATCGTTCAGCTACACGGGACCATCTCCGTGGCAGAGTTGGCCGCTTTGCGGGCTCTCGATCCGGCGTTAACCGTGATCAAGAGTGTGATTATCGAAGCGGGGCATCCGCCGACCTATGAGTCCGATATCAACGAGGTAGTCGACTACGTAGATGCGTTTATAACGGACACATTTGACGCAAGAACAGGTGCCTGTGGAGCGACGGGCAAGACACACGACTGGGGTATCAGCCGGCGTATAGTTGAATTCTCGACGCGACCAGTGATTTTGGCCGGGGGTCTCAATCCAGTTAATGTCAAAGATGCAATCTGCGAAGTCCGTCCCGCAGGCGTTGATGTCCATACCGGAGTAGAGGACTCGCGCGGTGTGAAAAAGCGAGAGCTAGTCGAGGCTTTTGTATCAGAGGCACGTGACGCTTTTGACAATCTGTAGTCAAGGTCGACAGTTTGTCGCCGTGCCACTGAATAAACCGAAGGGCAACCCTTATGAAAGCAAGATTGCACGAGATCATATACGAGGCAGATACCAGAGCTGGCAAGCTGTTTGACCTCATGCTGCTTCTGAGCATCTTCTTGAGTGTTGTCGCTGTCATGCTAGACAGCGTTACCTCTATACGGCGCGTACACGGCGAGTTCTTGATTGGGGTGGAATGGTTCTTTACGATTCTTTTTACGATCGAGTATATACTCAGGTTGTATAGCATCGGACGGCCGTTGCGTTACGCGACTAGTTTTTTTGGCCTCGTGGACCTTCTGGCGATTGCTCCCACTTATCTGAGTCTTCTCATTCCGGGCAGCCAGTATTTGATCGTCATTCGTATCCTGCGCGTGCTTCGTATTTTTCGCGTGCTAAAACTCGTGCAGTTTGTAAGTGAAGCCAACTTGCTCATGCGGGCTGTTCGTGCCAGCAGTCGCAAGATGATTGTTTTTCTGTTTACCGTTCTGACGATGGTAGTGATCTTCGGAGCGCTGATGTACCTCATTGAAGGAGAGGAGAACGGTTTTACCAGCATTCCCAGGAGTATTTACTGGGCAATCGTAACATTGACCACAGTTGGGTACGGAGACATATCACCCCAGTCGGCCTTCGGACAGGCCATCGCGGCAGTGGTAATGATTATGGGGTTCAGTATCATAGCCGTTCCGACCGGAATGGTCACGGCCGAGTTGACCAGGGGAATGAATCACAAAATTAGTACGCAGGCGTGTCCTCAATGTAGCGCTGAAGGTCACGAGAGTGGCGCCAAGTACTGCAAAGACTGCGGTGCAAAGCTATGAGCGGAGGTAGCTGTATGCCGAGGCTTTCGTTTTTTCAAAGGAGAGCGTTTTGAAAGCAAGAACCAGACTGGCGATCCTAGGTGCTGGCAATATTGGCTGCTCCATTGCCCGCGGACTGGTTCAATCAGGGACCTTTTCGGTTGGGAACGTCCTGTTGACGAGACGAAAGATGCACTTGCTGCAGAAGCTGGCCGAGGAAGGTTTCGTGGTAGAAAGCGACAACGATAATGCGGTCCGTAGCTCGGACGTTGTTGTTGTCGCGGTTGAGCCACAGCAGGTCAACCGACTACTGAAGGATATTACGCCAGCACTGGATCGCGATAAGCACACGGTGATTTCGGTCGTGTCCGACGTGAGCATACGCCAGATCAGAACAGTCATTGGCAAAAACATGCGCATAGTAAGGGCAATGCCCAACACAGCGATCGCGATTCGCGAGTCGATGACGTGTCTTGCGGCCGACGATAGAAACAGTCCAGAGATAGGTATCGCCGAGGACATTTTCAAGACGGTCGGGAGAATTCTTGTCATAGACGAAGAACAGATGATCGCCGCTACCGCGTTGGGCGCATGTGGTGTTGCCTTTTTCTTACGCGCGATTCGTTCGGCTTCGCAGGGTGGTATCGAGATCGGTTTTCATGCCGATCAGGCACTATTCATCGCAGCTCAAACGGCAAGAGGTGCTGCGTCTTTGCTGTTAAGCATGGAAAACCATCCCGAATACGAGATCGACAAGGTGACTACTCCTCGCGGTTGCACTATCGCCGGGCTCAATCGCATGGAGCATGCGGGGTTTAGTTCCGCGTTGATTAGAGGCATCGTGTCATCTGCCGAAAAGGCGTCGAAGCTATACCGAGCCAACGAGAACGAAACAACGTAAAGGAGGCAGCATTCGATGAAAGCTTCGGATCTGTTTGTGCGCGCTTTGGAGGCCGAAGGAGTTGAGTATGTTTTTGGCATCCCGGGCGAAGAGAACCTCGATTTACTCAACTCGCTACGTGACTCTCAAATAAAGCTCGTGTTGACCCGGCATGAACAGGCTGCTGGGTTTATGGCGGCGACCTATGGACGCATCACCGGTAAGGCCGGGGTGTGTCTAGCCACGCTCGGCCCCGGTGCAACCAATCTTGTAACACCGGCGGCCTACGCCCAGTTGGGCGCGATGCCGATTTTGATGATCACTGGACAAAAGCCGATAAAAACGAGCAAGCAGGGTCAGTTTCAGATTGTCGATGTTGTAAATATGATGAGACCGCTAACAAAATACACAACGCAGATCGTAAGTGGTGACAACATTCCTTCACGGGTCCGTGAGGCGTTTCGCAGGGTCAAGGAGGAGCGACCGGGCGCTGGACATCTGGAGTTTCCGGAGGATATAGCCCGTGAGGAAACCGACGCGCAGGTAATCCCGCAAAGCAGTGTGCGCCGCGCGACTGCGGAGGAAAAATCAATTAAACATGCGGTCGACATGATCGAAGACGCCATCCATCCGCTCCTTCTGATCGGAGCGGGCGCGAATCGCAAACTCACCGCGAAGATGTTGCGCAAGTTCATCGATAAGGCCGGTATACCCTTTGTAAGCACACAGATGGGCAAGGGTGTTGTGGACGAGCGCGATCCGCTTTTTTTGGGCAATGCTGCACTGTCAGAGGGGGATTTCTTGCATCGTGCGATCGAGAAAGCCGACTTGATCATCAATGTGGGACACGATGTAGTGAAGCCGGGGGGTACCAAAGTCATCCATGTGAATTTCTCAACTGCCGTAGTCGACCCGGTGTACTTCCCACAAGTGGAGGTCATCGGAGACATTGCCAATAGCATGTGGCAAATTTGCGAATGCGTCGAAGTTCAGAGATCATGGGATTTCTCATACTTCATGCGCGTTCGCGAGCATGTTGAACGCCACCTATTGCAGGGTGCGGATGATATTAGGTTTCCGATGTATCCGCAACGTCTTGTGGCGGACGTTCGCAAGGTCATGCCCGCCGACGGCATCATCGCCTTGGACAACGGCATGTATAAAATCTGGTTTGCGAGAAACTACAAAGCCCACCAGCCAAATACCGTACTTCTCGATAATGCTCTGGCCACCATGGGGGCGGGTTTGCCGTCGGCGATGGCAGCGCATTTGGTTTGTCCGGGGCGCCCGGTAATGGCTATCTGTGGGGACGGTGGATTCATGATGAACTCCCAAGAGTTGGAGACCGCCGTACGGATGAATATGAATCTGGTCGTGCTCGTTCTTAGAGATGATGCCTACGGCATGATCAAATGGAAGCAAGCGAGCATGGGTTTTCAGAGTTTTGGTCTTGATTATAGTAATCCCGATTTTGTGAAATACGCGCAGAGCTATGGTGCACACGGGCACCGGATTGATGCCGCGGACGGTCTCGTACCACAACTCGCGGAGTGCTTTGACCAGCCGGGTGTACACGTAATCGATCTGCCCGTTGATTATTCGGACAATGATCGGGTGCTCAATCGGGAGCTCAAGGAGAGCAGCAAGCTTTTGTAGGATGGAACGCAAAAGGGAAGGATAGCGATGAGCAATGAGTTTTCGATGATGGTGCCAGGAGCCACGACGGATGACGGTGTCTTGAAGGTGTTCGCGCCATACGATGGCGCCGAAATCGGTGCGGTCAAGGCGGCAGATAGTTCGGCGGTTGAGCAAGCGCTTGATAATGCGTATCGCCTCTTTGGCGATCGCGATCGCTGGCTAAGACCGTACCAACGAATTGCTATTCTGGAGAAGGCAGCGAGGATAATGTCTGAGCAAGCGCGAGAATTGGCCATCGACGCGGCGCGTGAGGGAGGTAAGCCGCTAATCGACTCGCAAGTCGAGGTGGCCAGAGCGATCGACGGTGTCAAAGGCTGCATCGAAGTGCTGCGGACCCAGTCCGGTTCTGAAATCCCCATGGGTTTAACCGCGGCGTCGGTGGAGAGAATCGGTTGTACTCGCAAGGAGCCCATCGGCGTTGTGGTCGCGGTGAGCGCCTTCAACCATCCCCTAAACTTGATTGTTCATCAAATCGGCCCGGCGGTTGCGGCAGGATGCCCCGCAATCGTCAAGCCGGCCGAGGACACGCCCCTCTCGTGCTTCCGCTTCGTAAGTATACTTCACGAAGCCGGGCTGCCGGAAGAGTGGTGCCAAGCGCTGGTCGTGAATGACGTGAGCAATGCCACACGTCTAGTTACAGATAAGCGAGTGGGATTCTTCTCTTTTATAGGAAGTGCCCGCGTGGGATGGATGCTTCGTTCTAGACTGGCGGCGGGGACTCGTTGCGCTCTGGAGCACGGCGGTGCCGCGCCGGTGATCGTGGCGTCTGACGCGGATCAGGATCATGCACTACCACTTTTGGCCAAAGGTGGTTTCTACCATGCCGGACAGGTGTGCGTGTCTGTGCAACGAGTCTTCGCACACCACTCCATCGCACGGGAACTCGCCCATCGTCTGGCTGAAGTCGGCAAGAAGCTTAAGATTGGTGATCCCACCCTGCCGGACACCGAGGTTGGGCCACTGATACGGTCTGCCGAGGTGGATCGCGTGGAAACGTGGGTGAATGAGGCCGTCAATGCCGGGGCCGGGTTGTTGTCGGGTGGAAAGAGGATTTCCGAGTCTTGCTATGAGTGCACGGTCCTCTTTGACCCGCCAGCCAATGCGAAGGTCAGCCACATGGAGATTTTCGGTCCGGTAATCTGTGTATATCCCTATACCGATATTGATCAAGCAATCACGCGTGCCAACGAACTACCTTACGCGTTTCAGGCCGCCGTCTTTACCCATGACATCGATATTGCAATGCGCGCCTACGATCGCCTGGATGCATCGGCGATCATGGTCAACGATCATACTGCTTTCCGTGTGGATTGGATGCCGTTCGCCGGTCTCAAAGAATCTGGGCTGGCGGTTGGGGGAATTCCGTTTACCATGCGCGACATGCAAATCGAAAAGATGTTGGTCATACGTTCCAAACAGCTTTGACCCCATCCGGCAACCTCTGCGGTACGTTGCACTCGACATTCGAATAAGCCAAGCAATTGCCAGCGGTGACTTTCGACTGAAATTGTCCTGGCATTGTATTATTATCATATGATGAATAGTGCCGGTATGGGAGCAGCCTATGACTCAGCGTGATATCAACCAAGGCCCCGATAGCGACAATATTAGAGCGTTTACGAAGGCTTTGCTCGAGGATGTTCAGGCTATCGAGCGGATGATAAAGGACGGCCTGATCGAGTCAGGCGTCCGGCGCATCGGGGCAGAGCAGGAGATGTTTCTCGTTGATCGGGCCATGCTTCCGGCGATGAAGGCGATCGAGTTGATGGGGCGTCTCAAACATCCGCAGTTCACCACCGAGCTTGGATTATTCAACCTGGAAGTCAATTTGAATCCGCAGCCCATGGGCGGCGATTGCCTATGGAGGATGGAGCAGGAGCTCGAGGGTCTCTTGGCGCAAGCGCGTCGTGCGGCCGATGCTGTTGAGAGTCGCGTTCTGTTGACAGGTATTCTGCCCACCATGAAACAGACGGACCTCACGCTCGATGCAATGACTCCCGAACAACGCTATGTTCAGCTCAACCGGACGATGCTGGCTCATCGTGGTGGCGAGTTTACCATGATGATTAAAGGACTCGACGAGCTCACTACGAATCACGATAACTTGATGTTTGAGGCGTGCAACACGAGTTTTCAGATTCATTTCCAAGTCGGCGCGGAAGAGTTTGCCCCACTGTACAATTTGGCCCAGGCGATTGCTGCTCCGGTCCTCTCTGCCGCAGTCAACTCGCCGGTGTTTCTCCAGCATCGTTTGTGGAGTGAAACACGCGTCGCCCTTTTTCAACAATCGATCGATACGCGTTCGGAAGCGCTGCAAGCCAGACGGGCGCGCCCGCGCGTGGTCTTTGGTGATCACTGGGTCAAAGAATCTGTTCTGGAAATTTTTCGCGAGGATATAGCGAGGTTTCGGGTGTTGCTCGCGACCGATCGCGGTGAGTCGCCTCTTCAGACTCTCGATCAGGGAGGCCTACCCCGCCTCCATGCCCTCCAGCTTCACAACGGGACGATCTATCGCTGGAACCGCCCGTGCTACGGTGTCACCGATGACAAGGCCCACCTGCGAATCGAGTTTCGCGCGCTTCCATCGGGTCCCACAGTGATCGACGAAATCGCGAACGCAGCCTTCTTCTTTGGATTAATGACCGCTCTTAGTGAGGAATATCCAGATATCACCGACATGATGACGTTCGACGACGCCAAGAACAATTTCATGGCGGCTTGCCGCTATGGGCTCAAAGCGCGGCTGCAGTGGGTGGGTGGGAAGACCTTCTCTGCGGATGAGCTCATCACAGATCATCTGTTGCCGCTGGCACGAGAAGGATTGAAAGAAAAGAGAGTACGCTCACGTGATATCGATCGGTATCTGGGCGTCCTCGAGGCGCGGGTTGCCACCGGACGAACGGGGAGTCAATGGATCCTTGACTCGTTGGCGGATATGGATGGCAAGAGCCGGGTCGAGGAACGTTATCGTGCGCTCACGGCCGCGATGTACGCGCGCCACGTAGAAGGAACACCGGTCCACGAATGGCCATTGGCTAAAATGGAAGCGGGCGTTGACTGGCGAGACAGCTACCGCAGGGTCAGCCAAGTCATGATCACCGATTTGTTTACTCTTGGCCCGGAAGATCTTGTTGATCTGGCTGCGAACTTGATGGATTGGGAGCATATCCGTCACGTGCCCGTTGAAGACAACCGGGGGAGGCTGGTAGGGCTGTTGTCCCACCGCCAGCTCCTGAGGCTGGTGGCACGTGGAGTCAATTCTGAAGCGGAGCCCGTTGCCATCCGTGAAATCATGACGCGGAAACCGGTTACAGTAACGCCTGATACCGATACGCTTGAAGCCATCGCGATCATGCGCAAGCATGGCGTCGGCTGTCTGCCCGTTGTCGAGGGCGATAACAAACTCGTCGGCATTGTCACTGAAGCCGATTTCATCAACATGGCCGCCAAACTATTTGAAGAAGAGTTACGTGACGAATGATGTCGAACGGAAAACCAGCAGCGCACGAGCGAACCGACGCGGAACGCACGACCGCGAAACCACACCGGATCATCGGGGCGTTGGGATCGGAGCGCGATGGCCCGCTTCTTATCGTCGTCGCCGGTACGCATGGCAACGAGCCGGCGGGTGTGGTCGCATCGCAGCGAATATTCCAGTATCTATCCCATGAAGACGCGTCGATTCGCGGTCGTATCGTCGCCATAACAGGTAACCTAGAGGCACTTGCTAGGGGTGAACGCTATGTTGACCGTGATCTCAATCGCGTTTGGCACCGTGAACAGGTCGAACGGCTCCAAAAGGGTGAGCCCATCGACGATGACGTTGAACAGAGCGAGCAGCGTGCCGTGATCGATGTCGTAGAATCCGAAATCCACAATCGTACGGGGCCGGTAATATTGCTCGATTTACATACCACGTCAGCGGAGGCCGCCCCGTTTTGTATAATGAGTGACACACTGCAGAATCGGCGCATCGCTTTCGCGTGGTCCGTGCCGGTCATTCTCGGTCTCGAGGACCCAATCAG
>Ga0224512_10004614_pt1 | contig 11547 bp, 16 predicted proteins | sample SF_May12_sed_USG_4_FD_169103 | JGI IMG/M metagenome (GOLD analysis project Ga0224512, IMG submission 169103) | Sediment microbial communities from San Francisco Bay, California, United States - SF_May12_sed_USGS_13 | ecosystem: Environmental > Aquatic > Marine > Sediment | place: USA... | reverse complement strand
TGACCCGGAAACAACTGTTGCGACTGATGCTGATGGCATCGGAAAACCGCGCGGCCAGCGCTCTCGCCCGCAACTGGCCCGGAGGCAAGCGGGAATTTGCAAAGGCCATGAACCTGAAGGCCTTCGCACTGGGCATGCATGACAGTCACTTTGCCGACCCCTCCGGACTGGATGCCGGCAATGTTGCATCGGCCCGCGACCTGGCCAAGCTGGTACGTGCCGCCAGCGAGTACCCGCTGATCCACGAGGCAACCACCACGCGCAGCATCAGCGTCAGACCCTGGAAGGGACGCGGTAAGCTGACCTTTGGCAACACCAACCGCCTGCTGAGGAACGAGAACTGGGAGATCCAGCTGAGCAAGACCGGCTACATCAGGGAGGCCGGGCGCTGCCTGACCATGCAGGCGGAAATCGCCGAGCAGCCTCTCACCATCATCCTGCTCAACTCCTACGGCAAGCTGACCCCCATCGGAGACTCCAACCGCCTCCGCAAATGGATCGAGGGCGGGCTCGAGGGTTAGTCAAATAACCTGAACCGGACCCGCTGTTACCCTTTTATCCATTCGCACTATGGCCTGAGGAAAGTCCTATCAAGCCGCCGTTCCGGTCTTCACCGGAATATTGATAGATAAATTAACCAGGCTTCCTGTAATGCGACCGCACCCGCCAGTTGGTCCTGAGCAATCCATAATCTGTTCAACATTCCCCTCTTGGGCACGCGGCGCATTGCCCGACCTGCCGCAAGTCGCATCAGCCTGCGAATCCGTAACCGGGCGACCGTAATTCAGGATCACGAGGTGGTCATTTACCACCCCATCAACCTGGTCTTCAGCCACTTGACGGGCAACAGCATCGAAACCCTTTGCTGGTAGTCCCGGTATTTGTCCCCGAACTCCCGCACCAGCTTCCTTTCTTCAAGAAAGGCCCCGATGACAATATAGACCGAAAAGACCGCATTCAGCACGATGACCGAAGGATCGAGCGGCCGTGCCCAGACAAGCAGCAGCAAAGCCAGGTACCAGGGATGCCGTATAACACTCGATATCCCGGAGGTATCCAGCTCGCCGCCGTGCGTCATCGCCCCGGTCGAAACACCTTCCTTGATCTGGGTCAGGCCCAGGAAACGACGCGCATCGTATCGCCGTGCCCCCAGGACAAACAGCAACAGTCCCAACCCTATCAGCATCCCCTGGATCACTCGCAGGTAACCGTTCCAGTCGAACACCGGCGCGCTCCTTATCGACCACTGGTAGAGGATCACGACAGCCAGGCTCAGGACGGCGAAGAAATTGAAGAACAGGCGATAGAAACGGAAGTACGCAGCCAGGTGCCGTTTGAGGTATTCGGTTACCGTTATCGAAATCAGCGCACTGTGCAGGACGCACCAGCAGGCCGCCAGCAAGGCGAGGACAACATGGTCAGTGTAATTCGATAGTTCCATTCGCATTCAGTGGGATCGAATTGAGCAGCAGCGGAGTCAGACACTCCTGGCCAATGACTGCTGGACGAAGCGGATGTCCATGCAGGCGCATACATCCTCAAGTTGTTTTAGCGGAAATTCGATATCAAACTGGCCGGCAAGCCGTTGCTGCGCATCGGCCAGCGACTGTGGCGGCGGTGACAGCCGCTTCAGAAACCCGGCGATATCTTCATAAACCGCCCAGGGATAGATCAGCCAGCGCCACTTGATCACCTTGCTGGCGTAATAATCCACCCTGAAACTCGTCGTCGTCTTGTGGTGCATGACCGCCGTGCGGATCTCGCCGGGATCAAAGGTCTGCAGGTGCCCGATGGCGAGCTCCAGGGTTTCGCCGCTGTCGTTCACATCATCCACCAGCAGCACCTTCAGGCCCCGGATATCGGCCTTCAGGGGATAACGGATCACGGCCTGTTCCTGCCGGCTGGCACCGGACAGATAATGTTCGATCTTGATAGTCGTCAACGCCATGATATCGAGACAGTCACACACCAGCCTGGCAGGCACATAACCGCCGCGCCCGATGGCGATGACGATATCGGGGTGGTAGCCCGACGCCCTCACCCTGCCCGCCAGCCGGCGACAGAGCCGTTGCACCTCTGCCCAGGAAATCAGCTCGCAGTGAATTTTCTCTGCCACACGGACACCTGCATCTAAGAATGGATAGAGAAAGTATAAACCACTCAATTAAACCCATTTCACAGGCGCAACATTCCCTGCACGGAGGCACTGCAGGGCTGGTATCTGTCGCAGTTGGATGGAATACCGTGGATGGAGGGTGTCCGCGCCGGCCGGGGCAATCAACCCCGATGGCCTGCTGCAACCCGGCGGACGATATCGAATTTGTAGCGATTGCAGGCAGAAGACCTGCCGCTGCCCCCCGCCGATGCTGATTTACAGAGAGACCGGAGAGGGTCCCGGTTTCAGGCTGGCTGAAAGATCAGCGGCGCCCGCGACCACGCCCGCGCGAGGTACGGGGCTCCTCGAAGTTCACGCGCAGCGACTTGTCGCCCAGCGTCTTGCCATCGAGTCCGGCTATTGCCGCACGGGCCTCGTGGCCTTCCATTTCGATAAAACCGAAACCCTTGCATTTTCCCGAAAACACATCGGCGGCCAGTTTGATGGAGCGCACCGTACCGTACTCGGAAAACATCGCCTGCACGGATTCCTCGGTGGCATCATAAGGCAGGTTGCCCACAAACATCTTTTTCATATACATCTCCCCCCTGAGGGAAGGGACCGTGTGGTCGGTGCGGTAAAAAAAGAACCCCGCAAACATGCGGGGTTCCCTGCTGTTCCAGCCAAGCTGAACTGTCAGCTTGCCGTAACCTTGCTGGCCTGCAGACCCTTGGGTCCGCGCTCGACCTCGAAGTTCACGCTCTGGCCCTCGACGAGGGTCTTGAAACCGCCGCCCTCGATCGATGAGAAGTGTACAAACACATCCTCACTGCCATCGGCGGGAGCGATAAAGCCGAAGCCCTTGGATTCGTTGAACCACTTAACGGTACCTGTATTCATGTAAATTACCTCTGGTAAATCAGTAAACGTATATTCAATTGCAAATCAAGGAAGGTAATCAACGAGAGATACAGCCGGTGAATTATCCTGAACAACATGCAACTGGTGACAATGAACCGGTAGCGGCGGCAATACGGGACTGCTACCCTGCTTACCGGTTGCAACGGCAGTATATACCATATTCGGCAATAATGTACTGATTTCCAAAAAGGTGCGCTGGCATCGGCCCGCAACGGCCCTGCCGACCCGGTGTACACCAGCGCCCGTGGCACGCAGGACAGATCCGGCGGATCGGGACCTGAAGGTCCGGATCTTCCCCTTAGGCAGACCGAGGAATTACTATGTCAACACCTACCGAGGCGCTGGCGACAGCCCAGTCAGCACCGGCCCCCGTCTCTCTGCGGGAAGCCTTCCTCTACTGGCTCAAGCTGGGCTTCATCAGTTTCGGCGGCCCGGCAGGCCAGATCTCCATGATGCACACCGAGCTGGTGGAACGGCGGCGCTGGATCAGCGAGCACCGTTTCCTGCATGCCCTCAACTACACCATGGTACTGCCGGGTCCCGAGGCCCAGCAGCTTGCCACCTACATCGGCTGGCTGATGCACGGCACCCTGGGCGGGGTGATGGCCGGCGTGCTGTTCGTATTGCCGTCGCTGGGCATCCTGATTGCCCTGACCTGGGTCTACCTGGGCTACGGCGACGTGCCGGTGGTGGCCGGCGTGCTCTACGGCATCAAGCCGGCAGTGACCGCCATCGTGGTCTTCGCCGCCTACCGCATCGGCTCGCGGGCGCTGCGCAACGGCACGCTCTGGGCCATCGCGGCGGCCGCCTTTGTCGCCATCTTCGCCCTGCACATCCACTTTCCCTACATCGTGCTGGCGGCCGGTGTGATCGGCTACCTCGGCGGCCGTATCGCACCCGACAGGTTCAGGGCCGGCGGCGGCCACGGTGCCTCCGACAAGTCGTTCGGACCGGCCCTCATCGACAACCACACGCCGGTGCCGGACTGGGCCCGGTTCAGCTGGCGATCCACCTTTATCCACCTGGTGGTGGGGCTCGGGATCTGGATACTCGCCGAAGGATTGCTCTACCTGGGCTACGGCTGGCAAGGCCCACTCACCCAGATGGGCTGGTTCTTCACCAAGGCGGCGCTGGTGACCTTCGGCGGCGCCTATGCCGTGCTGCCCTACGTCTACCAGGGCGGCGTCGAGCACTACGGCTGGCTGACCGGTACCCAGATGATCGACGGCCTGGCGCTGGGCGAGACCACCCCCGGACCACTCATTATGGTGGTTGCCTTCGTGGGCTTCGTGGGCGGCTGGACCACGGAGATCTTCGGGCCCGACAGCCTGGCCCTGGCCGGCATCGCTGGCGCCTGCGTGGCCACCCTCTTCACCTTCCTGCCCTCGTTCCTGTTTATCCTTATCGGTGGACCGGCGGTGGAGGCAACCCGGCACGACGTGAAATTTACCGCCCCGCTGACCGGCATCACCGCGGCCGTGGTGGGCGTGGTCCTGAACCTGGCGGTGTTTTTCGCCTGGCACGTGTTGTGGCCGGAGGCCACGCAGGCGGCACCCTTCGCCGGGCGCTTCGAGTGGTTCTCGCTGCTGATCACGCTCGTCGCCTTTATCGCGCTGTGGCGCTACAAGGTCGGCATCATCCCGGTGATCGGCGCCTGTGCCGCGGCGGGCCTGGCCTGGTCATTCCTGGTCTGAGGGGGGCGGCTTCACTCCCGGCTCTAACCGGAACTCATTGCGCAGATACCGGTCAGATGGGCAAGGATGAACGCCCGTAGCTCCATTTCAAGTTTGCCAGGACTGCTGCTTTTCGTGCCTGCCCTGCTGTTGGCAGGCCATGCCGGTGCCGATCCACTGGTTTTCAACAGCGGCGCGACCCAGGTCACCCTGCTCGAACTCTATACCTCCCAGGGCTGCAGCAGTTGCCCGCCGGCTGAACGCTGGCTGAACGAATATGTCGACAGCGAGGACCTGTGGACCCGGACCGTCCCCGTCGCCTTTCATGTGGATTATTGGGACTACATTGGCTGGAAGGATATTTTTGCCAGCCCGGGACACGGGGAACGCCAGCGCGACTATGCCCGAGCCGGGCGGGCCAGGACGGTCTATACGCCGGGTATGTTCGTCAACGGGCGTGAGTGGCGGGGCTGGACCTTCGGGCTGAAACCGCGCGCCAGCGCCAGGCAGCCGGGGAACCTGTCGATGACCATTGCCGACGACAGGCTCGAGGCCAGGTACCCGGCTGCGGCCGCAGCGCTGGAACTCCATATCGCCCTGCTGGGTTTCGGAATCGACACCCGCATCGAAAGCGGTGAAAACCGCAACAGCACGCTCAGGCAGGAATTCGTCGTGCTCGCCCACGAAGTGCATACCAGGACAGACGGGCACTGGGACGTGTACCTGCCCGGGGACCGGTCTGGCCAGGCCGAACGCTACGGTGTGGCCGTCTGGATAAACGCCCCCGGCAAACCGGCACCACTCCAGGCCACCGGCGGCTGGCTGGACTGAAGCCGGCGACTGCAACCGGGTGCGACTCAGTCCCTGCTGCCGTGCACAAGCAGGTGCCGGTCGCTGATCACCTCTACCGACAAGCCGTCCAGCCCTGCGGCGACAAGTTGCGCCTCGACCTCCCGGGGTTCGAATGCCGCCAGCAGCGAATTGTAGAAATCCCGCTGCAGGATCTCGGGTTCGCCCTCCGCGTATTCATCCACCAGTCGCCTGGCCTCGGCGGTGCCCGGCGGTCGCATCAGGTCCGCCACGAAGATCCGCGTACCCGCGCTGGCATAACGGGTAATGGAATTCCACAGGACACCGGGCTCATGCAGGTGATGCAACAGGCTGTTGCTGATGATCGCCGCGTAGGGTATCCGCGGGATGGCGGCTCCGGGCAGCACTCCCTCGATGAAACTGACACGCTCGGCGGTCGCACCCTCCTGCGACCTGCGCAGATTGGCCAGCTCGATCATGGCCGCGGCACCGTCAACACCGGTAACCGTACTGCCAGGGAAGCGTGCGGCAAACCTGAAGCTTATATCCCCCGGGCCACAGCCGAGATCCAGTATATTCCCGGCCAGTTCGACGCCGGGGAAATACACACCGAATTGCTCCACTATCCGGCTATGCGCCGCCTCGAAATCCGCCCGCGCGTAGGCTTGCGCATGCAAGGGGTCATTCATCAGTTCCGGTTCGGTTACCCGCTGCATATCGGTCACCAGTCCGTAGCTCGGACTGGCGATCGCGTAATCCGACACCACCACTGTCATGTTACAGATAAGTTCAGCACGCTAGCGAGGCACGCCTGCAAGCAGCCAGACGTACAAGGTGCACCCCGCAGGCACGCTACCAGGCTACGGCGCCAGCCGCTCGATGCGCCAGTCGCCCTCGTCTTCATTATGGCTATAGATAAATCGGTCATGCAGGCGGTTGGTGCGCGCCTGCCAGAACTCGATGGTGGAGGGCCGCACCCGGAAACCGCCCCAGAAGGCCGGCAGCGGGATCTCGTGCTCGTGCAGCTTGTGCTTCATCTCCTCAAAGCGGGCATCCAGCAGCGAGCGCGAGGTGATGACCTGGCTCTGGGGCGAGGCCCAGGCGCCGATCTGGCTGCCGCGCGGCCGGGTGGCGAAATACCCGGCCGATTCGGTGAAGGAGACCCGGGCCGCCTCGCCGGTGACCTTCACCTCCCAGCCCAGCGCGAACCAGGGAAACGACATCGCCACCCGGGCATTGTGCGCGATCTGCCTGGCCTTGCGGCTTTCGTAATTGGTAAAGAACACGAAGCCCCGCTCGTCGTAGGTCTTCAGCAGCACGGTGCGCACCCAGGGCTGGTCGTTCTCGTCGACCGTGGCCAGGCTCATGGCATTGGGCTCGGGAATGCCCGACTCGATCGCCAGGGTGAAGCGCTTTTCGAATTCCTTGTAGGGGTCCGCATCCAGCTCTGCCCGCTTGAGGCCGGCGGTCATCCCCTGTTCCCTGATTTCGTCTGCAGTTGTGGTCATGGCTCAATTGACGGCACGCTGTGGCGCGCGTCGTCCCGTTCATCTCCGGGTGGATTCAAAAACTGTTCTCGAACAGGACCTCATCCAGCGGCAGTTGCCCGGGTCGCGGCCACGAATCCCGGATGCCCTTGCCGATGGCGATCATGAAGGCAATGTCATGGTCCTCGGGCAGATCGATGATCCGGGCAACCGCCGCGTAGTCGAAACCGTCCATGGGACAGCTCTCGTAACCCAGCTCCTGGGCCATCAGCATGATCGTCTGGCCCGCCAGGCCGCAGGAGCGCATGCCCTCGTCACGCACCACCTGTGGCTTGCCGCCATAATAGTCATTGATTGCCGGTACCAGCATATCCTGCACCTCCTGCGGTGCATGGACCCAGTAGCGCTCGGGGGCATGTGACCAGGCCGTGTTGTCGAAGCACAGCACCAGCAGCTCCGAGGCCTCTGTGACCTGTGCCTGGTCCCAGGCCACCGCGCGGATCGCCTGGCGCTGTTTCGGATCGGTGACCCGCACGAAGCGCCAGTTCTGGATGTTGAACGCCGTCGGCGACAGAATGGCATGCTCCATCAATGCCTCAAAGGTCTCCTCGGGCATCTTGTGTTCCGGGTCGTACCACTTGATTGCACGCCGTGCGCGCACTGCCTCGCTTACTTGCATGTTTGTTTCCTCGAGATGGGTTGTCAGACCGGCTTACTGGCAATATCAGGGATAAAGATGCCCTTACGCGGCATCAGATCCGTTCTCCAGAATCATGGCAATGTTATTCCGATCAGTTAGCGACAGCCTGGAATAGAATATACATACACCTATACCATTCGCCATAGTGTGCATGATCCGGCAACCGACCTTCAATGTATCCGGAGCTCCGTTTTTCTTGAATTGCAGGACAAGCATCCCGATGTCACCCACTTTAGGCTTGAGATGTTGCTGATGTGTTTGCAGGGTCTGGCTTTCCAGAAATACCCCATCACACGACATGTCCTGGGTATAGCCGTGTATCTGCAGACCGGTATTCAATTGCAGGTGACATGCCAGCCTGATCCTGCAGCGCTTGAATTGACGTCTATCGATCGCTGTGTCGGTCATCTTCTTCCCTGGGTATTGAACCTGACGATTATAACCATCAACGGGGACGGGCACATTGCCGTTTCATTCACAATTCAGATAAATACTGCAAGGCGTGGTCCTGATTGTGAATTGAGTCCCCGTTTCTCCTAGTTCTGCCACACCGCGCAGCCCTGTCTTCTCAGCCACTCGGCCAGTGCGGCCTCCTGATCGGCGTCGCTCAGACCCTCACCGTCAAACCCCTCGATGAGTTCCTGCGCCAGCTCGATGCCGTATTTGCGAGGATACCTGCTGCTTCGGTACCCGGCCCGGTGTTGCTCGAAACGGTCGCCCGGCTCGTGGATGGTGAGCCCGACGTACACGCAGGGCATGCCCTCGATATAACCCGGGTTCGCCTGGCGAAACTCCCTGTCCCACAATACCTCGGGGTCCAGGGTGATGACGTAGAGATTGCGCGGCCGCTTCTTCTTTGCCGCCAGCCGCGCCTTGTCCTGCCACGCCAGGATCTTCCGGTCGCGCTCGATATCATCCATTGTCAGTCAATGAAAAAGCAGCCAAGGGTACACCCCGCTATCAATCAAAATCGCCAGGTTGGCATTAAAGCAGAATGCCCCTGTTTACTCATTGGTTTCAGGTGCAGTCTCCAGAACAGGAATCGACTCACGATAACAGCGATCCCGCCCTCAGAGCCGGCCATCCTTCCGGCATTCACTTGCCAACTCACCCTGCCCCCGGGTAACAGCTCCCCGCTTTACAGCGACGTCTCAAACGCCAGCGGGTCAGCGGGGCATAAACGCGTTCCAGGGTGTCCTCCAGCCGCAGTCCGCGAATCAGCCCGGCCAGCCAGCGGTAACCAGGCAACACCTCCCATATGCAAAGAAATGCCGCCACCCCCGTGCGGGTGACGCCTTTTGCATCAATGGCGTGCAGGCGAGTGATGGCAGCGCTGTACTCGATCGCGTGCTCACTCAGCCGCTCTTGGCACCGACTGATATCGACCCATTCGAAAACACGGCGCCGATCTCGCCTGCGGTAATGGTCAATCTCTCGCCGACACAGGCGGCATGCACCGTCATAGAAGACCAGCGGCACACAACGTGTCACCTCGGCATTCGCATCCACGCCCGCAGCTTCCATGTGGGTATCAGTCATCTGTCTGGATCCCTTCGACTTCGATGACATGGGCGAGTGCATCCTCGATCAGGTTTCTGGCACGAGAAGCCGTGGCATGCAGATAGGCATGCAATGCTGCATCTTTCAGGTGCCGGTTTTCACATTCCGAGCTGTAACGTTCGAAGGCCACCAGATCGGTAATCAATTCAGCCAGGTGTTTCGGACACTCGCACTTGAAGGTGGTCGACAGCCGCGCCAGCTTGGCCAGCGTCTCATTACTGTAACGGCGCGGTGATATCGACAGGGTGCCATCAGTCCCGCCACGACCACCGCCTGCTGGCACTGGTCGCATGTCCATGCAGAGCTTGTGAACCACATGCGAAGTCACGGGCGCCTGCACAGAATGGACGCGTGTGACTGGCAAGCCGTTCAGGGTTTCTGTCGAGGCAAATCGGTAGACAAGCAGCGCCTTCCGGGACCCGATATCGTCAAGCCAGCGAATGATCTGCCGGGCGGTATCCGCATGCACGGTCGGGATCTCGATCACCAGCACATCCGAGGGCGGGTGCGGACGCCCGGAGAGACAGGCCTCGACGGTTGCGCTGGCTGCCACTAACTGCAAGCCCTCCATGGTTGCGGCCTCAGCCTGCAGTCGTTCCGCCAGGGTCTCACCGACAGCGATTATCCTGCAGGGCTCGCGCGGCACCCGCTGGATGACCTCTGTCGAACTGAAGGCCTGCAGGGACCTGGCCATGAGCCTTTCGGTGTCCAGCCCGGCGACACTGCCTATGGCATCACCGCTGTCAACCAGCTGCTTGACGAGTTGCAGTCGCTCGACATCCTGGGCGCTGTATTCGCGGTCTCCCCCGGGCGAGCGTACCGGCTGGACGACTCGGTAGCGCCGCTCCCAGATGCGCAGGGTGTCAGGACTGATGCCAGTGAGCCTGGCGACGGTACCGATCCGGTACGTTTGCTCCGTTTGCGTCGTGTTCATGAATCCGCTCCTGGCTTGACCATATTTTGTCCAGATATAGAGGGCTTGTTACTTGTACATTTCCTTGACATGATAACCCAATTGGCATATTTTTTCTATACAAGATGTGTACATAATGTCGCATCCCGGAACAGGAGAAAAGCCATGAAAAATGCAACCACAATGCGGATGGGCGCAGAAGATTTCCATTTATGTCAGATACTTATTGGGTTTTTGGCAACACCCCTGCTCCTGATGGTAGTGGCAGGCGCCCTGCAGGCAATGTCGATCGTTTAACAGGACAGCGGGCCCAGACAACCACCACCTGGACAGACCTTTACGCTGGAACAGTTGACTGCCTCACCCGTCCGTGTTTTTCGGGACGGGTGAGGCCAGTAACCGCCTGAGGAGGTAGCCATGTCGCCGAAAAATTGCCCATCACGCCACCACAACCTGTGGCCGTCCTTCATGCTGCTGCTGGCGATGACCGGTGTGCTGGTCATGCTGTTGACGGGATCACCTGGAGAGCGAGCCCCTGCTTTGTACTTAAACCCCCTTACTGGTCAGGCACATGTCGTGCCTGGCGCACTTGAAAATGCAACTTACGGAGGATTTGATCATGCACGCGTACTTAAATTTTGAAGCGGCAGACAATGAGGCTGATGTCACGCAAGGTCGCATGGACAGGAATGCACGCCGGCGCAATGCCCAAGCACGCAAGAAGCTGGAGCGCCGGCGTGACCGTGACCTACTCAGGAGCCACCTCGAGGAAGTCTGGAATTCAGCCGGGTTAGACCTTCAACCTGCCGCTCTGCAGGGTGTCGCTTACACCGAAACGCCATCTCACAATGCCCGTTCGGGGATGGTCTAGAACTCGAACTCCATGCTCTGGAATACCTGGCCCGCGTTGCGCTTGGCCAGGAACTCGGCCGTAGGCAGGTGCATGTACGGCGACTGGTCGATCTCGTAGGCATCCTGCAGGGTACCGCCGTTCTCGATCACCTCGCCGATCTTCTCGCGCAGGTACACCAGGTAATCGCGGGTGTACTTCCGCACCGTCGCCATGTCGGTGGGCCCGCCGTGACCGGGGATCACCACCTCGGCGCCCAGCGCCTCGAACTTGTCCCAGGTCTCGATCCATGCCTTTGAATCGGTGTGTTCGAACAAGGGCAGCATGCGCTGGTGAAAGGCCATGTCGCCCGAGATCACCAGTTTCTTGCCGGGCAACCAGACAATGATATCGCCGGGGCTGTGTGCCGGGCCGAGGTTCAGCAACTCGATGCGCTCGCCACCCAGCTCGATGACCTTCTTGTCCTCGAAGGTCTCGTCCGGCATCACCACCTTCGTCCCCTCGGCCTTCTCCTTGACCCGCGCCTGCATGACCTCCA
>Ga0224512_10004613_pt1 | contig 11549 bp, 9 predicted proteins | sample SF_May12_sed_USG_4_FD_169103 | JGI IMG/M metagenome (GOLD analysis project Ga0224512, IMG submission 169103) | Sediment microbial communities from San Francisco Bay, California, United States - SF_May12_sed_USGS_13 | ecosystem: Environmental > Aquatic > Marine > Sediment | place: USA: California... | reverse complement strand
TCGCGCTCGAAGGCAGCCTGCGCCGCTCTGCGGCGGCAGCGGACGAAGAGGGCCTGTGGCGCCGCGCCTGGCGCCGTCTGGCCGGCTGGCTCATCGAGCGCCCGAGCGAGGACTTCGCCGAGTCGGTGCCCGACGACGTGCTCGCCACCGGGCGCGACATCGCCGCGGCGCTGCAGGGCACGCCGGGCACGCGCACGCGGCGCACGCCCGACGGCCGTGCGGTGGTGATATCGGCAGCGCACCCGGTGTGGAACGGCAACGAGGTCGCAGCCGCCGTGGTGGTTGAGGAAACCACCAACCCGATCGCCAGCCTGCGCAGCGACGCGCTCGAGCGGCTCCTGCTGCTCACCCTGGTCGCGTTCGCGGGCACCGCGGCTCTTCTTATTGGTTTCGCGACGCGCCTCTCGCAGCGCATCCGGCGGCTGCGCGACGAAGCCGAAAGCGCCATCGACGCGCGCGGGCGCCTGGCGCGTCTCGCCGCCGGCTCCGATGCAGGCGACGAAATCGGCGATCTGTCGCGCAGCTTCTCGGCGATGCTCGCACGGCTCGCCCAGCACCACGTCTACATGGAAAGCATGGCCGGGCGGCTGTCGCACGAACTGCGCACGCCGATCGCCGTGGTGCGCTCGTCGCTGGAAAACCTGAAGCTCGCCGCCACGCCCGAGGAGATCCGCACCTACGTGGCGCGGGCCGAAGAGGGTCTCGGCCGGCTGAACACCATCCTGCAGCGGATGAGCGAGGCCACGCGCCTCGAGCAGGCGCTGCGCACCGCCGAGCGCGAGCGCTACGACCTCGCCGCCTTGGTGCGCGGCTGCGTCGAAGGCTATCGGCTCGCCTACGCCACAACGCCGATCGCGCTCGAACTGCCGGCGCGTGCGCTCGAAGTCTCGGGGTCGGCAGACCTGGGCGCACAGATGCTCGACAAGCTGGTGGAGAACGCCGTCGAGTTTTCGCCTCCCGGAGAAACCGTGCGCGTCCGGCTCGAGGAGCAGGGCCGCTACGCGCTGCTTGCCGTGCACAACAAGGGCCCCACGCTACCCGCGGCGATGCGCGCCCGCCTGTTCGAGTCGATGGTTTCGGTGCGCGAGCCGCGATCGGGCGCCACGCCGCACCTCGGGCTCGGGCTGTACGTCGCGCGCCTGATCGCCGAGTTTCACGGCGGCGCCATCGAAGCCGCCGATGCGGCAGCGGGCGACGGCGTCGTCCTGCGGGTGCACCTGCCGTTGGCGCGCTAGAATCGCGCGTTCCCTGCGAGGCTTTACCGATGAAACCCCTGTCGGAGCTGCGCGACGCGGCCCGGCTGCGCGGCCTGCTTTTCGACATCGACGACACGCTGACCACCGACGGCCGGCTGACCGCCCAGGCCTACGCGGCGCTCGAGCGGCTGCATGCGGCCAGGCGCCTGGCGATCGCGGTGACCGGCAGACCCGCCGGCTGGTGCGACCACATCGCGCGCATGTGGCCGGTAGATGCGGTGGTCGGCGAGAACGGCGCGTTTTACTTTCGCTACGCATACGGTAAGCTGCAAAAGCGCTACCAGGACGCTGCCGACGAGCGCGCCGCCAAGCGCGCGCGGCTCGGCGCCATTGCCGAACGCATTCTTGCCGCGGTTCCCGGCTGCGCCCTGGCCTCCGACCAGGCGTATCGCGATACCGACCTGGCGATCGACTATTGCGAGGACGTGCCGCGGCTGCCGCTCGAAGCTGCCGAGCGTATCGCGGCTCTGATGCGCGAGGCGGGCTTGAGCGCCAAGGTCAGCTCGATCCACGTCAATGGCTGGTTCGGCGATTACGACAAGCTGGCGATGTCGAAGACGCTGTTCGCCGAGAAGTTCGATACCGACCTCGACGCCGCCAATGCCCAATTCGTGTTTGCTGGTGACTCGCCCAACGACGCACCGATGTTCGGCTACTTCCGCAATTCGGTGGGTGTCGCCAACATCGCGCGCTTCGCCGGGCATCTCGCCGCAGCGCCGAAGTACGTCACGCAGCGCGCATCCGGAGCGGGATTCGCCGAGTTGGTGGCCTTTCTCCTCGGAGAAGCCTGATGGAATGGTGGTGGGCCTACCTCGCGATCGGCGCCGCGGTGGGATTCCTCGCAGGATTGCTCGGCATCGGCGGCGGCATGGTGATGGTGCCGATGCTTTTCTTCGTCTTTACCGCGAAGGGCTTTCCGCATGAGCATCTGATGCATTTCGCGCTTGGCACCGCAATGGCGACCGTGGCATTCACGTCCGCCGCGAGCGTGCGCGCGCACCATCGCCACCAGGGCGTCGACTGGCATGTAGCGCGCGCTATGGCACCGGGCATCGTCGTCGGCTCGCTCGGCGCCGCGCTGGTCGCGGGGTTCGTGCCGACGCGGCCGCTCGCCGTGTTCTTCACTGCCTTCATGTTCTACGCGTCGGTGCAGATGTTCTTCGAATCCACGCCCGTGCCGACGCGCGGTCTGCCGGGACCGACGGGGCTGTTCGCGGTGGGCGCGAGCATCGGCGCGGTCTCGAGCATCCTCGCCGCGGGCGGGGCATTCCTCTCGATCCCCTTCCTCCTGCGCTGCAACGTGTCGCTGCGGCGCGCCATTGGCACCGCCGCGGCGAACGGCTTTCCGATCGCCGCCGCAGGTACCGCCGGCTATGTCGCGCACGGGCTGCGCGCGCCGGACCTGCCGGCCGGCAGCCTCGGCTTCGTCTACCTGCCGGCACTGGCGCTGGTCGTCGCGGCGAGCATTCCGCTCGCGCCGCTCGGGGCGCGCCTCGCCCACCGACTGCCGGTGCGGCGCCTGCGGGTCGTCTTTTCGCTCATGCTGCTCGCGCTGGCGCTGCGCATGCTGGCAAACTTGTGGTGAAGGAGGATTGAGATGGCGGGACCCTTGGCAGGCATACGCGTGCTCGACCTTTCCCGCGTTCTCGCGGGACCCTGGGCCGGGCAGAATCTCGCCGACCTCGGCGCCGAGGTGATCAAGATCGAGCGCCCGAAGGTGGGCGACGATTCGCGCGCCTTCGGCCCGCCCTGGGTGAAGGATGCCCAGGGCCGGGACACGAAGGATTCTGCCTATTTCACCTCGGCGAACCGCGGCAAGAAGTCGATGACGGTAAACCTCTCGCAGCCTGAAGGACAGGAACTGGTGCGGCAGCTCGCGGCAAAGAGCGACGTCCTGCTCGAGAACTACAAATTCGGCGACCTGCAGCGGTATGGGCTGGGGTACGACGACCTGAAGACCATCAACCCACGCCTGATCTATTGCTCGGTCACGGGGTTCGGCCAGACGGGCCCCTACCGCGAGCGCCCGGGCTACGACTTCATGATCCAGGGCATGGGCGGGATGATGAGCGTCACCGGCGAGCCGGACGGCGCCCCCGGCGGCGGCCCGCAGCGCGCCGGTGTGCCGATCGCCGACATCATCACCGGCATGTACGCCTCGATCGCCGTGTGCGCGGCGCTCGCGCATCGCGCGCACTCAGGAGCCGGCCAGCACCTCGATCTCGCGTTGCTGGATTCGCAGATCGCGCTGCTCGCGTATCAGAACACCAACTACTTTGCGACCGGCAAGCCGCCCGCGCGCATCGGCAACCTGCATCCGAACATCGTGCCCTACCAGCCGTTCCGTGCGAGCGATGGCGAAGTCATCCTGGCCTGCGGCAACGACAATCTGTACCGCAAGTTCTGCGAGGCGGCGGGCTGCACGGAGCTGGCGGCAGACCCGCGCTTCGCGACGAACGGCAAGCGCGTGGAGAACCGCAAGGAGCTCACCCGGCTCCTGGGCGAGATCTTCGCCAGGCGCACCAAGAAGGAATGGGTGGACCTGCTCGACGCCGCGGGCGTGCCGAACGGCCCGATCAACGACATCGCGCAGGTGTTCGCCGAGCCGCAGGTGAAGGCGCGCGGCGTGAAGATCGAAGTCGAGCATCCGGTCGCCGGCAAGCTGCCGATGGTCGCGAGCCCGATGCGCTTCTCGGCGACGCCGCTCGAGCACAAGGCGCCGCCGCCGCTGCTCGGCGAGCACACGGAGGAGGTCCTGCGCGGGCTGCTGGGGAAGAGCGCCACCGAGATCGCGCAACTGCGCGCGGGCGGCGTGATCTGAGCGCGCTTACTGGGTGCGCAGGCGCGGGTCGAGCGCGTCGCGCAGCGAGTCGCCGAACAGGTTGAAGCCGAACACCGCCAGGCTGATGGCGAGGCCCGGGAAAAATCCCATCCAGGGCGCAGTCTCGGCAAACTCGATCGCGGCGCCGCGCAGCATCAGGCCCCAGGCGGCGACCGGCTCCTGCACGCCGAGGCCGAGGAAGGAGAGCGACGCCTCCAGCAGGATCGCCTGGCCGAGGAATGCGGTCAGCATGATCAGGTAGGGCGCCATCACGTTCGGCAGCATGTGGCGCAGGACGATGCGCGCATCGGTGAAGCCTGCAGCGCGCGCCGCGTCGACGTAGGGCATCTCACGCACCGCCAGGGCGCTCGAGCGCACCACGCGCGCGCAACGCGGGATCATCGGGATGGCGATGGCGAAGATCACGTTCTGCAAGCCGGTGCCGAGGATCGCCACCACCGCGAGCGCGAGGATGATCAGTGGAAACGAGATCAGCACGTCCATGATGCGCTGCACGATCATGTCGATCCGGCCGCCGAAGTAGGCGCTGGCAACGCCGATCAGCGCACCGAACGTCGCACCGATGAAGGAGGCCCCGAGTCCGACGATCAGCGCCGTGCGCGAGCCGAACACCATGCGCGAGTACACGTCGCGACCGAAGGTGTCGGTGCCCAGCCAGTGCTGCGCGTTCGGCGCCGAGAGCATCGCGCCGTAGTCGGTGGTGAGCGCGTCGTAAGGCGCAAGCCAATTCGCCGTGAGCGCGACCAGCACCATCACCAGGATCATCATCGCGCCGATCGCGCCGAGCGGCCGCTGCCGGGCAAAGTCGTAGGTCGCCTGCAGCCAGCGCGCGCGCGGCTTCCCGGCGCGTGCGATGCTTTCCAGGGTTTCCTTGGTGACGGCCATGGCTAGCGGTAGCGGATGCGCGGATCGAGCCAGGCGTAGGCGATGTCGGTTGCGAAGTTCACGAAGATGAACACCGAGGCGACGATCAGCACCAGTGCCTGCGTGAGCGTGTAGTCGCGGTGCGAGATCGCCTCTACGAACAGCATGCCCAGGCCGTTCAGGCTGAATACCTGCTCGGTGACCACCAGCCCGCCCATCAGGAAAGCGAACTCCAGGCCGATCACGGTGATCACCGGCAGCATCGCGTTCTTCAGCGCATGGCGCGACAGGATCAGCTTCAGCCACAGTCCCTTGGCGCGCGCGGTGCGGATATAGTCCTCGCGCAGCACTTCCAGCATCGCCGAGCGCATCATGCGGGTGGCTACTGCGGAGTAGCGGTAGCCGACGGCGAGCGCCGGCCAGATCAGCTGCGCGAGGTTTTCCCAGGGGTTCACCCAGAACGACGTAAAGACCATCGGCGGCAGCCACTTGAAGATGATCAGCATCGCCAGAATCATCAGGATGCCGAGCCAGAACGACGGCATCGCCAAGCCGGCGATCGAGAACACCCGCACCGCGTAATCGATCCACGTGTCCTGCTTGACCGCGGCGAGAATGCCGAGCGGGATGGCGAGCAGCGTCGCCACCACGGTGGCCATGATCGCGAGCTGCAACGAGAGCTCAAAGCGCAGCTTGAGCTCCTCGGTGATAGGCGCGCCGGTCCACATCGAGACGCCGAAGTCCAGGTGCAGCAGACCCCACATCCAGGTGGTGAACTGCTGCCAGAGGGGCTTGTCCAGGCCGAGCTTCGCGCGCTCGATCGCCATGACGGCCTCCGAGCTGTACTGTCCCTGGGCCATGAAGCGGACCTCGACGATGTCCCCCGGAACCACCCGCAGCAGGAGAAAAATGAGGACCGCGACCCCGAAAAGGGTCGGGAACATCAGCAGGAACCGCTTGAGGATGTAATGGGTCATCGGGCGAACCGCCGGCGGCGGGGATTCCTCCCGCCGCCGACCGCTGGCACCCTATCCGTCTATTTCGACAACCACACCGTGTCCAACTGGTTGTTGAGGTAATGGCTGGGCGTGATTTGCCAGCCGTGGACCCTCGCGTTCTGCGGAATGATGCGATGCCACTGCAGGGTCATGAGGTAATGCGCCTCTTCGTCGAGCAGGCGGCGCTCGAACTGCCTCAGGTAACGCGTGCGCTCCGCGGCGTCCGTCGCCCGGGACTGCTTCTCGTACAACTCGTCCAGAACCCGGTCGGTGTAATAGCCGTAGTTGTCATCGTTCTTGTCGTGCGAGATGAACTTGTAGATGTCCAGGTCGGGTTCGACGATGTAGCCGCACTGGAAGTCCATCGCCACATCGAACGCGTCGGGCTTGCGCAGCACTGTGCCGTAGTAGGCGGCGGCCTCGACCACCTGCTGCTTCACGTTCAGGCCGACCTGGCGCCACTGGTCGATCAGCCAGATTGCCAGCGGCTCGTACGGCATCGGCGTGCCGCGGTTGTAAAACGTGAACGTAAAGCCCTCGGGCACGCCCGCTTCCTTCAGCAGGCGTCTTGCCTCGGCACGCGACTTGTCGATGTCGGGCCAGTACCCGGTGAGCTTCTTCAGCTCCTCGGGCGGAGTCGCCCACGGCGTCCCGGGCACCTGGATACCCGCCACGTCCTTCACGATGGCGATCTTGCTCAGGGTCTCGGCCGCGCTCCAGCGGTCGAGGGCGAGCGACAACGCCCGCCGCACGCGCTTGTCGTCGAACGGTTTCTTGGTGTGATTGATCGCCACCAACAGGATGCAGTCCCAGGCACTTTCCTGGAACTTGATCTTGTCGCCCATCGCGTTGGTCAAGGCTTCCTTGTCGGCCGGGGTAAAGCTGCGGAACTGGGTGAGGGAGCGCTCACCACGCACCGCAGCAACCTGCGCCGAGTGCGAGCGCACGAAAAGCGCCCGGTAGCCGTCCAGGTAGGGCTTGCCTTTGTCCCAGTAGTTCGGGTTCTTCTTGCCGACCCAGTGCGAGCCCTTGACGTGCTCGACAAACGTGAACGGGCCGGTGCCCATGATGTGACTCTCGTACCAGTGCATGTCTTTCGCCAGGATGTCGGCCTTGTAGATGAAGTTCCAGGGCGAAGCGAGCGACTGCAAGAACGCGCCGGAGGGCCATTTCAGCTTGAAGCGAATCGTGTAAGGGTCGGGTGCCTCGACTTCCTTCACGACGAGGTAGGTCGCCTTGCGCACGCTGGCGACGCCTTCCGGCGGGAAGATGATCTTGTCGTAGGAAGCCTTGACGTCCTTAGAGGTCATCTCGTCGCCGTCGTGAAACTTGACGCCCCGGCGCAATTTGAACGTAAAGGTCAAATGGTCGCTCGACTCAGTCCAGCTCTCGGCGATATCGCCGATCGGCTTGGTCCCGGTCGGATCGGTCGGATCGACGCGCAACAGCGTGTTGTAATGCGGCGCGATCGGGTGGATCAGCCCGAAGGTCTGCTCGCGGGGCCCGTCGTAGGACGGCGGCTCCGAGGGCACGGTGAAAACCAACTCACCCCCGTATTGGGGTGTTTGGGCCTGCAGCGGGATGGCGAACAATGCGCCTGCCACGACAGCCAGAAAACCTACGAGTTGCTTCATCATGATGCGCCTCCTCCTCGATATGACCGGGGTCCCTGCGATGGGGAACACTCAGTTCTGAACTACACTTAATAAGAGGGATTGTTCCCTTCTGTCAAGCTAGATGGCACGCCGCCCAGTGCCCAGGGCGGATTTCCCTCAGCGGCGGGATTTCCGCACTGCAGCGATCCACTGCAATCGGGCAGCGGGGGTGAAACACGCAGCCCGAGGGTGGTTTAAGGGCGCTGGGCACCTCGCCGCGCAGCACGGTGCGCTCGCGTTTCGCCTCGATCTTCGGATCGGGGATCGGCACCGCGGAAAGGAGCGCGCGCGTGTAGGGGTGCAGCGGCTCGTCATAGATCGCCTTGCGGTCGGCGAGCTCCGCGATCTTGCCGAGGTACATCACCGCCACGCGGTCGGAGATGTGTCGTACCACCGAAAGGTCGTGCGCGATGAAAAGATAGGTCAGCCCGAGCCGCGACTGCAGATCCTCCAGCAGGTTGATGATCTGCGCCTGGATCGATACATCGAGCGCGGACACGGGCTCGTCGCACACGATGAGTGCGGGCTCCATGGCAAGGGCGCGCGCGATGCCGACGCGCTGGCGCTGGCCGCCGGAAAGCTGGTGCGGGTAGCGCTTGTCGTGCTGTGGCAGCAGCCCCACCTGGGCAAGCAGCTCGCGCACGCGCAGCTCGCGCTCGCCCTTGTCGCGACGGATACCGTGCACCTTGAGCGGCTCGGCGAGGATCTGGCCAATCGTCATGCGCGGGTTGAGCGAGGAATAGGGATCCTGGAAGATCACCTGGACGCGGCGCCGCACCGCGCGCAGCTCGGCCGCGTCCAGCGTCACCATGTCGATGCCTTCAAAAACGATGCTGCCACTCGTGGGCCGCTCGAGCTGCAGGATGCAGCGCCCGGTCGTGGTCTTGCCGCAGCCCGATTCGCCCACCAGGCCGAGCGTTTCGCCCTTGCGGATCGAGAAGCTCACGCCGTCGATCGCGCGCACGACGCCGACTGGCTTGGTGAACATGCCGCCGCCGATCGGGAAGTGCTTGACGAGATCGCGTACCTCGAGCAGTGCGTCGCTCATGCCACGGGCTCCTTGGCGAGGCTCGCGGATACCCAGCATGCCGACATGTGGCCCGCGGCGCCGCAAGCGGCGAGCGGCGGCACCTCGGTACAGCGCTCGACGCGGTAGGCGCAGCGCGGCGCGAACGCGCAGCCGGGCGGCAGACGCGAAAGATCCGGCGGCTGCCCTTCGATCGGATCGAGCTTCGCGCGGATGGGCTCGTCCAGGCGCGGTACTGAGCGCAGCAGCCCGAGGGTATAGGGATGGCGCGGATCGGCGTAGATTTCCGCGGCGGTGCCGCGCTCGATGATGCGCCCGGCGTACATGACGTTGACGCGATCCGCGTAGCGCGCCACGACGCCGAGGTTGTGCGTGATGATGAGCATCGCCACGCCGAGGCGGCGCGAAAGATCCTGCAGCAATTCCAGGACCTGCGCCTGGATGGTGACGTCGAGTGCGGTGGTGGGCTCGTCGGCGAGGATCAGCGCCGGATTGCAGCCGAGCGCCATGGCGACCATCATGCGCTGGCGCATGCCGCCGCTGAACTGGTGCGGGTACTGCGCCAGGCGGCGCGCCGGATCCGGAATGCCGACCAGCCCGAGGAGTTCGATCGCGCGCGCGCTGGCCGCCGCCGGGCCCATGCCGAGGTGGATTTCGAGGCCCTCGGTGAGCTGGCGCCCGATCGTCAGAACCGGGTTGAGCGAAGTCATCGGCTCCTGGAAGATCATGGCGATGTCGCGCCCGCGCACGTCGCGCATTTCCTCCTCGCTGAGCTTGAGCAGGTCGCGTCCCTTGAACACGATCTCGCCCCCGACGATGCGCCCGGCAGGCTCGGCCACCAGCCGCATGATGCTCAGCGCCGAAACCGACTTGCCGCAGCCCGACTCGCCGACCAGCGCGACGGTCTCGCCTTCGTCGACGTCGTAGGACACGCCGTCGACGGCGCGCACGACACCGGCAGACGTCAGAAACTGCGTCTGCAGATTCTTCACTTCGAGCAGCTTTGCCACCTTCCCCCTCCTAGTAGGGTGGCCTCGGGCCGGGCAGTCTAACATGGCGAAATTCCTCTTGGCACCAGTTACTCGATGAGCAAACGCACGTTAGGGATCTGCAGCGCGGTGCACACGCTGCACGACGGCCTGGCCGACGTGACCTACGTACTGCTGCCGTTGCTGGCCAGCGCCTTCGGCCTGTCGCTCGCGCAGGTCGGCTTGATTCGTGGGGCGCACCGCGCTGCGATGGCGGCTTTCCAGATTCCCGCGGGCATCGTCGCCGAGCGTTTCGGCGAGCGCGAACTGCTGGCGCTCGGCACGCTCGTCGCCGGCGCGGCGTTCGCCGCGCTGGGCTTTGTGCAGGGATTCTGGGCCATCCTGGCGGTGCTGTTCTTCGCCGGCGCGGGATCCGCGGTCCAGCATCCGCTCGCCTCGACGCTCGTCTCGCGCGCCTATCCCGTGCAGGGTCGGCGCGCCGCACTCGGCACCTACAATTTCGCCGGCGACGTCGGCAAGTTCGCCTTCGGCGGCTTGTTGTCCCTGCTGCTGCTGGCGGGAGTCGCGTGGCAGGTGCCGGTGATCGGATTCGGATCCGTCGCGGCCGTGATGGCAGTCGCCGTGCTTTCCCTGCTGGCCCCAAGAACGCAGGCAGGATCCCCCGCGGCGGCCGCGCCGGCGGGCCACGCGACGGACTGGGGCATCAGTGACCGGCCGCGATTCCTCGCGCTGTGCCTGATCGAGATTCTCGATTCGAGCACGCGCAGCGCGTTTCTGACGTTTATCGCCTTCCTGCTGATCGCGAAGGGCTTGGCCGTGGGCTGGGCCGCGGCCGCGGTACCGCTGGTACTGGCTGGAGGCATGGCGGGCAAGCTCGCCTGCGGCCTGCTTGCGGAGCGCCTTGGCGTCGCGCGCATGATCATCATTACCGAAATCGGCACGGCGAGTGGCATCCTCGCCGTGCTCGCCCTTCCCGCCGGTGGCGCGCTCTTGCTGCTGCCGCTGCTCGGCGTCGTGCTGCAGGGCACCTCGTCGGTGCTCTACGCCACGATCGGCAAGTACGTCCGGCCCGAGCGGCTGTCGCGCGCCTTCGGCCTGTTCTACACGGTGGGCTCGGTGTGCGGCATCGCGGCGCCTCTCGCCTTTGGGCTGCTCGGCGACCGGCTGGGCGTGCATGTCGCCATCGCCGTGCTCGGCGGCCTGATTCTGCTCACCCTGCCGCTGGTCATGGTGCTGCGGCCGCACCGGCCGGCGCCGGCACGAGCGTAACCTCGGTTTCGCGCTCGAGCCGCCAGAGGCGCTCGAGCAGCGCACGCGCCGGCGCCTCGCCGATCACCGGCACGGCCAGCTCGAGGTATTTGGCCTCGAGCTCGCGATCGTCAAGCGGCAACTCGGGATCGCCCTTGCGCGTGGGCTGCAACAGGCTGCGGCTGCGCCCGTCGCGGGTGTCCATGACGACCCGCGCCGCCCGCCGCGCCGGAAAGGCCGCGTCCAGCTCGGCGTCGATCGATGCGTCGATGCATTGCATCAAGGCGCGCGTCGCCGGGTCGCCGAGAGGCCCGGGACCGAAGGCGGCGAGCCGCACGCTGCCGTGGCGCAGTGCATGCGCAACGACGTACTTCAGCGAAAAGCGTGCTTCCGCCGGCGTGCGCGGTTCCTCGATTCCAGAGACTTCGAGCGCCGCGCGGTAGCTGCCGATGCGCACGCGCGCGATGTCGCGGGCGGCAACGCCCAGCGCCGCCTGTGCGGCGAGCGCGCCGTCGATCGCGGCGAACGTGTGGCCGCAGCAGGCGTGGTTCTTGAACGTCATGCGCGTGATGTGGAACTCGGCGCCGAGGGTGGCAAAGGCCTTTGCCCAGTCCGGCGCATCGCCCATCGCGCGGCCGAATCCGGCATCGCCTTCGATTACGTCGAGCGA
>Ga0224512_10004612_pt1 | contig 11551 bp, 9 predicted proteins | sample SF_May12_sed_USG_4_FD_169103 | JGI IMG/M metagenome (GOLD analysis project Ga0224512, IMG submission 169103) | Sediment microbial communities from San Francisco Bay, California, United States - SF_May12_sed_USGS_13 | ecosystem: Environmental > Aquatic > Marine > Sediment | place: USA: California... | reverse complement strand
GCGATCTCGTGGCCAATCACAGCCCCAAGCTGATCCTGGTTTTCGGTCACCTCCAGGATGCCGGTGAACACGCCGATCTTGCCGCCGGGCATCGCGAACGCATTGACGGATTCGCTGTCGAACACCGCCAGCTCCCATTCGATATCGCTAAGCGGGGGTTCGAGAACACTGACCACGGCCTGGGCAACACAGGCGACGAAATCGATTTTCTTGCGGTCCGTGGCCAGCGGCAAGCCGGCGCGCATCTGGTTGAATGCGCGCGCACTTTCAGCCTCGAGTTCGGCGTCGGACTTCCAGATCATCTGGCTGCGACCCGTCGGAGAGGTCGAGCACGACGCCACTATCAGCGCCGTAAAAACGAGAGGGATCAGTAACTTGAGTCTGTGCATGCGAATACGAACTCCTCGGGACAATGCAGGATTATAGCGCCTTGCCACGCTTCAAACCCGCATAGTGTTCGACCGGAATATGAGGAGCCAGTTCCTCTGGCCTAGCGCGGCAGTCTCGATTCGAATCGGCGACGCCAGCCCGCCGCGTCCGCTTTCTCAAGCAGGCTGTCGATGTTCGCCAACACACGTTTCTGCAAAGGCTGCTTGATCTTGAAGGACACCAGGTATAAATCGCGCGCCGACGCCTGCTCCTTGAGCAGCTCGTCGCTCGTCCTGATCTCGTCGGCAAGGCCGAGTTCGAGCGCCTTCGTGCCGTACCAGTGCTCTCCCGTGGCAACCTTGTCGAGATCCAGCTCGGGCCTGTATTTGGCCACGGCATCCTTGAACAAGGTGTGCACGCCTTCGAGTTCCTCTTTCAGCTTGGCGCGATCTTCGTCTGTGTTCTTGCCGAACATCGTTACTGTTCTCTTGTACTTCCCCGCTGTGACTTGCTCAAAGTCAACACCATGACTGTCGAGCATTCGGTTGAAGTTCGGGATTTGCGCCAGCACACCTATCGAGCCAAGGATGGCAAACGGTGCGGCATAGACTTTCGATGCGACGCAAGCCATGAGGTATCCCCCGCTTGCCGCAACTTTGTCTACACAGACCAGCAGCGGAATCTCGTGGTCCCGAATTCTCGCGAGCTGCGACGCGGCAAGGCCATGCTCATGAACCACACCGCCGTGATTCTCGAGCCGGACAATAACTTCATCCCCTTCCGCCGCAACATCGAGGATCGCACTGACTTCTTCGCGCAGTGAGGCGACAGCGCTGGCCTTGAGATCACCCTTGAAGTCGATGACAAAACTGCGCGGCCTTGCTGACGCAACTTTGCTCTCGGCCTTGTCCTCTTTTTTGCGGGCTTTTGCCGTCTTTTTCCGTTCGCTCTTCGTCGATACCGCGGCAAGCAACGCATCCGCGAGCGACCTGTATTTTTTGTTCAGGTTTTCGACTTCGAGACCCTCGTGACTGGCCCTGCGCCCTGCCGACGCGGCAACCACGATAACGACAATGATCGCCGCCAAAATCGTGATGACTTTGAGAAGAAATAAACCGTATTCAGCAAGAAACTGGGTCATAGGTATCCTGGGGCCTGGTTGGGATCGTCAGATCGCGATGCCGACGTTGTTTTTTTGCAGCACCTGCTCAGCGCGATAGCTCGAGCGCACCATGGGTCCGGCGACGACTTCGACGAAGCCCTTTTCAAGTCCTTCCGTTCGATAAGCGTCGAACTCCTGTGGCGTGACGTAACGTTCGACCGGAAGGTGGTTGGGCGTCGGACGCAAATACTGGCCCAACGTGAGAATGTCGACGTTCGCGCGACGCAAATCCTGCATGGCCTGCATGATTTCGTTGTCACGTTCACCGAGGCCGAGCATCAGGCTGGTCTTGGTCAGGACCGACGGGCGATGCGCCTTGGCATGTCGCAGTACTTCGAGGGTCTGCTCGTAACCGGCGCGCGGATCGCGCACCCGGTGAGTCAGGCGGCGAACCGTTTCGATATTTTGAGCAAATACCTCGAGGCCGGAACCCACAACCAGCTCAACATGCTCGCTAACGCCGTTGAAATCAGGCGTCAGCGCCTCGACTGCCGTGTTCGGATTGAGTTTCTTGATTTCGCGTACGCACTCCGCATAGTGCGAGGCACCCCCGTCAGCGAGATCGTCACGATCGACCGAAGTGATCACGACATATTCGAGACCCATCAGCTGTACGGCACGTGCTGAATTCAAAGGCTCTTCCGGATCAAGCCACCCTTTGGGGTTACCCGTGTCCACGGCGCAAAAGCGGCAGGCCCTTGTGCAAACAGATCCGAGCACCATGATCGTCGCAGTGCCGGCGTTCCAGCATTCGCCGATATTCGGACACATCGATTCTTCGCAGACCGTGCTGAGCCTGTGCTCGTGAACTATCTTTCGGGTGGACGAATATCCCGATCCCGAGGGCATTTTGGCACGCAGCCAATGGGGCTTGTCGCCACGGACCAGCGGCTCACCGTCACGGCGTTCCTTGATGCCATTCTTGATCGCTGCAAAGCCGGCATCCGTCCTGTACTTCTGGCCGCTCTGAATGATCGGTATACCCTGGAACTGTTTTTCTTTGTTACTCATACGAACCGTGCGCAGTTTGTAGCGTTTTGGGGAGCGCATTGTCGCATAAAAAGCGCACAAAAAAAGATCCCGGCCGAAGCCGGGAGAGTCAGGGGGAAATAGTCAAACGCCAGAGGTGTTAGTGCAGTCTCGACCAGCTGACCAGTTTTACAGCGCTACGCTGCAGGTCAAAGTTGCGGGCCAGAATGGCTTCGATGTCGCGCTCATCCGAGTCATGTTCCATCGGCTGATTAAGCTCTACAACTCCGCAGAACTCATTACCGTCGCGATACTGCGTGTCGGTCAGGATGAACTGTGTGTAGTACTTTGCAGACATGGCTAAAGACTACCGGGGCCCGAAAACGGTATCTGTGAGCCACAGCACAAATTGCCGCCTCAGGCGGCCGGATCGTCGAAAAATTGACCCAAATCACATTTGCCGACGGAAATAGCGCAGGGACCATTCTTCACGTTTTGCATAAGGACCACCCTCGATGCAGCATCAAATCGTGGATAAGCACACGATTTTTCGGGCTTTTTGGCCCAGACCGGGTAAAATCCGGGAAAATTATGGACACGCTGCACAGATTTGCGGTCACACCATATGTAATATCGCGCTGCACCTGCCACCGCTTGGGCAGACCCGGATCGCAACAATTAAATGTCGAGGATTGAATACATGACCGCGAAAGTCGATTTCGTAAAACTTGTCACCGTGAGCCTGCTGCTGTTATCAGCCGCAAACGGCTATGCGCAAAACGAGCTCCGCAATACGTTTTTCAAGGATGCCGACGCGGCCAAGGCGGCGGCCGATGCGGCCAACGCCGAGTTACTCGCCCCGAGGAGTTATGAACAGGGTCTCAAGGAGTATCGCGACGCAGAGTCCGCTCTTGAACGTGGGCGCAACATCGAATTCGTTCGCTCGAATGCCGCCGACGCCACGACCTATTTCAGAACGGCGGCGGATAAAGCGCAGCTCGCAAAAACCGCGCTGGCCCAGGTCATGAAGAGCCGCCAGGATGCCGCGAACGCGAAGGCGCCGCAGCTGTCTGCCGAAATCTGGCAGGAAGCACAGCGCAAGTTTGCCGATGCCATCCGCTTGCTGGAACGCGGCGATCTCAAGGACTCCAAGCGTCGCGATATCGAGGCGACGAGTCTATATCGCGACGCCGAACTGGTTGCGATTAAAGCGCAGTACCTCAGCGAAACCCGTCGTCTGCTGGCGGACGCCGACCGGGCTCGCGTGGGACGTTATGCGCCGATCACGCTGGGCAAGGCAAAACAACTGTTGGCGGATGCGGAACGCGAACTGAGTGAGAACCGTTATGACACCGACCTGCCCCGCAGCCTGGCGCAGCAGGCCAATTACGAGGCCAAACACGCGATCTACCTTTCCGAGGTTGTTCGGCAGGTGCGCGACAAGATGTTGACACCGGAGCAGCTCGTGCTGCAGTGGGAACAACCGATGCAGGCAATCGCCGGCGTTGCCGACGCTGTCCCCGACATGGCAAATGGCCCGGACCGGCTGACCCAGGAACTCGTTGCTTTCTTTGAGAATCAGCGGAATCAGTTGCAGAGCCTGGAGCAGGAAAAAGCCGAAAACGAGGTTCGCATTGCCGACATGGAAGAAGAGCTGAGTGCCCTGGATGAGCGTCTCGGCGGCGCAACGGCCGAGAGGGCCGCGCTGGTGCAGCGGCTCGAAGCTCAGGCCCGCGTCAAACAGCAGTTCGAACAGATCGAGAAGATGTTCCCGGCGAACGAGGCCCGTGTGTTTCGCGAGGGCAACAGCATTATCATGCGACTTGTCGGCCTGAGTTTCGACAGCGGCGCATCGCAGATCAAATCCGCGAACTTTGATCTTCTCGCGAAAGTCGAAAAAGCTATCGACGTTTTCCCGCGTAGCGAAATCACGATTGAAGGTCACACGGACTCGCACGGCGGCGATGATTTCAACCAGACGCTGTCACAGGCACGGGCGGAATCCGTACAGCAGTACATGATTAACGCGATGCGTATTCCGACCTATCGCCTGATTGCGACCGGTTACGGCGAAACACGCCCTGTCGCCAGCAACGAAACCGAAGCCGGCCGCGCGCGCAACCGCCGCATCGACATCGTCATCAAGCCTAATCTCGAAGCGACTTAAGCGCCGGACATCGCAGAATCATGGCCGCGCCACCAGGACGACACGGTGCGCGCGGTCGTTTCGTTGACGAGGTAGCCATACTCGGAGTGCACGTTGAGTGCGCCGTTGAGCCGAAAATAGTTGTATAGCTCGACGTCCTCGAGACTCTCGATCAGCCCCAGTTTCAGCAGCGCTTCAAAGTCGTTCTTGAGCCGCGGGTCGATTGCCGTCAAATCACCGACAGCCGCCAGATTTTTCCAGTGACGAATGTTCTTCGGATAGCGGCCTGCACCATGGGAGGTGCTGCTCTTCAGGCGCTTTTGGATGTAGCGCTGGCCCAGCGGACTGCCCATCGTCAACAGCAGGTCGACGACGACGTCGTCACGGCCGCTATGTGACAGTTCCCACAAGGTGTCGTAAGCAATCACCGAGCCCATGCTGTGCGCGATCAGCAGCACCGGGTGATGCCCCTTTGTCGCCGCTTTCAGGGGTACCTTGAGCATGCGTCGTGTATGCGCAGCGATGCCGTTGTCGTCGTGTGTATAGCGCCGCAGATCACGCAGGTGCATTTCCGTTCGCTCGCTTGCAACATGAGGAATCAGGAACGGCAGCCGGTCGCCCAGTTTGTAAATCCAGCGCGTAAGTTTTCGCCCGAAGGAAGCTGCTTCGGCAATGTCGCGCTCGCTCGCGCTCATCTGGCTGATTACGTCTTCGATGGCCTCACTGTCGATACCGATATCCCGATGCTCGCGATAAAAGTCATACGTCCACGACACAATATCGAAACCACCCTTCGTCGACGTCACGGCTTCGGCAACCGGTTCGTCGACGCGGCGCAGGCCGGCCAGAAGGCAGCGAAGCAACGCGTCTCTATGCACCGCTGGCTCAGGCTTGGGCAGCAGGCCGGGCACATAAAGAATGATCGGATGGGCAGTCCCCGACACCGCTAGCTCCGTCCCAGTAAAGCGTGAAGTTCGCCAACATGACGAACCTCACCGTCCGGCTGGGGATACTCATCGGGCCACTCATCACCGTTGCGGTTGACCCAGATGGCTTTGAGGCCCGCATCGCGCGCGCCATGAACATCGTGCAAGGGATGATCGCCAACGTGCAGTGTCTGGGCAGCGCTTGCGCCACCAACCGCCACGGCCATATCGAATATCGCACTCTCGGGCTTGGCAACACCCGCCATCGCTGCTGACACCACGCCGTCGAACAAATCGCGTATTCCGATCCTCTCCAGGTCCGCGTTGCCGTTTGTAACGGCGATCAATACAAAGCGATCGCGCAACGACACGAGCGCCGGCCGGGCTTCCGGAAACAGCGTGACATCGTTGCGAAACGTATTGAATACCTCGAACGCCTCATCGACATAGCTGTTGCTGTAACCCGCGGCCTCGCCGAGCCGCGTCAACACCGTGCGACGCAGGAGGGTCAGGTCATGCAAGTGGTCCTTGAGTTCGGCAATGGCCTCCGATCGTACCTGCATGATGTCCGCTGGCTGGAACTGCTCGGTAATTCGCGGATAGTGTTCGGCAATCCAGGCGTACAGCTGCTCTTCGGCACGCTTTATCACCGGGTGGATTGCCCATAAGGTATCGTCCAGATCGAGGGTAATGGTGCGAATGTCGTTCACGTATTGCCTGCGGCGTGATGATCAACGACCATTGTGGAGTCAAGATTCACTCGGAGCAACATCATGAAATACCTTCACACCATGGTGCGCATTACCGATGTCGAAAAGTCGCTGGACTTTTACTGCGACAAGCTGGGGCTCACCGAGCTAAGGCGCCACGACAGCGAAAAGGGACGTTTCACGTTGATCTTCCTCGCAGCACCCGGCGACGAGGACGCGCAGGTCGAGCTGACCTACAACTGGGACCCCGAGGAATACGGTGAGGGCCGCAACTTCGGTCACCTGGCCTATCGGGTCGATAATATTTACGCGCTTTGCCAGAAACTCATGGATGGTGGCGTCACGATCAACCGGCCGCCGCGCGATGGCCACATGGCGTTCGTTCGCTCACCTGACAACATCTCTATCGAGCTGCTGCAGAAAGGAGACGCCCTGCCACCTGCTGAACCGTGGGCCTCAATGCCCAGCGTCGGACACTGGTAGCCCCTAGCTCTTACCCTCGTCGGCGCGGTCGGAATGTCCGCTTTCAGCTTTTGGCGGATCTTGGTCTTGCGACCTGACCATGGGTGTCCTGGCGACTCGACGCCGTTCCTGCGGGCGTCGCGTTAGGAAGCGGCGCAAGCGCAATGCCATGGCGACGATGGCGTCTTCCACGTTGTCGAAAAACTGAAACAGGGTTTCCATTGTTCGAGTCTTTAGCCGTGCCCGATTGCTCCGGCGTTTGCTTGCTTACTATACGCCGTTTCAATTGGGGACATTCTTAATTTAACGTATTAATACGTTAAATTAAGAATGTCCCCAAACGCAAACGGATTAGGCTGCCGGCGGCATCAGCGGCGGCAACGGATCAGTGTGCTCAAGCCGGGAATCCGCGCTCATGACGGCAATCGACCTGATCGATTTTGCGAGCGCCGCACCGTCCCATTCACTGCCGCCGGGGCCGTAGCTCGCCATTGACAGCTTCCGCAATTCGTCAGAGAGCGGCGCTTTCACTCGTTCGGCCAGTTCGCCGACACTGCGAGGCGCGTCATGCGGCCATTGCAGGCGGCCCCACTCCAGGACGGCCGAACGCACGGCGGCAGCATCGCCCGCCAGTGCGGCCTTGCGAGCGGCTTTTACAAACTTTGCCTGTCGTTTATAGACAGGTGGCGGCTCGGGCTCTCGCGGCGACCGCTGCTGGTCGCGCGACGACCACCACCAGGCGAAAATCGTCAGAGCCCAGACAGCGGCGAGCAGCTGGCTGGCCCGCCGCCAGAAACTATCGGGCATTAGCGGCGACACGGCCGTTTCTGCTACGCCTGCTTGCGGCGTCGTCCCGACCACGGCTTCCGTTATGATCGGCGCGTCGACTGCCTTGACGTTGATCGTACGTGCAGGCAACTTCGCGACGCGCCAGGTCGCAGCATCAATATCCCACCACGGCACCTCAAGCGCAGGTAGGTCAATGGCACCGGCATTGACGCCGATGACAGCATACTGGTCTTTGCGAATGCCGCGGATGCCGCCGGCTTCCACACGACGACTCAGTTCGGGTTTGTCGCCGTAGACATTGAGACCATCGACGCTAAGTGGCGCGATCGCCGGGATTTGCGTTTCGATCTGTCCGAGCGCACTGATCGTCACCCGCCGCGTGACAGGCTCGCCTGCATTAATGTGCTCCGGATCCCGCGACCATTCCTCGCTGAGCTGCACATCGCGAGCTGGCAACCACACCGCGTTCTGAAACTCGTCGGGCGGTGCGGGAATGGGCAAGACCTTCACCGTGTGGGCATCGGACTGGAATACCTTGCGACCCGTGATGCGACCATCCCGAAGTACGCGTGCCTCAAACTGTGCCGGCGAGATTGCGATCTCACCGCTCTGCTGCGGGTAGAGGGCCATAACGCGCTCCACGACGTTGTAGGCCTTGCCGTTGAGAATCGCTTCATAGCTCTTTTCATCGCCCACGAGTTCAACGAGGCCTTCAACACCGCTAATGGTCGGCTCGCGCAAAGACGGTTGCCGCGTCGCCACGGCACGGTACACTTTTATGCGATACAGGATTTGCGCCTGCACGTAGGCCTCCGCCTGGTCTATCTCGCTCGTTATGAACACGTCCGCCTCGCCCGGCGGCTCTTTGGTCGGTTCGTTTACAATGATTTTCACGGGCGCACTCTGCTCATTGCCGACCGAAATGGGCGGGATCTCCTGCGCGCCCGTATTTTTCGGCATCAGCGCAATCGTCCAGGTCCGGCTGCGCCGGATTTCGCCGTTGTAAATAGAGGTGTTGCTGAGCTGGCTCACCTGGCCCACGTAAAACGCATCGTCAAGAACCGTGAGGTCGGGCTCCCTGTCGGTATTCGTATCGACGATGATCTCGAGCATGAACGATTCGTTCAGGTCTACAGCGGGACGGTCAACCTGCGCTCGCACGGCGGCCGACGCACCGGACATCGCGGCCACGCAGGCGATCAATGCCAGCGCTGCGTTTCGAAAAAGTCTGTTGTTCATTGTTACCACGGCTGTGCCTCATTGTCCGGCCAGACATCGTTACCGTCCTGGTCCTTGCCAGAACGCTGATACTGGTGCCTGAATTTGCGTCGCAGCAGACCACCCGGGTCATCCGGTATGCGCCGCAGCCACTGCTCCATCGCCTGCTCCTGCTCCTGCTGCTGGCGCAGCTCGGCCAGCTCGGCGGCCGACAGCTGTTGTGGCTTTTCGCCTGTTTGTGCCTCCTCGGCGGCGCGCTGCAATTCCTGTTGCAGCGCTTCCATATCCTCGGCGCTCATTTCCTCGTCACCACGCTGCGATGCGTCGCCTTGTTCGGACTCGTTTTCCGACTCCGATGACCCCTCGGAACCTTCCTGGCCCGGCTGACTCTCGGAGTCTGATTGCTCGCCCTCGCCCTCCTGGTTCTCGCCCGGCTGCTGCTGGTCGCCCTGGCCTTCCTGCTGTTGTTGCTGCTGATCCTTGAGATTCTTGATCAGCTCGAGGTTATACGCCGCATCTTCGTTGTCGGGCTCCATTTCGAGCACCTGTTCATAGGCGTCGATGGCCGAATCCAGCTCACCCTGCATAGCCATCGCATTACCAAGATTGTAGAGATTCCTCGCATCACCACGTTCCGCGAACTCGGCTGCACTGCCCGCGTAGTCTTTCGCACGATAGCGCGCGACGGCGCGCCACTCGGGATTCTCAAAGAGTGCCGCCGCATCTTCGGCATTACCGGCGTCGAGCTGGCTGCTCGCCTGTTGATTCCTGTTTTGCCAGAGGTCGTCCCAAAGTGCTGCCTCTGCCGGCTGCGGCAACGGCACCACGAAAATCAGCAGAACCAAAGCCCATCCGCGCCGGAAAGCCAGCGCTGCGATCGGCAGTAGCAGTAACAACAACCACGGCCCTTCTTCGCGCCACTGATCCGTAGCGAGCGATTCGGCGGACGATGATGCGGTCGTCACTTCGCCGGATAAGAGAACATCGAGATCACGATTATCGGCAGACAGAACGGCGAAGCGCCCTCCCCCTGCAGCGGCCAGGGCGCGCAGCGAGGTCTCTTCGAGCCTTGGCACGGCAATCTTGCCGCGATTGTCTGTCACGAAGCCGCCGGACACGCGCGGTATCGGCGCGCCCTCGCGAGTCCCGACACCCAGCACTGACAGCGCATATCCGGCCGACTTCAAATCACGCGCGACTTTTTCGGCGGCAACCGACGAGCCGCCATCGGTAATCAGCAGCACCTCACCATAGCCGACACCGGCCTGGTCCAGGAGCTGCCGGCTTTTCTCTATAGCGACCGCCGGGTTGCTGCCGCGGCTCGGCATGATGTCGGTGCTCAGACTGTTGACGAGCGCCGCCACCGTGTCGGTATCCGTAGTCAGCGGCGTGACCGTAAACGCATTCGACGAATAGACAACCAGCGCTGTCTGACCGCTCTTGCGGCGCGCGAGTATGTCGAGGATCTTGAGGCGGGCGCGCGCCACGCGACTGGGCGAAATGTCCTCGGCGTCCATGGACCGAGAAAGATCCAGCGCGACGACCAGAGCCTGTTCGGCCCGAAAGACCGGTTGCTCGATGCGCTGCCAGGCCGGCCCTGCCAGTGCCAGCGCTGCGAGGATGCCGCCAATCGCGAGCAGCCACCAGCGATGGTCGATGCCGCGGCCGGGCGCGCGGGACAACACGTACGGCATCAGCGCCGGATCAACTACGTTGCGCCAGTTGTCCGAACTCAGCCGGCCACGCGCAAAAACCACGGCCACCACGACTACGAGCGGAATGGCAAGCAACCACGCGGGGCGCAGCCAGTGGAAGTCAGCCAGCACTGGTGGCTCCCCCGGCACGCAGTGCCGCTGCTCGAGTACGAACAAGTCGCCGCAAGAGGCTGATCGCAGACATCATTGCGACAAGGGCAAAGGCCCCGCCCAAAGGCCAGAAATAAAGTGATTTCACGGGTCTAAAACCCGACTCCGGCTCTTCGACCGGCTCGAGTTCATCCACCAGTCGATAAATGTCCTGCAGGCTGGCTGTGTCGGTCGCCCTGAAATACCGGCCACCTGTGAGTTCTGCGATTCGCGTGAGCGTGTCCTCGTCAAGATCCGCCGACGGGTTTATGCGGCGCCGGCCACCAATCAGAGACGCGACCTCGAGTTGCTCGGCACCGATACCTATCGTGTAAATGCGCAACCCGACCTGCTGCGCGAGTTCAGCCGCCTTGAGCGGCTCGACTTCACCGGCCGTGTTTGCACCGTCCGTCAGCAGTACCAGTACCTGGTCGCCTTCTTCTTTCGCCTGCTCATGCACGCGGCGCACGGCCAGCGTTATCGCGTCGCCGATCGCCGTCTTCTCTCCAGCGAGTCCGATGAAGGCTTCCATTAGCAAAACGTTGACGGTCTTGCGATCCAGCGTCAACGGCACCTGCAGGTAGGCGCGTTCACCGAACAGGATCAGTCCTATGCGGTCTCCCTCGCGGCGCGCAATGAAGTCGCTGGCAACCGCCTTGGTCGCGGTCAGGCGATCGACGCGGCGATTGCCGAGTTCGAAATCCTTTTGATCCATGCTGCCGGACAGGTCGACGGCGAGCATCAGGTTGCGCCCGGAGACCGGCACGTCGAGTTCGTCGCCAATGCGTTCCGGGCGAGCCGCTGCGAGGACGAGCAACGACCAGGCAAGCACGGCAACCCAGACGCGCCAGTTAAACAGCTGCTCAGTGGCAGAGCGGTCCTTCAGAGCTTCGAAGCCCGCAAGCGAAGGCACGCGAAGACCGGCTTGCGACAGGCCGCGCGCCTCCGGCAGCAAC
>Ga0224512_10004611_pt1 | contig 11552 bp, 9 predicted proteins | sample SF_May12_sed_USG_4_FD_169103 | JGI IMG/M metagenome (GOLD analysis project Ga0224512, IMG submission 169103) | Sediment microbial communities from San Francisco Bay, California, United States - SF_May12_sed_USGS_13 | ecosystem: Environmental > Aquatic > Marine > Sediment | place: USA: California... | reverse complement strand
GCTGTTGTCATACGCTCATGACATTGATTTTTACAAGGCATGGCCACGCCTGATGGTGTCTGGAGAGTTTGAACCGCCTGAGCGCCGCTATGCGGCGGGTGCCGCATACATACGCGGCCAGGGCCATGGCCGCATTCGTGGCATCAGCGGCGTCGACGAGGTGCAGCGCCGTTTTGGTTCGATCGTTGTCGAAGCCAAACTGCCGCATCAAGGTCAGCCGCCAAGCGACAGCTACGAAGGCGACGGCTACATCATCGTGCGCCACCCCGATACTGACGTGGTGCAGGACGCGCTGCAGCAGATCGTCGGTACCATTCGTGTGGAGCTGCGATGAATTCCAAAGACCCGCTTCGATTACTCCTCGGGCCGCAGCGCCCGGTCGCCAACATCGGCAGCGCATTGGCCGGTTCCGGATTCGGCGGCGGGCCGATCGGCGTAATATCGGCCGCATGGCAGGAGGCTGAAGGCGATATCAGTGTCCTGCAGGGCCTCGTAGAAAACCCTCTCTCAGACCTGCGCCTTTATCAGAAAGCGGAAGCACTGTTTGCTGCCGACACGCGCCTGCACGATGCTTATCGCTCGAGGCAGGAGCGCCTCAAAGAGCAGCAGCGCTTGTACAGGCTTCGGCTGCGGCAGCTGATGATTGCGGCACGCGCGACATTGCGCGCCGAGGGCGAGCCGTCCGTCATTGCGGCCGAACGGCGCCACGCGATTTCGCAGCTGCGCGCACTCGACCAGCATCACCTTCGTCAGATCGAAAAGATTCACGCCCGATTCGACACTGCGTTCAATGTCGATTGCCATACGGCGCTCGCGGAGCACTCTGCTGCATTCGTCGAGGCCTTGTCCCGCTTCGACTCTTTGTTGATTACGGGCGGCAATGTCGTCGTACTAATGAACCGCCTGCGTCTTTTTGGCATCGATCAGCAGCTGGACCGGAAAAACATCGTTGCCTGGTCGGCGGGTGCAATGGTGTTGTGCGATCGAATCGTGCTGTTCCACGAACGGCTGCCGCAGGGCCGCCGTGACGCTGAAATCATGTGCCGGGGCATGGGGCTCCTGCCGGGTATCGTGCTGCTGCCCGATGCAAGGGGGCGGCTAAGATCACGAGACTCGCATCGGGTAAGCCTGTTTGACCGGCGCTTTTCGCCGGCAAGCTGCATCACGCTCGACAACGGCTCACACCTGTTGTTCGAAGGTAAGACACTGCGAGAGTCCGAGGCAGCCCGGCGCATGACGCGAAACGGAAAATTCAAACGGGTGCGTGCGGCATGAATCCGGCGCTGCGCAAACTCGTCCGCAAGGCCGCTCCGGACAGGGCCGAGATCGATGCATGGATCAAGGAGCTCGATTTTCCGCTCGTTGACGGCACGGACGTCACCTTTGTGTTCCGGGGCACGGCGGATGCTGTTTACCTGCGCTGCTGGATTGCCGGGCTCGACACGGCGCAACCGTTTCAGGCGTTGGCCGGCACCGACCTCTGGGCAACGACGATCGATCTACCCAAAGGTTCGCGCATCGAATACAAGTTCGAGGTTGTATCCAACGGCAATAAGGAGCTGATACTGGATCCGCTTAACGATATTGTTGCACACGATCCGTTTGGCGCCAATTCAGTATGCCAGGCGTCCGGCTACGAGCGGCCGGAGTGGACGTTGCACGATCCGCAGGCGCGCAGCGGTTCTTTGGAAAGCCAAAAAGTCGAAAGCAGTGTATTCCGGGAGTCCCGCGAGATTCAGGTCTACCTCCCGGCAACGTTTCGCAAAAACCGTCGTTATCCGTTGCTTGTCGTGCACGATGGCGTTGACTACTTGCGTTACGCGGATCTCAAGATCGTGCTCGACAACCTGGCGCACCGGCTGGAAATGCACCCTGTCATCGTTGCATTGATTCAGTCACCGGACCGACTCAAAGAGTATTCCGGAGACGACCGGCACGCGCGTTACCTCGTTGAAGACCTGCTGCCTTCCATGAGCGACACGTTTCCATTGGTCGACTCGCCGGATTCACGATGCGTCATGGGCGCCAGTTTCGGCGGCGTTGCGGCGCTGCACGCAGCGTGGCGCTATCCCGAGCATTTCGGCTCACTGTTGTTACAGTCCGGCTCGTTCGCATTCAGCGACATCGGCCGCCATCGTCGCGGGCCGGTTTTTGATCCCGTCGTGCGATTCATGAACGAGTTTCGCGAGCATCCCGGACGGCCAGCGGACCGGATTTTCATGAGCTGTGGCATGTACGAGTCACTGATCTATGAAAATCGCTCGCTCGTGCCCCACCTGCAGTCGAAAGGTGTAGACCTGCGTTTTGAGGAAGCACGCGACGCGCATAATTGGGAGAACTGGCGGGATCGTCTGCGTATCGGCTTTTCGTGGCTGCTGCCGGGACCGGCGTGGATGGTGTACGAGTGATCGCAACGAATTAGCGCTTCGTTCCACAATCACCTGCTATATTGATAAAGACCGCGCACATTATAAGCAGCTCTCATTCAAGGAGACGCCAACCGTGGCCCAAAAAACCAAACATATCGGCTTGTCCCTTGGCGCGGATATTTGCTGGCCCATTTGTTACGAGGGATTGCTCAAAGAACTCGACTTAAAAATTCCGTTCGGCAATGACACGCTGACGTTCGAAGTCGAACGCATGGCCATCGAACCATTCAGCCTGACACAGTCCTGCAAATATGATGTCGTCATCGATCGCCTGACGCACTGGTATCACACCTCGCGTGAGTGGATAAAGAAAGCCATCATCACGGACGACCTGTACGTCTTTAACAATCCGTGGTCCCTGCAGTCGATGGAGAAGCAAACCACGTATTGCGCGATGATGCGGCTCGGCCTGCCCGTGCCCGAAACCTGGATGATCCCTCCCAAGTCCTACACGGAATCGTCGGATTTGCAGCCCACGCTACGGCGCTATGCGAAACTGTTCGATCTGGGCGATATCGGCGACAGGATCGGCTACCCCCTTTTCATGAAGCCCTACGACGGTGGTGCATGGGTAGGGGTCACCGCGATCAAGGATCGCGAGTCCCTGCTCAAGGCGTATAACGAGAGCGGCACCCGGGTCATGAACCTGCAAAAAGGTATCGTGCCGTTCGAGGGTTTCGTCCGCTGCGTCGGGCTCGGCCCGCAGTGGCGCTGCGTCAACTACGACCCCGATGCCCCGCTGCACGACCGTTACCGCATGGATACGAATTTCCTCACGGCGCAGGAAGAGCAGCGTCTGAAGGACATCACCATGGTGATCAACGCATTCTTCGGTTGGGACTTCAACTCCTGCGAATCTTTACTGAGCAATGGCGTGTGGCATCCAATCGATTTCGCCAACGCCTGCCCTGATTCTCAGGTCACGTCCCTGCATTTTCATTTTCCGTGGTTGATCAAGGCGAATATTCGCTGGTCCGTTTTCTGCGCGGCGACGGACCGCAGCATGAATACGAATCTGAACTGGCGCGAGTACTTCGACATCGCGGACCAGGATAAGCCGTTCGACGACAAGCTTGCAGACTACGTGCGCATAGCCAGGCAACACTTCGATATTGAGCGTTTCGAAGAATTCTGCGATCAGCATCTCGCGCATCTCGACGAAGTAGCGCACAGCTATTTCGCGACGGATGCCGTTCGGGCGGCAATCCGGGAGAAGGTTGAAGCGCTGTATCCGGATTACGAATACGACGAATTCACCGAGCTGTTCTGGAACCGCATCCAGCAGTGGCGGCAGCTGCAGGGCGGCGTCGGGCCACTCGCATGAAAGACGTGTTTCGCTGGTATTCGCCGAACGTCGAGCAGGACATACAGCTCGTGCGTTGGGGACATTTCGGGACGCCCGTGCTGCTGTTTCCGACGGCGGGAGGCGACGCCGAGGAAGTCGAACGCTTCCACCTGATCGGCGCTTTACAGCCGCTCCTGGATGCTGGCCGGATCAAGGTGTATTCGACCGACAGCGTTGCCGGAAAAGCATGGTTCTCCGGCGAACATTCCGCCGCGTACTGCTCGAAACTGCAGAACTGCTTCGACGCGTTCGTCTATTCGGAGGTTACGGCAGCAATACGCACGGACTGCGTGTCGGAAGATATCGAAATCGTTGCGGCCGGAGCTTCGATCGGTGCGTTCAACGCGCTGGCGACAGTATGCCGCCACCCTGACGCCTACCGGCTGGCGATTGCCATGAGCGGTACCTTCGATCTTTCGAAATATCTCGAGGGCCGAATGAACCAGGACTTCTACTTCTCGTCACCGCTGCACTACCTGCCGCGCCTCGAAGGGCCGCAGCTGGAGATGCTGCAGAAGCGATTCATCCTTTTGCCCACCGGGGAGGGCGATTACGAGGACGTCGGCGAATCGTGGCGCGTCGCACGGGTACTGGGCGCGAAAGGGGTCCCCAATCGGGTCGATCTCTGGGGGGCACACTACCATCACGACTGGCGGACCTGGCGCGATATGTTGCCCAGGTACCTGTCAGAGTATGCCTGAGCCGCGTTATTCGGCGTACATTTGCAGTTCCGAACCCACGGCATCGGCCATCGCCATGATCTCTTCGAGATCCGGATGGCGCAACATGATGAAGCCGTCCGAGACCAGCGTCCTCAGCCAGTCCCGGCGTGGTGTGCCTGGCGGCAGCAGCGTGTTCCAGACGACGTGTTCGCCGAATCTCGCCTGAAGTGATTCCGTGCCCTCGATGCGCGTGATGCGCCCGACGCCGCACGCGCGCTTGAAAATTGTCGCCACGTTGTAACGCCGCTCGAAGCGCTCCTCCATGCGGCCGCGGGTAATAGCCTGCCCCCAGGCCTTGAACACGTCGAAGTCGCAGGCGTATTTCATCTGATCGACCTGGTGCGCGCCCGGCGGACGTCCGCCGATTTCACCGAACACGACTTCACCGTCGGACTTGCGATACCACTCCATGTGCGTAAAACCCGTGTCGAACTTCAGGGCCCTGATGACGTCGAAGCCCATCTTTACGCCACCGGCCAGCTCTTCGTTGTCCACATCCCTGAGTGCAATCACCTGCGGGCTGATCCACTCGTTGCTGCGCGCGATCAGCGGCCGCGGCCGGTACCAGGCAATATTGTAATAAGCGATTTCGCCGTCGACCGTAATCGTGTCGAACGTGTATTCCTCGCCGTCGATGAATTCCTCGACACTGATCTGCGGCACATGCCGCAGACGTGGCAGCACGGCGCGCAGCTCTTCTTTCGAAGTAACACGATAGGTATCCGCCGAGCCCGCGCCATCGATCGGCTTGAGGATGACAGGGAACCCGATGTCCTCGACCGCGGTCCAGCACCCGGCAACGCTGTCGACCGCGGCATGGCGCGGCGTGCGGATACCTGCTTTGTCGAGCGCGATTTTCATGGCCTCCTTGTCGCGAAAAAGGCGCGCGTGCTCGACGCCGAGCCCGGGTACGCCGAAATGTTCGCGCAACTCGGCCGCGAGCATGATTCCCGGCTCCCACAGGCACTCAATACGGTCGATCCGGTGGCCGCGCAGCCGCTCTGAGAGCTCGCCGATCACGCGTTTGCTGTCCCACAGCGATGACACCTGGACATAGTCGGACAGCGATTGCTTTACCAGCTCCGGCAGGCTCTCGACATGTTGATCGCCAACGCCGTAAACCTGCGCGCCGCTTGCCGCGAGCCCCCTCGCGAATTCGGGCATATCGGCCGGGTAACCGGGGGAAATCATGAGCACGTTCATCGCGCGCCTTCGTCTGAAAATGGATGAATACAGCATGCGCCGGTGCACGTAGAATAGCACCTCAATACAATAACCGGCGGACCCGAATTGGCGACCACGGACAAACTGAAAATCTGCCTGGCGACGGCAGAACTGGCGCCGCTGGCAAAGACCGGGGGGCTTGCCGATGTCAGCGCTGCGCTCTCGGCCTATCTGCATGCCGAAGGTCACGATGTGCGCGTGCTGATGCCGTTTTACTCGCAAATCAAGCGCGAGAATCTCGACATCCAGCCTGTCCGCAACCTGCAGAAGCTGACCATCAACGTCGGCCCCTGGGACGTCGAATGCTCGATCGACATGACGACGCTGCCAGCGAACGGCCTGCCGGTATTCCTGCTCCGCTGCCCGGCGCTGTACGATCGCCCGGGCATCTATTCCTCGGAAACCGACGAACACCTGCGGTTCATCCTGCTCTCGCGCGCCGCGTTCGAGATGTGCCAGCGCATGAGGTTCGCGCCGGATATCCTGCACTGCAACGACTGGCATACCGCGCTGATGCCGCTGTTCCTGCGCACGATCTATTCCTGGGACAAGCTGTTTGCAGGGACGCGTACCGTCATGACGATTCACAACATCGGGTACCAGGGAATATTCGGCGCCCACATCGTTGGCGACCTGAGCCTTTACGGTGGCGAACATTTTCTGCACCAGGATGACCTTGCGCGGGGCCGCATCAACTTTTTGAAGACCGGGATCCTCCTCGCCGACGTGCTGACAACGGTGAGCCCGACCTACGCGCGCGAGATTCAGAGCCCTGAGTACGGCATGGGTCTCGATGGCTACCTTCGAGCCCGCAGCGATGCACTCTTCGGCATTCTCAACGGCGTCGATTACGGAGAATGGAACCCCGAGACAGATACTTTGATCCCGAAGAATTTCACACGTCGCGATCTCAGCGGCAAAGCTGTCTGCAAGCTGGAATTGATGCGGGAACTCGGTCTCGCCGGAGGAGCCGATCAGCCCGTCATTGGTTTTGTCAGTCGGCTGGTCGGCCAGAAAGGCATCGATCTCATGGTGCGCGCCCTGCCGCGGCTGCTGGCGCGCCGTAATTTTTCGCTGGCATTGCTGGGCAGCGGCGAGCCGCATTTCGAGCTGTTCTTTCAATCCTTGCAGCGCGCCGCGCGCAGTCGTGTCGGCTTTTTCCGCGGCTACAACAACAAGCTCGCTCACTGGATCGAGGCCGGCAGCGATATGTTCATGATGCCATCTGCGTACGAGCCCTGCGGCCTCAATCAAATGTACAGCCTGAAGTACGGCACCGTGCCAATCGTTCGCGAAACGGGCGGGCTCGCCGACTCGGTGCAGCAGATCGACCGCGCGGCCGCGACCGGCACCGGCATCCTGTTTCGTGACTACGACGAGGCTGGTCTCGACTGGGCCATATCGAGGGCACTCGATCTTTACGAAGACCGGCCGCTTTGGCGTAAGATCATGGCCAATGGCATGGCCATGGATTTTTCCTGGAAACAGCAGGGGGCGCAGTACGTGAAACTTTATCGGTATCTGTCCGGCTCATGAACGTCATCTTCGTCGAGCCGTCTTTTCCGAGCTATCAGCGGGAATTTGTGCGCGCGCTGCACGCGGCTGGCGCCAACGTCATCGGTATCGGCGAGCGGCCGCTCGATTATCTCGATTCCGCCGTGAAAGGCTGGCTGCACGACTACGTGCAGATTCGCTCGGTGGTTCACGAGCCTTCGCTGCTGAAGGCCGTCAAATACGTGCAGGAACATGTCTGGGTCGATCGCCTCGAAGCGACGATAGAAGCGCATATCATGCCGGCGGCAGCCGTTCGCGAAGCGACCGGTATTCCGGGAACTTCGACCAGGACCGCATACCTGTGCCGCGACAAGCCGGCAATGAAAGAGGTGCTTCGAAAAGCTGGAATTTCCTGCGCACAGTCGACGCGTGCGTCGACACCGCAGGATGCCCGCGATTTCGCTGCAGCGATCGGCTATCCCCTGATCGTAAAACCACCCGCCGGGGCCGGCGCATCGGGCACCTACAAAGTGCGGGATGCCGACAGGCTGGAAAGCGTCATCAACGAATCGGGGCTCGCGGACGGCCACGCCGTGGCAATCGAGGAGTTCATCGAAGGACATGAAGGCTACATCGACACGCTGACGATCAACGGTGACGTCCGACACGAGTTCATTACGCACTATTATCCGAACGTCCTCGAAGCCATGCGCGAGCGCTGGATCTCGCCGCAAATGGTCACAACGAACCGCGTCGACGCCCCGGGATACACCGAAGTACGCGAGATGACGCGTGAGGTTATCCATATCCTGGACATAGGCACGTCGGCGACGCACATGGAGTGGTTCTTCGGTCCGAAGGGCCTCAAGTTTTCCGAGATTGGCTGCCGCCCGCCGGGGGTCAGCCAGTGGGACGTGTATAACGCCGCGAACGAGTTCGATCTTTATTTCGAATGGGCCACTGCGATAGTGAGCGGCAAAACGCACACGCGGCCTTCGCGCCGCTATGCTGCGGGCATGATCGCGCTGCGGCCTGATTGCGACGGTCGGATCACCGGCTATTCGGGCGTCAACAGTATTCACGAGCGCTACGGCGACTGCATCGTCGCGGCACACCTGCCGGATCCGGGCACACCGACGCAGCCCGTCGAAGCGGGCTACATGGCGAACGCCTGGCTTCGCGTGCGTCATCCGGACTACGATCACCTGCGCGGTATACTCGACGATATTGGCCAGACGCTGAAGTTGCACGCCGGATGAACGCACCGGAATCAGAGTCCGGGCAGTTCAAGGACCTGCAGCTTCGGCTAAAGGAAGTCTGGCAGCAATTCCAGGACGATCCCACGTACGAGCACACCTCGGTCATCGTTCCGTCGATGACCGTAAACCAGGAAGAGCTCGCGAAAGTGACGGGTGCCGCTTTCTATGAAGAGCGACTCATGTTCGCGCTGATTCGATTACGCAACCCGAATGCGCGACTGATTTACGTGACCAGCCAGCCCGTGCATCCGGACATTGTCGACTACTACCTGCAGCTGCTCGACAGCGTCTCCGCCAGTCACGCACGCAGGCGCCTGCATATGCTGTGCGTGTTCGACGCCAGCCCGCGTCCGCTAACCGAGAAGATTCTCGAGCGGCCGCACCTGCTGAGGCGGCTTCGCAGGATTATCGGCAACACGAATCGTGCCTACCTGACCTGCTACAACTCCACGGCCCTCGAGCGCCAGCTCGCGCTGAAGCTTGGCACACCGCTGAATGGCCTCGACCCCGACCTGCTCAGCCTTGGCACCAAGTCCGGGAACCGGAGGGTCTTTGCGGAAGCCGGCGTCAATTACCCGGTCGGTTTCGAGGACTTGCGGAGCGCCGACGACATCGTGCGGTCCCTGCTGGCACTTCGCGAGCAGCGTCCCGGCCTGGAGCGTGCCGTGATCAAGCTTAACGAGGGCTTTGGCGGAGAAGGCAATGCCATCTTCACCTATCCCGAGGGAACCGCGGACGACAACAGCGTCCGGCAAAGACTGCAAAAGTTATCGTGGCTGTCCGGCGTGGAAACCTACGGCAACTTCCTGCGCAAGTTCGATGCCATGGGCGGAATCGTCGAGGAACTCATCGTCGCGTCGCAGACGCGCTCACCGAGCGTGCAGATGCGCATTCTTCCTGACGGCAGCACCCGCCTGGTCTCGAGTCATGAACAGGTGCTCGGTGGATCGACCGGGCAGGCCTACCTCGGCTGCCGCTTTCCGGCCGACGAGGATTACCGCAAGACATTGCTGGAGCAGGCACAAAAAATCGGCGTCGTCCTGAGCGGGCACGGTGTCATCGGCCGATTCGCAATCGACTTTTTTGCCTCGCGCAACAACGGTCGCTGGAATACTCATGCCATCGAGATCAATCTGCGCATGGGGGGCACCACCCCGCCGTTTCACGCGCTTGAATTTCTCACGGGCGGCGAGCTGCACGACGACAGCGGACTGTTCATGGCGCCGAACGGCCAGGCAAAATTCTACACCGCTACCGACAATCTGAAATCTCCGGCATATCGCGGGCTATTGCCCGAAGACCTGTTCGAGATCATATGGCGACACGGCATCGGCTTCCGGCACGCGACGGGCACCGGGGTACTGTTTTACATGATTGGCGCTCTGTCGCAGTACGGCAAGCTCGGCGTGACCTGTATCGGCAACAGCGCCGATGAAGCCCAGCGACTCTTTGAGCAGACGGTCAGGATACTCGACGATAGTACGGCGGGAAAGAAGCAGGGAATGGTCGTCCCGATGTCGGACCGCTACTTCCCGATGGAATAGCGGTCGCTGCTTTTACTACCAGAGCCACTTCCTGGCGGCGCGTGCGACTCGTTTCTCGACTTCGTAGCTGATTGAAACCATCCACGGCTGGTAGTCCGGCACGATCTGCTTCAGCTCGGAAATCAGCTCCTGGTAGTAGGTGGTCTCGATCGGTTTTTCGCGATTCGGCCAGATACGAAACTTTATTCTCAATATTTCCTTTCCGGCATCGAACTTGATCCGCCCTTCGCTCGAGGGCTCACGCATTTGAATGCCCGGAAACTGCTGCTGCACCAGGCTCATCAGGCGCAGCGCGGTCGCCTCTATTGCGTCCCGGCTCGCCTCGTCGCCGCGCAACGTAATATCGACTATGCAACGAACGTAGCCACGAGGATAATTAATGACGTTATTGATCGTCCGATTCGGAATAAAAACCGTCGCGCCCATCGCGTTCCCGAGTTCGACGAATCGCATCGTGATCGCTTTGACAATGCCGGTTTGCCCCGATATCTCGACGAGATCGCCCACATCTACCAGGTCCGAGAATATGAACGTCAGCCCCGTAACCACGTCCTGCACGATGCCCTGCGATCCGAAACCGATCGCGAGCCCGAGGACCGAGGCACTGGCGAGATAGGCGGTCAGCGAGACGCCGAACTCGCGCAGGATGAAACCGACTGCGAGGAAATAAAGCGAAAACACGAGCGCGCTGGTCGTCAGCGTCGCGATCGAGCGCAGCTTCTGATAACGATTGACCTGCTGGCTCAGGAATGCGCGCTGCGCAAGCTGGCGGACCAGGATGACGAGAAGGTGCGTCGCGACGGCAATTCCCGCGAATGCTGCGAGCCGCGATGGCAACGCCAGGTTGTTCAGGATGTCACTCATGCCGATCTCTTTCTGCCCGGGTATGCAGAAGACCTCATTTCCCTAGAACCACTTACGACTGCGAAAGAAAACGACCATGCCGATCGCGATAGCGATCATGACGATCCACACAGACAGGTAGCCCAGGGGCTGACCCAGCTCCGGCATGCTCAGAGGACCGGCGCTGCGATCGAAGTTCATGCCGTAGACGCCAGCAATAAACGTGAGCGGCATGAAGATGGTCGCTATAACCGTCAGAACGCGCATCACGTCATTCATGCGGTTGCTGACACTCGACAAATAAATTTCCAGCAGGCTCCCGGCCATGTCCCGGTAAGTCTCGAGCAGGTCTATGATCTGGATAGTGTGGTCATAACAATCGCGCAAATACAGGTGTGTATCTTTCCGGATAATCTCGGTGTCATCCCTGAGCAGTGAATTGATGACCTCTCGCTGTGGCCAGAGGTTGCGCCGCAGCAAAATGAGTTCGCGCCTCATCACATGAATTTCCTCGAGTGAATCGCGATCGGCAGAATCCAGCACCTGTTCCTCGAGCTGTTCTAGCTGCAGGCCAATGGTCTCCAGCAGTGGAAAGCCGCTGTCGATGACAGCATCCAGCAGACCATACATGAGGTAGTCCGCACCGCGCGTGCGCATGCGGCCACCGACTGCCTGGAGCCGCTTTACGATGG
>Ga0224512_10004610_pt1 | contig 11552 bp, 9 predicted proteins | sample SF_May12_sed_USG_4_FD_169103 | JGI IMG/M metagenome (GOLD analysis project Ga0224512, IMG submission 169103) | Sediment microbial communities from San Francisco Bay, California, United States - SF_May12_sed_USGS_13 | ecosystem: Environmental > Aquatic > Marine > Sediment | place: USA: California... | reverse complement strand
AAATCGCCCGCGACGAGCACCGCCAGCACGGCCGGCAGCGTCGCCAGCCCGAGCTTCATCCCGTAGCGCAGCGCATCACCACGCCCGCACAGGGCGCCCGTCACCAGTCCCGTCACGCGCCGGCGGTAGACCACGAGCACCGACGCCAGGGTGGCGACGTGCAGCGTCACCTCGACCGCGACGCCCGGAAGCGACAGCCCGAGCAGCGCCTGCAGCATCACCAGGTGCCCCGAGCTCGACACCGGCAGGAATTCGCTGAGCCCCTGGATCAGGCCGAGGGCGATCGCCTCGAGCCCGCTCATCTCGCGACCCTGCGCCGGGCCTGCCCGCGCGCGCTCATCCGCCCTCCGCCGCGGGCAGCGCCTGCGAGGCGGACTCGCTGCGTGACTGCACGCGCTGGTGCAGGCGCTCGATCACCACGTAGGCCGCGGGCACGATCAGGAAGGTGAGCAGCGTCGAGAAGAACATGCCGCCGACCACCGCGATGCCGAGTGGCGCGCGCGAGTCCCCCCCCGCTCCCTGCCCCAGGGCAATCGGGAGGATGCCCACGATCGTGGCGAGCGCCGTCATCAGGATCGGCCGGAAGCGCGTCTGCGCCGCCTCGATCACCGCATCCACCAGGGCGTAGCCGCGGCCGCGCAGCTGATTGGCGAACTCCACGATGAGAATCGAGTTCTTGGTGACGAGCCCCACCAGCATGACCAGCCCGATCTTGCTGAAGAGGTTGAGTGTCGCGCCGGTCAGCAGCAGCGCGACCAGCGCGCCGGTGAACGAGAGCGCCACGGCCACCAGGATGGTGAGCGGGTGGAAGAAGCTCTCGAACTGCGCCGCCAACACGAGATACACGATCAGGAGTGCCAGGCCGTAGGCAAAGGCCAGAGCGGCGCCGGCCTCGATGAACTGCTCGGACTCCCCCACGAGGCGCACCGCGTAGGCGCCCTCCGCCGGCAGGAGCTCCTGCGCGAGGGCGAAGACAGTCTCGATGGCCTCGCCCTGGGACACCCGCGCGGGGTCCGGATCGACGCTGAACCACACGCTGCGCTGGCGGTCGTAGTGGTCGATGGCACGCGGCGCGATGGTCTCGCGCACGTCCACCAGCGCGGCGAGCTCGATCAGCTCTCCGGTCTGGCTGCGCACGAAGAGGTCGAGCAGATCGCTCGGCTCGTTGCGCTCGCCCCGGTCGAGCTGGGCCACCACGTCGTAGGTCTCGCCGCCGAGCTTGAACGTGGACAGGTCGCGGCCGCCCAGCAGGATCTGCAGGGTGGTCGCGATGTCGCGCACCGAAACGCCCAGATCACTGGCGCGCTCGCGGTCGATTTCCACGTCGAGCTGCGGCTTGTTCAGGTACACGTAGACCCAGGGGTTCTCGTAGCCGGGCAGCATCGCGACGCGGCGCTTGAGCGCCTCCGCGACGCCGGCGAGCTGCAGCAGATCGGGGCCCTGGATCAGGAGCTCGACACCGGAGCCCCCGACGCCCCGCATGGGCGAGGGCTCGTAGGCCCGCGCCTGGATGCCGGCGATGCCGTTCAGGCGCGCGCCGAGATCCGCCACCACCTCGCGCTGGCTGCGCTCCCGCTCGTCGGCGTCCACGAGCGACGCCCAGATCCGCCCCTCGTTGACGATGCCGGGCGTCCCCAGTCCCAGCGCGACGACGGAGAAGGCGCGCTCCACCTCGGGCGTCTGCAGCACGATCTGCTCGGCCTGGTTCTGGTACTGGTCCATGTACTCGATGGTGCTGCCCTCTGGACCTTGCGTGTTCACGTTCGCGTAGCCGCGGTCCGTGCCCGGCATCAGCTCCTGATCGATCGTCCCGAAGAGCGCGATCCCCAGCGCGAGCCACGCGACGCCGAGCGACGTGATGAGGCCCGGCCGCCGCATCACCGGCCGCAGCAGCGCTGCGTAGCCTTCGGCCACGCGCGCGAAGAAGCGCGCCAGCACGCCCTTGAGTCCGCGCTCCGCCTCGCCCCGCTTCACCACGCGGGCGCACAGGGCGGGCGAGAGCGTCACCGCCACGAAGCCCGACACGCTGAGCGCCGCCGCCACGGTCACCGCGAACTCGCGGAACAGCCGGCCGGTCGTGTCCGTGAGGAAGGTGAGCGGCAGGAAGACGGCCACCGCGGACACCGTGGCCGCGACCACGGCGAAGGAGATCTCCTGCATGCCGCGGCGCGCCGCCTCCATGCGCGGCGTTCCCGACTCCACCCAGCGCGTGATGTTCTCGAGCACGACGATCGCGTCGTCCACGACGAGCCCGATGGCGAGCGTGATGCCCATCAGCGTGAGCGTGTTGATGGTGAACCCGGCGAAGTAGAGGAACGCGAAGGCCCCGAGCCCGGACACGGGAATCGCCACGGCGGGAACCAGCGTGGCACGCGCGCTGCGCAGGAAGACGTAGATCACGAGCACCACCAGGATGGCGGCCTCGAAGATCGTGCGCGTCACGTCGTCGATGGATTGCTGGATGAACTTGGACGAGTCGAACGCCGGCTCCAGCGTGGCGCCGAGCGGCAGCTCGCGGTCGATCCGCGCGACCTCTGCCCGGACGAGCTCGGCCACGTCCAGTGTGTTGGCCTTGGACTGCTTCACCACCCCGAGGCCGAGGGCGGGCACGCCGTTCACGCGCACGATCTTGCGCACGTTCTCGGCGCCCACCTCGACGCGCGCCACGTCGCGCAGGCGCACCAGATCGCCGGCGAAGCTGCCGATGATGAGATCCTCGAAGTCTGCCGCGCTGCGCAGCTCGCCCAGGCTGCGCACCGCGAACTCGGTGTTCGCGGACTCCACGCGGCCGGACGGGATGTCCACGTTCTCGCGGTGGAGCGCCGCGTCGACATCGGCGACGGTGAGGCCGTAGGAGCCCAGCGTCCGGTTGTCGAGCCACAGGCGCATCGAGAGGCGCCGCTCACCGCCCAGCATGACGTTGGCGACGCCGGGCAGCTTGGCGAGCCGGTCCACGATGCGCGTCTCCGCGATGGACGTCAGCTCGATGCCGCTGTGGCGCTCGCTGGAGAGCGCGAGCCACATCACCGGCCACGCGTCGGCGTCCTGCTTGGCGACGACCGGCTCCTCCACCTCGTCGGGCAGTCGCCTGCGCGCGCGGGCTACGCGATCCCGCGTGTCGTTGGCGGCCCGATCCAGATCCACGTCCAGATCGAACTCGAGGGTGATGCTCGAGACCTCCTCCCGGCTCTCGGACGTCACGTGCTTCACGCCGGGGATGCCGTTGACCTGATCCTCGATCACGTCCGTCACCGACGTCTCCACCACCTCGGGCGCAGCGCCGGGGAAGATCGTGACGATCGAGACGACGGGCGGGTCGATGTCCGGAAGCTCGCGGTTCTGCAGGCGCGTGAGGCCGAGCGTGCCGAAGATGGCGATGAGCAGGGACATCACCGACGCGAGGACGGGCCGATCGATGCAGATCTGGGAGATCCTCACGTGCCTTCCCCGGCCGCCGATGCCTCGGGCGGCGCGCTGGGCGCGCGCACCACCAGCGGCTCCGTCGAGGCCTGCACCGTCGCACCCTCGGAGACCTTGTGCGCCCCCGCCGTGACCACCGAGGTGCCGGCGCGCAGGCCGCGCACCACCTCCACGACACCCCCCTCGCGCAGGCCGAGCTCCACCGGCTGGCGGGTCGCCACGCCCTCTGCGTCGACCCGCCACACGTAGGGCCCCAGGCGGTCCACCGCCACGGCGGACTCGGGCACGACCAGGGCGCTCTCGATGCGGCGCAGCTCGAGGTCGACGTTGGCGAAGAGTCCGGGGCGCAGACGGCCCTCCGCGTTCGGGATCCAGGCCTTGATCCAGATGCGCCGGTTGCGCGGATCGAGCGTGGGCGAGACGAAGAAGACCTCGCCCGCAAACGTCTCTTCCGGATAGGGGCGCACGCGGGCCCGCACCGGCATCCCGACACGCACAAGTGACAATCCCTCGTCCGGGATGCCGAAGGTGAGCTGCAGGCGTTCGACCGCGTCGACGCGCACCAGCTCGGTGTCCTGTTCGACCCGCGCGCCGAGGTCCACCAGGCGGCGCCCGAGCACGCCGTCGAAGGGCGCGCGGATCCGCGTGCGCTCGAGCTCGAGCCGCGCGAGATCCACGCGGGCTTCCGCAATTTCCAGCTCCGCCCTGGCCACGTCGCGCGCGGCCAGGGACGAGGCATCGCGGCTCACCAGCTGCTTGGCGCGGTCCCAGCGCGTGCGCGCCAGATCGCGGGTCGCCTCCGCCTCCCGCAGTCGGGCGATCTGCTCGGCGCTGCGCAGCGTGAACAGCACCGCGTCCGCCTCGACGGACTGTCCCTCCTCGAACTCGATGGAGGCGACCATGCCCTCGATCTCGGGCTTGACCATCACCGAGTGATCGGATTCGAGCTGGCCGCTGAACACCGCGACGTCGACGAGCGGCTGGGGATCCACGCGCATCACCTCGACCACGACGGGCGGGGCGGACGCCGCGGGCCCCGCGTCCTCGGAGCCGCAGGCCAGGGCGGGGAGCGCCAGCGCGAGCCCGCATCCGAGCGTTCGCGCGCGCATCCACGCGCCCGTGCCGCCCCGCGCGCGAATCGATGCGGCCGAGCGGATCGTGGGGGCGTGCTGCATCGCTCGGATGCTATCGAATTCTCTGGGGGCGGATAGGCGCGGCGCTGGCCGCTGCGACCGATCTGGGTGAACGTGTCGGCGCTCCGGCATGTCACCGGAAGCGAGAACGAGGGGGATGCCATGTCCCGAAATCCCGCGTGGACACAACGCTGCCGGATGGGGCTCGCGACGCTCTTGATGCTGGCTGGATGTGGCGAGGCGCGCGAAACCACCGCACCCGCCGAGATCGCGCCCGCGACGCCCGCCGCGCCGCAGGCGATGGCCGCGCCCGCCGAGGCGCCGCAAGCGGCGACCGCGGATGCTGCGCGCGGTGCCGCGCAATACGCCGTGCTCTGCGCCTCGTGTCACGGCACGCGCGGAAACGCCGACACGCCGATCGCCGCGACGCTCACGCCGAAGCCGGCCCGCCACAGCGACGGCAACTACATGAACGGCCTGAGCGACGCACACCTGTTCAAGGTGATTCAGCAAGGCGGACCGGCCGTGGGCAAGTCGCCGATGATGGCGGCGTGGGGGGGCGTGCTGCGTGACGACCAGATCCGCGACGTGATCGCCTTCGTGCGCAGCCTCGCGGATCCGCCCTACAAGGCGCCCGCGAGCTGAGGCGCAGTGCCGCGATGCGCACCGCCCTGCTTCGCGGCCGCGAGCACACGCTGCTCGGCGGCATCTCGGCCATCGCCGAGGGGCCCGCGGCGATTGCCATCTCGCGGGGCGGCGCTGCGAAGACCTACGCGTACCGCGACCCCAACGAAGACGCCGCCGCCTTCGCCACCTCGCCGTTCGCGAGCGTCGTCGCCGTGGCGGACGGGCACTCGGGCCACGGCGCCGCCGAGATCGCGCTCGACCGACTGCTCGACGCCCACGCCGCGGCGTGGCTCGAGCGCACGGCGCACGATCTGGCGGCGCGCTGGGTCGATGCAGCGGTCGACGTCCTCGTCGATCTGAACACGACGGTGCTGAACGAGAGCGCGGCGGAACGCAGCGCCGATGGCGCCCGCACCACCCTGTCGCTCCTGCTCGCCAGGCCGGGCGACGACTGCCTCGCGTACTTCTCGGTGGGCGACAGCCACATCTTCGCTGTGGACGATGCCGGAGCGCACGAGGTCGCCGCCGCGCGCAGCCCGCGCGTCGGATTCCTGGGCCGGCCCTCGGACGATCGCGCTGCGCTGCGCCGCAAGCTGCGCGCCGGCGTTGCGCAGATCGAGACGCTGCGCGCCGTCGTGCTGGCCACCGACGGCCTCTCGGAGCCCGGCATCGGCGTCGCCGATCCGGGCGCCGCCGTCGCGGAGATCGCGCTGCGCTGCGCGCGCGGCGCGCCCGATCTGCGCCCCCTCGAGCTGGCGCGCGGCATCGTGGAGACAGCCCTGGCGTCACACCGCGCGCAGCGCTCCGGCGACAACGTCGCCACGGCCGTCGTCTGGATCCGCTGAGCGCGCGCGCCGTGGCGCGGCCGCCCGCTACAGAGCCGCCAGCAGCGCCACCACGCGCGCGGCGATGGCCTCGGCCGCGGTGAGTCCCGGCGACTCGATGCCGATCAGATTCACGAAGCCGGGGCGTCCCGCGTCGGATTCCTCGGCCACCACGAAGTCGCGCACCGGCTCGCCCGGGCCCGAGAGCTTCGGCCGGATGCCCGCGTAGTCCGGCTGCAGCCAGTCCGCGCGAATGGCGGGCAGATAGCGGCCAATCGCGTGGGCGAAGCCGGCGGCCTTGGCGGGATCCACGTGGTAGTCGAGCGCGGTCACGTACTCGGCGTCCGGCCCGAAGCGGATGCGCCCGGCGAGATCGAGGGTGGCGTGCACGCCGAGGCCGGCGCGCGCCGGCAGCGGATACACGAGTCGCGACAGCCGCAGCGGGGCGGAGGGTGCCAGCGAGAAGTAGTCGCCCTTGCACGGGTGGATCCGATAGCCGAGCGCATCCACGTCCAGGCCCGCGCGCGCCGCCAGCGCGTCGGAGGCGAGTCCGGCGGCGTTCACCACGGCGCCGCAGTCGAGCGCCACGGGATCCGCACCGGCGTCGCGCGTGGCCACGCGATAGCCGTACGCACGGCTCTCGATCTCCACCACCTCGGCGCGCATCACCAGCGTGGCGCCGTGCGACTCCGCCTCGGCGGCGTAGGAGAGACACAGCGCCTGGGCATCCACGATTCCCGTGACGGGAGACTCGAGCGCCGCCACCGCGCGCACCTGCGGCTCGCGGCTCGCCACCTCCTGCGCACCGATCATGCGCAGCATCTCGACGTCGTTCTCGCGACCGCGCTCGAGCAGCGCCTCGAGCTGCGCCGCCTCCGCAGCATCCGTCGCCACGATCAGCTTGCCGAGCCGACGATGGGGGATGCGCCGTGTCTCGCAGCGCTGGTACAGGGCGCGGCGCCCGGCCACGCACAGTGTCGCCTTGAGCGAGCCGCGGGGATAGTAGATGCCCGCGTGGATCACTTCGCTGTTGCGCGCGGTGATCTCGCGCGCGATCGCCCCGTTGCGCTCGAGCAGCACCACGCTGCGGCCCGCGCGAGCCAGTGCGGCGGCCGACGCCAGACCCACCACCCCGCCGCCCACCACCACCACATCGGCGTCCCGCTGCAACGCCTTCCCCTTCCCTCGCGCAGCGCGCGGCCGCGGCGGCGTCGCGCTCAGAACGGCGCGCCGAAGGTCTCCGCGTAGCGCCGTCCGAACTCATCGTATCCGACGTTCAGCACCTGCGTCCCCTGCACCTCCACCTGGTAGGCGCCGAGCAGACTTCCCATGCGCCCCGCGACGTCCAGCGCGTGGCCGCACGACACCCCGTAGAGGAAGCCGGCCCGGTAGGCGTCGCCGCAGCCGGTGGGATCCACGACGCGCGGCACCTTCAGCGCCGGGATGCGCAACGCCTCCCCGTTGGCGCGGATCTCGGAGCCATCCGGCCCGCGCGTGATGACGATGGCGCCGCAGCGCGACGCGATCTCCGCCTCGCCGAGCCCCGTCTGCTGCAGCGTGAGCGACCACTCGTAGTCGTTGGCGAAGTAGCCGGCCGCGCCGTCGATGAGCTCCACGAGCTCGTCGCGGGACAGCAGGGGCAGGCCGTGACTGGGGTCGATGTAGGTGGGGACGCCGCGTCGCTTGAGCGCGCGCGCGTGTTCGATCATCGCCCGCTTGCCGTTGGACGAGACGATGGCGAGCTCGAGCCCGTCGCTCACGTCCTCGACGCGCGCCTCGTGGGCGCGCGCCATCGCCCCCTCGTAGAAGGCCCAGATCTGGCAGTCGTCGACGTCGGTGGTGACGAAGCCCTGGGGCGTGCGCACGTCGTCGTACACGCGGATACCGTCGCGGCGGATGCCGTGCTTGTCGAGCCAGTGCGCGTAGGAGCCGAAGTCGGATCCGACGGTGGCGAGGATGAGCGGCTCCGCCCCGAGCAGGCGCAGGTGATAGGCGATGTTCGCGGCGACGCCGCCGAAGTGCGTCTTCAGGCTGGAGATGTTGAACGAGACGTTCAGCGCGTGGACCTTGTCCGGCAGGATGTGGTTCACGAAGCGGTCCGGAAAGACCATGATGTGATCGAACGCAACGGATCCGGACACGAGAATCGCCATGACACCTCCGAACGGCGCAGTCTCGCGAGCCGCGCGCGGGGCGTCAATGGCGGCGTGGGGACGCGGCGCCGGGTGGTAGAATCCGCGCGATGGCAAAGCTGCACATCGCGGTGCTCCTGTCGGGCTCGGGCACGAGTCTCGAGAATCTCTTCGAGCACATCGAAGCCGGCCGCCTCGACGCAGAGGTGACGCTGGTGATCGCCTCGCGCGCCGACGCGGGGGGCCTGGCGCGCGCCCAGCGCCGGGGCGTTCCCGCCTACGCGGTGCCGCGCCGCGAGCACCCCGACCCGACGCGCTTCAACGACGCGATCCACGCGCTGCTCGAACGCCACGAGGTGGACGTCGTGGCGCTGCTCGGCTTCCTCTCCCCCTTCCAGACGCGGGGCAAGTGGGGCGGACGCGTGATCAACGTGCACCCCGCGCTCATTCCCGCCTTCTGCGGCAAGGGCTTCTACGGGCGGCGCGTCCACGAGGCGGTGCTGGACGCCGGCGTGAAGGTCACGGGCGCCACGGTGCACTTCGCCGACGACGCCTACGACCGCGGCCCGATCATCCTGCAGGAGGCGGTGCCCGTGCACGACGACGACACGCCCGAGACGCTGGCGGAGCGCGTGCAGGCCGCGGAGCGGCGCCTGGTGCCGGAGGCGCTGCGGCTGCTGGCCGAGGGGCGGCTGACCCTGGACGGACGGCGCGTCCGCATCAAGCGCGCCTAGCGGGCGGCGCGAGCTGGCGCGCGGCAGCGCGCGCAGCGCCGCGCTTTTTGCTTGATCAGAGGCGAATAAAAGACGAAAATGCGGACATGCTGCTCTCTCCCGTCGAGGTGCTGCTGCAGGAGCTGGGTCCCCGGCTGCTGCGCGCGAGCCACGTCGGGGCCCGCAAGGTGCCGACGCGCCCCCTCGCCACGGGTCTGCGCGAGATCGATGCGCTGCTGGAGGGTGGCTTTCCGCGCGGCGGCCTGAGCGAGATCGCCGGCCCTGTCTCCTCGGGGCGCACGTCGCTGGCGCTGGCGCTCCTGGCGCACACCACCCGGGCCGGGGAGGTGGCCGCGCTGGTCGACGCGGCCGACGCCTTCGACCCGGGCTCGGCCGAGGCAGCCGGCGTCGCGCTGGCGCGCGTGCTCTGGGCGCGGCCCGCGAGCCCGCCGGAGGCTGCGCGCTGCAGTCAGCGCCTGCTCGAGACACACGGATTCGCGCTGGTCGTGCTCGATCTGGCGCATGCCGGCCGCCCCGGCGCCTCCCCGCGCCTGCCCCGGGCCACCTGGCAGCGGCTGGCGCGCGCGGCACGCGCGACGGGCACGGCGCTGGTCGTGCTCTCCGCCGCGCCCTGCACGCAAGGCTGCGCCGATCTGGCCCTCGCGATGCAGGCGCTGCGCGCGCACTTCGCGGGCACGCCGACCCTGCTCGAAGCGCTGGAGATCGAGGCCGCCGTCGCGCGCCAGCGCGCGGGTGCGCGGAGGCGCAGCGCCTCCCTGCGCCTGGCTCTGCACCTCCGGGCCGCCTAGCGCCGTGCGCACGGCCTGCCTGCTCGTTGCGGATCTGCCCCTGGTCGCGGCGCTGCGCGCCGAGCCGGATCTGGCGGGGTGCGCCCTCGGCGTGACTTCGGCAGCGGGCGCGCACGCGACGCTGATCTCCGTCTCGCCGCGCGCGGCGCGGCGCGGCGTGTGGCCCGGCCACACGCTGGCCCACGCCCGCACGCTCTGCGCTGCGCTCGTCGCGCGCGTCGCGTCTCCCGCCGCGCAGAGCGCCGCGCGCCAGGCGCTGGTCGACGCGGCGCTCTCCTGTTCGCCGCGCGCGGCGCTGGCTGCGCCGGCCTCGGGGGCCCTGGCCCGGGAGGCGGCCGTGGATCTCGACGCCTCGGGCATCACCGCCCGCTTCTCCTCGGAGGCGGGCTTCGCCGCCGCCCTGGGTGCACGCGCGCGGCGTCTGGGGCTCCCCGCTGCGGTGGCCATCGCCTCTTCGCGCCGCGTGGCACGGATCGCGGCGCGACTCGCCGCCACGGCGCGCGCGGCGCAGCCAGCCGACGAGACCCCGACACAGCTCGTGCCGCCCGGTGCGGAGCGCGCCTTTCTCGCGCCGTTGCCGCTCGACCTCTTCGATCCCGAAGATCCGCTCAGCGAGGCCTGCACGCGCTTCGGTCTGCACACGCTGGGCGATCTCCTCGCCCTGCCCCCGCGCGCGCTGGCCACGCGCCTCGGGCCGCGCGCCCTGGAGTGGATCGCGCTGGCGCGGGGCGAAGCTTCCGAGCCTCCCCTGCCGCGCCTGCGCGAGCGACGGCTCGTCGAGGCCATCGATCTCGATCACCCGATCGAGCGCCTGCAGCCGCTGCTCTTCGTCCTGCAGGGGCTGCTGACCCGGCTGCTGGCGCGGCTCGAAGCCCGCCATCTGGGCTGCGGCCCGCTCGACATCACGCTCGACCTCGCCTCGGGTGCGCGCGAGGTGCGTCGCTGCGGCGTCGCGGCGCCGACGCGCGACGTGCGCGTGCTCGTGCGCCTCGCGCATCACGCGCTCGAAGCGCGGCGGCTCGCAGCGCCCGTGCAGGCCGTCCACCTGGCCAGCGAAGGACATCCGCTGCGCCGCGATCAGCTCGACCTGTTCCGCCCCGCCGGCCCTTCACCCGCGGCCTTGGGGCAGACCCTCGCCGCGCTGGCGAGCCTGTGCGGCGCCGAACGCGTGGGGGCCCCGGCGGTTCCCGACGCGCTGCACCCGGATGCCCTCGCGATGACCCCGTTCGCGCCCCCTGCCGCCGACGCCGCGCCCAATGCTTCGCAGCGGATGCGCGCGGCGAGCGCGGCACCCTCGCGCGACGCGGCCGCCACGCGGCCGAGCGAGACGCGCTCGGACTTCACCGCAGCGCTCGCCCTGCGCGCCTTGCGCCCCCCGGTGTCGGCCCAGGTGCGCATTCAGCAGCAGCGCCCCGCGTGGCTGCGCAGCGCCGTCGCCAACGGCCGCGTCGTGCGCCTGGCCGGCCCCTGGCGCACGACGGGCGGGTGGTGGTCGCACGACGCGCGCTTCGCCTTCGACAGCTTCGACGTCCAGACCAGCGACGGCAGCGTCGTGCGGCTGCGCCTGGATCACGTCCAGCGCGTCTGGCAGATCGACGCCATCTACGACTGAGGCGTGCAGCGACCCGCAGGCGAGCCCCATATCTCCCCCACCTTCGGCCCTATTTTGGCTACAGTGCCGGCGCGGAGCCGCGTCTCACCGCGCCGGCTACCCGGAGGATCGAGCATGCTCCCCACGTCTCCTCTGCGCCCGCAACCAGACGACCGCCTGGCGTTCTTCCAGGGCTTCCTCAAGCACCCGCGCCAGGTGGGATCCATCATCCCGAGCTCACGCTTTCTCGAGCGCCGCATCACGCGCGCCGCGCGCCTCGATCGCGCCGATCTGATCGTCGAG
>Ga0224512_10004609_pt1 | contig 11556 bp, 12 predicted proteins | sample SF_May12_sed_USG_4_FD_169103 | JGI IMG/M metagenome (GOLD analysis project Ga0224512, IMG submission 169103) | Sediment microbial communities from San Francisco Bay, California, United States - SF_May12_sed_USGS_13 | ecosystem: Environmental > Aquatic > Marine > Sediment | place: USA... | reverse complement strand
TCGAACGTATTTGCTTCGTAAGCATTCTAAGTAAATGGGCAAAACATCCAGTCGATCGAAGCCCAGGTGGGCTTCAAGCGTGGATATGGATACGCGGAGACGACCAATGACCGACAAGAAACCCCAATTCATCGATTATTCCGGATCCCGAGCGCCTGAAAAGCATACCCATGGCGACCATTCTCTCGACCTTTGGGAGCCGATGATCGTTCCCAAGGAAGAGATTGACACTGAAATCGACCGCCTGGCATCGCTGGCCAAGCCGAACAATGGCGTGCGCCGCTCGCGCATCGTGCATCCGAGGTCGCTCGACGAAAAGGCACACAGTTGGGCGCCCGGCGTCGATGTGAGCCTTGATGTGCTGCTGCCCGGTGAGCGCACCAAGGCGGTGCGCCAGAACTCCGGCATCGTCAACTTCTGCATCCAGGGCGGCGGTTCCATGGTGCAGAACGGAAAGAAGACCGGCTTCGGCCAATACGATGTCGTTACCACGCCGTCGATGTGGGTTCATGAATACGTCAACGATACCGACGAGGTGCAGGTCCGTCTGCGCTATTCCAACGGCGCACTCCTGGAACGGCTCAACATTCATTACGTCGATGAGAATCCGCCCGCCCACGGCGCCAGGGACGACGACCTAACCGAGACGGCGGAAGAGATCGTCGGTGATCATGCCTCAAAATATGGTGCGTTCCAGCTAACCGATGGTGGTGCCTGGTTGATGCCCTACGAAGGTTTGGTGAACCCGCCGGCGGCGAAGATCGTGTCCCATCACTGGCCGTGGGAGAAGGTCAGGGCGGAACTCGACAAATATGCCGAAGGGCTGGATCAGGATTATGAAGGCCGTCGCCTTTACCTGCTCTACGATCCGGTCACCGGACGCGCCAACGGGACCACGGTGAATTTCTTCGCCACCATCACCCATCGCCCGGCGGGGATTTCCGACCGGCCGCACCGCCATGCCTCGGCGGCGATGAATTACTATTTCGGCGGCGAAGGCCATTCGGTGGTGGAGGGCACGGAATACACCTGGAAATCGGGTGACTTCATGTTTTCTGCGCCGGGTTGGGCCATCCATGCCCATTCCGCGGATGTCGGTCCGGTCTACGAATTGACCATCCAGGACATGCCCTTCTGCATCAGCAACGACTGCCTGTTGTGGCAGGAAGACATGACCGGCCCGGTGTCCCTGTTGGGCTCCCATGCCGGGTTCGAAACGAATCGCGAGGCATTGTCCAAGGCGAGTTGACGGCCTGCCAAAATCAGGCCGCCGTGGGGAACAGGGGTGTGTTGGTCTCCGCCGGCTCCTGTTCCCCAACCCATAGCCGGGTCCGGTTCTTACCGGGCCCGGCGTCTTCTTTATGGCAGAGGTCATCGAAGGTGCGGCGTGAGATCACGAAATCTTGAAACCGGCCGCGTTGGAGCTGCCACCTGAAGCCGATATGCTTCCGTCCTCCTCGCGGGGCGAGCGCCCCGGATGGGAAAAACAGGGGCTTGCAGGAGGGGAAGATGGGATTTCTGGATACGAGGCCGGAAACGGCCGAGAGCCGTCTGACTGCCTCGCTCGCATTGATGCGGATCAGTCTTGGTGCGTTCCTGCTGGTTTGGGCGGTGATGAAGTTCGCGGTCCCCCAGGGGACCATGGGGATCTTCAAGAAATTCTATGGTCTGAGCATTGACGCCGACCTGTCCATGGTCCTGGGAGCCTTGCAGGCGGTCTTGGCAGTGCTCATCATTCTGGGTCTCTGGCGGACCTGGACCTATGGTTTGGGCGTTCTCATGCACGGCTTTTCCCAAATCTCGAGCTGGCGCGAGACCCTCGATCCCTGGGCGCTGTATCTCAATGACAAGCCCAAAATGCTGTTCTGGGCCGGGGTCCCGGTGCTGGCCGCATTCATTGCGCTCTGGCTGCTGCGGGATCGGGACCGATGGTCCCTGGACGACCGGCGTGGCCCGTCTTGAGATCAATAATCTGACGTTGGCAAGCCGCCCTTCATCTGTAACAATTTCCCGTTAGGTTCCCCCCGAGTCGAACCCCGGCCCGGCCTTAGGGGCAACCTGTCAATAGGGAGATTCCATGATGGAACCCGTGCGTAGCAGTCAGCACAGCCAAGCCATGCGGTCGAAGATGAAAGGCGCCTTGGTCAAGGTCCTTAGCAAGGCCAAGCCGCCGGGGGGCCGGGTACGGCGGTTTCCCGGTGCCCGCCTGCCGGGTGGCTACGTGCGCCTTGCCCAGACCGGGCTGAAGAAGATGTTCAAGGGCGACCCTCTCATGTTCGGCCCGAGGCTGCCGGTCGCCGATCCGGCGCCGTTGGTCGATCCCTATGCGGGCCGGGCCAAGATCGTCGCCCGTGCCTTGGATTCGCTCGCTCCCGCGACGAGCCGCGCGGTAGTGCACGGGCGTCGTGTGGTCGTGACGGTGGACGACGAGGACACGGCACAGGTCTTCCGGGCGGCGCTGGATCTAACGGCGGTCAATCGGCCGACCGACGGCTTGATCGAAATTCGCGTCCGCAGCGCCTAGATATCCTTTTCCACCCGCCGCACCGGCGTTTCCGGGTGGACATCATCGGAAGAACGGCGGCGTTGCAAGGAAATCTTGCCGTTCTGCTCCCATTGCCCCTTCACGGCGGCCTGGGCGAACCGCTCCCAGGTCTCGCCCCAGTCTCCAAGATGCACGCCATGCCACGGCGCCTGCGGGCTGAGGGTCGGAAGACCGATCTTCTCCCATAGCGTCTTGGCGTCATCCATGAATTCCTTCGCCGGCAAGGCCAGCGGCGGCATCAGGTTCTTGGAGGTGGCGTCGATCAGCATCGTCGAATTGGCCGTGTCGTCCTGCTTCGGCCCATGGGTCCGTGACCGGTAGGGCACGACGACGACGTCCTTGATCGGATTTGACCTGTAAGCCATCGACCAGAACACCGCATCGGCATTATGCGGATCGACATCGTCGGTCACGGCGATGACGATCTTGCCGCATTGCGCCTGCAGGGTCGCCGCCCCGTGCAACGCGCGCCAGATTTCGGATTGGGGGATACCGTATTTGAAACGCAGGAAGATGATGGGCCGCAAATTGGACAACGGCTCATGCATGACGACGCCGGTGAGTCCGCCCACGCCCAATACCTTTTGCAGGTGATGCAGGAAGAGCGGTTCGTAGGCGACCTTCTTGATGACGCTCGATTCGCTGGGGGTCACTTGGCTGACGATCGACGGCAGGATGGGATTGCGGCGCATGGTGATCGCCGTCACCTCCATCGGCATGTTGAATTCTTCAAGCGCGATATGGCCGTGGCTTTCGCCGAACGGGCCTTCCGGCTCCACCACATCGGTGTCGATCAGGCCCTCGATGACGATTTCCGCATCTGCAGGAATTTCAAGATCGACGGTCAAGGCTTTCGTGACCCGGAGCGGCGCCCCGGCGAGCCCACCGGCCACCGCCATTTCGTCGAGGTCGATGGCGAGCTTCTGCGGGCCCGTATACTGGATGATCGGAGCCGCGCCGAGGACGATGGCGATCGGCATGCGTTCGCCGCGTTTCTTGTATTTCTGCCAGTGCTCATAGCCGCCCGCACCGGTCAGGCGCGTGGCCATGCGCACGCCGAGCCGGTCGGTCGCCTTCAACCCGGCGCGATAGGTGCCCATGTTGCGGATGCCGGTTTCGGGATCCTTGGTCACGCATAGCGTCGCCGTCAGGTACGGCGCCGAATCGAAGCCCGGGCTCGAGATCGGGACCGGAAGCGACGCCAGGCCGCCGCCCGGTTTGCGCAGCTCCTCGCCCTGAATGACGATTTCCTGGCACGGCGCATCGTCGACGCTGACCGGTTCGATGGGGGCCGCGATCCCGCGGTTCCAGAGGTCGCCGATCTCCTCTTCGGGTACGCCCATGCCGACCGCATAGATGTCCGGATTGGCGGCGAACACGCCGACCACAACGGGGGTATCGAACTTGCGCCCGTCGGAGCCATAAACCTTCGTGAACATGAAGGCGCGGCGCGCGGTTTCGGGCAGGCCGCCCACGAACTGCCAGCGCACCAGCGGATGAAGCTGCGTGTCCTTGTTGACGGGCTCGTCAATGCGCGTGAGCAGGTCTTTTGCCTCAAGGCGCTCAAGATGCTCGCGTAGATCGAGAGGTGCGTGAATGATTTTGCGATCGTCCATGATCTGCCCTTATCCGAGTAGGTGCCGATACCAAACGGAGCCGATGCGGCCTGCCGCTCGGCTCCCAGATAATAACCTGATACTAGTGCTAGACCTAGCCGCGCTCCGAACCCTGGGCGACCGGCCGTGACGGGTCGCCGGTCCAGGCCGACCAGGAACCGACATAGAGCGGCGCTTCGATCCCGGCGGCGTACATGGCCGCCAATTCGTGAGCGGCGGCATTGCCACTGCCACAATAGACGCCCACCGGATTGGCGCCGGCGGCGCCGAGGCCGGCGAAATGGGCCCGCAGTTCCTCGGTCGATTTGAATGTCCCGTCGGGGCCGATGGTGCCCGCCGAGGGTGCCGAGATCGCGCCTGGGATGTGCCCCGTCGCGGGCTTGTCGGGCTCGCCTTCATAGGCCGCCTTGCCGCGGGCATCCAGCAGTGCGCCTTGCTTGGCGATATCGGCCGCCTCGTCCGCTTCGATGGTCGGCATGCCGCCGGGCCTGACCGTGAAGCTGCCCCGGCCCTGGGGATGGATAGGCTGTTGCGCGGTGCCGTGCCCGGCGGCCTGCCAAGCCGCGAATCCGCCGTCCAAGAGGCGGGCATTGGGATGGCCTGCCCAGCGCAGGGTCCACCAGGCGCGCCCGGCCTGGGCGCCCGAAGCGTTGTCATAGACGACGACGAGGGACTCCGGCCCGATGCCCCAGCGCCGCAGGTTCTCCTGTAACACGCCCGGGTCGGGCAGCGGACGCCGCCCGCCCTGTTTGGTTCCCGGTCCCGAGATATCGGATGCCAGGGAAACGGCTATGGCGCCGGGAATGACCGGCCGCTCCAAAGGCGCCGTTTCCAGATCGTCGCTGACATCGAGGATGACTAGATCGCCGTCGCCTCCAATCCGGGCCGCCAGTTCCTCGACCGTTATCAGAACGTCGAAGCGGGAATCGCCCATGCCGGCCTCACACCGACATGGTGCAGCGATAGAGGACGCGTTCCGCGTTACTGGTGTAGTCCTTGATCGCCCGGTGTTGCACGACCCGGTTGTCCCACACTGCCAGCGCGCCCTGCTTCCATTCGATCCGGCAGGTCGCTTCCGGCGACTTGATCATGTCGAACAGGATGCCGAGGATGTTCTGGCTGTGGACGCGGCTGACCCCCTTGATGTAGCAGACATACGATTCGTTGACCGCGACCCATTTGCGCCCCGATTCGGGATGCACGCGGACCAGGGGCAATTCGAAAGGCGGCATCCGCAGGCGCGCCTGTGCGGCCTCCTCGGGGTCGAGATAGCGGTCGGTGATGTGCCCCGTCGCGTCGGGCGACTGAATCACTTTCAGGGAATCCAGGTATTGGGCGAACAACGGATCGAGGCTCTCATAGACATAGGCGGCGTTGGAGAACATCGTATCGCCGCCGGAGTCAGGAATGTGTTTGCCGAACAGTGCAGTGAAGGCCGGCGCGTCGGCCCGAAAGCCGCCGTCGGCGTGCCAAACATGGTTGCGGAGGTGGGCGTCCTTTTCCGCGCTGATCACGGTCGCGTCGGGATTGTCGGGCGCGCGCGGTGTATGGGGCCCGGCATAGTCGAAGAATTCGCCGAGGAACCCGGCAAAACTCGTGAAATTCGCTGCCGTCACGGTGCCCGGTTCGAAGATCACCAGTCCCCTGTTGTGCAGCTGGTAACGCATGGCGGACCGGAACGCGTCGGGTACGCTTTCGCCGTCGAACCGGTAGCCGGAAATATAGGAACCGATGGACGGCTTGATCGCGGAGATGCTGACGCCCTCCGGCAGGGCGGCGGCGTCGGACCCCGGGCGAACGGAGGAAGTAGCCAGAGACATGTGCGGAACCTTTCTTGGCCTGGAAGTTATAACGTTGTTCTAGTGTAAAATTGGTTGGTCTTCAATGGGCAGGCCAAGATCGGACACGCCCGGGAACCGCACGATTCGTGGGTGCCGATCCGAAAGGGGTGGCCTGTCTCGCATCCCGGTGCGGGCAAGGCGCGATGCAAGGGACAGGTTTTCGACCTGCATCGTGGCTGCTATAATGCCGCCCGGCCTATCGTCGAAGATATTAACCATGGGGAATAACGATGGCTCTGCCTGAAATAGGAAGCACAGCACCTGCGTTCGCGTTGCCCAATCAGGACGGCAAGAGCGTTCGTCTCTCTGATTACGCGGGCAATAACGTACTTGTCTGGTTCTATCCGCGCGCCTTTGGCGGCAACTGAACGAAGCAGGCCAATGGGTTCCGTGATCGAATCCAAGACTTCAAAGACAAGAATACCGAGGTCATCGGCATCACCTTCAGCTCATCGGAGGATCTGAAGGCGTGGTCCGGAGAGACCGGTCTGACCTCCGAGCTCCTGTTCGATGCCGACAAGGCGGTTGCCATGGCCTATGGCGCGGCCGACAGCGCGGATCAGGAACGGCCGAAACGGGTTTCCGTGCTTATCGGACCCGACGGCAAGGTGCTCAAGACCTATGAGGTGTCGGATGCCGAAGGGCATCCCGACGCGGTGCTCGCGGATCTCGGTTGACGGTCTGAGGCGCGCCCTTGCGTGCCGCGCATGATGAACGGGGCCAGGCATTCCGCTTGGCCCCGTTCACTGCACCTGCTGCAACCCTTTCCAAAGAAGGATGGCGGCGCCTGAAAACAGCACGAGCTGGAAGGCGCCGTAGAAACGCTTGGCGTCGGCCCGGCGGAAAAAGTGGATTCCCGCCCAGGCGCCGATCAGGGACGGCGGCACCATGATCAGCGCCTCGATCAGCAGCCGGAGGGAGATCAGCCCCATCACCGCGGCGGCGAGCCAACGCCAATAGATGAAGATGGCGCCCAGTAGGATCGATGTGCCGCGCAGCAGCGTCGGCGTCGGACAGGCGAATTTGAGATAGATGGAATAGAGGTACATGCCGCCGCCGCCGGCGATCCCGGCGATCAAGCCCGCCGCGCTGGAGAGGACGAAGGCGGTTGTAGGGCTGCGGAAATCGACGCGTCCGGTCAGCCGCTCCATGACGTGATAGTGATCGAGCACGACAATCCCGGCCATCACCACGCCGAGGCAGATGGTCAGCCAGCCGGGCTCCAGCGACTTGAAGACGAAGACGCCCAGGGTGATGGCGGCGAAGCCCGAGATGAACATGGGTTTGGCGACCTGCCAATCACCGTGGCGCAGCGCGAAGGGGAAGATTTGGAACTGGCAATAGCACGCCGTCACCATGCTCAGCAGGATGGCGTAATGGGGGTCCACCACCAGAGACGAAAAGACGATGGCCGGAGCCACGGCACCGAACCCGAAGGCGCCGCGAATGACCGCCGTTCCAAGGTAGATCACCACCAGCAAGCCGAAGGTCTGCCAGTCCATGTTCTGGAACGGAATGAGATGGGCGGGGAGGAAATCGAGGCTCACGTTGGCGGTGCTCCCTCCCTGATCGACGGTTCTGCCATGGCGGGCGGACCTTACGCCCGCCGCCGGGGCGTGGCCACGAAAATACCCGGTGGAGCGGACAGCCGCTTGCTTCCCCGGTTTGTTCCCGACCGAGCGCCGGGTATAGTGGTCCGCCCCGGGGGCCAAAGGGCCGCCGGGGGCCAAAGGCGCTGAGGGGCCAACCTTGTTCGACGATTTCACCACAACCGATATCGCAACATCCGGCGCCGTAATCCGCACCGTCCATGGCGGCGCCGGCCCGCCGCTGCTTTTGCTGCACGGCAACCCGCTGACCCATGTGATGTGGCACAAAGTGGCGCCGGCCTTGGCCGAAAAGTTCACGGTGATCGCCACCGACCTCAGGGGGTATGGCGATTCGTCGAAGCCCGTGGGCGGCGGCGATCATTCGGACTACTCGTTCCGCGCCATGGCCCAGGATCAGGTGGAGGTGATGGCGGCCCTCGGCCATGAGCGGTTCCAGGTCGCGGGGCACGACCGGGGCGGCCGCGTCGCGCACCGCATGGCCCTCGATCATCCCGAGCGGGTCGCGCGGCTCGCGGTGCTCGACATCATCCCGACCTACCAGTTGCTCTCCCATGTCACCAAGGGTTGGGCGGAGGAATCCTATCACTGGTTCTTCATGGCCCAGCCGTTCGACTTCCCCGAACATTTCCTGGGCCTCGATCTCGCTTATTACATCCGCCGCAAGCTGGACAAGAAAGGCGTCGGCCTTGGCCCCTTCACCGCGGACGCCATGGCGGAATACGTTCGCTGCTGCACGCCGGAAAACATCCACGCGGTGTGCGAGGACTACCGCGCGACCCTCGGTGTCGATTTCGAAATGGACGGCGCCGACCTTGCAGCCGGGCGCCGCATCGCGTGCCCGCTCTTGGTCATCTGGGGCGAAAACAGCCATGTCGGCCGGCATCTGGACCCGCGCGGAACCTGGACGGCCTGGGCCGACGACATCACCTTCAAGCCGTTTCCGTCCGGCCACTACCCGGCGGAGCAGGACCCGGACCTGACCCTGGCGGCATTCTTCGCGTTTTTCGACGCCGGCCGCATCGCGGCGGCGGTGTAGGCGATGGAGGATCCCCGAACCCAAATCAGGGAACAGGTGAGCGCACTCTGCGCACGGTTCCCGGGCGAATATTGGCGGGAAAAGGACCGCGCCCGCGCCTACCCCGTGGAATTCGTCGCCGCCTTGACCGAAGGCGGCTGGCTCGCCTGCCTGGTGCCGGAAGCCTATGGCGGCAGCGGCTTGGGCCTTGCCGAGGCGACGGCGATCCTGGAAGAGATCCATGCCGCGGGCTGCAACGGGGCCGCGGCCCACGCCCAGATCTACACCATGGGCACCATCCTGCGCCACGGATCGGAGGCCCAGAAATCCGCATACCTGCCGGAGATCGCGGCGGGCCGCTTGCGGCTTCAGGCGTTCGCCGTCACCGAGCCGGAAAGCGGCTCCGATACGCTTTCCCTTACCACCCGCGCCGTACGCGACGGCGACGACTACGTGATCAACGGCGCCAAAGTATGGACATCGCGCGCCGAGCATTCCGACCTCATGTTGCTGCTGGCCCGGACGACGCCGCGCGAAGAGGCGGCGCGCCGGACCGAGGGGTTGTCCGTCTTCCTGGTCGACATGGCCGAGGCCAAGGGCCAAGGGAAGGGCAAGGCGCTTGAGATCCGTCCAATTCGCACGATGATCAACCACGCGACCTGCGCGCTCTATTTCGACGACCTCCGGGTGCCGGCGGCCAACCTGATCGGGGAGGAAGGCAACGGGTTTCGTTACATCCTTGACGGCATGAATGCCGAGCGCATCCTGATTGCCGCCGAATGCGTCGGCGACGGGCGCTGGTTCACCGACCGGGCGGTGGCCTACGCCGGCGAGCGCCGGGTGTTCGATCGTCCCATCGGCCAGAACCAGGGCATCCAGTTTCCCATCGCCCGGGCCTACGCGGATGTGCGCGCCGCCGCCCTGATGGTGGAAAAGGCCGCCGCCCTGTTCGATGCGGGCCAGCCTTGCGGGGAGGAGGCCAACATGGCCAAGCTGCTCGCCTCCGAAGCCGCCTGGGCGGCGGGCGATACCTGCATGCAGACCTTCGGCGGCTACGGTTTCGCCGAAGAGATGGATGTGGAGCGCAAGTTCCGCGAGACCCGGCTTTACCGCACGGCACCGGTTTCCACCAACATGATCCTCAGCTATATCGGCGAGCATGTGCTCGGCCTGCCGCGGTCCTACTAATCCGGTGCACGCGTGAGCGATACCCTGAATGGCCTTCTGGTGGTGGCGCTGGAACAGGCGGTGGCGGCGCCGCTCTGTTCCTCGCGGCTGGCCGAGGCCGGCGCCCGGGTCATCAAGATCGAGCGCCCGGGCGGCGATTTCACCCGTCATTACGACGCCGTCGCCCATGGCGAGAGCGCCTATTTCGTCTGGACCAACCGGGGCAAGGAATCGGTGATCCTCGACCTCAAGGCGCCGGACGACCGCGCGCTGATGGGCCGGCTCATGGAACGCGCCGATATCTTCATCCAGAACCTCGGTCCCGGCGTGGCGCGGCGCCTCGGCTTCGGCGCCGATGACTGGCGCAAGAGGCGCCCGGAACTGATCACTTGCGATATCTCGGGCTACGGCGAGTCGGGCGATTACGCGGCCATGAAGGCCTACGACCTGCTGGTCCAGGCCGAAACCGGACTGGCCTCGATCACCGGCACGGCCGACGGCATGGGCCGGGTCGGCGTTTCGGTCTGCGACATCGGTGCGGGGCTGAATGCCTATGGCGCGATCCTGGAGGCGGTGATCCGCCGCACGAAGACCGGGGAGGGGGCCGGCATCAAGGTCTCGTTGTTCGACGGCATGGCCGATTGGCTGACCGTGCCGCTGCTGCACTATGACTGCGGCGGCGCCGCACCGGAACGGGTCGGCCTGCATCATGCCTCCATCGCGCCCTATGGCGCCTATCCTTACCGGGAGGGCAAGGTGCTGGTGGCGGTCCACAACGACCGGGAATGGGAAACCTTCGCGAAACGCGTGTTGGAAAAGGAAGCGTTGGCCAAGGACCCCAGATTCGCCACCAACGTCGCACGGGTGAAGAACCGCCCGGCGCTGGATGAGGAGATCGGGGCCGTGTTCACGACCCTCGACCGCGCCGCGGTCATCGCCCGGTTGGAGGCGGCGAAGGTCGCCTATGGCATGATCAACGACATGGCGGGTTTGAGCGCCCATCCCCAGCTCAGGCGCATCACCGTCGAGACCCCGACCGGGCCGGTCGAGATGCCGGCGCCGCCGGCGCTATGGGCGGGGCATGCGGCCAAACCCGGCCCGGTGCCGGCGCCGGGCCAGCACACCCGAGCGATCCGGCGCGAATTTTCCGAATAGACGACGCGAAATCTACGCCCAGCCGCCGATCCTGAGCTTGTTGACGTAGTGATCCCAGGCCTTGTCCTGGGAACGCTGCTTGAGGATCTGGGGCGTGATCTTTTTCGAATTTTCCAGCGTCAGGTAGTTGGGCGTGCCCATCTGCCTGGCGGTCATGTTCATCCAGCAGGATTCTTCCAGGAACAGGGTCAGGATCAGCGCCTCGTGCAGGTCCTTACCGACGACGATGACGCCGTGGCCCTGCTGCATGATGGCGCGGTTGTCACCCAATTGGCGGGCGAGCTCCCTGGCGCGGTCGGCGGACTTGGTCTGGCCCGGGCTCTGGTATTTGGCCAGCTTGCCGTGGAACGGCGCTCCGTAATGGTGCACCGGGGCGAACTCTTCCTTGACGGTGCTGAACGCCGTCACATGGGGCGGATGGCAATGGATGATGGCATTGACGTCGGGCCGCTCCTCGTAGATCGCGGGATGGGCCTTCCAGTTGGTCGACCCGCCGGAGATCGGATAGGTCTGGAGATTGTCGACGGTCACCAACGTCGGGCTGGTGACGGGGATTGCCATCATCTCGTCCGGCCCGGTGCGGACGCTGACGTTGAAAGCCCCTTCC
>Ga0224512_10004608_pt1 | contig 11557 bp, 11 predicted proteins | sample SF_May12_sed_USG_4_FD_169103 | JGI IMG/M metagenome (GOLD analysis project Ga0224512, IMG submission 169103) | Sediment microbial communities from San Francisco Bay, California, United States - SF_May12_sed_USGS_13 | ecosystem: Environmental > Aquatic > Marine > Sediment | place: USA... | reverse complement strand
CCCAGCGTAGACGCCTTGAACTGCAGTTCTGCATTGACTTCCAGGTAGATCGCGCTGAACACGACTTCGCGCACCGATTTACCAACGACGACGCAGCCGTGGCCGCGCATCAGTGCCGCTCTCTTGTCGCCCAGCATCGTTGCGAGATCCCGACCCATATCCATCGTCGTGACCAGCAAAGTAGTGTCGCCAAATCTTGTGCGGGAGTCCCATACGGGAACCTCTGAGCCCATCCCCGCTGCCATGTGGAATATCGGTTTTATGCCGCCGCCCGTCACGCCAAAGGGGATGACATTCGGACTGTGGTTATGTACGACGGACGTGATCTCCGGCCGCGCCTCGTAAACGGAGCCGTGAATGGCACGTTCGGCATAGGGATCGCGACCTCTCGGATCTACCGCCTCTCCTTCGAGCGTGAATTCCATGAGGTCATCCGTTTCAATACACTCCGGCGCCCTGGAACGCGACAGGAAGTAACGCTCGGGATTTTGCGGATGGCGAATGCTGATATGGCCGAACGAGTCAACCACACCTTCTCGAGCAAGGATCCGGTTAGCGGTAACCAGTTGCTCCAGGGCATCATCCAGTAGCGACATCCAATGATTCCTTCTTATGCTCTGCTCGCGGTATTGCAGTATATGGCAAACTCGTATTGCCGCAATTGTCAGCGCGACGCTCTCAAGGCAGCTTTTCTCTAAGTTCGGCCATTTCTGCTTCCAGCTGGCTGACTCGTTTCGCCAGCTCCGCGACGGTGATCCGTTCCGTGGCGGGTGTTGCCCGCGAATCCTGAACACGGCTTGCATGATCAGTCAGGTCGACAGGGCCCGAGAACAAATGCATATACTCCGCGTCTTTGCGCCCTGGCGTGCGCGGCAGTTTGACGAGCAATGGCTCTACGTCTCTCTCGATCAGGCTGTTCAAAGCCAACACGATCTCGGCATTGTCGGCAAATTCATGCAGCCGGCCGCTGCGTGCCCGCAGCTCACCCGGCGTCTGCGGACCGCGCAGCAACAGCAGACAGATAATCGCCAGCTGTGCGTCATCAAACTGCAGGTTGCTGTACCGCGTGTTGCAGAATCGCTGCGAGTACTTCTCTACCCGGCTCTTGAAGTTCTCATCCGTGCGCACGAGATGCTTGGCTTCGAGTCCGCGAATAGTGTGTTGAACCTCCCCTGGCTGTAAAGCCATAACGGGATTGCGGCCCGACTTCTGGTTACAGGCATTGGTTAATGCATTGAGTGTTAGCGGGTACTGATCGGGCGTAACAACGGATTTTTCAATCAGGCAGCCAATAACGCGGGCTTCATGTTCGCTAAGCTGTGGCAGCACCAGGTAGCCCTCGAGGACAGGTTCTGCGCATGCTATCACGTGGTCGCACGACGCTACATGGCTTTGGTTCAGGTTGACGAAACCGACTGAGCGACGCCTGCCGGCCGCGCTGGTCGACCAGCGGCCAGGCAAGAAACTCAGGATCTCGACCAGGCCCGCGTGTGGATATGGCTGATCTTGTCAGACAGCTGCAAACGATAGAACTGGCGCAGCTCCGACAACGCGGTTTGATCGTCCTCGATGAGCTGTTGGCGCAGCCGGTGACAGAATCGTGCGGCGTAATCATTGGCAGAGCGGTATCGAGCGAGCTGCTCGGCATCGAGCTCGTCGTGAAAACTTACATTATCGAACAGCCAGCCGTGCAATGCGTCCAATAACTGTCTGTCGGCCTGGTCCGATGCGAGCAACATGGTGCTGACGTACTTGTCGACTTCGCCCTGCAATTCCAGCTCGAGCAGCGTCACTGTACGGTCCTGCGTGGCTTTCCAGACGACGTAGTTGAAGTGGCTTATACCTTCGAGTACCTTCCACAGGTCGTCCAGCTGATCTGCACGCAGACAGCGCAGCGGATTGGAGGATTCGAGACGACCAAGCATGTCGCTATCAAGGTAGAGCGATAGTGCAAGCCCGTCACAATCCTGGGAGACCAGCAGCGTCTCATCGGTATTCGTCAGCATTGCGTCCCGGCCGATAAACTTAGCAAGTGTCGGGTCGGTGATGACGTAATCGCGAACGTCGTAAGCACGATCGACCTGGTAAATATCGCTCAGATGACGCTGCAGCTCGGCGAGCATTTCAGTGGCGCAGTTTCTTGGCGTCAGAGAAAGGTACGATGCCCTGCAGCCGCAGCAGGTTTTCCGCGCGCCGGCTGCCCGTTTTCAACCAGATCTTATAGGTGCGCAGTAAATCCATGTCGGATTCCCGGCGCGCACCATCGCGAACTTCGTTGAGCACGTCGATCAATATCTGGAACTTGGCTGCAAGCTCCCTGTACACATCGGCAAAAGCATTGCCGCGGAATGTGCCACGGATCTCTTCGGAGAGTGATCCGTACGCACTTTCACCCATATAGATGTAATAGTCGACGTCGACCGCTTTGCTGGCGAGACTATCGATAAAGAAACCGGATATGAAAAGCGCCACGTCGCCGATGCGCTGCAAGGACTGCGCTCGCAATTCCACGTTCGGCGCATCGGCCGCGTCGGCGAGCATTAATGCAAGCGGTTTCAGGCCGCAGCCCTCATCATCGTAGAACTCTTCCGAACGAGCGAACAGCGTAATCAGATTGACCACGTAATGAGCCGCATGCGGATCGACTTCGACACCCTGTTTCGTTATGACCTCATCTATGGACGTGCGAAAGTAATCCCGCAGGTCCGCTACGGGCACTACACGGTCATGATTCGGTCGATCACGCATAAGGCTTTTCCTCGTCGTAGTTTGGTATAACTTAATTCGAGCCCCGTTCTTGTGATTGATTTCACAGTCTGCGAGCAAAATGACAGGCCATGTGGCGCCTGATCGGTTTTTTGTGCGCTAGGGCAGCTGCCGGCCGCTCTTGCACCTGATCGAACGGCCACTTCGCGGATTATGTCAATGTCGCACTGTAGCGACAGTTGCAGCATCGCGTGCCGGTGTTAGATTTACATATAGAACCGCGTATAACGACAATAAGAATCTTCTCGAACACGTCGCCAAAGAACGTGCTCCCGAGAGTCAGGAGTAGCAATGACTATCCGCAAAACATCCGCGCTCGCCACGGCGTACCTTCTGTCCGTGGCGGCCGTATTATTGATCGCCGGCTGCGGCGGGTCCGGGTCGGGCGGCACAACAACGAGTTCCCCGGCGGGGCCTGCCGAAACCGGCACGGTCGGACTGATCTTCACCGACAAACCGACGGAAGATTTCAGCGCCATCAGACTGAACGTGATCAAAGCCGTCCTTATCGGAGACGATGGCCAGGAGACGCTGTTCGATGGCGAAAAGTCAATCGATCTTCTGAACCTGACCAACTTTAACGAACCCATCATATTCGGCGAAGTGCGTGCCGGAATGTACACCAAGCTTCGACTCGTGATCGACGACCTGGAACTCGTACCTCACGATAGCGGCAATTCGATATTCCCGTCGTTGCCTGCCAACGGCAAGATTGACCTGCTCGATCCGAGCGGCATCCCGGTACTGCCCGGTCGCAACCTGCTGATTGAAATCGACATGGACGCCAACAAGTCCATCAAAATCACCGGGGCCGGAAACAGCGGCAAGTACCAGTTCCGTCCGGTCGTCAAAGCCAGCTTCATGGACGGCGGTTTGCCCGAGAAACTCGCACGCGTAGCGGGCGTCGTAAGCGAGATTTTCGACGACTCCGCCGGTAGCTTCCTCCTCTGCGATATCGAAACGCCCACGAGTTGCCTCACGGTCAATACCGCTGACGGCACATGCCTGTTTGACAACGAGGGACTGCCGACCAGTTTTGCCGGATTGGCAGTTGATGACCAGGTGGTCGTCGTAGGCAGTTACCAGCGCGATCTCGAAATCGAGCTGAACGCGCTGATCATCGAAATTGGCGGCAACGCAGAGCAGGTCAAGGGCACCGTGGTCAGCACGCCTGTCGACGGCAGCTTCCTGTTACTGATGAACGACGGCACTGAAATAGTCGTTGAACTCCAGGACGGCACAAAGTTCTTTGACGCCGATGGCGAAATCGGCCCTGGTTCGATCGTGCTGGGAGTCGATATCGAAGTCGAGGGCGTACAGCCTACGAAAGCGAATGCCGAAGACCCCGATATCGTACGCGCCGCTTTGATCTTCGTCGAAGGCGAGCAAGACGAGCAGCTCAGCGGCACAATCATCGAACCGGTCGATGCCGATACACGAAGCTTTGGCCTGACGCCCGCAGACAGCAGCGACACGTGCGTGCGGGTAAACGACGACGCGGCTGTCCTGCTTGTCGATGTGGCCGCTGCAGAAGTCACGATGGGCGAATTCGGCGATCTTGCGGCCGGTCAGTTCGTCGATCTATTCGGGGTGACCAATCTTACAGACAGTTGTTTCGAAGCGAACGAGGTGATCGTCGAGGTTGTCAGCGACGGCAGCTGAAGACCAATCGCGCTTCCTGCGCGCTACGGCCTGCGGCACGATCTACCGCAACAACGGATGCTATGATGCAAATCGCGTCCCACGTCGCTGGAGCCCGTCGATTGGCCAACGATTACCACTTTCGCAACCTGGTTTTTGAGGGCGGCGGTGTCAAGGGCATTGCCTACGTCGGCGCGCTGCGGGAACTCAAGAAGCGCCAGATCCTGCAAAATATCGAGCGTATTGCAGGAACGTCGGCAGGCGCGATCAATGCCGTGCTGCTCGCCCTCGGCTATGGGCCGCGCCAGACTACGGACCTGCTACTCGATCTCGACTTCAAAAACTTCCTCGATGACTCCTGGGGTATCGTGCGTGACACCGACCGCCTGATCAAAAAATTCGGCTGGTATAAAGGCGACTTCTTTCGCGACTGGATCGGCAATCTGATCAAGGCCAAGACGGGCAACGCTAACTCGACATTCAATGATTTGCAGAATCTTCGAATGCCGGACCTGTACCTGATTGTGACTAACCTGGCCACGGGTTTCAGCGAAGTCATGTCGGCAGAACACACGCCCCGGCTACCGGTCGCGGACGCTGTGCGCATGTCAATGTCCCTGCCCTTGTTCTTTCAGGCCATAAGCAATCCGCGCGGCGACGCCTACGTCGATGGCGGCGTGCTGCGTAACTACCCGGTGAAAGTATTTGACCGCGAGAAATACATCGAACCGCAAAAACGCGCACGCCATTCGCTCGACACCGCTTACTACCGGAAAGATAACCGGACCAAGCCGCGGACCAGCAGCAAGTACGTCTACAACAAGGAGACACTTGGCTTTCGCCTCGACCGGCAGGAGGAAATCGCCATGTTCCGCGACGGCGCCGCTGCGCCGACACGGCCCGTCAACGACTTTTTTGATTTCGGCTGGGCCTTGTTCAAAGCCGCTCGCAACGCCCAGAACAATGCTCACCTGCACAGCGATGACTGGCAGCGGACCGTATACATCGACACGCTCAGGGTCGAGACCACCGACTTCGACGTATCGCTTGCGCAGAAGCGTAAATTGATTACATCCGGTGCCGAGGGCGTCAAGGCCTATTTCGACTGGTATGACGATACACGTGGCACGTCGCTGCCAAATAACCACCCACAATTTTCGAACAAGACCTGACAGCCTGCCAATACGGAAATTCCACAGTCGGTCTTCCACAAACCCCGACTTGAAACCCCTCCGTTGGCAAGCACCTTGTTTGCAGGGCCCTTCAGGGCTCGGTGTTGCGCTGCCGCAGCACTTTGCAAGTCCGACAATGGACTAAAGGACGTCATCATGAAAACTCACAAACTACTTCTGCTGGCCGTCGGGCTGCTGGCACTGGTCGCAGCGCCTGCCCTCGCCAATGAACCAGGCACGTGGATACTCCGCGGCGGTATAGGCACCGTGCAACCGGACAGTGACAATCTTACGTTTAGCGACGCGGGTGACACGGTCACCATTGATGTCGACAATGGCACGAGCATGACGATGTCGGCGACCTATATGTTCACCGAGCATTGGGCGTTCGACGTGCTCGCCTCGTGGCCATTCAAGCATGACATCAATGCGTCGACGGATGTCCCGGATGTCGGCATCGAGACGGCCCGGATTGGCGAGACCAAGCACCTGCCACCGACGCTGTCATTCCAGTATCACTTTACACCGGACGCTGTATTTCAGCCGTACGTCGGGCTCGGTGTGAACTGGACGACTTTTTTCGGTACCGAACTCGTCAGCGAGCTTGCCGACGAAGGTATCAACGACCTGAAGCTCGATGATTCTATCGGGATTGCCGCTCAGATTGGCGGTGACTGGAGCATCAGTGATAACTGGGTAATGAACCTGGATGTGCGTTATATCGACATCGAAACCGAGGCCAAGCTGGTTGGACCGGCTTTCGAGGGCGAAGCAACGATCGGCGACATCACTATCGATCCGTGGGTCTATGCACTGAACCTCGGCTATCGATTCTAAATAAGCAGCGGCTATGACCCGGGGCGCCATCGCGCCCCGGCTTTCTGTAGAATCGCGGCATGAATGCCGCTTTGCTATTCGCCGCCCTGCTCACGATCAAAACCCCAGACCTGCAGCCTGTCCTTCATGACATGCGCGTCGCCCAGGATGTTCCTGGTGTCAGTGCCGTCGTTATCCGGCGCAACGAAATCATTTTCGCCGGAGCAAGCGGCGTCGCCGATATCGCGACGGGCCGTCCGATGACCGCTGATACGGTGCTTTACATCGGTTCCGTGAGCAAGGTTTTGACAGCCATACTCGCCCTGCAGCTGGTCGAAACGAACACGCTGGCGCTCGATGACCCCGTTACCGCTATCGCTGTTGACGCGCCGGACGACATGCAGCCAGTGCGTGTCTCCCATTTGCTGACCCACTCGGCTGGCCTCGAACGCGAGGGCGATTTCACATACTGGTACACCGCCGATTTCCCCGATAGGCGATCGCTGGCGAACTACCTCGAGGGTGTTCAGCTCCGTGCAATTCCGGGTCGCGACCTGCACTACTCCAACGTCGGATACGCCGCATTGGGTCTCGTCATCGAACGGGCCACCGGCCAGTCCTATGGTAAAGCGCTGCGCTCGCGCGTGCTCGAGCCGCTGAGCATGAACGCTTCGGGCGCCCCGGGGCCGGCCGCGAATGTCGCCAACGGTTACACGCCATCCGGCGGTATGTTGCCGAACGCGAAGCGGCCATTTGCCGGCGTCGCAGAACGCGTCGGCACGCGACACGTACGCATGTACCACGACGCGCGGGCAATGAGCCCCGCGTTCGGCGCGTATGCCAGCGCAAGTGACCTGGCGCGGCTGGCCAACTTCCTGCTCGGCCATGGCGGTGACGCTGTGTTATCGCGAAAAATGCGCGAGCGCATGCGCGAACGCCAGGACTCGGGCTGGGGACTCGGCCTGAAGCTGCAGCACATCGGCGAGCGTCCCATCGCACGCCATGACGGCTGGTTCGCTGCCCACCGCACACACCTTTTGCTCGCAGCCGAAGACGATATCGCGATTGTCGTCCTGGCCAACTCGGACAGCGCCGAACCGAAAAGAATCGCGGAGGCGCTACTCGCAGCGGTGATCAACTGAACGCTTCACCGGCAATTACGGCATCGCTTACTGAAAAACAGCCCGAATTGCCGGCTGTTTATCCAATGCAGCAACGCTGCGTCGCTAGTCGTCCTCACTCTGCGCGGACAGATCCGGCCTGTGTAGCCAGACGGTGTAGTCGGAGTCTGCGAATCCCCCGCCAAACTGAGCAAAGAGCGCGCCTGCCGCTTCCTCCGAGTCCATCTGCGCAGCGATGAATTCGAAGAAATTCTGCTCGGGAGGCGCCATATCCGCAAAACTTGCATACGGAGACACAACCGCGATAGTGGGTTCGCCGCCAATTCTTTCCAACCACAACCAGTTGTGGCCGGCCGCCGCCCAGCCATCGTTGATCGCCATCTGGCTCAGCTCTTGTCGTGCCTGGCCCGGACCCGGTCCGGCGCCCTGTTTCCACGTCCAACTCGTCGCCGCATAATACGGTCCGTCAGCACCATCCTCCGGCCAGTGGCTGTTTTCCCAGTCATTGTGATCCAGGTAATGATGGTAGTGATCGACGTATTGATGCACATTCGCATTCCAGTTCTCACTGAATGACTTTTCCCGGTCCTCGACAATATAAGCATCCTGGTCCGCCCAGTTGAAGCAACAGGCACGGAAATGGTAGACGTTCAGATTGTGACCGATCACGGGTGTGAAAGCCTGCCAGCGACGCGAATCCCCGGCATCATCGCGAAACACCATATGCGCGGCGACGGCCTGCTCGAATTGCGCCTCCATTCCTGGCTTCGGCACGACGAGCCACACTTCCGTCAAGGGTGGGCGCTGCTCCTCGTGACCTGCAGCTGGCAGCCCCAGCGGCAGCAGCAGCGCAGCGATTCCGGCTAGCAAAGTTGCTTTATTCATTCTTGTTCTCCTCTGCGGTCGTTTGCGTTTTTATTTCTGGTATCTGCAGTATAGGTAATCTGCCAAACACTGCCGAATACGGAAGAACAGGTCTGTGTCGGCTCGACCCTCTAGAATTCCTCGATATTGATCGCAGCATGGTTTTGCGGCAGCGCGACCCTGAACCAGATAAACGGCAGCAGCGGGTTCGGCAACCAGTACATCCAGGCCAGATTACGCACCGTGCTGCCGTCGTCGAGATGCAGATCCATCCAGACGTAAAGAAACTTATAGACGCACAACCCGGGCAGGTAGTTGATACGCAGCCGATCTGTCTGCAGAAATTTGCGGCGAATATAGAAATTGCCCTCGAACGGCGTGATGCCCCAGCCTATCGGTCCCTCTGCGAGCACGACGCCGGTGTGGCTGTGCCTGATGCGAACATTTTTCACTTGCCGGCCTTGCGGATGACAGCGTCGATACTTTTGCGAATTGCGGCCGCCCAGTAGGGTGCCCGGTACGCCGCTTTACGCCGGTGGCTCGCGGGGTGATCGGTTGGTGGCGGGTCGCGCTGCGGCAATGAACGCAGATCGAAACGTATCATCATATCCTGATCAACGATAACGATACCGGGCGTCGCGTAGACATCATAAGCGGCCGCGATCTCGTCGCCGTCCGGCAGCACGGTAAAGTCATAGCCAGCGTCCGCGATGAATGCGACAGGGTCGCCGTTTTCTCTGAAATTGACCGCGAGAATGCGCAGCTGCTCATCGTACTCCAGGCGCATGCTCTGCAGATGCGGCATCAGCGCCTTGCAATAAGGGCACCAGGTCGCCCAAAAGAACAACAATACCGGTTGCTCCTCAACCACCTCACTGAGGCGGACAGTCTCACCATCTGCTGCAAGCAACGACCAGTCAGGCGCTGTGATATCGCCCGCTCCGCGCAGTGTGCCCATGAGGAACAGCGAAAAAACGACGATGAGCAAAGCATTTCGCATCGGATATCCATTGGGCGACTCAATCCAACTGACCCGCCATGCATCAGTAGTATTACAGCTTGCGGCACCTGCAGCGAACTCGTGAGATCGCCCAGGTCTTATTTCGCGGCGCGGGAAGCGCCGTCGATCCAGGCGTTTACCACGTCGTCTAGCATCGACAGCGTCACGCTGCCGTTTTCGAGCACCCGGTCGTGGAATTCGCGGATATCGAATTCGCCGACCAGCCGCTCCTCGGCCCGCGAACGCAAGCGCCGAATTTCAAGCATGCCGAGCATGTAACTCACGGCCTGCCCGGGCCAGGCAATGTAACGATTGATCTCCGACTCGACGTCAACAGCCGACCATGCCGTATTCGCGAGCATATAGTCGACGGCCTGTTGCCGCGTCCACCCCTTGGTATGCAGTCCTGTATCGATAACCAGCCGAACCGCGCGAGCACTCTGATCGGACAGCATGCCCATGCGATCGAGCGGACCGCTGTAAAGTCCCATCTCATCCGCTAATCGCTCCGCGTACAGCGCCCAACCCTCCCCATAACCCGAATTCCAGAGATAGCGCGCGAGTGGATGCACCTTGTCGCCGAGTTCAAGTGCAATAGCGCCTTGCAGATGATGGCCGGGCAGTGTCTCGTGAAAGAGGAATGACTGCTGCCCCGCCCTCGAGCGATGCCGGGGGTCGACAACCGGGAGATAAAAGACACCGGGCCGCGTGCCATCCTCCGACGACGAATGGTATTCGCCAGTACCGCTGGCCCGGTAGGCCGGGTACGGCTTGATCACCACGTCTGCTTTGGGCAGCAGATTGAATGCTTCGGGCATCCGGTCACGAACGGCATTAAGCGCATCCCGTGCATGTTCCAGCACTGCGTCCTGACTCACAAACGTATATCGCGGATCGTTGTTCAGCTGCCGCAGGAAGTCACTGACGTTACTACCACCGAAATGCTCCTCGATGATCGCCTGCATTTCTCTACGGATACCCGCGACCTGCTCCAGGCCCAGGGCGTGAATTTCTTCAGCCGGTTTGTTCACCGTCGCGAAGGAACCAACCAGCGCCGGATAGCAGCTCGCGCCGTCCGGATTCTCGCTCAGCGCGATCGTTTCCCGCGCTTGCGGCAAGTACTCCGACTCGATGAACGCGGCATAGCGCTCGATTGCCGGCGCTATCTGCTCTGCGAAAATTCGCTGCACGCCATCACCAAATTCATCGTCATCAATCCGTCCAGCCATATTGAGGAACGGATTGTCTGCCTGCAGCAGCGCACGAATTTCCGCCGGCACGGTTACGACCGTCGGCCGCGGCGCGCTGAAGCCGAGTTGCAGCCCGCGTTTGAGATTGCTGATTTCAGTAGCGATGTATCCGGCCACCTTGCCGAGACGCGCCAAGGCCTGCGCACGGAGTTCGGCCGTCTCCAGCGGCTGAATATCGAAAATGAATGGCATACCCGTATGCCAGGCTGTAGCGCTGCTCGCCGACCACAACTCGCTACGACAAATGCGCGTTGCCCGCGAGCTCGTCAGCTCGCTGTAAAGCATGCCGTAGGTTAGCCAGTCGCGACTGCCCACTTCGGTCGGTCTGCCGATGGCCTCGAGTTCGGCCAGCCATTCATCCTCGCGTTGTTGCCAGTCCGCCAGGGCAGCGGGTGAATTGTCGAACAGCTCATCGTGCCGCGCCCCGGGTATGGAGTAATAGGTGCCCGTGGCCGGATAGCGATGCAGCATCGCGGCGAGATACGCGTCAGCAACGGACTCGACGCTGCGTTGCGGTAAGAGATCAGTCTCGGGACCACAGCCGCCCAGCACAACGCCGGTGACTACGAACAGTGTTGCTTTGGCTTTTTCTATGCGTAGGTGCATGGCGCTACCGATTACGTTCAAGCTTTTACGTCGGACCTTGCACCAGAATCAGGATAGGCCAGCGCTATCCCGTAATGCATCCGGCCAGACGCGCGAGGGTGACGATTCGAGATAGCAGAAGCGACTCAGCTCGAAGCGCCGCCGCCATCGCTCGGGCAACTTTATTCTTCCCAGGGTTAGCGTACCGAGAAAGTCCTGATCATAGTCGAGCCCGGCCCTGTGTCCTTCGATATCGACGGTCTGCGGATCGATATAGGTGCCGAATATACGGTCCCAGAAGATGACGAAATTGCCGTAATTGCATTTGAGATCTGCCGTATG